>Ga0126329_10000053_pt1 | contig 56141 bp, 44 predicted proteins | sample InaspJWI85metaG_FD_104915 | JGI IMG/M metagenome (GOLD analysis project Ga0126329, IMG submission 104915) | Marine gutless worms symbiont microbial communities from Oahu, Hawaii - Inanidrilus sp. 2 OAHU.JWI-85 metaG | ecosystem: Host-associated > Annelida > Digestive system > Unclassified...
GCGGTCCCCTACGACTCTCCGGTACAATCGCTGGAGGATATGCGGGGAAAGAAAATTGCCACGGAACTCGTGCAATTTACCCGGCGCTATTTTGCCGAACGTAAAATAGATGTCGACATAGAGTTTTCCTGGGGTGCCACGGAGGCCAAGGTGGTCTCCGGCTTGGCCGATGCCGTGGTAGAAGTGACCGAAACCGAGAGTACCATCAAAGCCCATGGCCTGCGTATCGTCCACGAACTGATGCAGACCAACACACAGTTAATCGCCAACCACCAGGCCTGGAAAGACGGGGAAAAACGAGCAAAAATCGAGCAGATCGCCCTGTTGCTCAAAGGGGCCCTCAAGGGCGAGAAACTGGTGGGATTGAAAATGAACGTGGAACAGGCTAACCTGGAGAGCGTGGTCCAGCAGCTGCCCAGTCTCAACGCCCCGACCGTGGCACCGCTTTACCAGACAACCTGGTTCTCGGTTGAAACCGTTATTGGTTCCGACCAGGTGCGGGACCTGATTCCCGAACTACTGAAACTGGGCGCCGAAGGCATCATCGAATACCCTCTAAACAAGGTGGTATAAAGTATCCTGGTCCGGAGGGCCAGGCTTTGATTTTGCCTCTTTGAGGGCTTGCAACCAAGTAACCGTGTGCCAAAGTGGCCGGACACAGGGGATCAGGCCGAAGACTGAAGGCTGAAGAAAAACCTTAAAACCAATCTGATCGAATTGATTGTATTAGAACCTGTCTCAAAAAACGGATTTTGGTACAGAATTAAGGGCTGTAAAAAATCGGGCAAAGCTTTGCCTTTAGAACTCTTTTAGTGCTTTCACCTTCAGTCTTCAGCCTTCGACCTAAACACCTGGCGACAGCTACCCCAGCTTAGCCCATTATCTCTAACCTGGTCCTGCAGACCAGGTTTTGTAAGGAAACATTCAATGACAACCGCTCGCACCAGAGACATCACCTCCTTTATCGTTATGGACGTGCTGGAAAAGGCCCATGAAATGGAGAGAGACGGTGTCGATGTCGTCCACCTGGAAATCGGGGAACCGGACTTTGATATGCCCCAGTGCGTGAAGGCCGCAGCCTGTGAGGCCCTGGATGCCGGCTACACCCACTACACCCACAGCCTGGGTCTGCTCGAACTGCGGGAGGCGATCTGTGAATACTACCAAAACACCTACAACGTGACGGTCGCTCCTGGCAACATCATCGTCTGTTCAGGCACCTCTCCGGCCATTTTCATGCTGTTTTCAGCCCTGGTCGAGCCTGGCGAAGAGATCATCATCTCAGACCCGCACTATGCCTGTTATCCCAATTTTATTAAATTCGTCGGTGGTGTCCCGGTAACGGTCCCGGTCTTCGAAGAAGATGGCTTTCAATACCGACCGGAGGCCATCAAGGAAAAAATCAGTCCGCGCACCAAGGGGATTTTTATCAACTACCCGTCCAATCCGACCGGCAACCTGATTTCCACGGAGCGTTTGGAAGCCATTGCCGGCCTCGGACCCCATATTGTTTCCGATGAAATCTACCACGGCCTGGTGTACGAGGGCAAAGAGCATTCGATCCTTGAGTTTACGGACCGGGCCTTTGTGCTCAACGGCTTTTCGAAATTGTATGCCATGACCGGCATGCGCCTGGGCTATGTCATTGTGCCGCCCGAATTTGTCCGCCCGATCCAGAATATCCACCAGAACTTCTTCATTTCCGCCAATGCCATGGTGCAAAAAGCCGGGATCACGGCGTTAAAGCAGGCCGGCGAGGATACCGCCCGGATGCGCGACACCTACAACCGGCGGCGCAAATACATGCTTGAACGCATCCGGGGCCTGGGGCTGGGCATCACGGTGGAACCCACCGGTGCCTTTTACGTATTTGCCAACGCAAAACATGTCTCCAACGACTCTTATGCGCTGGCCTTCGATATTCTTGAAAAAGCGCACGTGGGCGTGGCTCCGGGGATTGATTTCGGATCCCACGGCGAGGGGTACCTGCGGTTCTCCTACGCCACTTCCATGGAGAATATTGAGAAAGGTATGGATCGGTTGGAGAAATACTTCAAGGATAAGTGAATATAGTTTTATCTGCCCCGTTCCGGATTCAAAGAATACCCAAACCCGAAATTCGAAGCACGAAAAGCGAAACAAATTCGAAATCCAAATGATCCAATGACCCAAACAGTTGTTTGCCTGATTTTTCTTAAGGATTTTTGTTAGATCCTTTTTGTCCCTGTGATTTGTCTTTTTGTTTCGAATTTCGATATTCGAATTTCGAATTTTCAGGTTCTCGAGATGCATGTTAAAACCGCCGAATTTGTGACCAGTGCCGTTAAGCCGGATCAGTATCCCGAGGCCCGCCTGCCGGAGATTGCGTTTGCCGGTCGCTCCAACGTTGGTAAATCTTCGCTGATCAATACCCTGGTCAATCGAAAGCATCTGGTCAAGACAAGTTCCACCCCGGGCCGGACCCAGCTGATCAATTTTTTTATCGTCAACCAGGCTTTCTACCTGGTGGATCTGCCCGGATACGGCTATGCCAAGGTGCCGGCGGCTGTTAAGAAAAAATGGGGACCCATGATCGAGGGATACCTGAAAAAGCGCTCCAGCCTGCAGGCGGTCACCCTGATCATGGACATCCGCCGGACGCCCCAGGTAGAGGAGCGCAATTTTATCGACTGGCTCAACCTCTATCAAATCCCGGTCATACCGGTTTTGACCAAGGCCGATAAACTTTCAAAAAATAAACAGAACCAACAAATCCGGCTGATCGCCGCCGCACTTGAAATCGACCGGGAGCACCTCACGCTCTTTTCGGCCAAATCCCGGTTGGGCAAAGAAGGGCTCTGGGAAATAATCGAAACGCTGGTGGCCCATACGCCGCAAGAGGAGCTGCAAGATGGCATCCGGTGAAGAAAACTACGGTTTTCGGTCAGGCTTTGTGGCCATTGCCGGCCCTCCCAACGCCGGCAAATCAACCCTGCTGAACCGTGTTCTCGGTGAGAAGATCAGCATCACATCTAAAAAACCCCAGACAACCCGCAACCGGATTTTGGGCGTGGCACACCTTCCAAAGTCCCAAATGGTGTTCATAGACACACCCGGTGTGCACCCGGCCCGCGGAGAGCTCCACACGCGAATTGTCGACGTGGCCCTCACCGCGCTGGGTGATGTAGACCTGATCCTACTGATGGTCGATCTGGATGCCCCGGCCCCACGGGCGGAAAAAATGCTGGTAAACGCTCTGCAGAAATTGAAATGCCCGGTTGTGCTGACTCTGAACAAGGTCGATTTGGTGTCGAAAAATGAGATTCTGCCCGCTATTGACGCCTGGTCCCAACAGTTCCCGTTTCGAGACATCGTGCCGCTCTCGGCCCACACGGGTGACGGGGTGGACACGCTACTAGCCGTTATGGAAAGCTACCTGCCCGAAGGGCCGCCCTTCTTTCCCGAAGACAGTCTCACCGACCTGCCGTACCGCTTTCTGGTCGCCGAATTGATTCGTGAAAAAGCTTTCCGTCTGACCGGGCAGGAAATCCCTTACGCCGTGGCTGTGACCATCGATACGTTTAAAGAAGACCGCCCGAAAAACCTGGCCCGTATCGAGGCCACGATCCACGTGGAACGCGATTCCCAAAAAGGCATCGTCATCGGTAAAAAGGGCGCTAAACTAAAACAGATCGGCGCCGCCGCCCGCAAAGAAATCGAACAGATGCTGGATACGCGGGTCTACCTGAAACTCTTTGTCCGGGTACAGAAGAACTGGAGCCAGGACACAAAAGCACTGAGGCGCTTTGGTTACTAGAACCCATCTCAAAAAACGGATTTTGGTTCAAAATGACGCGAAGCCAATGCCTAACGTGGTGCAAGGCGGCCATGAGCAATCAACCGAAGGCACCAGCGAAGCCAGTGCCTTGCGTGGTAAATACATCGGGTATTTCGAGGATTTATTTCGAGTGCCCAACGCAGTTTATCGGCCGTAGCTTGAGCGAAGGCTGAAGGTTGGACCAATCAGGCGTCGCCTAGCGGCTATGCCCGACAAGAAGACTTTGAGATAGGTTCTAATGATACTTTCCTTTCATCCCTGCTTTGACGCCGATACCAATATCATTGTGGCCGGACGGGATCCCGGTCCGGAAGAGCTGGAAGCGATTCAGGCGGCGTCCGCTGTCATTTTACAGCAAGGCTGCCGCGGGTCCCTGTACCGCATGGCCGTTGAAAATTGCGCCCACGTATTCCCGGATTACAATCTTCGCTTTGCCTACCCGGGAAAAACCGGACAGGCGGCTCTTTTTAAGAAGCTGAATGTTCCGTTTCCGCAAACCCATATTTACAGCAACCTGGACGATTTCAGTCGCCAGCAGACTGCAGATAGCGATTCTTTGCCGATACCCCCGCCTTTTGTGTTTAAATTCGACTGGGGCGGGGAAGGTCAAACCGTCTATCTGATCAAAACCCACAAGGAACTGGTCGACAAACTGTATAAGGCCGCTGATTTCGAGAAGTCCGGACTCGCCGGTTTTATCCTGCAGACCCATATTCCGCATGGCCGCCGCGCCCTGCGGGTGGCCGTCATCAACCAGCGTTTGATTTCCTACTGGCGCGTTCAGCCGGGCCGGGATTCTTTTGGTACCAGTGTGGATGCCGGCACCGACATCGATCATGACGTCGATGAAGACCTGCAGCAACTGGGACGGGAGAAGACCCGGGCCCTGTGCGCCCAAACCGGGATCAACCTGGCCGGTTTCGATATTATTTTCGATACCTCGGCGCCCCGCCCCGCCCCGCTATTTCTGGAAATCAACTATTTCTTCGGTCGCACAGGTCTAGGGGGCAGCGAAGCCTTCTATCAACTGCTCATTCCTGAAATCGAGGCTTGGCTGGCGGCCCGCAAAGATTGATTTAAAACTGGCATTGTACCGCTGAAAGCGTTAAGGGGTAGGGATTGATCCTTATCATTTTTATCCCGATGAAGCCGACCTTAAGCGCGAAAAACGCAAAGCCCGCGAACTGCGTGCCTCGCAATGGTGGAAGCGACGTTGCGCCAAGGGCCGCTGCCATTACTGCGGCCGGTCGACCGCCCCGCAGGCCCTCACCATGGATCATGTGGTTCCCATTGCCCGGGGGGGCAAAACGACCAAAGGCAACGTGGTGCCCTGCTGTAAAACATGCAATAACCAGAAAAAAAACCTGCTGCCCATGGAATGGGACGCGTATTTACAAAAGATGCGCGACGGTATTGACATTTAGGCGTCTACCTCACTATATCTCAAAATCTTTTAGCTAGCTTTAACTGAAAACCTAATAACAGGAGAGAAGACGATGAAAAAACTAGTTGTGTTGTTGGTCATCGGACTGCTGCTGGGGCTTACCGCCCAACCGGCGACCGCCAAAGACCTAAGGGTTGGCTTCGTATATGTGTCCCCGGTTGGTGACGCCGGGTGGTCCTATGCGCATAATCAGGGCCGGATGTCAGTCGAAGCCATGGAGGGCGTCACGACTTCGTTCGTGGAATCGGTCAAAGAAGGCCCCGATTCTGAAAGGGTCATTCAAAACATGGCCCGCAAGGGATTCGATATCATCTTCGCCACCAGCTTCGGCTACATGGACCCTATGCTGAAAGTATCCAAACGGTTTCCTAAAACCGTTTTTATGCATTGTTCTGGTTACAAAACCTCCAAGAACATGGGCAACTACTTTGGCCGCATGTACCAGGCGCGGTATCTTTCCGGCATGGTGGCCGGTGCCATGACCAAAAACAATACCCTGGGATATGTGGCTGCGTTTCCGATCCCTGAGGTGATCCGGGGCATCAACGCCTTTACCTTCGGGGCCCAGAGCGTGAATCCGGCGGTTGAAGTCCGGGTTGTCTGGACCAAAACCTGGTACGATCCGGCCACCGAAAAAGAGGCCGCCAAAAGCCTGCTCGATATCGGCGCGGACGTTATCGCCCAGCATCAGGACAGCCCTGGACCCCAGGAAGCCGCCCAGGAAAAGGGCGTTTATTCGGTCGGTTATAACTCCGACATGTCTGCATTTGCTCCCAAGGCCCACCTGACGGCTCCCATCTGGAACTGGGGCCCTTACTATGTCGATATTGTCAACCAGGTTAAAAACGGCACCTGGAAGAGTGCGGCCGCCTGGCCCGGCATGGACCATGGAATCGTCGCTTTGGCGCCCTTCGGCGCCATGGTGCCCGCCGATATTCAAAAGAAAGTCTTGGCCATGAAGGCCGACCTCACCGCTGGAAAGACGAAGGTCTTTACCGGCCCGATCAGGGATCAGGCGGGCAATGAAAAAATTGCCGCCAGCGTGTCCGCCTCCGACAAGGAGTTGCTGGGCATGACCTGGTTCGTCAAAGGTGTCATCGGCACGACCGAGTAGAAGATGATCCGTTTCCGGATTCTCAGGAGACAGGAGTTGCCGTTTTGGCACTCCTGTCTCGTCTTTTCTGGAGCCCTGCTGCTCTCCCTGGGAATCAGTGCGGCCATGCTCGCCCTCCAGGACAAACCGGCCCTGGACGGGATCATGCACCTGTTCCAGGGGGCTTTTGGTTCTATCTGGGCCCTGGAAGACTGCCTGGTAAAAGCAATCCCGTTGTTTTTGTGTTCGCTAGGCGTGGCCGTGGCCTTTCGACTGCAAATCTGGAACATTGGGGCCGAGGGGCAATTCGCCCTGGGTGCCATCGGAGCCACCTGGTTTGCCCTGAACTTCAAAAGCCTGGAGCCCATGGTCATGCTTCCCGGCATGCTCGGCATGGCGCTTTTAGCCGGAGGGCTCTGGGCCTTCATCCCGGCAGTGTTGAAACTGCGCATGAAGGCCAACGAAATCATCGTAACCCTGATGATGAATTACATCGCGATCCTGTTCCTGGACTACCTAGTATACGGCCGCTGGAAGGATCCCGAAAGCTATGGTTTTCCCATGACGCCGGTCTTTTCCCCGGCAGCCGTGGTGGCCACCATTGGATCTACCCGGCTGAACTGGGGCATCCTACTCTGTTTTCTCTTCGGTATCCTAATCTGGATTTTTTTTCGTTACTCCCGGCTCGGCTTCGAACTTATGGCCAGCGGCGAAAATGTCCGCTGTGCGCGCTACGCCCGTCTGCCCTATGAACGCCTGGTCGTTCTGGTGATGGTGATCAGCGGGGGCCTGGCCGGGAGTGCCGGCTTTCTGGAAGCGTCGGCAAACCTGAACCGACTGCAGCCCAGTATCATGGTGGGCTACGGCTATACCGCGATCGTGGTGGCCTGGCTGGCCAAGCTGAATCCGCTATACATCGGGTTGGCATCGTTTCTTTTGGCCGGCCTGCGCGTCGGTGTGGAAAACCTGCAGCTCGATCTGCAGGTCCCGGCGGCCTTCGGCAGTATCATGGAGGGGTTGATCCTGCTGACCGTTCTGGCGGCCGGGTTTTTTACCCAGTACCGGTTGGGGGTGCGCAAAGAGTGATGTCTGTTGACATAATCATACTGCTGCTGGCCGCCGCGGTTCAATCCGGGACGCCGATCCTGTATGCGACCCTCGGGGAAATCGTGACTGAGAAGGTCGGGATTCTGAACCTGGGCGTGGAGGGCATGATGATGGTTGGTGCCCTGGCCGGCTTTATTGCTGCGCTGTACACAGGTCAGGCAACTCTGGCGTTTATGGTCGGCGGTCTGGCCGGCGCCCTGCTGGCTGCCTTGCACGGCCTGGTATGTATTGGTTTCCAGGGCAACCAGGTCGTGTCCGGATTGGCACTGACGATTCTGGGTACCGGACTGGCCGATTACCTCGGCACCCCGTTTGTCGGACAGAAAGTTACCGGCTTCTCTGCAGTAGCCCTGCCGCTGCTGTCCTCAATTCCCGCGCTGGGTCCGGTGTTTTTCAACCAGGACCCCCTGGTCTATGTTTCCTATCTTATCGTGCCCCTTTTGTGGCTGTTCTTTCACAACACAAAATGGGGCCTGCGCATGCGCAGTGTGGGTGAATATCCGGAGGCCGCCTTTGCTGCCGGTTTGCCTGTACACCTTTACCGCTGGGTCGGGGTTATCGGCGGCGGGTTCCTGGTTGGGCTGGGAGGGGCCTATTTATCGCTGGCTTACACCCATCTATGGACCAGCGGAATGTCGGCCGGACGGGGATGGATTGCTGTGGCCCTGGTTATCTTCGCTTTCTGGCGACCGGAGCGCGCGCTGATCGGGGCCTATCTTTTCGGCGGAATCATGGCATTCCAGCTGCGCCTGCAGGCGATGGGGACTCACATTCCTTCATCGTTGCTACTGATGCTGCCGTACGGCCTGACGGTTCTGGTCTTGGTCCTCTCTTCCCGCAAAGGCACCCGGGCACAATCTCCGGCCGCTTTGGGAGTCAATATCGAACCGGCGGAGTGAATGGAACAATTGTGTGCTTATATATATGTAAAAATTATTAAAAAATGGAACTCTCGCAATGGAAGACACACCCTATACCAAAACATACCCTATCTCATGGGAGCAGCTGCATCGGGATTCAAAGGCTTTGGCCTGGCGTCTGTTGGACCTGGACTTCTTCGCAGGTATCGTGGCCGTTACCCGCGGCGGCCTTGTCCCGGCAGCCATCGTCGCCCGCGAATTGGACATCCGCCTGGTGGATACCGTCTGTATCGCCAGTTACACCTGGCAGGACCGACAGGGTGAAATTGAAATCTTGAAATCCGTCCAGAGCGATGGGGAAGGTTGGTTGATCATTGACGACCTGGTGGATACCGGCAAAACCGCCCGCTCCGTCCGGGAGATGCTGCCGAAAGCCCATTTTGCAACTGTTTACGCCAAGCCGGCCGGCCGCCCTCTCGTAGACACATTTATAACGGAGGTCAGCCAGGACACCTGGATCTTGTTTCCCTGGGACGCTGAATCCCAATTTGTGCAACCGATCGTCGGATTACGGAAATAAACGCATGCCTACTGCCGATCAAGCACTAGTGCGGCTGGAAGCCATCTGTAAACGCTTCGGACCGGTCCGGGCCAATCGGGAGATAACCCTCGATATTAAGGCCGGCACCATTACGGCCTTGCTGGGGGAGAACGGGGCCGGCAAGAGTACCTTGATGAGCATCCTGGCCGGGCAACTTCTCCCTGATAGCGGCAGTATTTATATCGATGGCCATAAGGTCTCCCTTACGAGTACCCGCAGTGCCATCCGGTATGGTATCGGCATGGTATACCAGCACTTCAAGCTGGTCGAAGCGATGACGGTTTCTGAAAACGTGTTCCTCGGGCAGGAGTCCGGTCCCCTACTAAATCGCGACCTGATGCGCACCCGGGTCCTCGACCTGGCCGCGGACGCCGGTCTCGCGATAGACCCGGACGCCAAGGTAGCTGATCTTTCCATGGGAGAAAAGCAGCGGGTTGAAATTCTCCGCCTGCTGCACCGGGACAGTCGGATTCTGATATTCGACGAACCTACCGCTGTTTTGACACCGCCAGAGGTCGAACAGCTTTTCGGCTCTTTGAAGCAGCTGGCCGGTCAAGGTAAAGCCATTATCTTCATCAGCCATAAGCTGGCCGAGGTTTTAGAAATTGCCGATGAAATCGCCATCCTGCGCCAGGGTAGCCTGACCGACCAGATGCCTGCCGGTTTAGTGACATCGCGGGCTGAGCTGGCCCGCAAGATGGTCGGTCGCGAGGTGATTCTGCAGGTTGAGCGCCAGCCGCTGGAACACCGGCAGCGGGTATTAAAGATAAATGGATTACGTGACGATGTTTTGAAAAATGTCGATTTGGAGCTTCGCCAGGGCGAAATTCTGGGGCTCGTCGGTGTTGCCGGCAACGGCCAGAAGCGGCTTGTGGAAATTATCTGCGGTTTGCAGCGACCGGCCGGCGGGTCCATTTCAATCCTGGGCAAGACCTGGGCTAAGTTTTACAGCCATGCCAACCGGGATAACCTGTTGAGCTATATTCCCGAGGACCGACAAGGGCTGGCCACCTGCGGACGCCTGAACCTTTTGGACAATTTTCTGATAACGACCCGGCACACGTTCTGTGCCGGTCCCTGGCTCTCCAAGCGGCGGGCCCGCCGGAAGGTCGCTGATTTGATCAGCGCCTTTGATGTTCAGCCGGCGCGCATTGGGGCCACGGCGCGGCAACTATCGGGAGGCAATCTACAGAAGCTGGTTCTGGCGCGTGAATTTTTTCGGCGGCCGCGGTTGATTGTTGCCGAGCAACCCACTCAAGGCCTCGATATCGGTGCGACCGAAGAGGTCTGGAACCTGCTGCTGAAAGCCCGCGAACGGGCCGGTATCCTCCTGGTCACCGGTGACCTGAAGGAGGCCCTGTCACTTGCAGATCGAATCGTCGTTATTTATGCGGGAAAACTGATGGACACGTTTGTGGTTAGCGATGCCGCCCGAGTGGAACAGATCGGCCTTTTAATGGCGGGTCTCGTGCCGGCCGCGGATCAGGCCTAGGATAGCCGGCAACCCTTATTAATCTGTTGACATTATATCGGATCTGTGCATTATAGTACTTCTTTCAAAGACCCGGAACATTTTCTTTTCGTCCCTCTGAATGCCTGCTGAAATACTTCTACGCATCCGGCGAAAACACAGGATATCAGCTAAGAAATTCAAGGAGGTTACGTTGTTTAGTTTTGAAAATATTGCGGCCAATAACGGCTGGGCTATGGCGCTTGCCGGGGCCATCATCGTGATGACTGGTTTGACGGTCTTGTCATTTATCATTTCACAGCTACACCGTTTGGTCGGTTTTATGGAGAAAAAAGAAAAAGTCTCCGCCGAGCCCGAGCCGGTGGGTTTCCCCGAACAGTTTCCAGAGAGCCTTGCAGCGCAAGCTATCCTATACGAGCCGCTCATCAAGCAGCTTTCGGAGCCGTTCGCGCTCGAGGCGCTATACACCCTCACCCGTGAAAACGATTTCCCCCACCCGCATCTTACGATTCGCGCCTTTCGCGAAGCCGGCTTCCTGGCTTCAAAAGGAGAGGGACTTTTTTCATGGAACGCAACTAAACAAGGTGCTTAAGGAAAAGATAAATGGATCTGCTACTTCAATTTTTATCCAACACTGGTTACTACCTGGCCGATTGGCGCCACGTCTGCATGATTCTAGTAGGCTGCCTGTTTATCTATCTCGCCATTGCCAAAGAGTACGAACCGCTGCTGCTATTGCCCATCGGGTTCGGGATCCTGGTCGGCAACGTTCCTTTCTTCAAGGGGTTTGGACTCGGTATCTACGAAGAAAACAGTGTCCTGCACTACCTCTATTTTGGGGTCACCTCCGGCCTGTACCCGTCCATTGTATTTCTGGGCCTGGGCGCGATGACCGACTTTTCATCACTGCTGGCCCGCCCCAAATTAATGCTTCTCGGGGCCGCCGCTCAGATGGGCATCTTCTTCACCCTGCTCAGTGCATTAGGGCTTGGTTTCCTGCCGAAAGAAGCGGCCTCTATTGCCATCATCGGCGGTGCAGATGGACCGACTTCGATCTTTCTGACCGCTAAACTGGCACCGCACCTGATTGGACCGATTGCCATTGCGGCCTATTCCTACATGGCGCTTATTCCGATTATTCAACCCCCGATCATGCGGCTGTTAACCACCCGGGAAGAGCGGCTTATCCGGATGTCCGAACCGCGTAAGCCGTCCAAAAAGGAATTATTGATCTTCCCGGTCGTCGGGCTGCTGCTGTGCTGCTTTCTCGCGCCAGCCTCCATTCCGTTGCTGGGTACCTTCTTTTTCGGCAACCTTATGAAGGAGTCCGGTGTGGTTGACCGGCTTGCTAAAACAGCAAGTAGTGCCATTATCGATACCGCCACCATCTTTTTGGGCTTTACAGTGGGTGCCAGTACCCAGGGGGATGTTTTCCTGACCGGCAAATCGGTTGGGATCTTTTTCCTCGGTTCCGTTGCCTTTAGTATCGCCACGGCTTCCGGGGTAATTTTTGCAAAAATCATGAACCTGTTCATGAAGGAAAAAATCAACCCGCTGCTCGGAGCCGCCGGAGTGTCCGCAGTACCTGGTTCGGCCCGGGAAGTTCATTTGACCGGTTTGAAGGAGGATCCGACCAATTTCCTGCTGATGCATGCCATGGCCTGTAATTCGTCCGGCGTGATCGGCTCCGCCATCTGTGCCGGAATTCTCTGGAGCTTCATGGTATAGATAGAAAAACCGCAGCAACAAACAAGAGCCCGGTCGAAAAACTCGACCGGGTTTTTCATTGACCCCAGGCAGGCCTTGCAGGTGTACCAATCAAAAATATAACGCAATGCGTCAATCGGGGTGGTCTATTTTTGAACTTAGGACCATGCGACCCCAATACCACTAAATTTGGTATAAAGTTTCTCGACAACCACCACATATTGTGTTTCTCTTCGCGCAAACCCTTGTGGCTGTAGGGCTCGCGGGCCGACCTCGTGAGAGCGCGAATATGGGCCGTTCTTTGCCGTATGAATACCTGTGTATGCCTTTTTCCGTTTTCGCGAAATTTACTGAATCACGAACTTTTCGCCTATTTTCATTGAATTTTTGGCCTTTTAGAGCCGATTCAAAAGAATTTTAAATTCATGGCTTACATTTGGATAGAATAAAAAAACCCGGCGCCTGGTAAGGGCCGGGTCAATCGTTTTGCTGGTTGTGAAGGGCCAATTATTCCTACCTGTCTTATTTTTTCAGATGCCCTTCCGCTTTTAAAATCTTCTGATACCAGCAAGAAAAATCAAACATCCCCCGGGCAGCCTCATCGTCGTTAACAATTCCCAGGCAGAGTTCGAAGGCACCGCGTCCATATGCAGAGGAATACTCATCATGGGGACACGCCTGTAAAAATTCGCGGATAAGCTGTTGGGAGGTGCGTTTGGTTTTATCCATGCGTATATCGATGGGATCCTTCGGCTCCTCAAAAGGATCCCAATTGTCATATCCCCTCTTAAGAATGAATTTCTGTCCGCGGGGAGACATGGTATCAAAGATGGCCTTTTTGCGCGCAGCCTCTTCTTCCGGTGAAATATTACTCATTTTCATTCTCCGTCATACCTGTTTTTTCGTCTGCATCCGACGTCAGGCCCAGGTATTCTTCATCATAATCAGTCAAGAGCGCCATGGACAGCGGAACCAGCATTTCTCCCAACGTCACGTATTTAGATTTGAGATCCGCCACCAAGGCATTTGAAAGGGCCGTCAGGGCGGACTGAATCCGATCCAGATTGGCTGTCGGATAAGATTCGCCCGGTGAAAAATCGGAAAGTCCGCAGGTATGCGCTTTGCCGCCAATGGCTGTCGGTACGCCGTATAGCCGGCAGGTAATCGGTCGAAAATCATAAAGATCACACAAATTCTTGTCATTGAGCAGGGCGCAGCGTACTGATTCGGACGCAATTTTTTCCAGAATCTCTTGGTCGGTACTACCCGCTTTCATCATTTTACCGGCACTTTTCTTTATTTGATAGGTCTTGCGGTCCGCGCGGTTGGCCCTTTCAAGCATGGTTTCACGCTGCTCATCCTCGAAGGCGGCCTTGAATTTGTGATTGACATACAGGGCCTCAATAAGGGTTAGGTCAAAAAGGGCGTGACAGCACTCCGCGCAGCCAAGCTCACATTTTACACATTCCGGATGATCCTTTTTAACCCGATTGAAGGCATCCTCGGCAACCGCCACCAGTTCCTCATATTTTTTAAAGTATGGTAAAAAATCAAAATCCATATAATCCTACCTCTCTATTGTCGACCCGTTCGTCGAAGGGATCTATTACAAAAATCAGGCCGCTAATTGTTTCACGTGAAACATTATTTACCAATGCAAAATTCGCTGAATATGCGTTCGAGTATATCCTCGCGTAAGTGCTTGCCAAGAATTTTGTTAAGGCTCTGCAGGCATTCGTCAAGATCGAGAGCGGTCAACTCGCCGGGATCTTCGCGTTGTTTGCTTTCCAACGCCGCCAGGGCAGCCTGCAGACTGTCTTGGATCAGCTGTTTTTGTCTTAAATTGGGGGCGAAATCACTATTGATCAACCCCTGCTGGTCGCCGGCCACAAATCCGAAAATAGCGTTCTCCAGCGCCTCTACGCCTTCGCCGCTAAGGGCCGAAAGCCGCAGGCAGAGGTTCTGCGGCCATTCTTTCGGCAAGCGGACAGGCTTCTTGGCATTTTCCAGGTCTTTCTTATTAATAACAATGAAAAACGATTTGTCCGCAATTTTTTCATATATTTCTATATCCTCAGACTGCAGGCCGCGCCCCTCCTCGACGACGAACAATATCAGGTCTGCCTGTTCGATATTGCGAAACGTCTTTTCGATGCCGATTCTCTCAACAGGGTTTTCAGTTTTTTGCAATCCGGCTGTGTCGACAATGACAACCGGAATACCCCGAATATTAATGAAATCCTCGACCGCATCACGCGTGGTTCCGGGTATGTCCGTCACGATGGCCCGGTCATCGCGTAACAGCCTGTTCATTAAACTCGATTTACCAACATTCGGTCGCCCTACAACCGCCATTCGCAGGCCCTCGCGCAAAATGCGACCTTCCCGGTAATGATCAAGTATATTCTTGAGCGGAAAAACAACCTTTTCTTTAATGATTGAGGCGTCTGTATCGAGATGATCTGCAGCGCCAACATCTTCCGGAAAATCAATGCGCGCTTCATTGTGGGTAATCAATTGCTTTACAACGGCGCTGATTTCCTCTATTTCACCGCGTAACTGGCCGGCCATCTGGGAACTGGCCATGTGGGCGGCCGCAATGGTCTTCGCGTTGATTAAATCGACAACCGCTTCCGCTTGTGTCAGATCTATGCGCCCATTTAAGAACGCGCGCCGGGTGAATTCGCCAGGTTCGGCTAAACGCGCTCCTTGGGCCAACACAAGGTCAAGAATCGCGTTTAAGACAACAGGGCCGGCATGCGCATTTATCTCGATAACGTCCTCACCGGTGTAGCTTTTAGGAGCACGCATGGTTGCCACTAGAACCTCGTCGATACGGCCACCATCTTCCGGTTGTACCACAATGCCATAACGCAACCGATAGGCTTCGAAGCGATTCGCTTTTTCCTGTGATTCCTTTTGATTTTGGCTGCGGAAAACTGACTGCGCTATTCGGATGGCTTCGGGGCCGGATATTTTTATGATACCGACCCCTCCAAATCCTCTGGGCGTACAGATGGCGGCAATGGTACTGCGATCCATTGGTTTAGGCAGGCCGCTGCGGGCCTCTCTTAAGATTATTGCGGCGCTCTTTGGGCATGACTATCAATTTTCGAAGGTAGCCGTGGCCAACACTTTTGGTCAACACTTCAATATCATCTTTCAGGGCGAGATGTACGATCCGGCGGTCGTGTGCATTCAATTGCCCAATTGTGGCCGGCTTACCATTCTTTTTGGCTTTCTGGGCGGTCCTTGCAGCGAGGTTCTCAAGATTCTGCCTTTTTTTGGCAAGATAGCCACCCACATCGATACTTACCCTGACCCTTTCGCGGCTGTTGCGGTTTACCACTTTTTCAACGAGGTATTGGATGGCTTCTAGGGTTTGGCCGCGTTTTCCAATAAGAACGCCGGCCTTACCGCCTTTGATTTGGTAATTGATGCGCCGGCCTTCATCCCGGGTGCGAACACTGGTACCCGGGGTGATGCCCGCCGCGATTTTTCCCAATGCTTCCTTTCCTATTCTGGCCGGCTCTGAAAGTGACGCTTCAGACGTATCCTCAGCCGCAGCCAGGGTTGTTTCAGAACCCGAACCATCAGGACCTAAATCCCTATCTGCCTGTTGTTCCGAGACAAATACTCGTATCTGCGCCTTTCGGGCCCCCACAAGGCCAAAGATACCCGTGGAACCGCGGGCGACAACCTCATAATTAAGGCTTTCCTCTTTTATTTCAAGATGTTGGCAGGCTTTTAGAACTGCTCGCTCAACAGTCTTTCCCTTAAACAACACTTCCGAGGTCATCCAAGCCTCCGTCCTTATGCGAATTTCTTTTGAATATAGTATTGCTGGGCAATGGAGAGCACGTTGTTGACCAACCAATATAAGACAAGGCCCGATGAAAAATTGATAAAGATGAAGGTAAAAACGATCGGCATGGCCATCATCATTTTAGCCTGAGCAGGATCCCCCATGGGCGGCGACATTTTCTGTTGCAAGAACATGCTGGCCCCCATGATCAGCGTAAGCACCGGAATGCCGTAGGGCGGTTCCATTAACGGTATGGTAACGCCAAAATTAAAAAGTCTATCGGGCGCGGACAAATCGTTGATCCAACCGATAAAGGGGGCATGCCGCAACTCGATGGCTTCGTACAGCATCCGGTAAAGGGCGAAGAAGACCGGTATCTGTAAAACCATCGGCAGGCACCCCCCCATGGGGTTTACCTTGTAGGTCCGGTACAGACTCATGACTTCCTCGTTTTGTTTCTTTTTGTCGTTTTTGTATTTTTCACGAATCTCGGCCATCAACGGTTGAATGCGTTTCATCTCATTCATGGATTTGTAGCTTTTGGTCCCCAAGGGCCACAGCAACAGCTTTATGATGATGGTAAGTATGATGATCGCCAGGCCGTAATTGGGAATAACGCCGTAAATCATGTTCATGAAATGCAGACAAGGCCTGGCCAGGAAATCGAACCAGCCGAAGTCGATCAGCTTGCCCAGCCCTTTTCCAACCTCGTTGAGCAGGTCCATCTGCTTGGGACCGAAGAACAACTGGTGTTTTATCACAACCTGTTGGCCGGGTTCGATGCGGGTCGGCGGATGCACATATTTGTTCTGCAGTGTCTCTCGGGTAGCCCCCAGAACCAGATGCGCTTCGCTATTGGGATCCGTTAACAGGCCGGTCAGAAAGTAGCGGTCCTGTAAGGCGATCCATTCAATTCGCCCCTTGTAGGTATTTGATTTTTCGATACTTTTTATCTTAATCTGTTCGAGTTCGTTATTAATGTACGCGCTGGGTCCTTCGAACGTATAAGAGGTCTTTTGGGGCCGAGGACCGACCAACTCGATGGCCGGTCGCTCGTTCAGCGCGCCGACGGTGTGGTTTACGATGGCAATATCAAGATCAATCAGGTACTTACCTGGGTGAAAGGTGTAGGTCTTAACCACTTCAACGCCATCTGTTCCTTTCCAGGCAAGGACCAGGCTCTGTTTTTCGGCGTCTACGACCAGGTTGGTCGGCTGGTCCCCCGCCGAGAACAAGGCCTTGTGCACTTCGCCCAGGCGGCTATCTTCAAAATGTACGCGGGCGGTTCCTTCCTTTATGAAAGCCGGAACCAGCTCCAACATGTTACCGTTTTCACCTACCTTGTCCTGGTGGTCTTTCAGTCTGAAGCTGGTGATGGCGGCCCCTCGTTCACTGATCCGGGCCTCGTATTTATCGGTCGTGACCTGTATGTCCCGGGAGGTGGGCGTGCGGACCTGGGAAGAGACGGGGGCAGCTGCCGGAATCGCTTTTTTCTGATCAGTTGCGGGCCGGACGGGGGGTGCCGGTCCTTTTACTACGGATTCGGATGGTACTTGATCGGGTGCGGTTTCGGTCTGCTGCGGAGCCGGTGTTTCGATCGGCTTTTTCTCGACGAAAAAGGCATCCCATATAAAAAAGACTAAAAAAGATAGTCCGATGGCAATAATCAGTCTTACCTGGTCCATACTTTTCTCCTGGTGTCACCCAATACGAAAGTTTGCCCGGTATTGTCGTAAGTATTGAATAACGCGTTAAGTCCCATGTTCATATTGAATTTTCGTGTTTTTCCGGGGCTTATAATTACGGCAGGGGATCATAACCACCGCTGTGAAAGGGGTGGCATTTGGTTATTCGCTTAACCGACAGGTAACAACCCTGGAGGACCCCATATCTGCTGATGGCCTGATAGCTGTATTCAGAACAGGAAGGGTAGAATCGGCAATTCCGGCCCAGGTAAGGCGAAATGGACGCCTGATAGAATCTAATTACAATTAGGGCTAACTGTCTGATGGCTATTTCTCCGCGATTCCCAAAAATATTTCTTTCAGGCTCGCTATCACTTGTTCCCGGGTTGCCGTCGCGGCACTTTGCTTGGCAATAAGATTGATATCCCAGGCACGCCCCAGCAAGTGTTTGTTCAAACGGAAAAACTCACGGCACGTTCTTTTAATCCGATTGCGGGTCACGGCGGGTCCAACCTTTTTTGAAACGGTGAGTCCCAGTCGTGATCGGTTCCCGGTCCCCTTTCTGTAAATACACAGAAAATGCTGTCGATGATATTTTGTGCCGTCTCTGTTAAGAGACAGGTAGTCACCTCTTTTGAGCAGCCGCTCTTGCTTTGAGTACCCGTAATCCGACATGTTTGCGGTTTAGGTGTGCAGCTCGCTGCAGTGCCTTTCCGGTCGGCCCCGTTTCCTGCGGACCAATGAGAAAAAAGAATCCACCCCGGGGCGCATTCTTTTTTCACGGTGTTTATTCGCTTATAATCCAGCCGGCTAACAGGCGAGGCGCGTTCTGCCTTTGGCTCTTCTCCGGTTGATGATCCGGCGCCCGGCCTTGGATGACATCCGTTTTCTAAATCCGTGGGTCCGGGCCCGTTTAATTCTGCTTGGTTGAAATGTCCGTTTCATTTTACACGTTTCCCTTTATCTTTTCCGTTGCCTGCTTGCCAAACGGCGTCTTCATCCGTCAATAGTTCACTACAATCGGACACCATAAACACATACAGTTGTGTATGTCAAGATCGAAAATTAGAGGCATCTCAAAAATGTCTGCTTGTCAGGCGTAGCTCAAGAAGCGAAGACGAAAGCCCACAAGGCGTGGACGGAGCCTTGAATTATAATCCTTATTATTGAGCTCGCCTTCAAGAATCAAGCCTGGTGCTCAAAAATGTCAATCTCCTCCATGTGAAACTCTTTGTGGGGATAAATGATCACAGGCTTACCGGTGATCTGTTCCAATAGAACGATAATCCGGTTTTCTTCCCCATGCAGGTATTCCGCTATTTCTGGATTGACTCGCAAGGTAAAGCGTTCCCCGGTCATATCCTGGACGGCTCGCAGTATTTCACGGTAAATGTTAAAACAAATCGTACGCCGCGAAATTTGATAACCGGCCCCCTCGCAGTAAAAACAGGGCTCACACATGAGGCTGGTTAGAGACTTTTTAACCCGTTTGCGGGTCATTTGAATCAATCCCATTTCGGAAAAAGGCAGGATGTTGATCTTGCTGCGATCTTTCTTCAACGCGTCCTTGAAAGCGTTGTAGATTTTGTCCTGGTTGGACTTTTTTTCCATATCTATGAAATCGATGATGATGAGTCCGCCGATGTCCCGCAGCCGTATTTGGTAAGCGATTTCCTTGACGGCTTCGAGATTGGTTTTCACGATGGTTTCTTCCAGATTGTGTTTCCCCACGTAACGGCCGGTATTGACATCGATGGCCACCAGTGCCTCGGTTTGTTCGATCACGATGTAGCCGCCGGATTTGAGCCACACTTTTTTCTGTAGCGCCCGGGAAATATCGCCCTCCAGGTTAAAGGCATCGAATATTGGTTCACTGCCTTCGTAGAGTTCAATAGAATTTCGCAGACCCGGCATGAAGGTTTCTATGAATCTTTTGATGGTATCGTAGGCGCTTTTCGAATCTATGATCAAACGCTCCGCTTCGCTGGTGAGCAGATCACGCAGGGCCCGCAAACTGACATCGAGCTCCTTGTGCAGCAAGGCCGGAGCTGAAGCAGCCTGATATCTTTTTAGGATGTTCTGCCAAAGGTTGTTCAGAAATTTCATTTCGCGGGACACCTTGCGACTGTCTGTGCCCTCGCTGGCCGTCCGGGCAATGTAACCGATGTGATCTTCCCGCAGATCACCGATCATCTCCTTCAACCGGCTTCTCTCCTCCTCGTCTTCAATCTTGCGAGACACCCCGATGTGATCGGAATTCGCCATGAGAACCAGGTATCGTCCGGGCAGGGAAACGTGGCCGGTTACCCGGGCCCCTTTGGTACCGATGGGCGACTTGGCGACATGTACCAGGATCTCCTGCCCTTCCCGCAGCAACTCCTCAATGTGTTTTTCTCGATCGGGTGCGTTAAAAAAATCATCCTCCTCCGTATCCTTTGCGGTACCGTCCTGTTGGGCATCGTCATTGCTAAAAGCTTGCGCATAGTCGTCTTGGCTATAAAAACGTTCATCGACGACATCGTTCACATGTAAAAAGGCGGCTTGTTCGAGACCAATATTGACAAACGCGGCTTGCATGCCGGGTAAAACCCGTTGTACCCGGCCTTTGTATATGTTTCCGGCAATATCCGAGCCGTCTTTTCTCTGGACAAACAGCTCCACGATAGTCCCATCTTCCTGAATGGCGACCCGGGTTTCGTGTTCCGCAACGTTAACGATCAGTCGTCGATACATGGTTCCTTCGCGTGTATACCAAAAGCATGGCGACTCAGGTTTCTAGACCAGCCGGGTTCCCAATTTGACAATGCGCGCGGTACGTATACTGTCCTGGTCCAGTCCGAAAATACTACCAAGTACGTCAGCCGGCCGCACGGTTTTACCAGCATCCGTGTTGAGTTTTAAAGATAACTCTTTTTCAGACGAAATTACAATATTTTCAACCATTTTTTTAAGATCGAGCTCTTTGCGGCGACCTTTTTTACCGGTTTTGGTATAGACCCATTCCGAAGCCTGCGTAAATTCGGTCAAGCGTTGGTCAGCCAATACGCCTTCTTGAAGTTCGACCGTGTAGTGCACCCGAGGATTGGTTGCGTCTTTCGTCTTCCGGGCCACGGAAATTGACTGGACCCGCAACCCCCGGGGCAGTTCCTGGTTCAGCCGGTGGATAAGCACATGCTCGTCCTCCGCCTTTAAAATGGAAACCTTTAGGAACTCTTCCAGGCTTTCCATACCCAGAGGCAGTGTGTCCTGAAAGGAAAGCTTGGCCTTGGGATGATGTCCCCGGGTAAATTTAACCGCGACATCAGCCCTTTTAAGGGCGCGCGCAAAAATGCTGGCCATTTCCAGGTGACCAAGAAAGCGGGCATCGCCGGTTTTGGAAAATTGGATCTTCACCGCGCGGAAGCTATCGTCATCTTCAGGCAAATTTTCAGGAGGCCTGCTTTCCCCTTGGTCTAAATTGTCAATGGAAAGCAACGGTTCCAAAGATTCGAAATCACAGACACCGCAATCGTTGCACTCACCGAGCCGGCAGTCAGTAGACGTCTGACCGCCCAGGGCCTGCTGCCACTCTGTCTGTAAATAGGTCTTGTTAACGCCGATATCAATAACATCCCACGGCAAAGGTTCATCCAGGGAACGCTGTCGCCGGGTATAAAAATCCACGTCGATATCGCTCTCATCTATGGCTGCCTGCCAGATATCCAACCTCAATCTATCGCCCCACCCGTCAAAACGGCATCCGCGTCGATAGGCATTCACCAGCAATCGGCTGAGCCTGCGATCACCACGTGACCAGAGCCCTTCCAGGAGGCTGATTTCTGGGTTTTGCCATTTAAATTGGATCCCCGGCAGTTTTAAGGCGCTTCTGAGTCGATTCAGATTTTCCCGGGATGCATCCAGTGAAATCTGAGGAGACCACTGAAAAGGTGTATGCGGTTTGGGGATAAAGGTCCCCACGCTGACATTGAGGTTGCGCCGGCGCGCTTTTGCATCGCGGCTGTGCCGCAATGATTTGACCAACCGGATCAACTCATCCAGGTCTTCCGGGGTCTCTGTGGGGAGGCCGGTCATGAAGTAAAGTTTGACCAGTTTCCAGCCCAATGAAAAGGCATCATCGACCGTGTTTTGAATATCCTCTTGGGAAATGTTTTTGTTGATGACGTCCCGCAGCCTCTGGCTGCCGGCTTCCGGGGCGATGGTAAATCCGGTTTTACGAACCTTTTTTATCTGCTGCATCAGTTCAGGAGTCAGGGTACCGGCCCGCAGGGAGGGTAGCGAAATGGCGATATGCTGATTCTCACAAGTCGCCATCAAATATTCCATAAGTTCCGTGATGTGACTGTAATCACCGGTGCTCAGCGATAAAAGCGACAGGTCTTCGTAACCGGTCAGTTTCAGACTGTCCCGAGACAGCGCGGCCAGCGTACGGGCGGATCGTTCCCGCACCGGCCGGTATATCATACCGGCCTGGCAAAACCGGCACCCCCGGGTGCACCCCCGGGAAAGCTCCAGCCGCAAACGGTCGTGGACCGGGCGCCCATACGGAACCAGGGGGCTGGTTGGAAACGGGGTCAGATCCAGATTGGAGACGACGGCACGTGGTATAGCTGTTTTGGTGGTTCTTTCCGGTCTGAGGGCCTGGAATCCGTCGTCGTCATAAACAGCCCGGTAAAATGTCGGGATATATACACCCGCAAGCCCGTCCCACGTTTTGAGCAGGGACTCTTTGTCCCGGGTCCCGGCCTGCTTCCACTCGAGCCAAGCGTCCGCCATGTCCTGGACAACCTGCTCGCCATCCCCGATGACCACAGCATCGAAAAAATCCGCCACCGGTTCCGGATTGCACATACAGGGCCCCCCGGCAATGACAAATGGGTGGGCGTCGTCCCGCTCGCGGGCGTAAAATGGAATACCCCCCAAATCGAGCATGGTCAGCATGTTAGTATAATTCAACTCGTATAGAAGACTGAAACCGATGATATCCATGTTCACCAGCGGTGTTCGACTTTCAAGGGTACTCAACGGAATTCCAGCGTTGCGCAATTGGGCCTCCATGTCACTGCCCGGCGCAAAAACACGCTCGGCACAGATGTCCGGCTTTGCGTTGAGGATGTGGTAGAGAATCTGCATGCCGAAATGGGAGGTGCCGATCTGGTAAAGGTCCGGAAATGCCAGGGCTACCTTTAAAGCAATGGCCTGGTGATCCTTGTGAACGCTGTTGATCTCGTTCCCAAGATATTGACTCGGCTGTTCCACAAAGGGCAGTAGGTCTTGAACGCTTTTTTGGGGCATGTTATAAATTTTACCTGTCGTTCTGAAGAAAAGGGAATCTAAATGCCAGAAAAACCCTCGGCCAGCAATAAAAACATCTGCATCATATACAGAATCTTCCTGGTTTGTCTGAGTTGTTGCCTCCTGGTCCCCTTGCCGGCTCTTGCTGAAAAATATAACCGTGAAACCGCAGTTGTCAAAACCGTTAAACGGGTGGGCCCGGCGGTGGTAAACATCAGCTCAGAGTATGAAACCCGGCCGGAACAGAACCCGTTCAACTCGTTTGGCATGGACCCCTTTTTCGAGCGCTTTTTCAAAGATTTCTTCGATCATGGCTACAACCGGCAGCAAAAACGAACCAGTCTGGGGTCCGGGGTTATCATAGATGGCGGTCGCGGCTTCATCCTGACCAACGCGCATGTCATCACGCGCGCAGGCACGATAACCGTTACCCTCAAAGATGAACGCGAGTTCAACGCCCAGATTGTCGGCGCCGACCCGGATTCCGACCTGGCGGTGTTGAAGATCGAATCTTCAGGATCCCTCCCGGATATCCAGATGTCCCGTAGCGACGACCTGTTGATCGGCGAAACAGTGATCGCCATCGGCAATCCTTTCGGTTTTTCGCACACCGTGTCGACCGGTGTAATCAGTGCCGTAAACCGGAGCGTTCGCACAGAGGCCCGCACGTTTCACGATTTTATCCAGATTGATGCACCGATCAATCCAGGCAATTCGGGTGGCCCGCTACTTAACATTAACGGCGATCTGATTGGCATCAACACCGCCATATATGCCAATGCCCGCGGCATTGGTTTTGCAATCCCAATCAACAAAGCCCGCCGAATCGTTTCCGACCTGATCGCCTACGGCGAAGTCATCCAGGCCTGGATCGGGCTGCTGGTTCAGGACCTGAACCGCGAACTGGTTGAATATTACAAAATCCCCACCGGTAAAGGGGTCATCGTGGAATCGGTTACCCGCAAGGGCCCGGCGGATCGTGCCGGTATGAAGAGCGGTGACATTATCATGAAGATAAACAACCGTCCGGTTCCTTCCAACAGCGCCTTTCAAGATATCATGCGCGGGGTGGCCGCCGGTCAAACTATCCAGGTCCATCTAAAACGCCGCGACAAGTTCATAATCGCCCAAATCAATGCCACGGTTTTCCCGCCAGCGCAAGCCCTGGCTCTGGCCGAGCGGCTACTCGGGGTAGCCGTCGCCAACCTGGATCGCAGCGCCCGCCGAAAATATCGTGTGGTTGCGGACACGGGTGTGCTGATTACCGACCTGCGCACCGGCACCTACCTGGACCGGATCGGGGCCGGACCGGGAGATGTCATTCGCCGCATCGATGATTACAATATCAACAATGTTGAGGATTTTAAGGCCGCCATCGTCAAGTTTCGCCGGAAAAAATCGGTGGTACTCCTGCTGCAGCGCGGACATCGTGGGTATTATATTACGGTTAAACTATAAAATCGGTTATAGAGCCCCCTAGCAGGCCCAATCTTTGCGTTGGGCCCTCGGTTCAAATCCTCGAAATACTGACAAGTATTCCTCGGTTTTGAACCTCGCGGCCGCCTTGACCTTGAACCTGTCAAGGGGCTTTAAAACCGATTTAATTTCAAAGAAGCGAGGGAATTCATGCTGCGCCAAAAGATAGTGAAACTGCTGGGGTCGAAAAACCCGGTGGACCAAGTGCTGATTAAAGGCTGGGTGCGCACCCGCCGAGATTCAAAAGGTTTCTCCTTTCTGGAACTCAACGACGGCTCGTGCCTGAAAAATATTCAAGTCATTGCCGACGAGACCCTCGCCAATTATGATGAGGTTCGTAGGATCACCACCGGTTCTGCCGTGACAATTAACGGCCGCCTGGTTGCATCCCAGGGCAAAGGACAGAGTTGGGAAATTCAAGCTGAGGCGGTTGATATCATCAACATCGCTCCGGACAACTTCCCCCTGCAGAAAAAGCGACACACCGACGAATTTTTACGCACCATCGCCCACCTGCGTCCGCGGACGAACAAATACGGCGCGGTATTTCGTATTCGGTCGGAACTGGCTTTTGCCGTGCATAAGTTCTTCCGAGACCGCGACTTTCGCTATGTCCACACCCCGATTATCACCGGGAGTGACTGCGAGGGGGCTGGCGAGTTGTTTCGGATCACGACGCTGGCACCGGATAAGGCCGCTATCCAAGATGGCGTGGCCGACTATTCGGATGACTTTTTCGGTACCGAAGCCAACCTTACCGTTTCCGGTCAGCTTTCAGCCGAAATGCTGGCCTTGTCGCTGGGAGATGTCTATACGTTCGGACCGACCTTCCGGGCGGAAAACTCCAATACCAGCCGGCACGTGTCCGAATTCTGGATGGTGGAGCCGGAAATGGCCTTTTGCGACCTGGTCGGTAATATGCAGCTGGGAGAAGATCTTATCAAATTTCTGGTTACCTGGATCATCGATCATTGTGCGGAGGACCTGAACCTTTTTGCCCGCTTCGTAGACAAAACCCTGATGCCCACGCTCGAGAATATCGTGTCTTCCGACTTTGTGCGCCTGCCCTATTCTGATGCTGTCGATATATTGAAGAAGTCCGGAAAGAAATTTGAATACGCGGTGGATTTTGGCAAAGATCTCCAGTCGGAGCACGAGCGGTACCTGTCCGAGCAGCACTTCAAGAAACCGGTCGCCCTATTCGATTACCCCAAGGAAATCAAACCGTTCTACATGAGTCTCAACGACGACGACCGCACCGTGGCGGCCATGGATGTACTGGTTCCCCGGATCGGTGAAATCATCGGCGGCAGTCAGCGCGAAGAACGACTGGAGGTACTGGAACAACGCATTTCCGAAACCGGTATGCCGCAAGAACCCTATTGGTGGTACCTGGATGCCCGCCGTTTCGGCAGTGTGGAACACAGCGGTTTCGGGATGGGATTCGAGCGGGTTTTGATGCTGGTAACGGGCATCACCAATATCCGTGACGTAATTCCGTTTCCCCGAACGCCCGGCAGTATTGAATTTTAAGTCCCGCTTTTCAGGGAGGCGCAATCGCAAAGGCCGACCATTCCCCCCACTGCTTGCCCCCGTCCTCGATAATCAAGGTAAATCGCTGGGGTAGTTTTCTGTTGGCAAATGACAACCCAATCCATTCTTCCGATGGCACCAGCGATTGTAGAAATTCACGTTCATGCCCTTTGATAATGAGCCGTTGTCCTGTGTTATTGGACCCGGAGCGGTAGAGGATAGTATCACCTCGCTGCAATTCTAGGACAACTCTTCTCGTTTCCGCATCGGATTTATTGAAGACGCAGATGACGGGACCTCCGGGAACGACCGCATGCAACTTGATGGTGGCGGCCATCGAATTTTCAACTATTTTTACGCCTGAAAGTTTTTGCCGATCTAAATCGACGAGATCGACGGTGGTGAAGGGAAACGTCGGCAAAGCATCGATGGTTGCCGCCGAGGTCATGATGTCTTTCGCCAACAGTTCAAAGCATGCGGTTCCGGGAACCACGAACGCCCAGGTCCGCGCGGCTTTGCCGTCAGTGTGCACAGGAATCGCATATTCTACAAAAGCACGGCAACTGTTGATATGGTCTTTCCACATCAGTTCATCGTGATCCCGCGACCAAACCGTTACGGCATTGAGGTAAGCTGCGGTGAGCACAACGCCCGTGACGGTCCGGACCCAAGCGGCGTCGGCGCTGTCGATGAAAAGTTGAATCAGGATCCAGCTGGTGATCACATAGCTCAAAAAGAAATATCGCGGGCCTGCAGATAACGTGTTAATAATCGCCGGATCGACGCGGACAACGACCAGGGCAATGGAAACGATCAGAAGATAGGTGGTCATCCAGACAAAGGGCCTATGGCGATCGCGGATCAGCCAACCGGCGATCAGACCAGACAAGGTCAGTCCGGCCAGCCATAACAGTCCTACGTTTTTTGCGTATGGGCCGCTGAGGTAATATCCAAAGAATTTTGGTATGATGAATGAAAAAAACGATGACACCGGGGGGGCGCTGCCCGCTGAATTTTGCAGGATAAGGGCGAGCTGGACACCGGCAATCACCGTTGCTGTTGCTGCAACGGCCTTCTCGCCACCGCGGGAACGGTAAAGAAAGACTCGAAAGTACAAAACCGGTGGTATAGCAACAATCAGTGGTGAGGAAAGCCCTCCCACGAAGATGTAGGCCAGCCGTAAACCGGTTTTTGGAACCTGCGGATCCCAGAGGGCCACCAGGAATAGTAGTAGGGAACTCCACCAGAATGTATACAACGGTAACCCGAAGACTTCGGGATTCAAGGGAACGATCAAAACGGCAATGGCACAGAAAACTGGACCACGAAGCATCGTTGGAGAATACGCAACTGCGAGACAGACGCCGGTGATAAACAGCCAGGTCAGCACGAGAGCAATGGCGGGATAATATGCAAAGGACGCCGATATTGCCGTATGCGAAATTAACTTGGGTATGGTGATCAGGTATCCGTTGACCGGCTCGAAAATGGCCCACCAGCCATTGGTAATGTAACGCGCCAGAACCTGGGTACCCTCTTCGCTCCATACTTGGGGGGATACCACCTGCTGCCACCGCCGTGATGTCAGCAGGGCTAACAACACCAGGCCCACAAGTACCGGATGGGCCCTAAAATTGTGGGCGGCTGGTAAAAATCGCTTCATGGGTGCCTTTGCGAAATGGGTATGACCGGCGTGCCCGTATCGGGCGCCGGATTTTGGTTGTTCGCCCCCCTGTTCACAAATTTCGGCGGCGCCGCATCGACCAGCCGACAGTGTTTTAGGTGGCCGTACGTTTGATGTAGAAGGTAAACTCGTCGCCCCCTTCAACGGTCTCCACGATTTCGTTGCCACTGGTTTCAGCCCATGCGGGCATATCAGAAAGGGACCCGCGGTCAGTGGTCACTGCTTTTAACACCTGTCCTTCCTCGATTTCCTTGATGCCCTTGCTCACCTTGACCACGGGCATGGGACAGGCCAGTCCCTTGAGGTCCAGTTCCTTTGCAAACTTGATGTCGCTCATGATGTACTCCTGGTCGGTTTATAGAAAAAGCTGGATTTTGCTCTTGGCCGCTTCGGCCACAAACGCGGCCACCCCGCCGTATTTCAGATCCGGGTAGTCGATCATCTCCTCGCGGGTAAAGCCCATGAGGTCCATGGACATTTCGCAAATGGTGATTTGTACCCCCAGTTCACCGGCCAGATCGATGAGTTCCGGCAGCGTAGCCACGTTCTTCTTGTGCATGACGGACTTGATCATGGCCGTACCCATGCCCGCCATGTGCATCTTGGAAAGTTTTGGTTTGGCCGCGCCCTTGGGCAGCATGGCGCCGAACATCTTGCCCAGGAAATCTTTGGGCCCGGAAGTCTTTTCGGGTGCGCGCAGGAGCGGCGTGCCCCAAAAGGTGAAAAACAGGCTCACGTCGAGACCCATGGCGGCCGATCCGGTGGCGATGATCATGGCCGCGATGGCCTTATCCAAATCCCCCGAAAAGACCACCATGGCCAGCTTGTTCTGCGGCCCGGCCGTTTTCTGTTTCCCGATTTGTGCTTCCAGTTCTTCAAACCGTTGGCTGAAGCGTTCCTCCAGCTCTTTCAATACATCTTCATCCATTGCCAACTCCGTATACTTGCATCCTTATAGACATGCGGCCCGCCCGCCGGTGCTACTGGCCCGCGCTGGCGGCACATTCGTTCTTGCCCAAGTCAAGGACCTCCTGCTCATCCACCGCCTTTTCTATCAGGCCGGCGTTGACCTGCCGGATCACAGCATACTCGGGCGGCTGTTCGCGCATGTTGTCCTTGATATACTGGACAAAATCGGCTTCCGTGGCGATGGTGTAAATTTCCTTATTACGGTCACGAATGTCGCCCATGGTGGCGGCCACAATGTAGTATTCACCGCTGGCCTCGCTCCAGTCGGCAAAGTGCCCGGGCAGGGCGACCACCGTGTCAGACAAAGGCGCAATGCGATCCTGCAGGGTGGCGAAAAGCATCTTGGCCCAGGCTTCGGCCTGGCCACCCAGATCAGGTCGCCCTATGGACTGAACGAATACGGTATCGCCGCTTACCAGGTAACGATCATCTATCAAATAGCAGGTACTACCCGGCGTGTGACCGGGGGTATGCATCACTTTGACCTCCGGTCCGCCACCGCAGGCGAATGTGTCGCCGTCCAGGCTCGGGCTGTAGTGAAGTACCGCTCCTTTGAAGTCGTCTGGCGGCGCAATAAAGGCCGCACCTGTGGCCCGGGCAATCTGGTTGGACCCGGCGATGTAATCGGCTTGCAGATGGGTCTCGAAGGTGTGCGTGATCTTGACGCCTTTTTCCTCGGCAAAGGCCGTGTAGAATTCCACGTTGCGTGAAGGATCGAAGAGCATCATCTCGCTGTTGTAAACCAGGCCGTAGCTGCAGGAAGCTTTGCCAGGGCGCAGGAACTGGTACAGCTCATATTCCTTACCCGAAGCCTGATGCGACACCGGGGTGGAAACCAACATGTTGCCCCAGTTCTTGATGCCGCCTTCCAGATAATGCACATCCTGGAAGGATTCCGACTGTTCCAGAATCTCGGCCACAAACTTGGCGGAGCCCTCCTTGGCGCACACGATACGCACCTCTTTTCCGGTGGGAACCTTGGCCACACTCTCTTCAGCAAACTCCACGAATTCCATGTAAGGCACATTAACCATATCAAAGGTTCGCGGTCCTTCTATCTGAAAACGGGCGAACTCAGCAGGGTTACGCACATCGAGAAGTAAAAAATCCGAACGCTCGTCTATAATGAGATCGTACAAGCTTAATGCGGTATATGATTGCATAGCTAAAATTCCTCCTCTCTATTAGAAAGCCGGGGTGTAAGTTAAGCCGATTAGATGGTTGATTCCGAAACAAAAATTCAAACCTAATCCCGCAGGCAACGCAATTTGGCCAGGTCTTCGGCATAACCGTATAGGTGCAGACCTTTGCTTTCCACGATCATTTCGCCGTCTATGACGCCGATTTCTCCGGCCATGTATTCTTTCAGGTTCTGGATGCCGGCCAGGTTGGCCGGCAGGCCGCCCCATAAATCCCAGGAGCGAAAATAGACAAAAAAGTTGAGGGTATCGTCCTGGATGCGGGTGTCGATCGATCTTAAACAGGGTGGATCCAGCAAGGTGCAGTCCGAAGGATGCGCCACTTGCAGAACCATCTGGTTGTTGCGGTGCCCGTGCTTTTTATACGTTTGGATAATCCACTCGATCTGGTTGAGGTAGAGTTGCCCATCTTCTGCGAACACTGCGGTGCCGTCCACTTCGCGCTTGTCGATAATTTCTTCGTCGCCCGCTTCCCACCAGGCAATTTTGTCTCCGGTCAGCGGTGCCCGGGTAAGTCGCTCACCGTAGGTATAGGATTCACCGATCTCTTTTTCGCCGGTCATCAGGTACTCGATATATGATCGGTCATACCCGTCACCGCCATAAATGTAGGCCTCTTCAACGGGGTTGGGAATACCGCAGGACGGGGGGATATCCGGAATTACCGGCTGGGTGCCGGGATACTTCACGTGCCCGCAGAAATAATCGTATTCCAGCCGGGTCTGACCGGCATAAGACCCCCGGTCAATGGTGAATCGGCGGCCTTCATCGAGAATATCGTGTACAGCTTGAAACCAGAGATCCGGCAGATCGCGCGCTTCGACAAAGTGAATTTTCATGACAGGTACAACTCCGGTAAGTGTTAAGGGTATCCTCAGGATTGCTAAAATAACCTACATCACACACTGGGGTCAAGTTCATATCGAACCCTTTTAGACTCTGTTTAGGCGCGCTATTTGGTCCAAGATCAAGGCGGGCGTGGATAGCAGACCGGAGGAATACTTAGAGTATTTCGAGGATCTGCTCTCCGCGCCCAACGCCGAGGTTGGGCCAAATAGCGCGTCTAAACAGAGTCTAACAGCGGCTCCACCCACATTCGGGGCTCGAACACAAAATACACCCGCTGGTCCGGTTCAAAGGACTCCCGCAATCCGGGCATTTGGGGTTGCCGGTGGTCGGGCTGCCCCTTTCTGAAAAATGCATTTCAGCGTCTTCCAGCTGCTCCATTACCTTGCGGTAAATAGAACTATTTTGCAGGGCAATGTCCAACCCCTTGCCCATACCGGCGGCGCAGCTGTTTACCTCAACGTTTTTGCCGGAAAGAATCGCGCGTGTGCAGGCCGTGCAGTGAATGGCTTTCATCGATTTGATCAGCGCTTCCGGGGCTATCCCGGCCCGCAGGCAATAGGAAAGCAACACGCCCAGGGCCTTGGTATTGGCGGTACAACCGCCACCTTCTGTACGGATAAACACCTCAATCACCCCATCATTGTCAAAGTGGGGATCCACATACAGCTTTCCACAGGCCGTTTTCATCTTCAAGCTGGGACCGGTGGTCGCCCGCGGCCGCATTTTCAGTTCGCCTCTTTTGAGGGTGTCGCCGCCTTTCTTCGCGGCGGCGGCAACTTCTTCATAGAGGGCCTGCACATCACGGGAACCCTGGCGGTAGAAGGTAATGCCTTTGCACTGCGCCTTCCAGGCACGAAAGAAGGCTTTGGAGACGTCCTTTTTGGTCGTGTGATAGGGTGCGTTGATGGTCTTGGAGACACCCGCATCAACCCCACTGTTTTGAAAGGCGGCCTGAACAGCGATGTGCTCTTCCAAAGAGATATCGTCGGTGGTTACAAAATAATCAGGGATCTGATTTTCCCCGGATTTTTCGATATAATCGCGAAATACCGCCGGCATCATGGCTAACTTTTCACCTTCGAGACACGCCTTGGTGTAGTTTAAGCCGAAATGCGGTTCACATCCGGAAGAACAGTCAGCCAGCACCGACAGGGTGCCGGTGGGTGCAATGGAGGTCAGCGCCCCGTTTCTCCGGGGGGGTACACCGGTCTCGAATTGCTCAAAAAAGGGAGCCGGGCCTCGTTCTGCGGCTAGCTGTCCGGAAGTTTCCAGGGCCTGGTGATAAATGGTCTCCATGATTTTTTTAGCAATTTTGACCGAATCCTTGGATCCATAACGCAGGTTCAATTTGATGCACAGGTCGGCAAACCCCATTAGGCCGAGACCGATTTGCCGAAAACGTTTGGTGACCTCTTCAATTTCCCTGAGGGGATAATGGTTGGTGGAGATCACCGAATCGAGAAACCGGACGGCCGTGGCCGTGATGGACTTCAGTTTTTTCCAATTGATGCGGGCTTTTCCAGATATCCAATCGCCCATGACCACCGCGTTGAGGTTTATGGATCCCAGGTTGCAGGAACTATATGGCAGTAGGGGCTGCTCCCCACAGGGGTTGGTGGCCGTTATGCGGCCGGCAGCCGCCAACGGATTGTGCTTATTGATGGTATCCAGAAACACGATGCCTGGCTCTCCGTTGCGCCAGGCAGCCTCGATTATCGCATTCCAGATAGCCCGGGCATTTACCGTTTTTCTTTTTTTATCTTCGAATGCAAGGTCATAGTCATCATTCCGTTCGACCGCTCGCATGAATGCATCGGTCACCCCCACTGAAATATTGAAATTTTTCAACTCCCCCTCGAGGGTTTTACAGGTGATAAACTTTTCAATGTCGGGGTGATCAACCCTCAATATACCCATGTTGGCACCGTGCCGGGTCCCCCCCTGTTTGATGATATCTCCGATGGTGTAGTCGAAAATCCCCATTATACGTATGGGCCCCGTTGCACGGCCATCGGTCGAGTTTACCCGATCACCCCGGGGGCGGATAGTCGAAAAATCCATTCCGGTTCCACCGCCGTAGGCTTGCACGTCCACTGCATCTGACAAGGTTTTGAAAATTCCTTTGCGACTGTCTTCCAGGGGTAAGACAAAACAGGCACTGCCCGAACCGTTGTTCCGTCCAAAATTTCTCAGGGTCGGGCTGTTGGGCAGGAATATCAGGTCATGAATCAACTCGTAATATTTCTGGGACCACTTTTTGCGAGCAGCCGGCGAGGTTTCATCTTCGGCGACCTTGTCTGTGACCCGACGGCACAGCTCTTCCCAGGTTTCACCCTCGGCGAAATAACGTTTTTCCAGAACCTTTAAAGCATTTTGCGATAGGGGCATGATAAACTCCACACAAGGACACCCACACTGTCTCTCAGTCACTCCCAATATATCAATAAAATGACCGTTTTCAATTGTTTAATAAAAAAAACCGGAAGGAAATTCCTTCCGGTCAGAGAAACGCTCACAGTTGTGGGACTATCACTGTATCACTGTTTTTATTACAGCCCGCGGAGTTCTCTCTTCTTCACCGCGATTTCAACAACCATCGGCAGAAGCACTTTATTGCAAACATATGGGCACCGGCCATAGTTGATTTTGTCTTGCCAATGCGGCGTAAGTCGAATAGCACGGTGTCTTTTTCTGTTAAGGGCCGGCGAAAGAACCTCAGAATACATGTTAAGCGGTGAAGAAAAAAGATCACCGCGGGCTATCACCTATATATCAAGCATGCTGACTTCCAAAGCATTCTCCTGAATAAACTCCCGCCGCGGTTCCACCTCCTCTCCCATTAAAACCGTGAAAATCGCATTAGTTTCAATAACATCTTCGATCTTCACCTGGCAGAGGGTGCGTTTGTCGGGATCCATGGTCGTCTCCCACAACTGATTCGGGTTCATTTCCCCAAGTCCTTTATATCGCTGGAGATTCAGACCTTTCTTGCCTTCCTCAATCATGTGTATAACCAACTCTTTTTTATCTTTGATCTCGGTCTCGACCGCTTCTTTGTCTAGGGTTATAACCGTAAACGGCGGGTTGTCCCGTCCCAACACCTTTTTTCCGAGTAAGCTGGCTTTCTGGTAGTTGTTTGAATAGACCAGCCCCCGACCTATTTTTAGCGGCAGGACATCTTTGCGCGGCCCCGCGGTAAACGCAGTTTCCAGTGCATTTTCAGCCGGCGGTGTAATGATCATTTCATAAACACCGGCATCTTCATTCCAGAGCAGGTCGCCGGCATCGTAGCCGCTGGCCCGCAGTGCCTCCTTCAGGCTTTCCATCCTGTCGCGGTCCTTCAGAAATTCTTTACCTTCAACGCCCTCTTTAATCAGAAACTCAACGATGTCCGCCATAATCCGTTTGGCCTCTATTTTTTCGATAATGGCCAGGTATTCGGAAAGTTCACACAAAAAAAGATAGAGTTCATGATCGGCTTGCACGCTATCGCCGATTTTCAAGCTGCGTTTTTGACAGGCTCTTTTTAATACAAAATCATTGAGTTCGGATTCGTCTTTTAAATAAATCGGGTTTTTACCCTTACCAACCTTGAAGAGTGGTGGTTGGGCAATATAAAGGTAACCTTTATCAACGATTTCAGGCATCTGCCGATAGAAAAACGTCAGCAACAGGGTGCGGATATGCGAACCGTCCACGTCGGCATCTGTCATGATAACGACTTTATGATACCGGATCTTGTCGATATCGTATTCTTCCTTGCCGACACCGGTACCCAGAGCGGTTATGATATTTTTAATCTCCTCGCTACGCAGGATCTTATCGAAGCGGGCCTTCTCTACGTTAAGGATTTTTCCTTTGAGCGGCAAAATGGCCTGAAATCTGCGGTCCCGGCCCTGTTTGGCGCTACCGCCGGCGGAATCACCCTCCACCAGGAATATTTCACGTTCTTCCGGCTCGGTATATTGGCATTCCGCCAATTTGCCGGGCAAGGTAGAATCGACGAGCGATCCCTGTTTCCGGGCCAGATCCCGGGCCCGCTTGGCTGCATCCCGGGCCCGGGCCGCATCCACGGCCTTGGACATGATTTTTTTAGCAACCGCCGGATTTTCTTCGAGGAAAATACCCAGTTTCTCATTAACCAAAGACTCTACCAGCCCTTTGACCTCACTATTGCCCAGTTTTGTTTTGGTTTGGCCTTCAAACTGGGGATTCATGATTCTGACACTGATAATCGCGGTGAGACCCTCCCGGATGTCATCCCCGCTGATCTTGGCCTGGAGATTTTTCGGAAGGTTGCCTTTCAGGGAATACTGATTGATGGTCCGGGTGAGAGCGGCTTTAAATCCGATCAGGTGAAAGCCGCCTTCAGCGGTATTGATGTTGTTGGCAAACGAAAATATCTGGTCTTTGTAAGTGTCATTATATTGGATGGCAACTTCCATCTCGACATCATTCTTGGTACCTTCAATAAAGACAGGTTCGTGCAGAGGGTTATGATGGCGGTTTATATATTTAACGAAGGAGACGATCCCGCCTTCATAGTAAAATTCATTGCTATCCTCGGTGCGTTCGTCCTTGAGTTTAATCCGGATGCCGCGGTTGAGAAAGGCGAGTTCGCGCAACCGGCGGCTGAGGATGTCATAGCTGTATTCCGTGCTGTTGAAGATACTACTGTCAGGCAGAAAATGAATTTTGGTGCCGCGTTTTGAAGTGGCCCCATTTTCTTTTAGTTCGTTGGTTTTGATACCTTTTTCATATGTCTGATGGTAACTGCGGCCATCGCTGTATATTTCCACTTCCAAAAAACTGGAGAGGGCGTTCACCACGCTGACCCCCACCCCGTGGAGGCCGCCGGATACCTTGTAGCTGTCATTATCGAATTTACCGCCGGCGTGGAGTTTGGTTAGAACGACTTCAACCGCCGGCACTTTTTCAGTTTTGTGAATACCGACGGGAATTCCGCGGCCGTTGTCTTCAACGGTGATACTGTTGTCTGTGTGGACCAGCACGGTAATCGTATCGCAATGCCCGGCCATGGCCTCATCAATGCTGTTGTCCACCACTTCATACACCAGGTGGTGTAGCCCGGCCACATCCACATTGCCAATATACATCGATGGCCTGAGTCTTACCGGTTCAAGACCCTCCAGTACATCGATACTGCTCTCATCGTATGTTTTTTCCATTAGATACGCATAGGCATGATAACGCTTACGAAACGTTGCTCATCCTCTCCTTCGATAATACACGGTTTCTCTTCGTCAATCAGGTTGATCAGGATGCTTTCACTCTCCAGAACACTGATGGTATCAATGAAAAACCTCGGATTGAAAGCCATTTCCATGGTGTCACCAGCGTACGAAATTTCCATCTCCTCCTTGGATTCACCAATATCGGGATTGGTGGAAGTGACCACCAATTTATCGTCTGAAAATCTGAAAATAACCCCTTTATAATTTTCAGAACTTAGAATGGACATTCTTTTCAGCATCATTTGGAATTCATGTTTATTCAACCGCACGGAATGTCCGCCCTTGATTCTGATGATGTCGGCATATTTCGGAAATTCTCCCTCCAGCAAACGGATGATAATATTTTCGCTTTCTTTTTTGATGATGAGATGGCTTTCGCGAACACCGATTCCAACGGTTCCGTCTACATCTAAGAACTTATTGACTTCACTAAGACCTTTTTTGGGAATGATGACACTGACCTCCATCCCCAATTGTCCAATTTCCTCCGACAGATAGTCTGTTTTTGACAGGCGGCTTCCATCGGTTGAAACCATCCGCAGCAGTTTTTGATCATCGGTTTCAATTTGCTCGAGATAGACCCCGGTTATGTGCGCTCTTTTATCATCAGAAGAACTGATGGTGAGGGATTTTTCTATCATTTTCTTAAGCGCACTGCTCTCAATCTCAAACAGGCCCTGGTCATCTATGGCCGGAATACTGGGAAAATCATCCGGGTTCATACCGACGATGTGGTACTCCACATTCTTGTTGCTGATCTCAATCCAGTGATTTTCGACCTCGTTGACCAGAATATCCTCGCTTGGAAAATCACGCACGATCTCAAAGAGTTTGCGGCCGTTTATGGCGATGGTTCCGTTTGATTCCACGACGGCGGGATAGAGACCCTCAAACCCCGTCTCCAAGTCGGTGACCGCCAGGGAGATGCCTTTTTCGGTGGCACTGACCAGGATATTGGAAGTGATGGCAAGATTGCTTTTGCGACCGGCTAATCCCTGCACCTTGGACAGCACATCCAGAACATCGCTCTTTTTAATCATAAATTTCATAATGAGTTCCTTTAAAAAAAGAATCCTGATATTATGAATAGATCCATTTCTTCATATGATTAACCGTTTTCGGCCAACTATCCGACACTCTATCTTTAATGAATATTTTAAATAGGTTGTGGATAAATGTAAGTACCTGGTCATACAGGTAGATCTTTTCGATAACCGCCCCTTCGATATCATCGCCGCTTTCTACCGGAGCAACCGGCGGCGTCTTTAAATTGGAGACATTGAGACTCTCTCCCTTCAAATTGAAACGCCAGACATGCTCACCCATGGTTTGAACAAGATTCATTTCCGTTACAACCGCCCCTTTTTTGAGAGCCAGTAATCCTTCCTCAAGCCCTGCATCGTCGCCTTTGATGGTAATGGCCTCCAAGACTTCTTCTTTTCTGCGTTTTTCAATAACCATACGATTGCCGATGGTCAGCGAATCTAAATTCTGTGCTGCCGCGGGCAAGCGATCCGGTTGATTTTCAATCATGAACCACAGCCAGGTTAAGAATTCGTGACCAATAAATTTATAACGATTGTAACTAACACTGACATCCAGCATGGTTTATCCTGTAAAAGTGGTAGGCACAAGTTTGGCAAGTCTGTCTTTTTCAGTTTCTCCAAGGTCCGCCAGCAGGTTTGCCGTGGTATACGGAAAAACCCTGATGAGTGTCAGCTTGAATGTTTTGGAATAAATTGTTTCCAACTCCTCATTGGCCGATTTCAGATTGGAAAAAAACCAAAGTTTACCACCCTCATAGTCCCAGATAACGTCGTAAATATTTGGGGTTGCCGGAATCCTGAGACTGAGGGTCGTTTTTACGTGCTCCCGGATTTCACGCTTCTCATTCTTGGATAGAAAATCACGCCCAGATTCAGCCAGGCGTCTGGACATCTCTAAAAAATAATGTTTTTTCATTGTTTTCGCAGGGATACTTTTTTTATCGATCCTGAGCGAAAAGAGAAAACGGGTATCTATGGACACCCCCGCGAGTTCAAATTCGGGTTTGTAAGGATTTTCAAAGGCGGTCCAACCGGATATCAACGCTTCTGATTCATTATCAATATCGGTAATCGCATTCTTCTGCAAACCTTCCAGGACAGTTTCATTTACCGGGGCGGGCAGTTCTCCTTCTACTTTGTACTGGGTAATGGAAACGGAGGATGACAAAACGCCCATCAAAAAGATCCCTGCAATCCTGAATTGATAGTCCTGAAATCCATATAGTGAATATTCGGGCGGTAAATACTGATTGACGAATTCCCCGTATGGGTTCTAAAAGAAAATACATCCATACCAAGATATTGTGCTCAATATCATAAAAACATGTATATATAGCCTTTTTTCTGGGTAGTTACAAGAAAATTTTAGCCTTTCAGCACCTTGAAAACAACCCGTTTTTGAATAAACATGTAAGATATTTTATTTCTTTCTTTTCATATAATTTAAAAGAATAAGAATAAAGATTGTGCATAACCGCAATAAGATAATAACTTACTGAATTATAATAATAATATTTAAATATAGACTATCGATATCCATAGGGCCAAAAATTAGGAAACCGGCTTTTTAATAACAGCTTTAACGGCGTTGCTTATAACCGCCCGGTTATAAACAATCTGTCGATAGGTTACAGACAGGCGGCAAATGCATTTTATTGGTGATCTTCACGTTCATTCAAAATTCTCCCGGGCTACCGCCAAAAACCTTGATCTTGAAAATTTATATGTATTTTCACAACTTAAAGGAATTACAGTTGTTGGCACCGGTGATTGCACCCACCCAGGGTGGTTTTCCGAAATCAATGAAAAACTCGTTCCGGCCGAACCGGGTCTCTTTCGCCTCAGAAAGGATATTGAAAACGCCTGCGACCGGCAGGTTCCGGAGGCCTGCCGGGGACCGGTACGCTTTATCCTGCAGTCGGAAATCAGTAATATTTATAAAAAAGACGGCAAAACCCGCAAGAACCACAATCTCGTCTTTTTTCCCAATCGTGCGGTCGCCGGCCGGTTTAATCAAAAATTGGACAGCATCGGTAATATTAAATCGGACGGACGCCCTATTCTCGGTCTTGATGCCCGTAACCTTCTGGAAATATTACTTGAAGTAGATGAACAGGCTTTCTTTGTGCCGGCCCATATATGGACCCCTTGGTTTTCTCTACTGGGATCCAAGTCAGGATTTGATTCCATAGAAGCCTGTTTTGATGATTTGAGCGACTATATCTTTGCGGTGGAAACCGGACTCAGTTCTGATCCGGAGATGAACTGGCGGGTGTCCCAATTAGACCGTATGACCCTCATATCCAATTCGGATGCGCATTCCCCGGCAAAACTTGGCCGCGAAGCCAATATTTTCAATACCGAACTCGATTATCAGAGCATCAAGAAGGCCATTGCCGCCGGTGATGGTAAATCGTTTGCCGGTACCATTGAGTTTTATCCGGAGCAGGGAAAATACCATTTTGATGGCCACCGAAAATGTAAAGTAAGACTCGATCCACGTGAAACCCGTAACAATGAAGGGCTTTGTCCGGTGTGCGGCAAAACACTGACATTAGGGGTTTCCTACCGGGTTGAAATGCTGGCGGACCGGAAACCGCACCACCATCCTGAAAATGCGGTTCCATATATAAAACTGGTTCCCCTGGTGGATATTCTCGCTGAAATTTACCAGGTTGGTCCTGGTTCAAAAAAGGTGCTTGGTGGATACGAAAAGGCCTTAAAGACCCTGGGTCCGGAATTTTCAATTCTTAAAGATCTGGATGTAGATGCGCTAAACCGGGCGGGCATACCTTTTTTAGCGGAAGCGCTAGTGCGTATGCGTTCGGGTAACATTCATATTCGCGGCGGATATGATGGAGAGTTTGGGGTTGTAAATATTTTCAGTCCGGATGAACGGGAAAAACTATCCGGTCAACCGCTGCTTTTTCATGTAGGGACTTCTAAAAACGTTAAACCGAAAGATCAGGCCCCCGATCCGAAAAAGCCGCCAGACGAGACCTCCCCAGGTCAGAAAAAGCACAAAGAAATAATCAAAAATATAAAAAAACATGTGCTTAAACTTAATAGTGATCAGGAAAAGGCAGTCCGTTTTGCCCCAAAACCCCTGTTGATAGTCGCCGGTCCAGGCACCGGTAAAACCCTTACCCTGACCCAGAGAATTACCCGCCTCGTTCTTGATAAGGACATTCCTGGTGAACGCATTTTGGCTGTTACCTTTACCAATAAAGCAACCCGGGAAATGCGTACGCGTCTGGTCGAGACCCTGGGTACCGAAAACAGTCTACCGGAAGTGGGGACCTTTCACTCTTTTTGTTTTAAGCAACTCAAGGCCATCTTTGCAGATAAACCCATCCGCATTGTCCCTGATAAGGATCGGGACCTGTTGATAAAAGAAGCACTCTCCCAAGCGAAAAGCGCTGGCTTGTCATCGAGCCACGATTACCGTTATTTCCGGGATTGCATTGTCCGGGCTAAACAGAATCTGCAGGGTCCCGACGATCCACCGGAGACGCTATGCAAACATTCCGACAACCGGGAATTCATAACTGTATATGCCTATTATCAAGATCTTTTGAAGAGACAGTTTCTCTATGATTTTGAAGATCTGATATTTCTGACCATGCGCCAATTGGAGCAGGATGCATCCTTTAGAAAACAGCTGGTATCCAGGTATAGACATATTTTCGTAGACGAATATCAGGACATCAATTATGGGCAGTATCGTTTGGTCAAAGCCCTGGCTGCAGCCAACGGAAGCCTGTGTGCAATTGGAGATCCCGATCAATCCATCTATGGGTTTCGTGGATCCGACCGTCGCTATTTCGACCGTTTCACCGCCGACTTCCCGGGCGCAACGGTTATCCGCTTGATCAAAAATTACCGCAGCACCAACACTATCCTGGAAGCCGCCTACCAAGTCATCGAGCAAGACCGGACCAGGGACGACAGCTTCCGCCTGACCTCTGAAATCAATGGTGAGCGGACCCTCGGAATTATAAAAGCTTCCTCGGAAAAAGCCGAAGCGGTTGCCATTGGCCAGCTGATTGAAAATATGGTCGGCGGGACCGGATTTCACAGTATTGATTTTGGAAAAGTTGAAACGGACACAGATACCAATCCCAGGAGTTTTTCAGATTTTGCCATCCTTTACCGGACGAACCGTCAGGGGCAACACCTTTACGACGTTCTTTCAGCGGCGGGAATACCGTGCCAACTGGCTCAACGGGAGAGCTGGATGGATCAGAAAGATCTGACCGAACTGATCGTGTTGCTCAGTGTGATCGAGGGGTCATCAAACCTGAAAGATTTTGAACGTATTCGCAAAACCATCCATCCCGGCATCAGCCGTAAGACCGCCCAGCAGTTGAAAGACTGGTACCTCAAGAACGATCTGACCATCGCTGACCTGAGATTTACGGTGCGGCAGTTCCCGGTGGCAGGTCTTACGAGATCCCGGCAGGAGCGGCTGTACACATTTTTAGGGCGGATCCATACCCTTGGGAACGAAATTGAAGGATTCAGCGTAAAAGAAAAATTGCGCTATCTGATAGAAAACACCCGCCTGTCCGGGCGACTGAATTTGGATGATGAGGCCCGGGAACCCTTGCAGAGACTGCTGGATTATTCGCTGCATTTTGGATATGATGCGCACACTTTTTTAAGTGATCTGGCCTTAAGCCAGGATGCGGATACGGTTGCGGAACATGTAGAGAAAGTTGCCCTGATGAGCATGCATGCATCCAAGGGTTTGGAGTTTAACGTTGTTTTCATTTCCGGGTGTGATCATCAGCGCGTGCCATATTGTCGTGGTAAAGCGTCCCCTGAAGATCTGGAAGAAGAGCGCCGGCTATTCTATGTGGCGGTAACCCGGGCCCAGGAAAAGGTATTTTTTACCTACGCATTACAAGGGCGCCTGTTCGGTCGAAGACACCAATTTGAACTGTCTCCCTTTGTGAAAAATATTGAAAAGAATCTACTGGCTGAATATACCGTTAAAATGACGGCCCATCAGAAACCCAAACAGGAACAGATGCAGTTGTTTTAAAAGGACCCTAAATGGAAGCAACCCCAATAAAGAAAATAGATCTTGAGAATGGTTTAACACTTGAATTTATTGATGTATCACGTAAAATAGCCGGAGACCGCTACCTGGTGGCATTGAAGACCAGGGTTTCGGTTCCAGTGGAGTCCAGATGGTTTGCGGATGACGACCCGACCCTTCCCAACCTGGCGGACATTGTTGCCACGGTTGGATCCACGGTTGAATTCGAACAGAAAAAAGAGCGGGTCTTCGTGGATGAAAACGAAAAGCCGGCCGTTCTGGAAACGATCCTGAAGGTGGCCGAAGATTACGGGGTAAGGTATATCGGACACCCCGAATTTCCCAAAAAGCTCATCATAAAAGAATATAATGGTAAAAAATAAAGACGGCCCCCCGCAAACCCAAATTCACAAAACACTGTTGTATATCAACGACATAGATCTTTTCCTGGATGAAGCCGATAGGGCCGTGGAGATATTGATGGCGGTCTTTCAAGAGGCCGACGTAGATTTAAAAGATGAAATCATCTTCCTGTTGGGCAGCCTTGACCAGCCGGAAATCTGCGTGTGGCTGCACACGATTCTGGCCGATCCGAACCAGGCAGAAGGCACGCGCCGGAATGCAGCTCTGCAGTTGAGTGTGACGGCGGCGGTATTGGAGAACAAGGACGAATTGAGAGCCAGGCTGCTGGCCGACAGGAACCATCCGGACCCGGTTGCGAGAAGCCTGGCCGTTCTGGCGCTGGGCTGGGAGGGTAATCGGCAATCAGCGGCAGAACTTGCCCGGTTAACCACTGCCACCGACGTATTTGTCCGGCAGGCCGCAACGGCCGCACTGTCCCATATTGCGCCCAAACCCTTACACCTGCACACCAAGGAGGGCTAACGTGGAGAATCCGGTCAAGAATTTCTGGGATTTAAAATTAGCGGCGCTCAAAGATGCGCTGGAAAAAAACAATTTTGATGTCTATCTGGCCGGTTCGGCGGCGGCAGCCAAAACACTGGTGCTCGATACACTTTTGCCGGAACTGGCACCGCGGACGGTCAGTTGGGGCGGGTCCCTGACCCACATTCAAACCGGAATCTACACGGAACTTAAAGATCGTCAGGACATCACCACCCTGGACACCTATGATAAAAATCTGTCGCCTGCGGAGTCCTGCGAATTGCGACGGCAGTCCCTGCTGGTGGACCTGTTTATTACCGGGACCAATGCCGTGACGGAAAAAGGGCGCCTGGTAAACCTGGATATGATCGGCAACCGGGTGGCCGCAATCACATTCGGACCTAAAAATGTCATCATCATGGTGGGCCGCAACAAGATCGTGGCCGATGTGGATGAAGCCATAGAGCGAATCAAGACCTATGCCGCCCCCGTGAACGTGATGCGTCTTCAGAAGAAGACGCCCTGTCTGCAGACGGGCGTTTGCCAGAATTGTAAAAGTCCGGAGAGAATATGCAATGCCTGGACGATTTCTGAAAAAGCCTTTCCCAAAGGGAGAATAAAGGTTATCCTTATCAACGAGGATCTTGGGTTTTAGGACCGGAACAGACTTCCAGCCATGAAACCTGATACGCGCAAATATCTACCCATGAGCCTGGGCCTGATATTACTATTACTGGCCGCAACCGGCATGAACGCCGCTGCCGATATCTATATGTATATTAACAGTAACGGCATTTTACATTTTTCCAACGTGCCGACCTCTTCCCAGTACCGCATCTACATCAGAGAACGTCCGGGGCGCGACCTCGACAACCCCAACCCCCGTAGTTTCGACCGGATCATTCGCGAAGCGGCCCGAACCCACGGACTCTCCGAACCATTGCTCAAAGCCATTATCAAAGCCGAGTCCAATTTCAACCCGCGGGCGGTATCGAAGAAAGGCGCCAAGGGCTTGATGCAGATCATGCCCAAGAATTTCAATTCCCTCAATATCCGCAACCCCTTCAACCCTCGCGAAAATATCATGGGCGGGGCCAAATATTTCAAGCAGATGCACACCCGCTATAAAGGCAAACTGCCCCTGGCACTGGCCGCATACAATGCCGGTCCCCATACGGTGGACAAGTACAAGAGCATCCCGCCTTTTCCAGAAACCCGCAATTATGTGGAGAAGGTGATGAAATATTACTATGTCTACAAAAAAAGCTAGGCGCGGCTTCCAAGCATCCCCTCGCACTCAATATCTGCGTTGGACATCCGGACAAAATCCTCGAAATACTAGCAGTATTCCTCCGGTTTTATCCGTATGTCCGCCTTGATCTTGAGCCCGAGTGAATACTTGGAAGCCGCGCCTCCGGCTTAAACCTCGCGGACGACTTGACCTTGAGCCCGATGGAATACTTTGAAGCCACACCTAATCGATTTATTTGCCGCGCCAGAGAAAGCGGTCCAGGTCGATGGTGTCGTGTTCGTCGAAGATAACGCCTTCCTGCTGCAGGCGCTGCTTTTGAATTTCATAGCCCGCAAAAGGCTTCAGGGAAATTTTACCCCTCCGATTCACAACACGGTGCCAGGGCAGGTTGTCGGCGGCTGAACTGGAATGGAGGATCCAGGCGACCTGGCGAGCTGCCTGCGGGTTTCCGGCCAGAGCCGCGATCAGGCCGTACGACGCGACCTTACCGGCGGGGATCCGCCGGATGAGCGCTTTTACTTTCAGGGTAAACGGGCTGGGCATACGGCTTTTTGAGGTGGGTTCTAATGGTATTGAAACCGCCTATAATTGTTTCAGGTGATCGGTAATGAAGGGCAGCAGATCCTTTTTTATCTCCGGCCGGTCCAGGGCATAGGCCAGATTGGCCATCTGGAATCCGGCTTTGCTACCGCAGTCAAAACGCTGCCCTTTGAAACGATAACCATAGATCGGCTGTTCCTGAAGCAATCTGGCCATGGCATCCGTTATCTGAATTTCGCCGCCGGCGCCGCGTTCCTTGCGGCTTAAATGGGTATAGATTTCGGGGGTCAGGATGTAACGGCCGATAATGGCCAGGTTGGAAGGAGCCTCATCGGGAGACGGTTTTTCAACCATGCCTTTTATGCGCAATAGATCGGTTCCCGTGTTTTCGACATCAAGAATACCATATTTATCCGTCTGGGCCGGATCGATTTCCTCTATGGCGACGATGGAACTCTGGACCTTTTCAAATTTCGCGAGCATCTGTCCCAGGACCGGCTGATCCGTTTTCACCAGATCATCGGCCAGCAGGATCGCAAAGGGTTCGTCGCCCACGGCATGCCGGGAACACCAGATGGCATGCCCCAGACCCAGGGGTTCGCTCTGCCGGGTATAGATAATTGTTCCGGATTCCGGAACCAATGAGTCTAATTCGCGCAGCAGGGAGTCCTTGTTGCGGGCCATCAAGGTGTGTTCCAGTTCGCAGGAGCGATCGAAGTGATCCTCAAGGGCTTCTTTCTTGCGGCCGGTAACGAATATAATCTCTTCGATACCAGCGCTCAAGGCTTCTTCGACGGCATACTGGATCAGGGGTTTATCAACGACCGGCAGCATTTCCTTGGGCATGGCTTTGGTCGCCGGCAAAAACCGTGTTCCGAGACCAGCCACAGGAAACACGGCTTTTTTTACAGACAGTTTGTTTCCCATAATCAGACCTATACTGGCACAACCCAGCCGAAGGGGTCGTCGGCTTTGCCATACTGTATGTCGGTTAAAGAATCATAAAACCGCTGGGACAGCGGGCCGACGGAGCCATCCCCGATTGTAATCAGCTTATCTCCATATTTAATTTCGCCCACCGGCGAGATAACGGCCGCGGTACCGGACCCGAAGACCTCCTTCAGGGACCCGTCCGCCTGGGCCTGGAGGACTTCGTCGATACTTATTTTTCTTTCGGATACCGACATCCCCCAGTTTCTACCGAGTTCGACCACCGATTTGCGGGTGATGCCCGGGAGGATGCTGCCGCTGAGTTCGGGGGTGACGATCTCATCGCCAAGGACGAAGAAGATGTTCATGGCACCCACCTCTTCGATGTATTTTTGTTCAACCCCGTCCAGCCAAAGCACCTGCGTGTATCCTTCCTCGTGGGCCTTATCGCCGGCCAGAAGGCTGGCGGCATAATTGCCCAGTGTTTTGGCTTCACCGACACCGCCCCGCACCGCCCGCACGAAATCACGGGTCACGAAAATTTTAACCGGGTTGAAACCCTCCGGGTAGTACGCGCCCACCGGCGAGAGGATAATAAAAAAACGGTAGGTGAAAGAAACCCGGACGCCCAGGAATGGGTCGGTGGCGATGACCGTGGGCCGGATATACAGGGATGTGCCTTCAACACTCGGTACCCAGTCTTTTTCAACGCCCACCAATTGTTTAATGGCATCCAGCATGACATTTTCATCTATTTCCGGGATGCACAGCCTTTTGGAGGAGCGGTTCAGTCGACGGACGTTTTCCATGGGACGAAAAAGCTGTATTCCACCGGTTGGATTCCGGTAACCTTTCAGTCCCTCAAACACACCTTGGCCGTAGTGCAGGACCATGGTGGATGGTTCCATGACAATAGGCTGGTAGGGTTCGATCCTCGGATTGTGCCACCCTTCGTCAGGATTGTAATCCATATTGAACATATGGTCCGTAAAGATTGTACCAAAGCCCAGCTTGTTTTCATCCGGTTTTTCTTTCAGCGTTTGAGCTTTATTGACTGCGATCTGCATGGATCCTCCTGGGGTGGAAACCAATTGTCTTTTTTGAGTGAATGCTTAATTTTGTCCTGTATAGAACGAAACCAGTTTTTTTTCAATGCCCTAACGGTATTCTCGTAATGGCCGTTAAGACCCAATTCAAGGTTCTTTCGATGGCCTTTTGCCAGCCCGTATAGAGCTATTGACGACGCCGCGTGTTAATACCAGGGGTCCAACGCTTGTCTTCAGACCAGTTCCGGGTATTGTCGTTTTCTGGTCAATGGCGCCAACAAATCGGGTTTTGGAATATCTTCCGGGCGGTTTGAAACCATCGTCTAAACCGGTAACACTGTTGACATTTTAAGGAACTATTAACAAATTGACCCAAATTATCAATAGTTATGACGTTTCCCGCGGTTGAAACCGTTTGACTTTAGACAGACGCTTGGTTATGAACGACGGAACTTTAACCAGTGCCCAGCCATAAACGGCATCTTTTGGCCCAGGGCGGCGTTTTCGCTCTTTTGCATTCCTCGGAATAGCCCGCTATGCCTGCGGTTTCAAAATCGCTCAAGCCTTGCTCTGAACCAAAATCTGCCATTTCTGGATGGACACGAACTAGGAGATCGCAGATACCATGAGTAACAACGATTTAATGGCCAACATACAGACCAACCGTGTCGGCCTGAATAGCAAATTCAAGTTTAAATGCCACAAGGACGTGAAATGTTTTACGAAGTGCTGTCGGGGCATCAATATTGTGCTGACGCCCTATGACATTATTCGGCTGAAAAACCGATTGGCGCTGACATCTGAAGAGTTTCTGGCCATCTACACGACGCCCCAGCTCTTTGAAAAAACCGATCTGCCGGTGGTGACCCTCAAAATGGGCGAAGACGATGAGAAGTCCTGCCCGTTCGTGCGCGAAGATGGCTGTATTCTCTACGAGGACCGCCCGACGACCTGCCGCTATTATCCCCTGGGTGTTGCAGCCTTGAGTCACAAGGAAGGCGCCGATGATCAGGATTTCTTCTTTTTCGTCCATGAACCGCACTGCCTTGGATTTGAAGAGGACAAGGAGTGGACGGTGCGGGAATGGCGGGAAGACCAGGGCGTCGCTATCCAGGACGAAATCAACGCCGACTGGACCGACCTGGTGGTCCGCAAGCGCTCGTTTCCGGCCAATGTTAAGCTGACCGACCAGACCAAACAGATGTTTTTCATGGTCAGTTACAACATTGATAAGTTTAAAGACTTTGTATTCGAGAGCTCTTTTCTGGACCGTTACGACGTGGATGACGAAACGCTCGCGAAAATTAAGGCGGATGAAGTCGAATTGCTCAAGTTCGGACTGAAGTGGCTCAAGGGGATCTTGTTCCAGGTGGAAGACAGTGAAAAACTGCCCCAGAAAGAGGGGGCTGAGAAAATGCGAAAGACAACCGAGAAGGATTCGTAACGATCTGACCGCCGCTTCTTCTTAAGGGTACCTCTAATAATTAGGAAAACGCAATTATTAGAGGTGGCCTTAATAATTAAAAGCCGGGTCTCCAATAGGGGGCGCCGGCTTTTCTAATTAGAATGTAACCGTTTGATAAACAGAAAATCCCCACCCTCATGGTCGGTGTATCGAATGTCTGAATATTCAGGCGTTTGCGGTGCATTCAGGATAACCGGCTGGCGGATCTGATTAAACAAGCGGGAACCTTCGAGAACCCCTTTATTCTGTTCCAAGGCATCCAGTAGGGCGCCGGCAAATACCGAGTGCCCCTGGCGGCCGTTATCCAGAACCGGTTCAACCCCGCCCGAAGTCAGGGCCACGCGGGCGCGTTTGCCGGCAATCCGCCGCAAATATTCCGAGGACGGTACTATCAGCTTGACTGCCCGGGACAGCGTCCCCGAATAGCAGCTGTCGGCTATCACGATCACATGCTTGGCCGCCATGGCTTTCAAGAAATCGGAAATGGTCCCGGTGGAGATCCAGTTTGCCGAACTGTCTCTTTCGGCGTCTACCGGCAGCCAATACCCCCGGTTCGCATCTTTATCCAGCCAGCCGTGACCGGCATAGTAGATAAGCAGGTTGTCACGCGGGGTTAACTTGCGCCTCAGGCGGCTCAGCTCGTCAATAATTTCCTTGCGCCCGGCATTGATCAGGTAGGTTACCTGGAAATCGTAGGTCTCTTTTAAAAGCCTGCCTACAGCGTTGGCATCGTTGACGGCGGTTTTTAGATCCCGGATATTTTGATAGTCATCATTGCCAATGAGCAGGGCGCGATAGGTTCCAAAATCAATATCGGCCAGCATCCGGGCCTGCTTGGCGGCCTTCTTTCGATCCCGGGCAACTGCGGCAAAACGACCACGGGGATACTTTTTTAGATAGGCATCGAAATCCACTGGATTCTTGCTTGTTTTAACGGACACCCAAAGCGCCACCTCGGCCTGCTCGCTCTGCAGGGATGAATACTGGGCGGCGAGCCGCTGGGCATGTTCGGCATATTGACCATGCGGATATCGTTTTAAATAGGCATTGAAATCTTTGGGGTCGGCGCTGTCTTTTATCGTATTCCAGTAGGCCAGTTCCTGCTTTTCGGCATCCACCCGGATCAGGTTTTCCATGCGCGCCGTGGCAATACCGGCAAACAGCCCATCGGGAAATGCCTGTAGAAAACCCTGGAAGTCACCCACCTTGCGGCTGTCTTTGATTGCTGCCCACATCTTGACTTCCAGGTTCTGTTTTTCAGATTCCGCCGCAGTCAGTTTTTGAATCCGTTCCCGCGCCGCAGGGGCAAAGCGGCCGGCCGGATATTGTTTTAAATAGATATGAATCTCAGCGATGCTGGTTGAGCCCTTTACCTGGTCCCACAGCAGAATTTCCGCATCAATGGCTGCGGCCTCGTTTTCAGAAGCACTCAGGCGCTGTAACTTTAACGTGGCCAGATCGGAAAATAGTCCGTCAGGGTAATGTGCCAGGTAGTCTTTGAAATCATTTGGGTTTTGACTATTCTTAATCGTGCTCCACAAGGTAATTTCGCGATTTTGGCGTTCGCGGACTTCCAGGGCTGTCAGACTGGCCGCCGCTGCAGCGGCAAAGCGGCCGTCTGGATACTTTTGGAGGTATTCACGGTATCCCCGGGCCTGCTGCTCCCGGGATACCCGGTCCCACAGCTGCCGGTCCTCCGGATCGCTCTCTGCGGGTTGCTCGGTTGGGGAACGGGGTTTCGCTTTGGACGATGGGGCTGCGGCGATAATCATTTCCGGAGGAATTGCCCCCACCGACACTAATTTTGCGCTACCGGCAGAAGTGCCCTTTGTTTGCGGTACCAGGGTGTTTTTCCGGGGCAGGCGCAGCAGGAAATTCCCCTTTCCGCCCCCGAGGGTGAGCGCCCCCGCCCCAGCGATGGCGTACTTACCGGCTATAACGCTCTGGTCGAAATCGATATGGTTGACGGAGTATTGCAAATCCCAGACATGCGGGAAAGCGGTCCAAGTGCAGCCAAACTCACTTCTAAATGATATTTCTTCCGCAGAAACGTTTGTAAACTGCGTGTGTCCATCGGTGCAAAAAACAGGTGTGCCGATCCAGCGGACCGTGGCATCCATATCGAATTCTATCTGAGCGGATTCTTTATCCAGACCGACCTGCAGCAGCAAAGGCTTTTTCATGGTGGCCTTGCCCGGCATCAGGCCCCCCTGCACAAACCAGCCGATGGCATCACCATCACATTCCAACGATCCGGGTTTGGTTCCACACAGCACGCCCTCGATATTTTCGTTGGCCTTCAGCATCATGAAGAGACTGCCGGTCAGTTCATCGGTAGAATACTTTCCGGCGGCCGGGCCGCAGGTGCCGTTCAGACACACGGTCACCGCAGCGACCTCGTCCAGCAATTCGCCGGTATTGGAAGCGCACCCTGCGCAAGACACTAAAACAATAATAAATAATAAAAAATTACGAATATTTAGCCCCGCGCTGGTTTGATAGGCAGTATCTATCACGGCAATCTCCCTGAATAGAGATTGAGAGGGGTGCCGGCCTACTGATTCACTTTCAGTAACGACCCTCAACATTCCAATTAAAATGGAAAAAAGTTGTAATGTCAATCGGACACGGTTGGGTGGAAAAGAAAGGGCCGCCACTGAATAACCAGTGGCGGCCCTTATACCAATCCTATGATATCGGGTCGTTAATAGTCAGTGTAGGCGAGACCGTCCCAATTGGCCGCATCCTCCAACCGCTGATCTAAATCCACCTGGAAGAAATCAGCAACCGGCTGCAGGATTTCCGGATTGTCCACGTAGGTTTTGCGAGCGGCCGCCAGAACCACGTCCAATCCCTTTGCGGACATCTTGCCCAATGGGCGCCGGCATCCGCCGGAGGGCATGCCGAGAATGGCCATCAATGCTTTGAGGGCCAAGGGGTTCCGGGCCCGGCAGGTCACTTCGCCGTAGGCTGTCTCCTCTTTGGTGATCACCGTCACCAGGCCGAAAAGCGGGCCTAGCGCAGTGTTCAACGCCTTCGCCGTGTCGAGGTCCCCCGCTCTTACGGCGGTTGCCATTTTGGTGACTGCGGCCGGGGCCACGTTGGACAGTACGGAAATAGCGCCGGCCGCCCCGATGCCGGTGTCTGACATCATCTCATAAGTAAGGCCGTCATCGCCGGACAGGATGGTAAACGTATCCCCGCAGCATGTTCGCGTGCGGCGCATGTTGTCCAGGTTGCTGGTGGCCTCTTTGACCGTGTTGACATTTTCGAAAGCCTCGTTCAGCAAAGCCAGGTCCTCAGGCAGCAGGTGTGCCCCGGTCCGGCCGGGAATGACGTAAGGAATCACCTCGGTACCGGCCACCGCCCGGGCAATGGGAGCCACGTATTCACGCCGGATTTCGAGACTGCTGGGACCATTATAGTAAGGATCTACAAGCAAAACGGCATCGGCCCCGGCCTGGCTCGCGTGTTCCGCGGCGACCAGTGCCTCCCGGGTATTGTTGCTGCCCGCGCCGGCGATACTGATGCACTTGCCCTTGCACTTGCCGACCACGGTCTCAACGACCCGGTTATGTTCCTCCCATGACAGAGTAGGGCTCTCTCCAGTCGTCCCAACAGCCAAAATTCCGGTGATGCCGTTGGAAATCTGGAAATCCACCAGCTGCTCAAGGCCCTGGTAGTCTACTCCGTCGCCTTTAAACGGCGTGGCAAGTGCGGTGTAGCATCCTGATTTCATGGTTTCCTCCAGTGATTGATGTGCAGCCGGATATCGGGCAACCAGATCTCCCGTTTTCGGCCGTCACAATGGTTGCGCTGGCAGCTGTCGACCCGACGGCAGCCACCAAGGTTGACATAATCCTTACAGCTCCTTACTTTTACCACAATTTTTCAGCTTTTATAAGGGCTCAGGGAATTTGTGTCAATGAATTGTACCGATTGTTGGCACAGAAAACCCTTGCAACAACGGCAATTTCTGATAAGGCAATTTCAATTATTAACCTCATTTACAAGTAGCAGGAAAAAACAATGGAAAAAGCAAGGAACGTGGAAGAATATATTGCCCGGCAGAGGGCCGCTATCGCAGCCAACCCGGAATGCGGCAATTCGCATTACAACCTGGCGGTCGGGCTTCTTGGGCAACGCAAATTTGAAGAGGCTGAAAAGGCGCTGTACGAAGCGATCGAGCACAGCCCGACAATGGCCGAGGCTTATGTTCAGTTGGGCGGGATCTGCCTGAGCCGGGGCGACCTGGATGGCTGTCTGGATTTTAATACCCGGGCAACAAAAGTCAGGGCGGGTTTTTCGGAAGGGTATGCCAATATCGGTTTTGTCCAGCTGCAGCAGGGTAAAGTTGACGATGCCATTAAAAATCTTCAAAAAGCGATTGCCTTCAACTCGAATTTCATCCAGGCTTACACGACCCTGGGCAATGCCTACCTGATGAATGGGTTGGTAGATGAGAGCATCGCCGCCAACAAGAAGGCCCTCAAGATTGAACCCGAATTTGCCGTAGCCCACAACAACCTGGCGATAGCCTACCTGGAAAAAGGAGAGGGACAAAAAGCGGTTGAACATTTTGATCGGGCCCAAGCACTCGGATTCGAGGTTGCCCCGGAAATTGCCCAGGAAATTGACACGTATCGTTAACAACGACAATTGCAATCCACGGATCAACGCGAGTTTTACAAAACGGGTACCGGCCAGGTACCCGTTTTGATTTTGCTGGTGTCCGTGAGTCCGGATCATCATGTCTGATACCGTACCCCTGAAATACTATCTCACCTCACGTGACACGCCGGTGCAGCCCGGGGGGGAAATCTGGCACGCGCCCCTGCCCACCAGCCGACGGCCCCAAGAGGTCACCGGCCATGATAATGATGAAAATACGGTCACTTATGGATACTATCTGACAGCTGTCGGTCGATTTTTGGAAAAAGATAATTATCGCACCGTGATGGCAGCCCTCAAGCATGGCGGCCAGGATTCGGCACACCCGGCACAGGTCCAGGGCCTATCGGTTTTCCTGGTAAAACACGGTGAATTCTATCACCCGGCCCGGGTGGTCATAGCAACGGAGACCGGTGAATATGCCTTTGTGGTCAATGGCGCGGTATCTACGGTCGGTCAAAACCATATTTTTAATGAATTCAGGTTGATGGCCGGTCTTTACGAGGCGTTCGACACACCGGTCGTGCCACGGGTTTTTCACCTGGAGGAAATTTCGGACGAAAACGGCGGCGTTGTGCCCATGTTCAGTGCCGAATGGTTTGATGGATTCTGCGAATTCCATTTGACGGCCGACTACCCGGAAGACAAAAGCAACCTGATTGTCTGGGAGCCGGACGAAACCACCGGTTTTCTCACCCGTGAACAGGCCGCGGATGTCTACGCAAAAGCGGCTTTTATACTTACAACCACCTATAATTTCTATACGTTTGAGCATATTTCCGCCTGGCATCACGCCGCAGGAGATTTTATCATCAAACCCCTTGATGCCACGCAGGTTGACCTGCGCCTGATCACGATTCGCCGCTACACACCGCTTATAGACAATCAATCACCAGAAGCGGCCGACCTGATCGAGGGTCTGTTGCTTTTCCTGATTAAACTGAGTATTCGCAATCGGCTGGATCGGCTCGATGGTATTGGTGATCTGGGTTGGGCTTCGGATGATGCCCTCAGAGGAACAATTGTAGGTTTTTTCAGGGGGTTGTCAGTCATGGCGGAAAAAATGGAACTCCCGGCTGATTTTAACGAGCAATTTAAAAATGTTTTACGGTGTTATCCGCCTGACACTATGGAAACACTTTTTAGAGCTGTTGTAGACAAAATTCCCGCCACCGCCCCGGAACATAACTTCCTCCACGAGCGGATCGCTGCCCACGCAGCCCTGTTCTGTTCCATTTTGGCATCTGCCTGAGTCCACAAATCATCTGTTGAGGATACTATATAAAGTATCCTTGCCGCTACCGACCACAAAATAGTGTACTCGTCACACTGCCTCCCAAATATGGTTTTTATAAGTTTTCTAAACGCCGATTTTTATTGACAAGATTTTACAAAAATAATATATGTGCCGCTTGATTCAGCAGAATATAAAGGCAAAATCTTTATACTTATTAAGATCAAATGAAAATCCGATTTTGAGAGGAGGTGACGAGTTAAACCCTCGGGTATTAGAACAGAAATTGCATTGTTTAGGCTGGAAAATTACTAAACTTTTATGGAGGTAAGAAATGGCAAAACATGAAACCCCTATGTTGGACCAGCTTGAGAGCGGCCCATGGCCGAGCTTCGTGTCCGACCTGAAGCAAGAAGCCGCGAGAAGGGCTGCCAATCCGGACAACGTTGAATTCCAGGTTCCGCAGGATTGTGTGGAAGATATCCTGGGCGTTCTGGAGTTGTCCTTCAAGCACGGTCGTACCCACTGGAAACACGGTGGTATCGTGGGTGTTTTCGGTTATGGCGGCGGCGTTATCGGCCGCTACTGTGACCAACCTGAGATGTTCCCCGGCGTGGCCCACTTTCATACGGTGCGTGTGGCCCAGCCGGCCGGTAAATACTACAAGACCGATTTCCTCCGCGACCTGATGGCCATCTGGGATATGCGCGGTTCCGGCATCACCAATATGCACGGCTCCACCGGTGACATTATCTTCATCGGAACCCAGACCGACCAGCTGGAAGAGATCTTTTGGGAAATGACTCACAACCTGAATCAGGACCTCGGCGGCTCCGGCTCCAACCTGCGGACCCCGGCTGACTGTATCGGCGAGTCCCGCTGCCAGTACTCCTGTTACGACACCCAGGCCCTGTGCCACGACCTGACAATCGAATACCAGGATGAGCTGCATCGTCCGGCCTTCCCGTACAAATTCAAGCTGAAATTTGACGGTTGCCCGAACTGCTGCGTGGCCTCCATCGCCCGCGCCGACATGTCTTTCATCGGTACCTGGAAAGACGACATCAAAATTGACCAAGAAGCTGTGGCTGCCTATGTCGGCGGCGAATTCGCTCCCAACGCCGGCGCCCATTCCGGCCGCGACTGGGGTCCGTTCGACATCGAAAAAGAAGTCACCGGTCTGTGCCCCACCCAGTGCATGAGCTACGAAGGCGGCAAACTTTCCATCGATACGCCCCATTGTACCCGCTGCATGCACTGCATCAACGTTATGCCGCGTGCCCTGAGAATTGGTGATGACCGCGGTCTCTCCATTCTGGTCGGTGCCAAGGCTCCTATTCTCGACGGTGCCCAGATGGGCTCCCTGCTGGTTCCCTTTGTCAAGGTCGAAGAACCTTACGATGAGATCAAAGAAGTTATCGAATCCCTTTGGGACTGGTGGATGGAAGAAGGCAAGAACCGCGAACGTCTCGGCGAGCTGATCAAACGCCAGGGCTTCCAGAAAATGCTCACAGTTACGGGTATCGATCCCATGATCCAGCATGTTCAGGAACCGAGACACAACCCGTACATCTTCTGGAATGAAGACGAAGTTGAGGGTGGCTGGGATCGCGATATTGACGAATACAGAAAAGACCATCAGAGATAGGGAGGAACGACCATGGCATTTGTATCCTCAGGTTACAATCCTGATAAACCGATGGAAAACCGGATTTCGGACATCGGTCCAAGAAAATATGACGAATTTTATCCGCCGGTTATCGCCAAAAATAAAGGCAAATGGCTGTATCATGAAATTCTGCAGCCCGGCGTGCTGGTACACGTGGGTGAAAGCGGCGACGAAGTCTACACGGTTCGCTGCGGCGGTGCGCGCCTGATGAGCGTCACCCTGATTCGTGAAATCTGTGAAATTGCCGACAAACACTGCGACGGCTACCTGCGTTTCACCACCCGTAACAACATCGAGTTTATGGTAGATTCCAAGGACAAGGTCCAACCACTGATCGACGATCTGGAAAGCCGCAAGTTTGACGCGGGCTCTTTCAAGTTCCCCGTGGGCGGCACCGGTGCCGGTATCACCAACATCGTGCACACCCAGGGCTGGATTCACTGCCACACCCCGGCCACGGATGCTTCCGGTCCGGTCAAGGCGACCATGGACGTCCTGTTCGACGACTTCAA
>Ga0126329_10000054_pt1 | contig 55952 bp, 51 predicted proteins | sample InaspJWI85metaG_FD_104915 | JGI IMG/M metagenome (GOLD analysis project Ga0126329, IMG submission 104915) | Marine gutless worms symbiont microbial communities from Oahu, Hawaii - Inanidrilus sp. 2 OAHU.JWI-85 metaG | ecosystem: Host-associated > Annelida > Digestive system > Unclassified...
CATGCTCACTGCAACAGCGCTCTTTTGGTTTATCCGGCGAAGCCGGTAAAATTTGTGGGTTTCTCTGCGTCTTTGCGTCTCTGCGCGAGAAAATTGCTTTTATGGCATAGCCAACTATCTCTGACCTGGTCCTGAGGACCAGATTTTTAAGACGGAATAAACCAGACGGCAACCTTTAAAATGGGTGCGGGGAATCGTTTTCGACAGAATCAGTTTGTCTGGTCGTCCGAAGTTCCAGGTGCAAATCGGCGGCCCGAACGCCGCCCCAATTGCCTGTTGACAAAACACCCTCTGAATGATCTGAATACAGGCTGCCCGCAGCGACAATGTGGATCCTGCCATGCTGAACCTGGAGATTGTACATGACGATGCTCAAGCACCTTTTTGCGCCCATTCAGATCGGATCGATGACCGCTAAAAACCGGCTTATGATGCCATCCATGAGCATCAATTTCGGCGTGGACGATAACGGCTACGTCAACGACCAGCTCACCGGCTATTTTGTCGCCCGCGCCCGCGGCGGGGCCGGCCTGATGCTGGTGGGTGGCGGCGGGGTCAGTCCCGCCGGCCTGGAACTGCCCGGGCTGCCGGCCCTGTGGGATGACGGCTGTATCCCGGCCCTGGAAAAAATGGTGGCTGCGGTCAAGCCGTTCGATGCCTGTTTCGGTGTCCAATTGATGCATGGCGGCCGGCAATCTTACCATGACAAAAAAGTAGCGCCTTCCCCGATTCCGGCCCCCGCTGTCGTCAAGGGGATTCCCCGTGAACTGACGATTGAGGATATCAAGGAAACGATTGCTTCGTTCGGCGATGCGGCCCGACGGTGCTATGCGGCTGGCTTTGATTTTATCGAGGTGCACGGCGCCCACGGCTATCTCGTCAATCAGTTTCTATCGCTGAATGCCAATAGCCGTGAAGATGAGTACGGCGGCTCCTTTGAAAATCGGATACGCTTCCTTCTCGAACTGCTACACGATATCAAGGCAAAAACCGCTCCTGATTTTCCGGTGGGGATCCGGATAAACGGCGATGACTACATCGAAGGCGGCTGGACCCTGGAGGATGCCCTGCGCCTGGCACCCATATTGGAGGAAAACGGAACCGACTACCTGCATGTTTCTGCCGGTGTGTATGGTTCCCGCCAGTTGACGATCCCCTCCATGTATGTCGATCACGGCTGTTTCATCCACTTGTCCGCGGCCGTGAAGGCGGTGGTCAACATCCCGGTTATCGGGGTCGGGCGTATCAAAAGCGCCGAGTTGGCCGATCGCCTGATCAAAGAAGGCAAGGCCGATGCGATTGCCATGGGCCGTTCGCTCCTGGCCGATCCCGAACTGCCCAACAAGGCCCGCGCCGACAATCTGGCGGACGTGCGGCCCTGCATCGGCTGCTGCCTGGGCTGCATCCATGCCGTGCTGGCCCTGGAGCCGGGCTCCTGCGTGGTCAATCCCCAGGTGGGCCGTGAGTATCTGCTGCCGGAAAACGACAAGACCGCCAGCCCCAAAAAGATTTTGGTGGTGGGAGCCGGACCGGCCGGCATGGCCCTGGCCGGTATTACCGCCGGCCGGGGACACACCGTGGTGCTCTGTGAGGAAAAAGGGACCGTGGGAGGGCTCCTGCGCCTGGCAGCTATTCCACCCGGTCGATCGGAGATCAATGACATTATCTACTTCCTCAATCGGGAGATGGCAAGTCAGGGCGTCGAATTGCGGCTCAATACGCCGCTCACCCCCGATTTGCTTGACGACATACATCCGGACGCAGTGGTCCTGACGACCGGCAGCCTGCCGGAAATGCCCATCATCAAGGGTTTGTTTAAAACCAAGATGGATCTGTGTACCGTCACGGAAGTGCTGGAAGGTAAAATCGTGGGCGACCGGGTCCTGGTACTGGGGGGTAACCAGGCCGGGCTGGTACTTGCGGACTACCTGGCTGAAAAAGGCAAAGAAGTGGTCGTCTTGAACCGCAGACGGCACTTTGCCGAGGAAATGTCCGCCAACGATCGCTTCTACCTGCGCGAGCGCCTCAAGCGCGACACTGTCAAACTTGTCAAACAGGTCAACATCAAGACCTTCTCCGATGATGGGGTTACCTTTGTCGCCAATGGCGAGACCGTGGTCCTGGAAGGCTACGACAGCGTGGTCGTGGCCGAAACGATGACGTCGGTCCGGGACGCAAAGAACCTGTTGAAAGATCGCGAGATAGAAATCCACACGATCGGCGACGCCAAAACGCCCCGCAATCTCATGCTGGCCATGAGCGAGGCCGAAGAATTGGGGCGGGAATTATAAGCCAATTGCGCCTTCTAACCATTCTAAGGAGTTCTATCTCTGAGTGATAGGCGGTTTGTCCCTCAAAGGGGCTAGAATGCCAGGAAACAGGCGCATTACATAGCATCGCACAGAGACGCAGAGGCGCAGAGAACATCTAGGCCAGGATTTCGTCGCACAAGCGTGCGAAAAACCATTTCAGACTTCAAACAAAAACGCTTCTTGGGTTGAGACGGGCGAAGCCGGAAAGATTCGTGGCTTTCTCCGCGCCTCTGCACGAGAATATTGCTTTTTCGACATACCCAAATATCCCTTCCCTCTCACCCGGAGGGCGTTGATAGGCTTTTAGATAGGCTGACGAGTAAAAAGATATCGCTTTGATAACTCTTGAACCAGAGGTCTTCATTATGGAAAAAAAAGTCTGGCACAGCTCTTATCCCGAAGGAACGCCCCCTGAAGTCGAACTGCAGGAGATCACCATGCCGGAGGCCCTGGAGGCGGCCGCCCGCGATTTCCCGAACCGCGTGGCCTATATCTACATGGGCAAAATGCTTACCTACCGGGAACTGCAAAAGCTGGTATACCGCTTCGCCAATGCGCTGGCCGATCTCGGCGTCCAACCCGGCGACAAGGTCGGCATGCTGTTGCCCAACCTGCCCCAGGCGATTATCGCCGATTTTGCCGCATACTATCTGGGCGCGGTTACCGTCATGAACAACCCGCTTTATACCGAGCGCGAACTGCTGCACCAGCTCAATGATTCAGACACTACCTATATCGTCACGCTGGATCTGCTGCTGCCCCGCGTTCTGAAATTGCAGCCCCAGACCGGCATCAAAAAAATCATCACCTGCCATATCAACGACTATCTGCCCTTTCCGGTTAAGCAACTGTTTCCCTACATCAAAAAAGATATGTACCGCAAGGACGAGCCCCACCAGGACGTGTTCCCGTTTATGGATCTGGTCAACAGGTATCCTGAAACCCCCGTGGAAAACCGGGCCCTATGGGCCCAGACCGCAGCTCTGCTTTATACCGGCGGCACCACCGGGGTCAGTAAGGGAGTCGAGCTGACCCATGCCAATATTTCCGGGGCCGTCCAGATCTTCAGCGCCTGGTTTCCCGATATCAAGCGGGGCGACGAGGAACGGTTGGTGGGTGTCTATCCGGTTTTCCACATCGCCGGCTACGAGGTCAGCCAGAATCTGATCGTCTGGAATGGTTGGAGCTGTGTCCTGGTTCCGCGTCCGGAACCGGCCGTCATCACCAAAATGCTGAAAAAATTCCGCCCCACCTTTTTACCCGGGGTGCCCACGATCTTCGTCGGCCTTTTGAGTCTCAAGGAATTTCGGGAGATGGATCTCTCCTTTGTCAAAGGCTATTTCGGCGGGGCCGCTCCGCTGCCGGAAGACACCCTGAACCAGTTGCGGGACCTGCACGGGGCCGTGATCAACGATGTGTACGGCGCCACCGAAAACACGGCCTTTGCCACGGCCACCCCCTGGAAAGGGACCGTGAAGATTGGAACCGTGGGCGTGCCGCTGCCCAACACTGAGATCAAGATCGTGGACCTGGAAACCGGCGAAAAGGAACTGGGTCCGGGCGAAGACGGTGAAATCTGCATCCGGGGTCCCCAGGTGATGAAGGGCTATTACAAACGCCCCGAAGAGACCGCCGCGGTTCTTAAAGACGGCTGGTTCTATCTCGGAGATATCGGCCACCTGGACGAAGATGGCTATCTCACTATTGCCGACCGTAAAAAAGACATGATCGTGGCAGGCGGATACAATATCTACCCGGCCGAGGTGGACCAGCTCCTCATGCTGCACCCGGATGTCCTCGAAGCCTGCGCAATTGGGGTCCCGGACGAATACCGGGGTGAAACCGTCAAAGCTTACGTTGTGCCCCAAGCCGGCAAAACCCTGGATATGGAGGCATTGAAAACCTACTGCCAGGAAAACCTGGCAGCCTATAAGGTGCCGACGGAATTTATCTTTGTAGACGAACTGCCCAAAACTGCGGTTGGCAAAATCCTGCGGCGAACAGTGCGTGAAATGGAATTGGAAAGAATGAAAACTGGATGATGGTACATCAGCTCAATGGTATGCATCAGGAGGCCATCCAATTTCAGCTAAAACAGGCGTTCATAAATTCGAATGCCGAAACAAATTAGAATGATCATAAATTCAAAATCCGAAACAAGGAAACCAGTCCCTATGGCCTATAAGACTTTGTTTTGGTCATTTGAATTTGAGATTTGTTTGCGGCGTTCGCCTTGAGAACATGCCGAATTTGGATTTTCGATATGCGTGCTTTCCCATATCGGGCATCAGGAGCGAGGCACTCAAGTTAAAACCAATGAAAACAAAAACAGCAAAGTCTGAAAATCCTCCTGATCGCTCCCGCGAAGTTTATCGATCCCGCCGACCCGGAGATATCGGGCATATTATCTACCGCCACGGGGTCCTTTACGCCCAAGAATACGGTTTCGATGAAACCTTTGATCTTTATGTGGGTAAACCGCTGATTGCCTTTGCGGAAAACTTTGATCCGGCCAAAGAAAACCTCTGGATGGTGGAAAAGGAAGGGCAGATCGTCGGTTCCATGGCCATTGTCAATGCCGGTGATGGGGCGGCCCAGCTGCGCTGGCTTTTGGTGGAGCCGGAAACCCGGGGGTTGGGAATAGGCCAGACCCTGGTGGATAAAGGGGTGGCTTTTTGCCAGGAGAAAAACTACCTTTCGATTTTTCTGTGGACCATCGATTACTTAGCGGCAGCAAAAACAATCTACACAAATGCCGGCTTTATGAAAACCGCAGAAAAGACCAGCCGGGTCTGGGGCCAGATTTTGACCGAGGAGCGCTGGGAGCTCCATCTGTAGAAGCTTTTTCAAAGTTGCGTCCAAGGCCCAATCTCGGCGCAGGACCGGACTAATCTTCTCGCGCCAACTCGGTTTTGATGGCCGGCCCTATTTTTTCCAGGGTATAGTGCGTTTTTAAGTAATCACCGGCGCCCAGAGCCTGAGCAGCCTTCACTTCCTCAGTTGAGGCGAGCTCGCTGGCAATAATTGCCTTCTGGTCGGGTGTATCTCGCTGGCCCCGGCAAGCGTTTCGCGCCCATTGATGCCCGGCGGCATGACCATGTCCAGTATGAGCAGGTCAACGACCTGGGATTTCAAATACATCTGCGCCTCTTCGCCGCTGGAAACCGAAACGACCGTGACGGTATTCCAAACGAAGGCGTGGTTGCAGCACACATGCATCCCAAAGCAGCGCAACCCATTGAGGCTGCATTGCCACGCCGTAATTCAGCCTTATGTTATCCCAAGCCCCCTGCGGGGAACGAACTTCAGCATACGATCGAGGAGCATATGAAAAGCACTGTATTAAAATCGATATGCCTGCTGGGCGCATTTATGGCTGCCGCTGCCGTTTGTTTCGCGACCGGTTCCAGTCTGCCAGACCGGACAGTATCCGGCAAAATCATTAACGGCATCCGCATCCTGCCCGTCCCGAATACGGACGATCCGGTCATCCTGGTGGTGTACCGGGGAGACTATGTCAAATTTGATGTCGATCCATCCCTAGGCGGGCGGTCCCTGGCAATACCAGGCCTGGCGATAAAAACGGAACTTTCCCGTGACATCACTGCGGCGCCGTATTTCAAAATGAAGCAAACCGGTTCGTTTGCATTCACACTTGGCAAAGTCGGCGGTCAGATCTGGGTTATTGATTATGTCCAGGAAAAATACGCCGAGGTAACATCAGCCGAGGCACGCCAAATCATCGACACCCGCAATCTTCTGGTTTTGGATGTCCGGACACCGGCGGAATACAAGCGGGGTCATCTGGAGAATGCCGTGCTTATACCGGTTCAAATCCTGCAGCAGAACCTGGGCCGGTTGGCGGCCTACAAGGACCAGGACATACTCGTCTACTGCGCTACCGGCAACCGGAGTACCGTCGCAGCCAAGATCCTCATTGATGATGGGTTCAACCGGGTCATTAACCTGCGTCACGGCATTGTGGACTGGCACCGGCACAAACATCCCATTGTCCGGTAACCGCTGGCCCGGATTAGCGCCAGTGCCGGATAGAATTGGCATAGTACGCTAACGTCGTTTTCTCAGATGGTACCGCCTTGAAGATGCGGCCGCTGGCCGCAATGAGGCGCCGCAGCCGTAAGAACGCCACCGCATCCGCAATGGTCCGCGCCCGGGTACTGCGGGGAACTTCGAAAACTGGCGCACCCGCCGCCTTGAGTTCATCTATCATATGATTGCTGCGCGTCTCGATTTCGAGGATATCCATCCCCGCATCCGCCGAGTCCAGAAATACGGCCGCCACCAGCGGTACCGGTAAAACCGGCACAACCGCGGAAATTCCTTCCATCAGACGGTTGCTCAAAACTTCGACTTGCCGAAACCGCCGGCTGCGCTCCAGTCGGTTGAACTCAAGCTTGTTTTCCTCACAGTAAGCTTTCATGGAGAGCGGCCGGCCAAAATTCACACAGGCATAGCCATATCGTCGCCAGCGGCTGAGAATCATCAACATCAAGCTTCGGCTGACGAAGCGGGTCGTGGTCCAGACCACAAACCACCAGCTGCGCCGGTCAGCATCCCGATCAAGGGCACGCAACAGGCTGCGGTCTTCGAGGGTGCGATCATAGTTAATCCCCACCGGAATAAAGACGATATCCCGATCCGCCGTGCGGTCGAAATCGCGCAGCATATAGTCAACCAGGCCGAGTTTTGGCGCCTGCAGCCGGCCGTCCCGGCTGAGACCACCCTCGGGGAATACCGCCTGGCAGACCCCCTCGCGCGTGGCCATGTGAATGTAACGCTCCAGCACTTTACGGTACAGCGGATTGCCCGAACGGCGCCGGACAAAGAAAGCACCCATGGCCCGAATCAGCATTTGCAAGGGCCAGATTTTGGCCCACTCTCCGACGGCATAGGACAAGGTGGTCCGTTCGGCTGCCAGAAAAGCCACCAGGATGTAATCCATGTTCGACCGGTGGTTCATAACAAACACAACCGTTGAATCGGGATCGACCCGGGTGTACTCGCGGCCGTCCAGGAGCCCGACGCGCACTCGGTAGAGCAGCCGGGCGACTCTCTTGGCAATCCAATAGCCGATTCGGAAATAGAGATAGGCATTGAAGGAAGGGACGACCTCACGGGCATAGGTCATGACTTTGCGCTGAGCCACCTCCTGGGGCATGTCATGTTCGGCGGCATACGTCTTGATGGCGTCGATAACCTGGGGATCGTAAACCAGCCTGTCGATCAACACCTGTCGTTTGGTAAGCTGGAAAGGGCGTATTTCGATATCCAGGCGAGTGCCGATCTCATCGAGCACCCGGTTGATCCGCCGACGCAGGAACCAGCGGGTGCTGGGGATCAGAATCCGATCCAACACGGCTACCCCGGCAATAGCCACCAGCATCAAAAATAGCCAAATAGAGATAGTAACCTGACCACCCATGTACGGACCCCTTCAACTTTGAGAGCACGTCAGTATCTTGTTGTCGCACGGGACTAAGTACGAATTGGGCTAAATAACATATAGATGCAACACTGGGAGCTGTCTCAAAAAATGGATTTTGGTTCAAGGTCCCGTCTACGCTCTAAGAGCTACGCCTGGCAGGCAAGGCGGGCGCTACATTCCCCCGTAATGCGGGACTTCCCGCTTGATCTAAATTTCAAATGTGGGTCGGAACCGGAGGTGCCGGCAAAGCCAATGCCCATCGCGGTGAATACTATACAGAATTACGAGGATTTGGTCCGCCCTACAATTAGCAGTATTCCTTACGGAGGCGATCACTCGCCAATTTCGCGCCCAACGCCGAGATTTATCCACCTCGGGCAGATTGGGCCAAAAGACTTTTTATGAGATAACTTCTAGCAGATGTTGTCACTCAAGTCCTGCTGCGCAAAACAACGGGCTCTAATATCGTCACAGGTTGTTTGAAAGAACTCAAATGAAAAGGGGTTGTCTGGATCTTCCGGTAGCTGCTCGCGGGCATCGCGGAATATGTCCGCTAATTCAAAGGCAACCGTGCTACCCCTTTCTGTCGTGCATTGCCGCCGGGTCGCATCATAATACCGGTGTATCGTTATTTTATAGCGCTCCAAAAGCTCCTGAAAGAGCACTTCCGGCTTTTTCTTTCCGAACAGATCCATGGCCACTCCCAAACTGTATAAAGCGGTTAGCTGTTAGCCGGTAATATTGCGGATTCCGATAAATCTACTGACGTTCAACCTGACCCTTTGGGTGGAATCGGCTCTTGATCAATGCCCTAACCAATCTTGGCCAACAGCTTACGTCTAAGCGCCAAACGCTCCTTTTTGGTTTTAGAACCGTATTAGTCTTTCTTCGCGTATGATCAAGGGTTCATACCCAAAGATGGCATTGAGGTGATGTAATAGGGCGTGGGCTCCTTCTTGCTCCCACGTCCGACTGATCCTCTGGTTCAGGTCCGCATAAAAGTCAATCCGGGCTTCCAAATCAACTGCCCCGGTGGGTGCAGACGACGACCGGGCCTTCTCATCGGCCAGGGTCAACCACATCCGGCTCACCCCCATGATAAACCAGGGCCACGACTTTTGCACCTCATTTGACCAACGGGAATCACTGGTAGCTTCTAGGGAACGACCACCGTTGGTCCCGATCGCTTCCATAGAAAGACTGATCAAATTTCCGCTCGACTGCAGGTCGCGCACGTCGGGGGCGGCTTGCAGGGCTGTGAAGACGTCCTCGCTTGTGCGGTCGTCGGTATAAACAAGCAGACTAAACTGGTGCCCGGTTGTATCCCGGGCGGCGCGGCGGTGAAACCGCCACAGGGATATGGCCTTGCGGTGGTGCTCCAGTACCGGCGCCACTACGCGGTGCGCGACCAGTAAATCCAGATGCCAGGCCGGGGCTGCTTTTTCCGGCCACGCAAACTTAAATCCGATCCGGCGCCAGCGTAATCCCTCGGCAGGTTCGGTTGCGGAAACCGCCGGTCGGCTCACCGGTTCAACCGTCCGTTTGCCAGGGGTTACACACCCGCTCAGGGTGATAACACACACCAGTAGCACTGTTAGATAACCTGAATGTCGTTGAAAATATGGCATATTCAACCCTAGCTGGGGGTAAGGTCAGATAACAGCTTTTCAGGAACGTAAGGTTATTGCTTCATAAAGGATTTAAGACCCGAATGACCCGAAAACCCAGGTTCGCGTATCCCAGTTGCCGGGGAAACAGCTTGCGAAAATCAGGGCGGCATTCATGGCGGCCCGATTTCCAACTGCCCCCACGGCCGGCCTGCTTGCGGCCAACCTCATCATACGCCGACCCATGCCGCCGGTTGGTCTGGTAGATTTCCTCGGCGCTGCCCTCACCGCACCACTCCATAACATTTCCCAACATATCATGCAGTCCCAGACCAGTGGGCTGCTTCTGGCCGACCGGATGGGTGGAAAGGCCGCTGTTGCCGTTATGCCAGGCCGACTGATCAACATACCCGGCGTGGAAGGCCTCTGGGTCACTGCCCCACCGGGCAGCGTGTTCCCACTGCGCTTCGGTGGGCAGGCAGAAGAAAAACCGATTCTTGTTCATACCTGCCAGTCGCCGGGCAAAATCAAGGGCCTCGCCCCAGGCCACCCCCTCTACGGGATAGCTGCGGCCCAGAGCAAAGTGGGCCGGGTTGTGTCCCATGACCCGCTGCCACTGTCCCTGGGTCACCGGGTAACGGCCCATCCAAAAGCCGGTCGCCAACCCTTCCCGCCTTCCGGAAGCATCCGCCCGATGTCCGGGTATCCATACGAACTCGATACCGGCCATCGGCTCGCGCCACTCCTGCCCGGGTCGATATGGCTCCTTTGAAGAGGTCTGCGAGGATCGCGAGCCAACATCCTCCCGGGTAGCGGACAATTCGCCCCGATTCCCGATAGACTTCGAGACCGGCGGTGTATTCACCGGCATTTCCGCAGATTCCAGAATTTCCAGGATTTCGCTGAAATTCACCGGACGATTGCGGGCATCAAACTGAACACACTGTTCGATTATGTAGCGTATGTTGTCCGGCAGGTCACCCCTGGAAAAGGTGACCCCTTCGGATTTGATCTGCCGGAAGCGTCCGGCAAAATCTTCGTCCTCATAAGGCAGGTGCCCTTCCAGGATGAAATAGCTCACCATACCAAATGAAAATACCACTGCGGGCACCTCTGGTCGGGCCCCCTGCAGAATAAATTCCGGGGATGACCAGTTGGGCGAAAACTGGGCGCCAGCCGACGTGGAGGCACTACTCAACCGTTTGAGCCCGCCCAGATCGCCGATCAACACTTTTTTGTCACTGCTGATCAACAGGTTGGAGGGCTTTAAATCCGTCAGTAGAAAAATCCCCTCGGTGTCGATACACAGCCGGTTTAAAACTGTGGCCAGTGAATGCATCAGGCCACACGCCTCCACGACCGGCAATGGGTGGTGGTCGATCACATAGTCCAGTAAGTTGGACTGGCACAACTGCATCAAAATTACCAGGTGGGCCCGGGCATTGCTCTGGCTCACCTGCTTATCCACCAAGAAGAAATCATGGATCTCCACAACGCCCGGCCCCTTGATCTTGTCGTAGTACTCCCGCACGGCGTGGAAATCCTGTGAAACCCGCGTATCGAGTTTCTTTTCGGTTGAACAGGAAAGGGACCGCTCGACCGTGATGGGTACAATCTTGACGGCGCGCTGTTTGAAGTCATCATGCACCCGAAAGACACTACCGTAAACCCCCTTGCCGATTTTTTCATCTACGGTGTAGGCCGGAAGGCATTGGTGTAGGATTTCTTTCATCTCAGGGGTTGATCTCCGCAACTATGAAACTGGTATTGTCTTTCATGAATACGGCTTTAATATGTTCCATCAAGACAGGGCCATTGGACACCGGGTCATCCCCTAATACGTCTTCGATTTCACGGTCGGTCAGGACATCACAGACCCCGTCGCTGCAGATAAGATACACCGCTGGTTGGCTGGTAGTTGGCTCCACCTGGAGATAAATGGTTTCCGTGGTCCATTTGTAGGAAAAGGCGGGCCCCATGCCGGCAGTAATCAAATTACGGTAAGGATGCTCAAACGCCTCCCTCTCGGTAATCTTGCCTTCGTCCAACAAGACTTGTACGATTGAGTGATCACGGGACCGGCGTTCGATTTTTCCACCTGTGACCTTATATACCCGGCTGTCTCCAAGGTTAAACACCAGGATTCCGGCAGGACCGGCGATCAGTCCAGCCACGGTCGTGCCGCACTCCTCATGAAAATCATGCTCCATGGATAACTGGATTTTCTCCAGAACCGGCCGCATATCCGCGGGCGGCTGGCCGGCCGCCCCCAATTTTTCCAGGTGCTCACAGACAAAACGGCTGGCGCGTTCGCCGGCTGCCAATCCGCCCATGCCGTCACAAATCGCCAGGACTTCAAAGCTTTCAGTGGTTATGGAAAGGTCTTCTGCTATTTGCCGGGCCTGGATTGTCCGGCCCGGCAAAAGGATACAATCCTCCTGGTTTTCACGGGGCCCGATGTCCATCGCACAATAGATATTAATTTTCATTTAGTTCGGCACGCATCCCATTTTTATAACATTGCCATCCTCGAGCGGACCCGTTTAACGCGCCGCCTGACCGGAAAGCAGCTCACTTTGAAAAAATGGCGTTGTAGAGCTCTCTGGCCAGCGCTTCATCGAGCTTTTTCAAAATTTTGTACTGCGCAAAAGCATCGTTGATGTCTGCCCTCGCATTGTATGTCATCCCGAGGCAAAAGTGGGCTCGGGCGTGGTTGGGGTTATTGGCCAGGACTCTGTTGATCAGGGCCAGGGCTTCGTTGCGCTCCCGCGTGGCGACCAGCAACATGGCCAGGTTGAGGCTGCCGTCTATGTGAAGCGGGTCCAAATCCAACGCTCGCCGGTAATACTTCTCGGCCTTGCCCTGTTTGCCCTGGGCCAGGTAACTATCCGCCATCAATACCAGCAAATCGGCGTTTTCACCCTGTTTGCGGGTCTCTTTTTTAATCAGGGCAATGACCTTGTCATAACGACGGTCCTCGAAAAGAGACTGGGCCTCTTCCAAGGCATCGCGGCCGGCCGCTGCCGCACCCCACAACAATGCGACAAGTACAACCACGCCGATACCCAACAAGGTTTGCTTTTGCATATCTATCCCCACCACCCAGATTCAGGACAGCTGGACCCATCGTGGCCGCCTTTAGTATGCATAGGATATTTCATAAATTCGGATGCAATGCAACAGGTGTTGTACCCGCCGGGCTGCCCCCGGGCGCTGTTTTTAAGCGGTCCCTGACACGCTGACAATGTGGACTGATGGTTCTCGGAAAGACTGCGAAGATGAACTGTCGGCAGTTGGTTATCAGTATGCCGGATTTCCTGGCAGGCCCGGGATGGTCTAACTTTCTGGATCTATTGCCGGTTTCAAGATCATTTTGGCCCGTTCTATGATCTTTTCGTAGGTTGTATTGCTCCGACGAATATAAAACCGGACTTGTAGCCGGGGATTTTCCTTGCGGGATGCAAGGATAAATTTTTCAAAGGCGCTATGAGATCTGAAATGCCGGGCAAAGAGCTCTCCCCAGCAATTCATATAAACCACCCGTAGGTCTAACTTCTCCTTGAACCAGGGGTTTTCTCGAGGCCGGCAATCACGAACAGCTTTTCCACGTATTCAGTGCTCAGGTACCCGGTATAATCTATCTCCGCCATCTCATATGTCTCGAATATGCGCTCCATCCGGATCCCCAGGTTGACAATCTCGCGCAGGGTGATGTCGGACATATTGGGGACCATGCTGATCTGGCCCGGGTTAAAAAGACCGTTCCAGACAATGCAGGCAATGTTGAAGGTGATTTCCGGGCTGCTGCAAAGGGGCCGGGAGGTATCCTTGCCGGAAAACACGAACCACTTGTTGTCGCGCAGACCCAAGCTCGGATTGGAGATATTGAGCCTACCGGTTGGTTTCTGTAAAATCGGTACTTTGTATTTCTTTTTGGCGTAGAACGCGGCGATTTTGCGCCCGAGGATGGTCAAGTCACGCTTGTCGCTTTCGCCCTGAATACCTTTCTGGCTGGCTGAGATTTCCCGGTAAAGCTCAATCATCAGTTTGAAGAGGTTGTCTCCCAATTCGACCTGCTGGCTGAATTTCCAAGTATCGGATTTGCGTAGCACAACCTGGCGTTCATTGAAAATCTTGAAGGGTTTAAAGAAGGGACCCGCCAACCTGTTTTTAAGGGGCTGGTTGCGATTGTAAGGATTATATTCACACCGAATGTACAGGCATTCTATCAAAAACTTCAATAATTCCGGCCTGTTTTCCCTATAGTCCGCAGCTATGGATTCCATGGTGAAGACACTGAAATCCGGGAAATTGCCATCTTTGGCGGTTAGCACCTGCTCACGGAAGCGATGACACATCAGGCTTTCATCGGGTGCGTCGAGCAGCATTTTCAAAAGACTCATTTTGATGATCGATTTCAAGGGCCGGGACAGTGATTTTTTGAATTGCCACAGTGCCGCGCCGAAATACTCGTTTTTTTTGATGCGCTCTATATCGCCGAAATCGACCAGATCATATTCACCGAAATCTTCGTCTTGGATGACTGCCAGGGCATCGTGATAGTCGACCGTTAGGCCGGGATGGTAACTGAGCCACCAAAGGGGGATCTTGCCGCATATCACCATGCAGGTACGGTAAAATTCTTCCTTGAGAACCCTTTGCTGGGTGCTGCCGCTGCTCTCCTCATCCACACTGCCGAATCGACATTCCCGGATTGCGTTGATGTCGGAAATGAAAAAGAATACCGGCATCTTGCAATTTATGTCCATCCAATCCTTAATCAGGTTTATCTTCTGATTCAACTGGCGCCAGGCAGTCTTATCGAACTGGTTACGGTCGATGCACACCCACATGTCGCAATCCGAACTTGATGTCTGGCTGACGCTACCCACACTGCCAATAGTGTAGATGCCCGGAATCACGTAGGTATCCTGGGTGTGCGTAAGCAGGGAGTCTCGTTTTTTTATGTCAAAGCGCTTCTTGAAATCCTTTTCCAAACCACGAATGCCTCTCAGGCTTTCAACCCCGTAAACCCTGAACGGCCGTTTCTGGTCCTGGATATATCCAGGACATTGGGGATGATTGACACTGATCAGCCAGGGCAGGAGGAATAAAATGGTGGTACTGTCGGCGGGAGCCAATTCAGCGAACAGTTCTTTGCGAAAATTGTTATAGGCCGTAAAGGCCTTTTTGTTGCGGGTCAGGGCACTTTGAATCGGCTTGAGTCTTTTTTGGTCGATATCCGGCTTGGCCCGTTTGCGGGCAGATGCCTTGCGTTTTTTCTTGATCAATTTTTTTAAGCGCATTTTACCGCTCCTGTTGAAACTCCGACCGGTGATCTGCCTTATTTGAAACCTGCTTATTCTGGATGAAGCGTTTGGACTGTAACGGGAGCCGCACATTCAGGGTGTGCCCCAGGCTGACCTCGCTTACGGGTCACGCCCCCTATATCGGCCGATATCCGGAAAGTATGAATAATTTTATCGTCATAAAGCTACAATGGCAACCCTCTAATCAGTTGCCGGCAGCAGGCCGGCAAAATAGGATTGAACTTGTCTGCAGTTTTCATTTGACACTAAAAATTATTGGTCTATATTAGAAATGATTCTGTGATTTCGTTATGTTACGGTTAACAGCGACCTAACCGGGAAAGTTGCCTCGCCATTTTGGATCGGTAAAATTCATGGCGCGACCGGAACACAGGTCATGCTCCATCAACCCTTTGGCTGCAAGGCCGCTACGCAAACGGGGTCGCTTTCAGTCCGGAGAGACTTGATGGCAGGTAAGGTTATAACCGCGGAACGGCGCCTGAAAACGATACAACGCTACATCTCCAAGATGCCCAGCCTATCCACAACTGTAACCAAAGTCATGGAAACCTGCAATAACCCGACGGTTTCGCCCAATTATCTCAACCGGGTCATATCCCTGGATCCAGTGCTGACCGGGCAGGTGATCAAACTGGTCAATTCGGCGTACTACTCGTTAGTCAACGAAGTCACGTCACTGACCCGGGCCATCATCATGCTTGGCATCAATACCATTAAAAATCTGGCCCTCAGCCTATCCGTCATGGGCGTCATAAAAGACCGGGATGCCTTTCGGGCTTTTACCGTCGACGAATTCTGGTCGCATTCGATCTGCGTGGGGGTCGCTGCCAAATTGATTGCCGCTGCCACCGGGATCCCCGCCAATGAAAGCGAAGAGTTCTTTGTTGCCGGCCTGCTGCATGACCTGGGTAAAATACCGCTCAATAGTTGCTACCCCGAGGATTACCAGACCGCGGTAAAGGCTGTAACGGCCGAGAATATCCCGCTCTATGTGGCGGAACAAAATCTATTTGGGATAAACCATTGTCAGGTGGGCGGCATCATCGCTGAAAAGTGGTCCCTCAACCGCAACATAGCGGATACCCTGAATTTCCACCATTTCCCGGAGGATCCGGGAATTGAGGATAAAAAGTTCCTGACAATCATTACCCTGGCGGATATGATCGCCCATATGCTGCCCATTGCAGACTGGGACCGCATATCTTTCAATGGCAGTGCCATCGAAAACCTGGCCGACCGTATCGATATAGACCTGGATACATTTAAAGATCTGAAAGCGCCTGTAATTGCAGAACTGGAAAAAGCCAGGAGCTTTTTACAGGTTGCCGAACAAGGATAAAGCGATGCTGGTAAAATTTTGGGGTGTCCGCGGCTCCATCCCGTGCCCGGGGCCGACGACCTGCAAATACGGCGGCAACACAGCCTGTATCGAACTCAGGTTTCCCGGGACGGATCGCATAGTGATCATCGATGCCGGTTCCGGGATTCGGGAACTGGGCAACGCCCTGGTAGCCCGGAACCTGCCGCAAGGCCCCCTGGCGGTGGACCTCTTCCTGACGCATACCCATTGGGACCACATCTTGGGCTTTCCCTTTTTCGCCCCGATCTACATCCCTGGCACCAAGCTGAATATATACGGTCCGGTTACGTTCGAAAATGACTCTTTGCGCGCCATAGTGGGCGGCCAGTTGTCGTATCAGTACTTTCCCATCCGGCAGAGCGAGCTTTCGGCCGACATAACTTACCACAGCCTGAAGGAAAAGCGGATCGAACTGGAAGACGGCATCCAGGTGACCACCAAATACCTGAACCATCCTATCGCCTGCCTGGGCTACCGGGTCGAATACCAGGGTAAGACCTTCTGCACAGCCTACGACACGGAGCCCTTCCAGAACCTTTTTTGTACCGATCCGGAAGACCCGTCCTATGATGAAGCGATGGCTACGGAAGGTGAATTGGCGGCGCGCGAACAGAACGAAAAATTGGAGGCTTTTGTCAAAGGAGCGGATCTGCTGGTGTACGACGCCCAGTATACCCGGGATGAATACGAAACCACGCGCAGAGGCTGGGGTCACACAGCTATGGAAGACGTTGTCGCGCTGGCCAGGAAACTATCCATTCGGTCCACGGCCCTGTTCCATCACGAACCGGTCCGCACGGACGACCAGTTGGACGAGTTGGCAAAAACCTTTTGCACGCCTGCAAATGACGCTGGCCCAGCCATCTTCTTTGCCCGGGAACAGATGCAGATCGAATTGTAATCAAGCGTTACCGCCGGGCATATACAACCGCTGCACTTTGAAAATCCTTTCCGGACGAATCGGATTCACACTTCAAATACAAACGCCCGCCTTTTCCGCCTCGCGGCGGATAAGCTGAAGCAAAATCCGGCGGATAAGTCCGGAAAAGGGGCGCACGAGCCCCCAATAGAAGGTGAATCGCACCCGGGCCCTGGTTCCCAGGCAGTAGATGCGGGTGGTGGTGGACAGTTCACTGGTTAACCGGTCAAGGGGCCGGACTTGAATATTCCAACCGGCTTTGCAATATCCGGGGTCGGCAAAATCTTTGAACACAGCCGGGGAGATCGCCCGCAGCCGGGCAGCCGGTTTCCAAAACTGGCCGACCAGGCCCAGCACCATTTCATCCGGAGGGCAATCCGCCAGGGGAATAAACCCGAGGCCGACAAAATCTTCGAAGGTTATCGCCCGCCCGGCATTGGCCCGGTTTCCTGTTTGCAACCGGTGCGGCAGCATTCTCGCCGTCAGCAGCCCCTTGACAACCCGGGAACGGCCCATATTCACTCGTTTTACTTGACTGTAAACACATTCCGCAGAGGCACGCACCACACACGCATGGTATTCACTAAAGTGATAATTCGGCAGGAAATGATTCAACAGCATGTCCGGCTCTCCGGTCTCAGGACCACTCGTAGGGATTTTGAATCCGTACCGTGGCCCCCATGGTTTCAAACAGCCTTAACAACCCGTAACGTGTGCGGTCGAGAAACACGAAATTGGCATTCATGTCCACGTGTTTTCTCAGTTTATGCAACTCGTAGGTCAGTTGTTTGCCTTCGGTAAAAAAATCGGGGTTGGCTCTGAAATCAAATGCCGCCACCTCAAACAACCGCCCGATCCAGCGCCCCACCCGGTACATGATCGTGTACATTTGTTCCCGGGTTGCGGCGTCAAGATCCGACTTGATGACTTTCAAGCGATGCAGCAATTCGAAATACCGATCCTTCTGGCCGGCCACGGCTGTCCGCGGCAATTGACGGTAAAGGTCCACGAACGCGGGATCAAAGGCCTTTACGCAGCCAAAATCGACCACCCCCAGCAAGCCCCTGGGACAGATGATGAAATTCCCCGGATTGGGATCGGCATGAATCTTATGAAGGCCGTACAAACTCTCAAGGAAAAGATCGTTCAATGTCTGGGCCACGTGGTTTACCAAATCCTGGTCCGGCAATGTCTGCAGCCATTGGTTTAACGGTTGACCTTCCACCAGCGAGGTGCTCAGCACCTGCCGGTTGGAAGATTCCGGATGCACCCGCGGGACCAGAAGGCCCTCAATTTTCAAGCGCTTCCTGAAATAAGTGATATTGGCAGCTTCGTGTTCGTAGTCGACTTCTTCCAAAAGCCGGGCCTGGATTTCATCTATGACCGGGCGGATCAGTTCATATTCGCGCAGCGGATAGATCAAGCTCTTGATCAGGGTCACATCGCTGCGGATGGTCTCGGCAATTCCGGGATACTGGACCTTGACGGCCAGCGATTCACCTTCGAACGAGGTGGCCCGGTGAACCTGGCCCAGGCTGGCGGCCGCAAAGGCCACCGGATCGAAGGCCTTAAAAACATCCGCCACCGGCGCCCCGCAGGCATTGCTGACGGCTTTTTTGATGAGGACCCTGTTCATGGGCGGCACCTGGTTATAGGATTTGGCCAGTTCCCGCCGCACATTCTCAGGGAAGACATCCATTTCCAAACTCAGTGTCTGGGCTATTTTCAGGGCCGTCCCCTTGAGCAGGCAAAGACCTTTGAAAACGGCTTCGGCACTCTCGTTCAACGCCCTGTCCTTCTCCCGCTCTCGGCGGGATTTATCGATAAACGGCTGCTTCACCAGATATTTCAACATCTTGCCGCCGGCCCGGGCAGCGGTCTTACCGCCGGCCAGACCACGCTGGAGTTTACTTTTCGGTATGTTCGCCGGCACCCGGTTCCCCCTTGAATTTTCGCTTGGCCTGTTTCAGGCCCGCTGCCCGATCTTGGAAGACCTCCATATGACTCAGGATGTGCTGCCGAAACATAAACAGTCCCAGGTCAAAGAGTTTGTTCATCAGACCGGAGGATATAAAAGCCAGCGCAAGGTCCAGACTCTTGTCGTTCAGAATGCTGGTATTGGCAAAACCCTCCGACGAATCGTGCAGCCAGTAAAATACCAAGCCCATATAATAATCCCAGAACACCATGTAGAGCAGGTTGGCGAACATCTGGTCCGGAATTTCACCAGCTTCAATCGCCGCCGCGAACATATCCCGGATCATATCGCCAAACCGTTCCCGGATGGGCTGCATATTCCGGTAACTCTGGCCGAGCGATAAAGAGAGCACCTTGAAACTTTCGGCCACGAATTCCCGATCGGGCAGATACAGTTCCAGGCTTGTCTCAAAGGCGCACTGCAATTGCTCGGTAAGCGTCAGTTCATGGAAAGCCTCCATGTTGCGCAGCCGCTCGATCCAGGTTTCCATGTGATCCTGGTAGTAGCCGTACAAGATTTTATCCTTGGTGGGAAAATAGTTGTAAATGGTGGCATCCCCAACCCCGGCAACCCGGGCGATTTCGCGCATGGTGGCCGCCTTGAATCCCCGGGCAGTCATGACGTCCACAGCCGCAGCGATGATATTCCGCCGGGTGGCTTCTTTTTGCTGGGCGCTGATTTTCATAATCCCCTCTTATTTGAAAAAGTATATTTATAATTGCGAATAATTTTTCATTTAATATACAGCAATTTCACATTAAGTCAAGTCTGAGCTGTAATCGGCAGCTTAATTCTTTCTAAAGTGTTGGCACCCAGCACCCGATAAAAGACTTACTGCCTACCGGTCGCCCAACATCAACGCATGAAAGGTCATATGAACACATGGATATCCTGGTCGGCGTCTCCGATATGAAAATCAGCAACAACCCCCGGGCGACGATCGTCACCTACTCTCTGGGCTCATGTATCGGTATCACGATCTTCGACCCGGTAGCGTGTGTGGGTGGCCTGCTGCATTTTCAATTGCCCGATTCAGCCCTGAATCCCAGAAACGCTCAAAGGGATCCCTGCCGGTATGCCGATACGGCCATCCCGGCATTTTTCAGGACAGCCTATCGTCTGGGGGCCCGTAAGCGGCGCCTGAAGGTCGTGGTCACCGGTGGTGCCAACCTTATGGACGAAAAAAGCCATTTCGACATCGGCCGGCGCAACTATCTGGCCGCCCGCAAACTTTTCTATCAGAACAATGTCCTGACCGATTTTGAAGATATCGGCGGCGGCAGCTACCGGACAGTTCGCCTGGAATTGGAAAGCGGGCGCACGATCATTACCGGGCCCAGTCGCCGGGGTCCCCTGTGTGTTTAGAACCTATCTCAAATAACGGATTTTGGTTCAAAATCCAGTCCTCACTCTGTGAACTTACGTCCGCGCCTTCGGCTACGCCGCACAGGACGCCTGACAGGCAAGGCGGCCGCGACACGCTTATCGGCCTTTTCACCCATTCGCCTGATCAGGCCCGGGAAGCTGTCCGCGTGGGTGCCGATTATATTGGCGTGGGGCCCATATTCAAAACAAGGACGAAGGCAGATGTTTGCGATCCGGTCGGCCGGGAATATCTCGAATATGTCGCCCGACATATCGATCTGCCTTTTGTGGCCATCGGCGGCATCAAAGCCCGCAATGTCGCTTACATCGTGGCCCGGGGTGCTACCTGCGTGGCCATGGTGACGGAGACTGTCGGCAGTGATCATATCGAAGAGAAAATTACGAAAATCCAAATGATTATCAACAACCACCCACCTGGTTCCCGCTAAAGAAGCGCTTGACTAACCCCCGGCCGCGCGCGAAGATAGATACGTGCTCACCATGGGCTGGGGAACACTTAGCCGTCCGTCCGGAATCGATCCCTACTTCCGAACCCATTCGCGCCGAATCGGGCTGGCACCGGTGCGGACGGCTTTTCGGATAACACCTTAACCGCTGGGGGGAATCCTGCAATGCCTGCACTGCTGCGTGTTCTGATCTTAAAACGTCGTCCGGAGGACGCCCAGTCGATTGAAACTGCCCTGCACCGGTTCGGGTTCCCTTTAAAATCTCAAGTTATTGAAAACAAGAATCAATTTTTGGACGCTTTAAACCAAACCGACTGGGATCTGGTCATATCCGGTTTCGAGCTGGCAGATTTCACAGTGCTGGAAGCGCTCGATATTCTTGGCCAGGTGGCACCAACCATCCCGCTACTTCTCCTTTCCGGAACGATATCCGAAGACGCAGCTGTCAGTGTTATGGACCGGGGCGCTCGTGATTGTATTCACCCGAACAGTATCCAGCGCCTGCCCCTCGTGGTAGCCCGTGAAATCGAAACGGCCCGGTATCGTGAAGATCAAAAACAGGCTGAACAAGACCGGGAGACCTATCGCCGGCAGTTGACCGACCTGGTCCGGAATCTACCGGTTGGCGTCTACCGCCGGACACCGGGACCCGACGGCAAGTTTGTCATGGCCAACCGGAGAATCGCAAACGTTTTGGCTATTCATCGGTGGAGGACTTCATCCAGTGTGATTTCGCTGCGCTCTTTGTCGATGAAACCGACCGGGAACAGTCCTATACGAACATTGCCCGGGACGGGCAGGTGGAAGGCGAGGTGCTCCGGCTGAAAAAGAGGGATGGCTCCCATTTTTTAGGGTTGGTAACCGCCCATGTGGTTCGCAGCGCAACGGGAGATATCGAATTCATCGATGGCGTCATCGAAGACTACACGCAACGCAAAGTCTCGGAAGAAGCCCTGATTCAATCGGAAAAAATGCATTCCATGGGCGGGCTGGCTGCGGGTATGGCCCATGAGATCAACAACCCGCTGGCAGGGATCATGCAAAACGCGGCCGTCCTTTCACTCCGTTTGACTCGCGACAACCCCGCCAATCTGGAGGCTGCCGAGAAGGCCGGCACCGACCTTGCAGCTGTCCGGACCTATGCCGAACAGCGCGGTTTGATCGATCTGCTGACCCGTATGCAGGACTCTGCCAGCCGCGCCGCAGGGATTATCCACAACATGCTGCATTTCGCCCGCAAAAGTACATCCCAGGTGACCCTCAACCATCTGGGGCAAGTCCTGGACCACGCTGTGGCCCTCGCGGAAATGGACTACGACCTTAAAAAGAAATATGATTTTCGCCAGATAAAAATCGTGCGGGAGTATGAACCGCAGTTGCCTACTGTAAAATGTGAGGAAAGTAAACTGCAGCAGGTCTTTCTGAACATCCTTTCCAATGGTGCGGAAGCCATGGCCACCAGCAGCGCAACCCGCAACCCCCAATTTACGTTCCGGGCTTTAAAAGACGACAACATGGTTCGGGTGGAAATCGAAGACAACGGACCCGGTATGGACGCCGAAACCAGCCGGCATGTTTTCGAACCCTTCTTTACCACCAAACCGCCCGGTGTAGGCACCGGCCTGGGATTGTCGGTATCCCACTTCATTGTCACCGACAACCACAAAGGCGAAATCGGCGTAAGGACCGCCCCTGGCCAGGGATCCAACTTTTTTATCAGATTACCGATCGAAGTCAGGCCTTGAGAACCCGCGGGGAAACCAGATATGCACAACCGGGAGATAATCATTTCAGGGTATGATGAGCCGGTCCTGACGCGGGCGGGCATCCTTTCCGAATGCACGCGACCCAGCATGGCGGCCAGCATACAATTGCACTCGGATGTCAGTCCTGTGTTCCCCTACTTGAACGCAGTCGAACCGGAAGCCCGGTGGTACGCCGAACCAAACTATATTCAATTTTCACGCGACAATGTCCAGTGCACACTCTACCCCGCAGAGGCTTTTGTCATGCCCTTTTCCAGTAAGGGGCAGGCTCTCTGGTACATCAACGAGTTGATTACATTCCTGAACGCGGTATATGCCCGCAGAGAAAACTTGTCGCCGGATTTCAAGAAAGAGACTCGTCCGGTTTCCGCCATCGCAGTGTATAAGTTGTTGCCCGGTACAAACTGCAAAGCCTGTGGTTTCACGTCCTGCCTGGCCTTTGCGGCCGCGTTGAGTCGGAATATGGCCGCACCGCATCAGTGTCCTGACTTCAGTGACCCGCTTTACCAAAGCGCCACCTATCCGGTCATTGATAGGAACGGAGAACTCCAAGCCACCATCTCCCTTGAAGTTTCTAACCAGGATTCCACCCGGTCACGGGACACAAGACGGGAACCCGCGTCTGAAGTGGCTGCCAACCTCACGAATCGCGAGATCGAGGTCTTGCGGCTGATAGCCGAAGGGGCCACCAATACCGAAATCGCCGTCATCCTATCCATCAGCCCCCATACCGTTAAAAGCCATGTCATCAACATTTTCAACAAGCTGGGTGTCAACGACCGTACCCAGGCCGCTGTCTGGGCCGCCCGCCATGATATTGTGCTCCCCTAAAAAAAGTGCCCTTTATCCCCCAAATGGGGGATGTTTTTGTTGTGCATCTGTGTCAATAGGTGATTATTGAGATAGGTTCTAAACGGATTTGGATGCCTACTATTTCCGTATAAAGGAGTGATTAGCCATGCCCGAACTCAAAACCGCCATGGACGTATTCAAACTGCTCGAAAAATCCAATTGCCGGGAGTGCAATGAAACAACCTGCCTGGCCTTTGCCGGGGCCGTTTTTCAGGGACGCAAATCCCTGGACCAGTGTCCCCGCCTGGACCCTGTCGTTGTCGCCCTTTATGGAGGCAAAATCGAAAAGGCGCCGACGGCCCAGGAGGACATGGAAAAGGCGCTGGGTCTGCTGAAAAACAGGGCGGCTGCCGTGGATCTTCCGGCGGTGGTTTCAAAACTGGGCGGCCGTATGGTAAACGACCGTCTCACCCTGAAAGTACTGGGCAAGGATTTCAGCGTGGACACGGAAGGAAATCTGTATTCGGATATCCATGTCCACCCCCGGGTTGTCATTCCCATTCTCAACTACATCATCGACAGCGGCGGGGTCTCGCCGGCCGGAGAATGGGTCCCCCTGCGGGAGTTGCCCAGCGGCCAGGACTGGTACCGGCTTTTCGGGCAGCGTTGCGAAAAGCCCATGAAAAAACTGGCCGACACCTACCCGGAGTTGTTTGAGGACCTGGTCCAGATTTTCAGCGGGAAACGGGTCACCAATCACTACCAATCCGATATCGCTGTGGTCCTGCACCCCCTGCCCAACTTGCCGATGTTGATCTGCTACTGGAAGCCGGATGACGGTCTGGCTTCCGATCTCAACCTCTTTTTCGACGCCACCGCCGAGGAGAACCTGAACATCGACTCCATTTTTGCCCTGGGAACGGGACTGGTGATGATGTTCGAGAAAATTGCCCAGAGGCATGGTATCGCGTAAAGCATCCTGGCCCGGAGGGCCAGGCTTTTAAAGACAGAGTGAAGGCGGTCAGCGGTTCAGGAAATTCTCTATCGATTTGTTGGAGCTCGGGGGAATTAGGATGAGTACTGCACCAACTCCAGTTTACCATTCTTATCGAACCAAAATTTAAACAAGCGCCACCCTACAAGATTTTCAAACTCAGCGACGCTTTCATCAGGATATTTGGCTTTTATTGCCTTGGATAGCTGCGATTTGGTCACCTGGGGCTTTAGGGCAGGAATCAGGTCAATCAGAAAATCTCTTTGCCCGACCAAATATTTTTGGTTGTCTCTACAACTCCAAAGATCTGTTTCCAGTTCGTATTTCTTAACGAGGAGGTACCCGTTTAGTAGCACGGCAGCCAATAATAAGACGCTGAATATGATCGACGTTTTCGTCAAAGCTTCACCTCTGCTTCACCTTGCGGTTACCGGTTGAACTGTGGAGCGCCCCATTGTGACGTCCCCACCCGTGATATGTTATTCAAGCTTTTTCTTTTTTTCTATTGCGGCTTTCGCTGACGCTTCCAGACCCAACAACTGCGTTACTTTTCCGTAACCCAATGTTCGCGCACCCTCACGAATTAAGAATATTGTACCTATCTGTATTTTTCCGAAATGTTCATCTGGGCTCAAAAATGTGAAGAAGACGCGGGCAGTTTCTCCCGGCCTGACCTGGTCAACGTCGGGATAAGTTTGGACGGCATCCCAATCATTTCCATCGTAATAAAATTGAGGCCTATATCCAGAAAAGGCCGGCAATTTTCGCCCACCAGCTTCACTGGGAATATAGGTTACCTCACCCTCGATATCAGGAACATATTCCATAATTTCTTTGTATAACCGCTTATCATGCCGCTAACGACTTTTGGGGTTGATTTATTTAATTATGCAATTTTAATGTGTTAAAGGACAAAAAGAGCATACACCCTAACAAATTTTATTTCATTAGGCTAAACATCTGCCAAGGCCACGCTGGCACGACGCACCAAAAGGCGGCAGCAGCCCATGATGTTTTCTGCACTATAGAGGGTGAACTCGTCCACGTAGTATTTTTCGAAAAGCTGCTGAGCGATGACATCATCCGGCTGCTTACTTTCCTTTACGAAGGTGAGCACATCGTCCGCTGCTGCCCGGGCCTGTTTAAGAGCGGTGGTAATTCCCGGGCCGGTAATAGCACCCTGATGCGCGGGCCCGACGATCTCCGGGCCCATGGCTGCCAACTCACCCAGGGTTGCCTTGAACTTATTAAAACCGGTGAAAAACAGAGGACAAAAACCACGCCCAGGATAGTGAAACCCCAGGGAATCGGAAACAAACAACACTCTTTTTTCCGGCACGTGGGCAACCAGATTACCGGGCGAATGCCCTTCAACCGTAATGCAGCGCAACGTCACGCCGCCCAGGTCGATATCCTGAGTCTGCCTGATGACGCGATGGTCCTCCGGAAAGGACAGGGCCTGCAGGGACGCCCGGCCTGCGGGCAAACCAACTTCACCGAGCCGGGCGGCGATATACCGGTCTTCGGATATCATACCCGGCAGGGCTTTGGGGTGCAGCGCGAAATCCCGGGCGCCCTCACCAGCCACTATACGGGCCCCGGGATAGCGCGCCCTTAGCCCCGGCAGTCCTGAGAGGTGATCGGTGTGAGGGTGAGCCAGCACGAGATAATCGGGAGAGATGCCCAGGCCTTCAAGCTGTCCGATGACATCGTCGACAACCGCCGATACCCCCATTTCAAAAAGGGCACTGGCTTGTCTGCCCCGCACGAGGTAAAGATTGAAGAAATAGTTACCCAGCAGCCAGATATCCGATGTTAGCTCGATGGGACAGTGGTTATACGTCTCGGGTTGTTGCATCCAATTCACCTGCTGTTTTTATATTACGGTTGGCCCATACAATGGTTCCATATAGCCGCGGCTAATGCCAAAAGCACCCGTGGGCAAGTTTAGTGCTTGACATCATTTGATATTCTCTTACACTGATAGATAACAATTTTGAGATAACCTCTGAGCAATCCCGTCGCAACCCGTTGCTGCCCCACCAGCGACGCCGGCCATATGTAAGGAATAGGTTATGGAAAAAGCCCATAAACAGCAACCCATTATCCACCGCATCTTCCCTTTTCTGGCCTGGCTCAAGACGTATCAGGCTGCCTTTCTGAAGGGTGATGCCATTGCCGGCCTGACCGTCGCCGTGGTGCTGATCCCCCAGGCCATGGCCTATGCCATGCTGGCCGGCCTCCCGCCGGTATACGGCCTTTACGCCGGTGCGGTCACCCCTTTGCTCGGGGCGCTGTGGGGCAGCCTGCGGCAGCTGGCCACCGGACCCATCGCCATTATGAGCCTGCTGGTGCTGACCACCCTGACCCCCATCGCGGAACCCGGCAGCCAGCAATTCATTGAGCTATCCTTCCTGCTGGCCTTTCTCGTGGGGGGCATCTACCTGCTGATCGGTATATTTCGGCTCGGTCTGATCATGTCCTTTATCAGCCATTCAGCGGTCATGGGGTTCACCTCCGCCGCGTCCCTGATCATTATCTCCACCCAGTTGCCGCACCTGTTCGGCATCCAGATCGAGCGCCATGAGTACATGTTTCCCAAACTGGTTGCCATTGTCCAGGCCCTCCCCGGTCTGCACTGGCCGACCCTGATTATCGGATTGTTGTCCCTGGGCATTATTTACGGCATTAAAAAATTCAAGCCCAATTTTCCGGGTGCCCTGGTGGCCCTGATCGCAACCACATTGCTCGTGTATTTCCTGAAGCTGCATGAATCCGGCGTTGCCATCCTTGGTAAAAACGAAGGCGGGCTGCCCTTGCCGGCCCTGCCGCCGTTTGACTTCGACATGATCTTCGCCCTTACCGGACCGGCGGTCGTGCTGGCATTAGTCAGCTTTGCGGAAACCTACTCGGTGGGTAAGAGCATTTCGGCCCAGACCAAGCAGAAACTGGATGTGGACCAGAAATTTGTTGGCCAGGGGGTAGCCAACATGCTCGGCTCCTTTTTCCAGTGCTACCCGGTCAGCGGTTCCTTTTCCCGGACGGCCATCAACTTTGCCAGCGGTGCCCGCACCGGGATAGCCAGTGCCATCACCACCGGTTCGGTGATCATCACCCTGTTGTTTCTCACCCCGCTTTTGACCTATATCCCCAAAGCCTCCCTGGCGGCCTTGATCATCACCGCCGTTCTGATGCTCTTCCATCCCCGGGAAGTCTTTCGGCTCTGGAAGATGAACCGCCACGACGGCATCGTGGCGATCTGTGTGTTTACGCTCTCGTTGCTTTCCAAGCCGGACTACGCCCTGCTGATCGGCATTCTGATGTCCCTGGTCTTCTTTCTCTGGAAAACCATGCGTCCGCGCATTGTCAGAATTTCCAAGGACCCTGAATTGAACATGTTTGTCAATGCCGACATGTTCGAAAAACCAGGGTGCCCGCAGATCCTGCACCTGCGGTCGGACAACAGTATCTACTTCGCAAACGCGGAGTATACCGTGGAAAGCATCGTGGAAAGGATGGAAGAAGTCGACACACCGGTTAAGTACTTGCTGCTGGACCTGCAGGCGATGGCCTTCATCGACATCACCGGAATTGAAGAACTACGGGTTCTCAAAGAGGAGGCCGACGCCAAGCACATGGAACTAGCCCTCATGGAAATCCACCTGCCGGTGCAGGAAGTCATGGAAAGTTCCGGGTTCATGGCTGAAATGAATCCGGAGTTGATCCTGCAAAAAAGGGGCGAGGCCATCACGGTCCTGTTCAAACACTTGGACCACGACTACTGTAAAAACGTCTGCCCGTATGCCTTGTTTTTTGAATGTCGTACAGTAAAATAATTGCGATTGTGATCAGGACAAATGCTCCAGAATACCAAACTCATTCCACGTATAAAACAGACCGGCCCTAACTAAGGACTATTGGCAAAAGTCCACAGTTGAAATATCCCGCCCATACAAGTAAATTTAAAGGATTTGTGATATTGGCAAGACACCTAAAATCGCCTAAATTGAAAACCTCTATAAATGATATCCTAACAATTGAACTATCAAAATGGATTTTATAAAGGATCCTTTCCATGGATAAGTTCTCTTCCTTAATTCTACCTTCTGATATTAGTAATTTTGCAGACCACCAGGTTCTTTATAGGTATCTATATTCAAAGCTATTAATTGTAATCGGCATGCCTATCACTGCCATTTATAGCATTTACCATTTGAATAATTCTCGCTACCTTGAAGGTGGCCTTGATGCTGTAATGTTTTTATCATTATGCTTTTTTTTATATGATTTTTTGAAGAAATCTAAAGCTAGCGAGTCCAGCTTATTCCGAGAATTTACTATTCGGGCATTTCTTCTCTTTTTCATTTTATCCCAATTTTATGACCTTTGGATTGATCAGAGCCTCAGTGCGGTCCCCTGGGTTTTGATATTTCCGGTGCTACTTTTCTTTTCAACTGGTATTAAAGAGGCCCTGATCTGGATTCTCTGTATTACAGGTATTTTTTTCTATTTTCTTTTTGTTATGGACCTACACTCTAATCCCGATGAAATATTTCGCTTGAAAACGAAACTGCTATTCATCTATGTGGTATTGACTATCATTGCTTTCAGTATCGCCGTCATCATACGGGCAACAATGCAAAAATTATTTGACAGTGTGAAGGTATTGGAGACCATAAATTTGAGGCTCGAAAAGGAAATTTACGCACATAATCAATCAGAAGAAACCCTAAAAAAAAATGAAGAAATATTTCGTTTAGTGTCCGAAAATGCAAATGACGTGATTTGGACAATTGATATGGATCTTAACTATACGTACATTAGCCCCGCCATTGAAAAAATCTAGGGCTGGAGCTCAGAAGAAGCTGCTTCGCTGAGGATCAATGATGTGCTCACACCTGAGTCCCTGAAGATTGCCTTGAAACGTATAGAAACTAATCTGGCGCATGGAGCTAAAACAGGCAACTATGATGTTTCTGAAAGACTTGAACTCGACCTTTATTGCAAGGACGGGACCACGATTTCGGCTGAAATATCGGCATCATTTATTCTGGGCGAGGATGGCAACCCATTGGGGATATTAGGGGTAACCCGTGATATGACCGAAAGAAAAAAACTTGAAACACAACTCAAACGCGCTCAGCAAATGGAGGCCATAGGTACTTTAGCAGGTGGTGTTGCTCACGACTTGAATAATATCTTAAGTGCCCAGGTGAGCTATCCGGATCTCATATTAATGGATCTACCTGAGGATAGTCCTTTGCGAAATCCCATTTTAACAATCCAAAAATCGGGGAAAAAGGCTGCGGCTATCGTACAGGACTTGTTGACCTTAGCAAGAAGAGGCGTTGTTGCTACTGATATTGTAAACTTGAATAAGATTATAGACGATTATGTTAAGTCGCCTGAATGTGAGAATCTGTTAGAGTTTCATCAAGGGGTCAATATTAATTGCTCCCTTGATCCTTGTTTAATGAACATTTTGGGATCCTCTGTTCACCTTGCTACAGCATTAGCCAACATGTCCACCAATGCAGCTGAAGCGATGCCCGGTGGTGGAAACATATCTATATCAACCCGCAATAAATACATCGATAAGCCCGTAAAAGGTTATGAGAATATAGAGGAAGGTGATTACGTTATTCTTGCGGTTTCAGATAGCGGGTCAGGCATTTCCTTAACTGATTTAGAGAGAATATTTGAACCTTTCTATACGAAAAAAGTTATGGGTAGAAGCGGAACAGGCTTAGGTATGGCTGTTGTATGGGGAACTGTAAAAGACCATAAAGGCTACATTGAAGTTCAAAGCGCTGAGGTGAAAGGGACGACATTTACTCTCTATTTTCCAGTAACCCGCAAAGGTATAGATAAACAAGAAAAGACCTTGTCCATGGAAGAATATATGGGAAATGGCGAGGCCATTTTAGTTGTGGATGATGTAGAAGAACAGCGTGAGATTGCGTTTAGAATTTTAAAAACGCTTAATTATTCCGTAGCCACGGCTTCAAGTGGTGAAGAAGCGATTGATTATCTCAAAAACAATTCGGCAGACCTCTTAGTATTAGATATGATAATGGATTTTGGAATCGATGGGCTTGAGACATATCAAAAAATCCTGGAATTACATCCCGGACAGAGGGCAATCATTGCAAGTGGATTTTCTGAAACAGAAAAAGTCAAAGAAGCCCAAAGGCTGGGTGCCGGGAAATATCTAAAAAAGCCATATACAATGGAAAATATAGGCGTTGCAGTTAAGAAAGAATTAGAGAAGTAATACGTTCAGACCCCCAAATATAAACAATCATAAAGGAAAAGCGAGATGCTTGAGAATCTCGATTATGCAGATTTGCTGAAGAGAGCCAAAGAACTTGAAGCGAGTGAAAAAAAATATCGTCTGCTTTTTGAGACAGCAATGGTCGGTATGTACCGAACAAGGCTTGAGGACAGTAAGTTTCTGGCTGCAAACGAATCTCTGGCCAAAATGATGGGATATAACTCTGTTCAGACCTTTATGGAGGAGTATGTCACTTCTGAGCATTACGCAGACCCAACTCGCCGTGCAGAACTTCTAAAACTACTCGAGAAAGAGAGACGGGTTGATGACTTTGAGATTGAAATGATCCGTACTGATGGTTCGCATATCCACATTGCTATTAGTGCCGCTATCTACCCAGAACTTGGTTATTCTGAAGGAGTTATAATTGATATAACAGAACGGAAACTTGCGGAAAAGGCACTAAAGTTATCTCAAGAAACATTCCTAACCGTCCTGGACGGCATTGATGCGACTGTATATGTGGCTGACATGGACACGCATGAAGTTCTGTTTGCCAATAAAAACATGATTGAGAGTTTCGGCGAAGATATGACAGGTAAAATCTGTTACGAATTTTTTAGGGGGGAAAGTAACCCATGCCAGCATTGTACAAACGAGCAACTTGTTGATAACGACGGGAAGCCCAGTGGTGTTTGCATCTGGCAAGGCATGAATCCGATTACCAAAAAATGGTATATCAACTACGATAGAGCCATTGAATGGATCGATGGGCGTCTTGTTAAGCTTCAGATAGCAACAGACATTACAAATATTAAAAGTATGGAACAGCAACTGCAACAATCCAAGAAGTTCGAGGCAATCGGAACCTTGGCGGGCGGGATTGCACATAATTTTAACAATCTGATGATGGGTATCCAGGGCCGCCTCTCACTTATGGCAATGGATGTTGTTCAAGATCATCCTTACATTGAACATATAAAGGCCATGGAGGATCATATTGAAAGTGCCACTGATTTGACAAGGCAACTATTGGGATTAGCTCGTGGCGGAAAGTATGAAGTCAAACCAATTGATATTAATCGGTTGATAGAAAAATGTGCCCATCTTTTTGGCCAGACAAGAAAAGAGATTAATATTCAAACTAAATTGCTTAATCCACAACCAGTAGTGGAGGCCGACGAGAATCAAATCGAACAGGTCTTGCTAAACCTGTTTGTCAACTCAGGGCAAGCAATGCCAGATGGTGGTGAACTCTACATAGAATCCAGAAAGGTTACTTTGGATGTGGGCTATACCAAACAGTACAATGTTGAGCCTGGCAGCTATGCAAAGATATCCATCAAGGACAACGGTGTTGGCATGGATGAAGAGGCCCGCCTGCAGGCTTTTGACCCATTTTTTACAACGAAAGAAAAAGGCAGAGGGACTGGATTAGGGCTGGCCTCAGCATATGGAATAATTAAAAATCATGACGGTCTGATCACCATAGACAGTGAGCTAGGGATTGGGACCACGTTCAATATCTATTTACCCCTGTCAACAAAAGCTGCGCAAAACCATGCTCCAGTTGCAGGGCCTCTTTTAAAAGGCACTGAGACAATTATACTTGTAGATGATGAGGAAATGATTCTTGAGGTAGGTCGCGAAATGTTAGAAACATTGGGCTATCAGGTGAAGGTCGCTTCAGGCGGTGACCAGGCATTGAGTGAGATTCATAGGAGTGGCACTTCAATAGACTTGGCTATCATTGATCTCATTATGCCCGGTATGGATGGGGGTAAACTTTTCGATTGTATTAAGGAAAGGCTCCCGGAGTTACCTGTGATACTTTCCAGTGGGTATTCGATCGATGGAAAGGCAGAAGCGATTATGAATAGGGGGTGCAACGGATTCATTCAGAAACCTTTCAATATTTCAAAACTTTCTATCAAGGTCCGTCAAGTTCTTAATGGCGTGAAAAATCTGTAATAGATGTTGAGGCCATAGAGGACAATCAGATAATCCTTGGATCCACGGATATTCTGTCTGAATTGACAGAATTGAGCATACCTGGTAGTTTCTTTTTTGTTCATTTGAACCTCCTGGTGGCTTTGGTTAATGTTTGGGCACTTAACTTCTACCAGGAGGTTCTTTTTGTATCTACGCGATTAGTTCTTCGCTCTATTCTACCCTTAAAGATTTTTACTTGGCTGTTTTTATTATATAACTACGACCATGTTTCGATGGTATTCCTGATCTTAGACAACCAAGAAATATCGAAAATAGGGTTTAAGCCGGGGGGCACATTGGCACTCCGGCTTTCCAATTTATCAGGCTTTGTAACTGACTTGGATCATCAAGATGAAATGGGTTCCTTTCGGTTTGATATAAATTATCTAAGCTGGCAGGTTCAGGTTGTCTGGCCTTTCATCAGAAATACCAACCCGATACCGGCGCTGGTCAGGATGCCGGCCCCCACCAATCCGGCACTGAAGGAACCAAGATCGCCGGCCAGGGCGATGCCGGCCGGCAGTAAGCCGCCGCCGATCACCGGAGCCACAGCCAGGCTGAGCGATAGCATGAGGGCCCGGTTTTCGGTTCGCGAAATCTGAGAGGCCATCGATAAAATGGGAGGAAACAGGCAGGCCGTCGTGGCGGCCTGAACGAAAATAGCCGCAATCAGCAGTGACCTGGGTCCAATCGCCATCAGGACCACCGCCGCACCGGTCAGGCCAAGGGCCATGATGACGGTTCTGAAGGGGCTCAACCGGTCGGTTATCCAACCGGACAGCAATACCATGATCAGCCCCGGCATACGTGACAGTCCCAGCAGACGGTTGGCATCGGCCAGGTCAAAGGCCCGTTCATTGACCAGAAACAGCGGGACCATAGAGTAAACTCCGGTTTCAACGCCCACGGCCAGGCTTAGCAAAAAGCCCAGACACCAGAAAGAAGGGTTGGTGACGATCTCACGAATTAGCTGTAGATCAGGCGGTGAAGGGCGCTGGCGTGCATCCACACCAAGCCGCGCATAAACCAGGCCCAGCAGCGCCAAACCTGCCGCCAGGCTGAAGTATCCAAAACGCCATGATCCGGCTGCCACAGACAGGGTGGCCAGAAATGGAACCAGGATGAGGGCCAGATTGGGGGCCAGTTCGTGAATCCCCATGGCCTTGCCCCAGTCCTGGCGTCGGACCAGGACCGTGATCAAGGCGATGCCGGATGGCACGTAAAGTCCTCCGGTCAGACCGAGGGTCAAAAAGCCCGCATAAAGGGCCCAGATCGAATTGAGCCATCCGACCAGGGCGGCCGCAGCGGCCGTTCCAAAGAGGGAAATCATGATGCAGCGCCGGTAACCCCAGCGGCCGGTTAAAAATGCGGCACTGATCTGGCTTAAAAAGAAACCGGTTCCGGTAAACAGGATGAAAAGGCCGCTCTGGGTGTGGGACAAGTCCAAATCCGACTCCATGGCGGGCAGCAGGGGTCCTAATATCTGTCGCACCACAAAGTGGATAAAAAAGATAATGGTCAACAGCAACACCGGTCCTAAATTGCGGGCCAGTTGGGTTTCCTGGCGGCCGCAACCGGTATGTCCGGCAATTGATGCGGTGACCGCCGGTTCCGGATTGGAGTTGACAGTTGACATGGGATCTCCCGGAAGGCGAACGCTGTTGTCGAAACGAATACTACCCGGGGGGGCATATACCACTGTAGATAACAGAAGACAAGCTCAGCAACATTGTTGGCGGGTAATGACTATCGAACGATAGAAAAGCTCAGCACACATTAAGAACACTGATACCTATACCAAGGCTGGAATAATAAAGACCGTCAAGAACTGTGATATCTACGTCTTTTGCTCTCATAGCAATGGTAGCGGTATTTTCCATGAGTCTGTATATACCCCAGGGTTGCAAACCTTGTGTTATGTCCGACAAATCATAACTGCGCACTCCGACCATGTTTCGATGGTATTCCTAAATTTGTGCGAATCGAGAAGTATCGAGAATATTGAGAACACGGCAACAGTGCTCTCGGTTCAGAAACCGCTGATAACGAATTGTAAGGATTAAACCAGGGCCAGGTCTATAATTGTAATCCCCTGGCTTTCGTAACGGTCCATCGCCATCAAGGCTGGAATAGCATCTTCGAGAGTAATCGTTTTCCCCAGGAGCAATTCAGGCTTCAACTTATTTGTCTTGATCATTTCCCAAATAGCATAATAGCGATAGGATTGGATCCCGTGGCTTCCGTATATTTCTAGTTCTTTTGCAACTACCTGACTCATTGGAATTCTGGGAGAGCTGTGTTCTCCTGTCATAAGCCCCACCTGGATATGCTTCCCTCGTTTTCGAAGATTGGCGACAGAGTTGTAACAGGTTTCTGGATGACCTATTGCGTCTACAGAGACATGCGCGCCCCCTGAGGTAAGTTCCATTACCGCCTCGACCGGATCAGCGACTGTTTCGCTGTTGATAGTGTGGACCGCGCCCATCTGTTTCGCTAGCTCAAGTTTACCTTCAGCAATGTCTATGGCGATAACGTTTCCGCCTAAGGCTGTGGAGATCATGATCGCTGATAGGCCAACCCCCCCGCATCCGTGTACGGCAACCCATTGACCTGCAGAAACACGCCCCTGGTCAGCCACCGCCCGAAAGGAGGTGACGAACCGACATCCAAGGCTCGCAGCCACGTCATAATTGAGTTCGTCTGGCAACCGGACCAGGTTGATGTCTGCATAATCAATGGCCACATACTCTGCAAAGGAGCCCCAGTGTGTAAAGCCCGGTTGGAACTGATGGTCGCAGACCTGGTGGTTTCCGGATTGGCACTCAAGGCATCCCCCGCATCCGCCGACAAAAGGAACAGTGATTCGGTCACCCTTTTTCCATTTAGACACATTCTTTCCAACGGCTACAATCTCACCGGCCAGCTCATGTCCGGGAACATGGGGCAAAGTAATGTCAGGATCATGCCCAATCCATCCGTGCCAATCGCTAAGGCACAATCCTGTCGCCTTCACTTTCACGACGACACTATCGTTTTCTTGAACGGGGTCGGGCAAGGTTACCAGCTCAGGGGCTTTTCCAAATTCTGCATACATTATCGCTTTCATACGTACTCCTCCAGTAGTTTTGCTTTAACCAACTGATACTAAGATACAATACTTGAATTGAAATGTGCTTGCTTTTTTACAAGACCTTTGCGAATAGATAGAAAGGAAATAACGTAATATGATCTGCAAAGGGAGGATTGTTGCGCATGAAAGATTTTGACGACCTTGATATTAAAATATTAAGCATTTTACAGCAAGAAGGTCGGATTTCGAATGTCAAATTGGCTAAGCAACTTTCAATAAGTGAAGCACCCTGTTGGAGACGATTGCAGCGGCTTAAAAAAAGTGGGATGATTGAAGGATACCAGGCCGTTCTAAACAGGCGAAAGCTCGGGTTTGGGGTTCTGTCTTTTATCCAGATCAAATTCGTTCAGCATGATGAAGAGCTTACCAAGGTCTTTGAAACGATGGTTAACAATTACCCGGAAGTGATGTCTTGCCATAACACCACAGGGGAAGCTGATTTTCTACTAATGGTTGTCGCCAGGGACTTGGATGATTATGCTGAGTTTATAGATCAAAAGTTAAGAAAAATTCCTGGGATAACAGATATTACCTCAAATATTTCTTTACGGGAATTGAAGTCATCCTATAAGCTCCCGTTAGGATAGTACCATGATGTTTTTCCTACAATGGTCTGGTTTGCTGAATACGACGACTATATTTCGGCGGGAATCCAGATTCTGTGATGATTGCGAAATATCGAAAATAGTGAATAGGTTGGGATGCCCCCATAGGTATCTAGGTATTTCAGTATATCAGGCTTTGCCGGTGGCTATGGCCATCAAACGGGGTTGAAGCCGAGCAATACCAGCAGCAGTGTTTTTCATCTCGGGTTTATGGGAATATTGCATGTTCTTGGCAATATTCTAAGGTTCAGAAATCCCAAACATACATGCAGTTTTAACGGATTTGTGATATTGGCAAGTAATCACTAATTTGGAGAGCGTTAATCATGCGATACTATCGTGATAGGAGAAAACACCAAATAAATCCCAATGGATTGGCCGCTGATAAGGGTAACGCCCTTGTAGATAGGAGGTCTGGAATAGAGCGTAGAAGCGGTAAAGACCGCAGATTTGACTATGCAGAGCAGCGCAAAAATGTTCAGCATAAATTATCTGAAAATACAAATGTAGTTTTAAAGCAACCAAAGTTGTTCAAGTTCTTAAAACCAAACATCACCAAATTTGCAATTGTTGATATTTCTATAGGGGGTTTACAAGCACAATATGTAGGCGCCGATATGCACGAATACGATAAAAATATCCTATCAATCGAAACTGCTGATGGAGCCATAATGATTGAAAACATACCGTTTAAGGTCATTACTGATTATAACTACACAAACCTACCGGATAATACCTATCTGAGAAGATGCGGCCTTAAGTTTGGTAAACTTTCAGAAAAGCAGACCCAGCAGATAAATGAGCTGATAGCTAAATGTTCATAGTATTTTTATTGTAGACTATGAATTATGAAGCTTATCGCTATTTCCCAGTCAGATATTAAAGAGAAGATCATTCGCTCGCAGCCCACAACTGACACGCCCGCTATCTTTCGTTTGGTAAAGGGCTTTGCAGCTGATCCAGTATTTGATACCTGCTATGATCCTGTACATATTCTAAGGCTGAAAACCTTGTTTTATCTCCGTCAAATCACAACTGCGCACTCCGACCATGTTGCGATGATAGTCCTAATTTTGTGAGAACTGAGAAATATCGAAAATAGTGTTTGGGCCGGGGTGACCAGATCGGTACCCCGGTCTTTCAATTTATCAGGCTTTGTAACTGACTTGGAATGTCAGGCGGGTATACGCCGGGCGATACCACAAGCAACGCCTACAATATCTCTATCGAGGAGGCCAATGTCGCCCAACAATCGCTGGTTGGCGCCGACTATTGGAGTTGCTTCTATTTCAAGAAACCAATTAAGGTATATTTTGGACTACATACATCGGTTGAACGATGCGTTTTTGTTGATCGACCTTGAAACTGCGGGTGTGCGGACCGTAGAACCAGACGCCGATAACCGTCCCATCTTGATCTAGCATATACGATCCAAAATAAGCGTAACCAGGTCTGCTATAAACTTTTCGGCTCATTTTTTTCAATTGTTCCGGTTGTGGTTCGAAGGCAATCCAAAAGCGAGAGGGTACCGAGTAGGCGGGGTCCACTCCAATAATAGCGGAGGGTTTGGACTCTATTCCCGAGTAGTAATAGTTCAATTCTGGCAGAATCTCCCCCTTTTTATAGGATTGGTCAAGATCAGCATCCCGGCTGAATCGGCCATAATCCTGCGTACAACCGACTAATACAATCAGCATGGCCGCACCGGCAAATAGTGCGAAGTAGAGTTTAGGGTGTTTGGAAATATAAGATAGATAGTTCATGGTAGTCTCCATTGTGATGATTAATGCTTACGGAAACAATATAGTCACAAAAGGAGCGAACACAAATTCCATTACCTACGCCAACATTCCGGGAGGGAGCTACTACGGGGAGAAATCCATCAAGTACCTTCTAAGTGAGAAAGCGGTGAAGCCATACCGAATCGTTTTTGTCATCTGGGCGGATTTTGGCAGGTCATGGCGTTGGAACTCGTGTGGGCGCTGGCCGACATCTTCAACGAACTGATGACGTCCCCAAACCCGATCGGCCCTCTGGCCTTGTCGCCGATCATCGTTTCAGAAATTGGCTTTTTGCCCTGGGATGATATTTGCTATATTCAGCAAGTACAAAAACCCTAAGGAAACTACCGGCATTACTGGATAGTGCTAAAATGCCCCTAACTGACACGGCTTTACTTTAATTCCCTGCCCCTCGCACACATTGCTGACGTTCAACCTGGGGACATCAAACTGTGCAGCAATCTCCCAGAGAACATTGCAGGGCACCTTTCCACCCTTGACCGCTGTCTGGATAGCCGCCAGCAGGTCCGCTGGCGGATTGGTCTCGGCTTTCACGATTTTCTTGTCGGGCTTATAGCCGAACAGACCCAGTTGACATTTGGACAATGATACTTCCAGGGCATCGGCAGCCTGGCCGACCTTCAGGGGATCGATCTGCAGGTCTTTGGCGATGTCATGGGCCACGGCACACGGCAGCATCCCATCCCGGAGCCGTTGGTTGATTTCTTCGGCCAGGGCTGAATCCGGTTTTTCAGTCGGTTTTTCTTTTTCTTGCAGTGACATGGTATTTACCTTTCTCGGTTGGAGCCGATTTAAATTTGGTTTAAGCTTGAGAGGCGATCTTTTAGCTTAATGCCATTACGCCATGAACAGACCTGCCGCAATCAATAGCGGCGTTATCAAGTTTATAATCACGTTCATGCCCATATAGGGCAACAGCTTTTCAATGTCGTCGTGGAAGCGATACGCCCCGATCACCGCAGGGACGACTATCACCACCGTCACCATGCCGATCAGGGCCTTGCCAGGCAGCCATTGGGCAACAACGCCGATGCCCAGAGCCAGGTAGGCCAGCAATAAAAACAGCCCATACACATAACTGCTCTTTTTGCGCCCTATGACGATGGGTAGGTGCTTGCGACCAATATGCCTGTCGGCCGGGACATCCGGGAACTGGTTCAGCAGCAGCAAGTCGTTCACCAGGAAAAACGGGATGAGAGAAGCCACGAAAGCCGCCAAGCTAAACGTCCCGCTGAGCACAAAATGCGTCCCCATGACCATCAAGGGGCCGAATCCGAGTCCCGGAGCGATCAGGCACATGAAGGGGTCCCGAGTAAACCAGGTGGTATAGCCGAAGACCAGGATCAGCCCGGCCAGCCCCAGCGGCAGCAGAGCAGCGCCGCGTGTCAACATAAAGTGAAATCCAATGACGGCGGTGACGGTAAATGCTACCCAGGCAGTTACCAGGGTTATCCGGGCCATATTCGGGTTTTCCGGTAGGGTTCCGCTGCCCCCGCTGAAAGGCGTGCGTGCGGTCCTCAGGTCCAATCCTGATTTGAAATCATAGTATTCGTTAAAAGCATTGACGCTGATATGGGCTGCCACGGCGCCGATGAATACCAGCAGGACTGCCTTGGTACTGACCGCCCCCGTCTGCCAGAACGCTGTCCCGATCCCCAGCAGGACACAGGCCGGCGTAAGCACCAGGAAGGGAACCCGCATCGGGCCGAAGATATGTTTCAACGTGGACATGGCAAAAATTGCGCGCTAGCCGCAGGTAAAGCGTTCGCTAAACGGTTCAAGAATCCATTTTCTTGACGATGAAATCAGGCAGTCCCCAAAACAGCGGCAAGGGCATCAGGCGCTTGAGCCAGTAAAAGACTTTGGCCCGGAAGCCCGGAATAATCATGAACCGGTTCTTGAGGATGCCTTTCACCAGGTATTTGGCCGCAGAGTCCCCACTCAGGGTGCCGGCCAGCTTCTTCAGCATTCGGGTCTCGGGTGGCAGACCATCTTTTTCCGCTTCCAGGAAGGGTGTGTCCACTTCCGGCGGGCAAAAAAGGGATACCCGGATGTTATGGTTCAACAGTTCGCTGCGCAGGCACTCGGCCAGCCCCACCAAAGCAAATTTGGAGGCCCCATAGGCACTGAACCCGTAGACGCCGAAAAATCCGGCAATGGAAGCTACCGGCACGATGTGCCCACTCCCCCGCGCTTTCATCTCAGGCAGCAGGGCGGCGATGACATGTCGAGTGCCATAAAGATTGGTTTGCAGTACGGCCTCGAAACGCTCGGCATCGGTATTTTCAAAGCGGCCGGCCATGGGAATCCCGGCGCTGGTTATCAAGATGTCCGGAACACCGAACTTTGAAAGCGCCTGGGCGCACTTTGCCTGGACGTCGTCCCATGCCCTGACATCCATCGAACAGGTGAATACGGTTTGTTCGGTCTGGGCACGGGCGTTGCGGACTGCTTTGGCCGCACTTGCCAGTTTTTCCGGGTCCCGGGCAAAAAGTCCCACGTGGGCACCCTGGGCGGCCACATGACGAGCCACGACCAGGCCGATCCCGCTGGAGCCGCCGGTAATGTAGACGATTCGATTTTGGATCTGGGTCATGGTGGCAGTCCGATCAGGCAGCGTATCTATTTTCGCCAGGGTCGCGGGGATGTTTTTGAACTATTGCGCGGCGGATCGCTTCAAAGTTGTTTTCTCAGGGCGTCTATCTCTTCTTCTATCTTTTTATACTTACGAATGTCCTCGCCCACACCTTTACGGGTGCGCAGATTTTCGTTGAACAGCTGCTCTTTGGCAGCATCTCTTTCGTCTTTGAGTTTTTCCAGGGTACCGGGATCTGGAGAACCACTAGCCGCTAAAGCTTTGATCTCAGCGTCCAGGCGCCGGATGCGGTCAATATTCTTCTTGCCCTGGCGTTTCACGTACCTGCGTTTGGAGTAAATGCTTTCAAACAGGGTGTCTTGCTTTTTTTCCAAGGCGAGAATTTGGGCCCGAATTTTTTTTCTTTCATAGGATGGCTTGAGTTGGGGTTGTTTGGACTTGTGCGGTTTAGACTGGGGCCGGACAGCCGGAGCAGGGTTCCGGCGACGAACCGGGGCATCAACGGCACTCTCTTTTTCTTCATAAGAGCGCTCGACCGACACCCCTTCCGGAAGCTCATTTTTATTCGAGAAGTGCTTTACACCGTGCTCGTCGGTCCACTGGCGTAATTCAGCTCCCGCCGGTGCCGTTATGAAAAGCAGGGCGAGAACGAAAGGCACTATTAAACTGGTTTTCATTTTTTCAGTTCCTGGATCTCCTGCTCCAGTTCGCGGTAGCGCCTGACTTCGTCTCTGGTGCCTTTGCGTCCCCGGCCGCTTTTATGGAGAAATTTATCCTCGGTTTCCCGGTATTCCTCCTCCAGAGCCTTTATCTTTTCCGGGTCGGCGTTCGGGTCTTTGCGCAGGGCATCCAGTTCCGCGTCAATGCGCTTGAGTTTGTTGATGTCTGTTTTTCCCCGACGTTTGATGTAACGGCGTTTTCTGGAGATGCTTTCACCCAGCTCTTCCTTCTCGGCCTTTTTGGTATCGATGGCGTCCTGACGCGCCTTTTGTTCCTTGGCTGCGGCCGCATCTATTTCCCGCTGCTGGTTGGCCGCCTCGGTCTCTTTTATTATGGCCGCCTCACGCTCTTTGCGGGATTGGACATCGCTATCGCTGGATTTGATCTCCTGGTAAGATTCCGCCTGGGTACCAGCCGGTGGCGGATCGTTGGAAAAGTGCCGGACGCCCTTTTCATCCACCCATTGATACATTTCCGCCGCCGTTAAAGTGGGTAAAAGGACAATCAGGAGAACCAGCGGCAGATAGTTTATGCGTGTCATTTCTTCCCCCTGTAGGGCAATCTTCCCCCCATATTTGAATAGAATAGAAATTCTATGCGTTTTTCATGAATATATAACGATAACACAGATGTGGGTTGCCTGCAAACCTAAGGGGGGGGACCGGGTCATCACGGACCGGAAAAGGGAGAGAGGAAGGTTACACCCCCTTGAAAGCCGGTTTGCGCTTTTCCTTGAACGCCCGGGGGCCTTCCTGGGCATCCCGGCTCAAAAAAACCGGTACGGCCAATTCCATTTCCCGACTCAGGCCGGCCTTCAATGGCATTCCGGTGGTTTCCAGGACCGCTCTTTTCACATTCTGAACAGCCAGCGGGCCGTTTTTAACGATGATCTCGGCATATTTCTGGGCTGCTTCCATGAGCCGGTCCTGCGTTACGACCCGATTGACGAAGCCCCACTGCAACGCTTGACCGGCATCTATCAGTTCCCCGGTCAATAACATCTCCATGGCTTTGGCGTAGGGAATTTGCCGCGGCAGGCGCACCGTCGACCCACCGGCCGGGAAAACGGCCCACTTTACCTCCTGCAGTCCAAAACTGGCGTTTTCAGATGCCACCCGGATGTCGGCGGCATAGAGCAGTTCAAAACCGCCTGCAATGGCATTGCCGTTGACGGCGGCCACCACCGGTTTGAAAAGATCGAAATCGCGTAGAAAGGCCCGCGTGGCGATCGTCAGGTCCGCTTGAATTTGCCGGTCTGCGTCCGTTTCCGGCTGGCGGGCACCGGTAAAAAGGGGGATCAGTTTCGCCAGATCGGCCCCCGCACAAAAAGATTCGTCGCCGGCGCCGGTGAGAATGATACAGCGCAGATTCTCATCATCCCGGTAATCTTCCCAGGCGGCCACAAGTTCCAGTACCATCTCCGGGTCCACTGCGTTATGCGCTTGGGGACGATTCAGGGTCAGATAGGCAATATGGTTTCTTTTTTCATAGAGGATTGACATAAAGGCGCCCCCCTTGAGGCTACCTCAAAAATGTCTTTTGGCCCAATCTCTACGTTGGGCGCTCGGTTCCAATACTCGAAATACTATTTGTATTCCTCCGTTTGGAACCTCACGGCCGCCTTGACCTTGTACCAAAATCCTATTTTTTAGATAGCCTCTATTTGTTTTGAAGTTAATTATGTTTCTGAATCTAATTCAATCCACAGTTGACAATTCATAGGTGATCCTCTATGTGGAGTCAAGGTGTTTTTGAATCCGATTATAATTTCGAACCTTATTCAATATTCTTCGTATTTTTAGGCCCTGTTCATTGTCCCTGGGGAGGCGGTCACATGCAAAAAATTCTCGGCATCAGCGGTTCGCCGCGCAAACCCGGAAACTGCGAAATCATGTTGAAGGCAGTCGCCCGCAACGTTCCCGCAGAACATGACCTGCGTTTGATCAGGCTGGCAGACTTTGATCTGCGCCCCTGCAAAGGCTGTTATCGCTGCCTGTTCAAGGAAAAAAAATGCGTCCTTAAAGATGACATCTACCAGATCATTGACGCGCTGGCCTGGGCCGACGCGGTCATTCTGGCGGTCCCCACCTATTTTCTGGGTGCCAACGCCACGCTGAAACTGTTGCTGGATCGGGGGCTGTGCTTCTATGGACACATCGAGAAACTGTGGCGCAAACCTTCCATCGGGATCGGGATCGCCGGTATCGTCGGTAAAGAGGGCTCCACGTTGCTGGGCATCGAGCGCTTTCAGCGGGTCATGTTGGCTGACGTAAAACGTACCCTGATGGTATATGGTGCGCTGCCCGGCGAAGTCTTCATGAACCCGCAAAACTTAGAAACCGCCGCAGCATTGGGGCGCGCCCTGTTCCAGCCGGCCCCGGCTCCGGAAGACCCCTGCTGCCCCCTGTGCGGCTCACACACATTTCGCTTTCTGGGCGGCAACCAGGTCCGCTGCATGCTGTGCAGCAACGACGGCACCATCAGCCTTGCCGCCGATACCCCGGAATTTAGGGTCACCGGCAGCGGTCATGATCTTTTCTTGAAGGATGATGACGCCCGGGAACATGAAAACTGGCTGGTGGGCATGAAAGCGCGCTACCTAGCAAACAAGGAAGCCCTGAAAGAAATCACCAAGGCCTATCGGAAGGATGGGGTTTGGGTAAAGCCGGAACGTCAGATCTAACCTCAACCTGTTGTAAACTCACCTATCGTACCAAGCAGCGGTCGTTTGTCTTGCAGAAAACGGGTCAGCGCAGTGGCGATCCGTTTACCGGCCAAACCGTCCCCGAATGGATTGGCGGCGCGGGCCATCTTTTCGTAGGCGCTCGGGTCGTCCAGCAGACGCTGGCATTCTCGGACGATAGCGTCCCGGTCTGTGCCCACTACTTTGGCCAAACCGGCATTGACTGCCTCCGGACGCTCCGTTACCTGGCGCAAGACCAGGGCCGGCACACCGTAGCTGGGCGCCTCCTCCTGAATGCCGCCGGAATCGGTCAGGGTCAGGTAGCTGGCCTGGAGAGCAGCCTGAAGCTCCAGGTAGTCTAAAGGTTCGGTGAGTACAATCCGGGGGTGATGACCGAGAATTGCGTGTACCTGGTCAGCCACTACGGGGTTTTTATGAACCGGCAGGAGCATCTCGATATCCGTGTTGTTGTCAGCCAGGATCCGAACGGCCTCGCAGATTTTAGCAATATCCGCATTCCAGCTTTCCCGGCGGTGGGTGGTGACCAGGATGCGTCGCCGGTCTCCTGGCGTTGCGGGCGGCAGTTCCGGCTTCATCAACTCTACCGCGTCGACGACGGTATTCCCGGTAACCAGGATGGTCTCGGGCGTTATTCTCTCCGCCAGCAGGTTTTCCCTGGCCAGTTCGGTCGGCACAAAATTCAGCCGGGCATAGGTGCTGATCACCCGGCGGTTAACCTCTTCCGGAAAAGGGTGCTGGTTGTCGTGGGAGCGCAAACCGGCTTCGATGTGGGCGACCGGGATCTGGTGATAAAAGGCGATCAGCCCGGCGATAGCCGCTGAGGCGGTATCCCCCTGAACCACCACGATGCCCGGCTGCTGTTTTTCATAATACCTGTCAATTTCCTGGATCAGACGGGAGGTCAGGGCTGAAAGGCTGGCACCGGCCCGCATGACATCCATCTCCACATCCAGCTGCAGGTGAAAGGCATTCAAGGCCTGGCGGGCCATCTCCCGATGCTGGCCGGTCAACAGCAGGGTCACATCGTCATGAATTTCCCGCGCAGCTTTGACCGCCGGGGCAACCTTGATGACTTCCGGCCGGGTACCGGCTATGAAAAGGATGTTTTGGCTCATTTGAAGTCCATATGTTAAAGGAAATATTAATCTTTTTAGCTATTCGCCAGCAGAATGTCAAGACGGCCGGCCAAGGGTGGCGCAGTTGACCAACCCCTAAAGGATTGTTATTCATTAAACCATGAAAAAACAATTCGATACCATCGTTGCCCAAATCGGCAAGATCGTCCTGGGCAAAGATGAACAGATCCGGCTGGCGCTGACCTGTCTGTTTGCCGGCGGCCACCTGCTTATCGAGGATCTGCCCGGCATCGGCAAGACCACTCTGGCCAAGGTATTGGCCCGCTGTATGGGCCTGAACTTCCGCCGCATTCAGTTTACCAGCGACATGCTCCCCGGTGATATTCTGGGGACTTCGATCTTCGAACAGAAAACCGGGAGTTTCGTTTTCCATCCCGGCCCGATCTTCACCCAGGTCCTGCTGACCGACGAGATCAACCGGGCCACGCCTAAAACCCAGAGTGCCCTGCTGGAGGCAATGGAAGAGCGCCAAGTCACCATCGAGGGTAAAACCCGGCCGTTGGAAAAACCGTTTTTCGTTATTGCCATCCAGAATCCATTGGAGCAGTCGGGCACCCTCCCGCTGCCCGAATCGCAGCTTGATCGCTTCCTGAGGCGGATTCAACTCGGCTATCCGGACCGAGCATCCGAACGGATTCTCCTGGAGCAGGGGGATTCAACCCCCCTTTACGAAAAGATGGCCCCCAGTTTGAAGGCCGGTGACGTGTTGAACATTCAACAGGCCATTACCGCCGTCCATCTATCGGAAGCATTGCTGGAGTATGCCCAGGATCTGCTGGATTATACCCGCAGGGCTTCCCAGTTTTCAGTGGGTCTCAGCCCGCGTGCCGGCCTGGCGCTGCTGCGGGCCGCCCGCGCCTGGGCCTTTTTAAATGACCGTGACCACGGTCTACCCGAAGATCTCCAGACGGTGCTGCCCTGGGTTGTCGGCCATCGGCTGCGATCGGCGGAAAATGCCGCTGAGTTTCCGACCGACACACTGATGGCCATGTTCCGCGAAGTTCCCATCCCCTGAGCATCCGCCGGCCTTCTCGGACCCGTGGCGAAAACAGCGGCTTTTTCAGTCGATGAAGACCTGGTCCTCAGGGCCGGGACAGAGATAATTGGCTATGCCGGGTAACCGTTCCCAGGTGTTTAGACTGTAGGCTGAAGACTGTTAGGTAGTTCCTCCCCATGATTGGAAATCATGGAGGGGGGCTGTTCGCTAGCAACCATTCGCTATAAGCTGAAATGCAAAGACGGATTGCTAATCACGAAGAGCTAACTGCTAAAAGCTATATCCCGGGGTTTCCCATATGCAGATTGATGCCGCCAAACAAACCGGTCCCGAACTCCGCCCGTTGCCGTTGCCGAAATCCTCTGCGGCTCAGGCCGGACCCAGGATTCGTATCCGTCCCACCCGGTTCGGGTATACCTTGCTATTCATTCTAACGGCCATGCTGGTGGGATCGCTCAACAGTAACAACAATCTTGGTTTCCTGTTGACCTTCCTGCTGAGCAGCATGTCCGCGGTTTCGATATGGCACACCCGTCGTAACCTCGCCGACATAAAACTGGTCTATCTGCGCGCTAAGCCGGTGTTTGTCGGTGAAACCGCACACTTTGAAGTCGCGCTGCGCAAAACCGGTCCGGCCGCCAGGGCCGTCGAAGTCAGTTTAACCTCAGAGGAACATTTCACGGTCGACCTGGTAAATGGTACCCCGGGGTCAGTGACAATCGGCATTCCCGCCGGAAAGCGAGGCCTGCTGACGCCGGAGCCCCTGAAACTTTCTACCTGTTATCCTTTCGGACTTTTCCAGGCCCGGTTGACCCTGCCGCATTCCGCCGGCTGCCTGGTTTATCCAAGTCCCATCGATGGCTCCCTGCAGACCGCTCCCGGCGAGCACGTGCCGGGAAGAGGTTCGGGTCAATCCGGACCGGGGGTGGACGACTTTGCCGGTCTGAAACCCTATCAACCCGGTGACAGCCTGGGCCAAATTTCCTGGAAGGCGTTTTCCCGGGGCCAGGGTTTGCTGATCAAAGACTTTACCGGCGAATCGGGCCGTATTCTGACCATCGACTGGCGCGCGTTGAACGAACCGGACCTCGAACGCAAACTGTCCCGCATGTGCGGCATGGTTTTGAGCGCCCATCAGGCCGGATTCCAATTCGGGCTGCGCTTGCCGACGGTCGCGGTCTCACCGGCTCGGGGCAAAACCCATCTGCGGACTTGCCTGGCGCACCTGGCCTTGTTCGGTCTGCCCGGTGGTACCGCGGCTGCCTCCCGGTCTTCCGGACCGGGGCCGGAAAAAATGGTCGGCCGCCACATCGCCGGCCATTGGGGGATGTCCTGATGGAGGCCCATGCCCCGGATCGCGGGACCCAATACCTGCCCTACATTCTTATCGCGCTGGTCGTGGCCCTGGCTCCGCACGTATTGCGTTTACCCCTGTGGATCCTGGCCTGGGTCCTCGGTTTTTGGGGATATGCCTGGGGCATCGCCCAGCGAGGCTGGTTGGTACCGGGAACCAACACGCGCCAGATGATGATATTGGCCGGACTGATTGTTGGGTTGGCAACCTACGGGTTTTCGTTTGGTCTGGATGCCGGGGTCGGTTTACTGGCTCTGATGGTTGGCTTGAAGCCTCTTGAAATCCGCAATCATCGCGATCGCATGATGACGCTTTTTCTGAGTTATTTCCTGGTAATTACCAACCTGTTCTACTCCAATGCCCTCGGCATGACCCTCTATGTGGCAAGTTCGGCGTTCATCACCACAGCGGTGCTCATTCGCATCAATGACGCCGGAGGGGACTTTGGGCACAGCCTGCGCATGGCCGGACGCATCATGGTTGTCGCCCTGCCCCTGACCATCGTATTGTTCGTGTTCTTTCCGCGACCTTACGGTGGTCTATGGGGCACACCGCGGCCGACGGCCGGCAAGATCGGCTTCTCCGACCGGTTGACACCCGGCAGCGTAACGGACCTGGTGGATGATGACACCATAGCCTTCCGGGTGGAATTTCAGGGCCCGCCACCGCCCCAGCATCAACTCTACTGGCGAGGTATTGTTTTTACACACTTTGACGGCCGCACCTGGACACCGGGACGGCGCTCCTGGCGTTACCTACCGCCCCTGCCAGATACCCAGCCGGTGGCGTATACCGTCACCCTCGAACCCCACCGCCAGCGCTGGCTTTTCGCCCTGGACCGGCCCTTTGAAAGTTCCCGGCGGACCCGGATCTACTCCGATGGTACCATGCGCACCTGGCGCAAGGTAAACGCTCTGTTTCGCTATGCAGTCGTATCCCATACCCGTTACCACACCGGCGCCTTCCAACCTGGAGACCAGCCGACCCTGTACCTTCCCGCAAAGGGCAACCCCAAGGCAAGGGAGTTGGCCCAACGCTGGGTGGACGCAGCCCAAAGACCTTCGGAAATCGTCAACCGGGGTCTGGCCTTTCTCAGAAGCAACCAATTTATATATACGCTGGAGGCCGCCCCCGTCGGTGCCGACATGGTCGATGACTTTCTTTTTAAGACCCGGAAGGGCTACTGCGAGCACTATGCCGTTGCGTATGCCTTCCTGATGCGGGCGGCTGGTATTCCGGCCCGTATTATCGGGGGGTATCTCGGCGCTGAGAAAAATCCTTTTGGGGACTACGTCATCGTCCGTCAATCCGACGCCCACGTGTGGGTGGAGGTCTGGCTGCCTGCATCGGGCTGGACCCGGGTCGACCCGACGTCGGTGGTGGCCCCGGCGCGCGTCAGCCGGGGCGTGGCAGCTGCGCTGGCATCCAGTGGCCGGACCACTCTGGGTCAATCGTATTCTTTTCTGAAGCCCCTGGCCGACAGTTGGAAGCAAATCCAGTTTGGCTGGGACCTGGCAAACAACCAATGGAACCAGTGGGTAATCGTCTACTCGCGTGCCCAGCAACGGTCTCTTTTCAGGGGCCTTGGCCTGGATGCAAGCGGCTGGAAAACATCCCTGCTAGGTCTGGCCACGGTGATTGTGGGCACCGGCCTGTACGCCGGCGGACTTCTCCTGCTGGCTGCCCGGCGCCGCCGGCAGCAATCAAACGGGACCCCGGATGAAGCCCGGCAGGCCTACTTGTCGTTTTGCCTGCGCATGGCTGCGGCCGGACTGCCGCGGGCCCCCTTCCTGGGTCCGCGGGATTATGCCCGGGCGGTCATTGCCGCCCGTCCGGACCTTGCGCCGGATGTCCGCCGGATTACCAACCTGTATATCGGTCTTCGCTATGCACGCAGTAGCCGTCCCGACCATCTGCCCGCTTTGAAATCGTATGTCCGCCGCTTCAAACCGGGCAAAGCACACCCTGCCTGAGCCACCTGACAAGGCTATATTCTTTTTAATAACAAAATATTACAATCAACTTTATTGGTGTAGCACTATTGAACAGTAAAAAAAATGGGTCTAAAAAAGGCTTGACGCGGCACTTGTATTTGTATATTGAATTTTGTATACAAAATACAGTGTGCAAAGCAAGCGAGCCTCATTCGACCTCCAGAAGGAATTTCACATGAAGAATCTAGGCGCTGAATATGAAAATCTAGACCAGAAAGTCTACCAGATCATCAAGCAGATGATCGAAGACCGCACCTTACTGCCCGGACAGAAAATTCCCCAGGAAAAACTGGCCGGAGAACTGGGTGTCAGTCGCACGCCTCTGATCAGTGCCCTGAAGTTTCTCGAGCATGAACGGCTGGTGGAGTCCAAACCCCGCCGTGGCTACTTTGTCCGTCTGTTCTCCCGCAAAGAGATGATCAGCATTTTCGAAATCCGCGAGGTCCTGGAGGGTCTGGCAGCTCGCAAAGCAGCCACTAAAATCACTGATGCCGAAATCATAACCCTGAAAGGTTTTTTCAAGGGGTTTGCTGGAGGCAAAAGCATCACCGATATCCAGGCCTACTCGAAGGAGGATAAAAAGTTTCATACATTCATTACCCGTACCGGTTCTAAAGAACTTCTAACCACCATGCTGCAGACCTTTAATATTATCAGTCTCGCCTATCAAAACCTGCTCCACGAAGGCTTGATTCGGGAACCTGATGAGACGATCAAGGAGCACCATGAGATCATCGACGCGATCTGCAACCGGGATGCGGAGCGGGCCGAGAATCTTATGCGGCAGCATTTTCAAAAAGGCATTGCGCGTTTGAAACAGGAGAAAGGCAAGCAGCAAATGACCGTCATCAAAGGAGGTGAATAGACCCGAAGCCATCTCAAAAAAGTCTTTTTGCCCAAACTCTGCATTGGGCGCTTGGTTCAAGTCCTCGAAATACTCCAGTATTCCTCGGGTTGCGACCCATCTTTGAGGAATAGAAAAAGAGTGAAGTCCCGCAACGCGGGGGAACCTCGCGGCCGCCTTGCACCACGTTAGGCAATAGCTTCACGTCATTTTGAACAAAAATCCGCTTTTTGAGATAGCTTCCCGTAAAACCGATCATGGCTTGCGGCCGGCCTACTAACCGGCAGCGGACACACCAGGGGGATGTCCAGCTCAGCCGCTGGCCGCGAATACGCCCATTCTGGCACAGGGCAAAAATTGCAACCACTCAACATTTATTTGGAGGGATTGAAATGAAAAGAATCTTAGCGATTAGTCTGGTATTACTTCTGGTGATCACAACCGGTGCTTACGCCGGCAAGGCATTCCCCAGAAGAAACATCACCGCGGCAGTGGTTTGGGGTGCCGGCGGCGGAACGGACACCTGCGTACGCATGATTACGGCTGAGATGGCCCCTTTTCTCGGCGTGAACATCAATGTCATCAACAAGACCGGCGGCGTGGCCGGATCGGTCGGCATGAGCTACGCCTACAAACAAAAACACGACGGCTACACCCTCTGCGGCCTGTCCGAATCCAACGTGACCGCCGGTGTACAGGGCGGCTGGGATAAGAAGTTTGATGTCTGGGACACGTTTATCGTTGGCGGCAGCCCGGATGTTATTTCCGTTACGCCGGATGCACCTTACAAGACCTTCAAGGAGCTGATCGAAGCAGCCAAAAAAAGCCCGGGCAGCATCAAGGCAGCTGCCAGCGGCGCCGGCTCCATCCACCACCTGAACCTGCTGGCTATTGAAAACGGCAGCGGGGCCAAATTCAACTTCATCCCCTACAAGGGTTCCGCTCCGGCTCAGAATGCAGCCATGACCGGCGAGGTAACCGTGATTGTCACTTCCCTGGCCGAGCAGCAGCAGTTACTGCGGGGCGGTAAACTGCGCGCCCTGGGGATGCTGATTCCGGACTCTTTCAACGTTGAGGGCCTGGGGACCATCCCCTCGACATTTGACATTTATCCGAATCTGTCCAAATACCTGCCGATCTCTCAGGCCATCGGGTTCGCTGTACCGGCCGACGCCCCGGCAGATGCCAAAGCGGCCATCGACAAGGCTTTCAAGAAAGCCATGGCCACCGATAAGGTGAAAAATTGGGCCAAGGCCAATTATTACCTGCTGTCCGGCAAGAGCGGGGCGGAATCCAAAGCGGTTTTCAACGCGCTGGAATCCAACTTTGCCTGGACCCTCTGGGAACTGGGCGCTGCCAAGGTCAACCCTGCGAAACTGGGGATTCCCAAACCGTAGGCTATTGGCAGGCAAGAAGTGAAAGGGGGCTGGTATCGGTTGATACCAGCCCGGGAGCCGGGCGAGGGTCTCCTCGGCAGGGTATCTTCGCCCGGTTCGGCAAGAAGTATAAACGTACCAAGAGGATTAATCAACCATGCTGGAAAAAGATACGCTGAGAAAAGCGGACATCTTTTCAGGGGCGTTCATCTTCCTGTTCGGGCTGTTTGTCGTGTACGAGGCCCTGCAGATGCCCATGAAGGATACCTATGGCGGCGTCCAGAATGTCTGGTATGTCTCACCGGCCATTTTCCCCCTGTTTATCGGCGCCATCATTTCCCTGCTGGGCATCGCGCTTACGATCATGGCCCTGAAATCTGTCGGCTGGCAGCAAGTAAAGGCGGTCTGCGTCTACCTGGCCAGCTCAGATCTGGTCGATTTCTTAAAGCAGCCGGCAACCATCCGGTTTTATGCCATCGTGCTGGTGTTCAGCAGTTTTATTTTCGTGATGATCCCCCGGGTCGATTTCTTTCCGGCGGCCGTCTTTTTCCTGATGGTCTTTATCAGCATGTTCTATTTCGATGACGACCAGCTGCTGCTTAAGATCATGCTGTTTTTCAGCGGGGTGACAATCCTCTTGATCATTTTTTTTGCTGCCGGTTTCAATGCGCTTCTCGCCGAGGCCCTGGTCTATCCGGGTGACTGGCTGATGCTGCTGTGCATTGCGGCCTATGCGATTTATGCCTGGCAGCTGGTGAAGGCGCGGACAGAGCTGCGCCGGAAATACCGCACCTGCCTGATGCTGGCCTTCATCGCCCCCTTTACCGTGGGCATTATTTTCAAGTTCCTGCTGCTGGTTCCCATGCCCTTTGAAGGGGCGGTGGTCGAGCTGCTGGATACCATCTGGTACTACGATTATTAGGAGTTTATGCGGTTATGCTGTTTGAACGTATCGGGTCCTTCCTGGGCATCATTTTCAACCTGGTCTCCGATCCCGCTACCGTCGCAATTCTCTTCGGTTCCGTAATGCTGGGGATCCTGTTCGGCGCCATGCCCGGCCTGACATCTACTTTGGGGGTTGCCCTGCTGACCGCCCTGACCTACTCCATGGACACCTCTCTGGCCATGGTGTGCCTGCTGGCTATTTATGTCGGCGGCACCTACGGGGGATCCTATGCCTCGATCCTGATCAATATCCCGGGCACGGCGGCCGCCGCGGCCACGGCCCTGGATGGTTACCCCCTGGCCTGCAAAGGAGAGGGCGGCCGGGCCATCGGGTTGACGACTACGGCATCGGCTATCGGCACCACGATTTCCATGTTTTTCATTGTGGCCATCTCGCCCATCATTTCGAAGTTTGCCCTGGAGTTCACCTCATTTGAATTCTTCCTACTGGCCTTTTTCGGCATTCTCATTTCCGGTACCCTGACCAGTCCCGACCTGGTGATCAAGGGCTGGATTTCGGGCTTCCTGGGTCTGTTTCTGGCCTGCATCGGCCGGGATCAGCTGCAGTTCTTCCCGCGGTTCACCTTCGGCATCTCCGAGCTAGAGAGCGGCATCGAGGTGGTCCCGGTGCTCATCGGCGCTTTCGGCATCCCCCAGATCATAGATGTGCTCAAAGATAAATTCCAGATCGGGAAAGCTCAGAAGCTGCAGCGGATCATACCCGAAATCGGCACCGTGGTACGCAACGTCCCGGCCATCGGCCGCAGCGCCCTGATCGGAGTCGGCATCGGTTCGGTCCCGGGAATCGGCGAAGATATTGCCGGCTGGGTTTCCTACGGCACGGCCAAGAATACATCCAAGCATCCCGAAACATTCGGCAAGGGTGAACTGAAAGGGGTTCTGGCCAGTGAAACCGCCAACAACGCCTGTGTCGGGGGGGCCATGATTCCGTTGCTCAACCTGGGTATCCCGGGCAGCCCGCCGGCGGCGATGCTGTTGGGTGCTTTGATGCTGCACGGTGTTACGCCGGGGCCCATGATTACCTTCGAGCATCCGACATTTATCACCCAAGTAGCCGCCATCCTGCTGCTGGCCTCATGCGCCATGTGGATCACCGGTATGATTTTGGCCAAACAGGTGGTCAAAGTATTGCGCATCCCGACTCAGATTTTCATGCCGATCATCGGAGTGCTTTGCATCATCGGCTCCTATTCTTTGGGCCTGAACATCTACAACCTCTACCTGATGCTGCCGGTAGGTATTATCTGCTATTTCTTAACGTCAATGGGTTATCCCATCGCCCCGCTGGTAATCGGCGTCATCCTGGGCCCCATGGCAGATGAAAACGTACGCCGGGCCCTGATGGTATCCCAGGGCAGCTTCATGCCGGTCTTTCAGCGCCCGGTATCCTTGATTCTCTTTATCATTATTGTCTTGACCATCATCAGCCAGTTCGGCTGGTACCAGCGCTTGATGGCCGGTGTCAAACAGCGTCTGCTGGGCGTCTGGCGGCGGCCATAAGGTTTCACCCAAGATATTTGTACTTTTGAAAATGGAGAAAAAACCTATGTTGAAAATGGCGATTATCACCGGCTTTCTATCGCAAACCCGCGATCGCTTTCACGAATACAACGCACCCCTCGACCTGGACGCAAAATTCGAACTGCTGGCCGGCATCGCTGGTTACGACGGGGTAGAAATCGTTTACCCCTATGAAGTCAAGGATTCCGAAGCTACTCGCAGGGTGCTGGACAAGTATGGACTCAAAACCGCGGCCGTCAATGTCAACGTGAAGGCCGAACCGGAATTCCGCAACGGGGGCCTGACCTCTACCGATCCGGTTATCCGGGCCAAGGCCGTAACCTTTATCAAAGAGGCCAAAGATTTCGCCGCGGCAATAGGCGCGGACAAGGTAACCTGCTGCCCCTTGGGCGACGGCTACGAATTTTCCTTTCAATACGACTATGCCGCGGCCTGGAAGCACCTGGTGGAAACCGTGGGTGAGGCCGGTGATTACAACCGCGATATCCCGCTGTTTATCGAATACAAGCCCAGCGAAACCCGGGGTCGCTGTTTCGTGGATACGGCTGCCAAGGCCCTGTGTCTGCTCAACGACATACAATCCGACGCCATGGGCGTTACCCTCGATTTCGGACACAGCATGTACGGCAACGAAAATCCGGCCGAGGCCGTGGCCCTGCTGGCCGAAAGCCGTTACCGCTACTACGTCCACGTCAATGACAACGACGGCAAGTGGGACTGGGACTACTTCTGCGGGACCAAGCATTTTCTGGAATACGTCGAGTTTCTCTACTACCTGAAAAAATATGGGTACGCGGATTACCTGACCTCGGACACTTCCCCGACCCGCTGGGACATCAGAGGCACCTTTGAGGCCAACAGCCGTCTGAGCAACAAGATCTGGAACCTGTTGGACAAGATCGATGTAAGCGCCCTGGAGAACCTGATTGCCAAAGGCGACTATCTTGAAACCTGGAAGTTCATTGAACAAAACATTTTTTCAATCAAGTAGGACTACCCATGGCTGCTGTAGTTCTATATAAAGACGCGTGCCTGGCTTCCCTGCCGCCCGAATGGCCTGAGGATCTGCTGCCCGGGATTCAGGCCCGGGTAAACACCGCGGATCAAAAGGTCGTCATCCTGGACGACGATCCCACAGGCACTCAGACCGTGCATGGGATGCCGGTATTGACCACCTGGTCTGTGCCGACGCTACGCCAAGCCCTGCAGGAACCGGGACCGGGATTCTTTGTCCTGACCAACTCCCGCAGCCTGGAGCGGGAGGCTGCCTGTGTGCGGAGCATGGAAATCGGGATGAATCTCCAGACCGCAGCCGAACTGGCCGGAACACCAATCGACGTCATTTCGCGCAGCGATTCCACCTTACGGGGGCACTTCCCACACGAAGTGGATGCAGTGGCCAAGGCCATGGGCATTGAAAACCGCCCCTATTTTATCATGCCCTTTTTCCCGGAAGGCGGCCGGCTTACCATCGACGATGTACACTACGTTGCCGAAGAAGAAAGCCTGGTGCCGGCAGCTATGACCGCCTATGCCCAGGACGCAGCCTTCGGGTTTAAACATTCGGATCTCAAACAATGGGTCGCCGAAAAGACCGGCGGCCGG
>Ga0126329_10000056_pt1 | contig 54417 bp, 47 predicted proteins | sample InaspJWI85metaG_FD_104915 | JGI IMG/M metagenome (GOLD analysis project Ga0126329, IMG submission 104915) | Marine gutless worms symbiont microbial communities from Oahu, Hawaii - Inanidrilus sp. 2 OAHU.JWI-85 metaG | ecosystem: Host-associated > Annelida > Digestive system > Unclassified...
CTTTTGAAGCGGATGGTCGCCGAGGGGCGGTTGGGGACTCTAAAAATAATCCGGGCGGCATTTTGCTACCGCATGGAGCAGACGGTTCTGGCGGCGGCCACCAACTTCCGGCTGCAGCCGGAAACGGGTGGCGGTGCTTTGATGGATGTCGGCTGCTATGGTGTCAGCGCGGCGCGTTGGTTTTTCGACCAGGAGCCTATCGCCGTGCAGGCCCTGGCAACCCACCACGCCAGCGGGGTTGATCTGCAGCTGGTTGCCAGCCTGAAATTTGCCGGGGGCCAACTGGCCGTTGTGGAAGCCGGTTTCGTGTCGGCCTTGCAGCAAACCTATACCCTGGTGGGCGACCGCGCCGCCGTTGAATTACCCCACAACGCCTACATTCCCTGGGAAAAGGAAGCCTTCTTCACCCTGCGCGAATTTGACCAGGAAGACGGCCGGACCCTGTCTACCCCCGGGGCCGATGAATACCAGCATATGGTTGCCCATTTTGCGGATGCCATCCGGGGCCGCACCTATCTCGACTTCGCCCCGGAGGAGAGTGTTCGTAACATGCGGGTGCTCGATGCACTGGCAGAGGCGGCCCGCAGCGGAAAGACCGTTCACTTGAACGAGCAGAAAGCACCGTTGCGCCCAGATGAATACGATGAATAGAAGCAACGCCCGACATACTGTGCTGACCGCGCGTCCGGTGACGTTTGCGGAACTGCCCGAACTGTGGACCGGTTCGCGCAAAACCCTGGATTGGCACTGTATTTTTATGCTGCCGCCCTGGCTGCAGACCTGGTGGTCTATCTTCAAAACCGATCAGGAACCGCATATTGTTGCCGTGGAGCGGGGCCCTGAGATCATCGCCCTGGCGCCCTTTATGCGTCGCGATACGACCGCCGAGCTGATCGGCAGTCCCGATGTCTGCGACTATCTCGATGTGGTCGGCGGGTGTGGGACCCTCAACGGGTTTGCCGAACCCCTCCTGGAACACTTGCGGCAAAGTGGGATCCACCAAGTGACCCTGCGGGGGGTACGCCCCGACGCCCTGGTTTGGACGGACCTGCTGCCGGTTGCCCGATCAAAAAATTGGGACGTAACCTGTGAACAGGAGGACGTGGCCTACCAGATTCAGCTGCCGCCAACCTGGGAGGCCTTCCTTCAGCAGCTCAATGGCAAACAGCGCCACGAACTGCGGCGCAAACTGCGGCGCCTGGACGAGGCCGGTACCGTGCAATTTCGCCGGGTCGCGACCGGTCTTACCGGACCGGCGACGGTCGATTTGTTTCTGGAGCTGTTCAGAGCCAGCCGACCGGACAAGGCAACCTTCATGACCACCCAAATGGCGACCTATTTTCAGGCGCTGGCGCAGACCTTTTCCGATCTGGACATGTTGATGCTCGGGGTTTTAGAGCTCGACGGCCAGGCGGTTTCCGCGGTGATGGGCTTTGATTACCAGGGCACCCGCTATCTTTACAACAGCGGGTACGATCCCGCCTATCGGTCGTTGAGCGTCGGACTGCTCTGTAAAGTGCTGAGTATCCAGGACGCCATCGCCAAGGGGTTTTCCAGCTACGATCTGCTCAAAGGGGCGGAAACTTACAAACAACGGCTCGGTGCCCGGGCCACCAAGCTTTATCGTTGTACGATCCAATTTGTCTAGCACGCCACAAAGCGTCTGCCGATTGATTCTGTCTCTACAAACCTGGTCCTAAGGGCCAGGTCAGAAATATTTGGCTCTGCCGGGGAAATGGATCCCAGGTGTTTAGGCTGAAGGCTGAAGACTGAAGATGACAGCGCTAACAATTCCATATCATTGAAGACTTGCCCGTTCTGCAGTGGATCTTGTTTTCAGTTAATCAATTCGGTCTGATTGGTTTTAGGGTTTGTCTTCAGCCTTCAGTCTTCGACCTGATACCCCGAATCCGGTCGCGCCAGAGCAGCGCGATTTGGTCGTACGCCCCTTCCAGGGGCAATCCAAAGCCTGGTCCTCCGGGACAGGATTCTTTACGATGGCGATTGATACTAAGAAACTAACCGTTGCGATGCTGAGTATTCATTCCAGCCCCATAGGCAGCCTGGGGTCGGTGAATACCGGCGGCATGAGCATTGTCATCCGGGAGACCGCCCGGGAGCTGGCCGGACAGGGGCACCGGGTCGACATATTCACGGCCGCCGGCAGTGATCACAACCAGAAAATCGCGGCGCTCCACGAGAATGTGCGCTTGGTGAAGCTGGCCGGTAAACCGGCCGGCGACATCCCCAAAACGGAGCTGTACGACCATTTGCCGCGGTATTTCGAGACGCTGAGAAATTTTGTCCGTGAAGATGGCCGGGCTTATGATCTGCTGCACAGCCATTACTGGCTCTCGGCCCGGTTGGGGTTGTGGGCCCAGGCGGAGTGGGATCTGCCGCATATGATCACCTACCATACCCAGGCTCGCCTCAAACTCGATGCCGGGCCCCAAGAAGCCGAACCCCTGCGGCGCATGCAGTGGGAACGGCGTCTGGCCCAGGCCTGCCATCGTTTGCTGGTGGCCACCGAGCAGGAAAAAGAAACGCTGGTGGCCCAAGCCCGGATTGCAGCCTCAAAGGTGGGGGTGGTACCTTTCGGCGTCGACACGGCAACCTTCAAAGCGCTGCGGTCGGACACAGCCCGGGTGCGCCTGGGACTGGATAAAAGCGCGGCGCTCATTCTCTTCGTCGGCCGTTTTGTTCCGATCAAGGGGCTTGAGCGACTGCTGACCGCGGTGGCGTTGGTCTCAGAGCCTGAAAATATCGAGCTTCTGTTGATCGGGGGCGACGGCGCCGGGGCGGACGCCACCATACGGCTGCGGTCACTGGCCGACCACCTGGGCATTGGTGACCGGGTTCACTTCGTTGGCCGGGTGGCACATGCCGATTTGCCGGATTATTACAACGCTGCTGATCTTTTGGTACTGCCTTCCTACTATGAGAGCTTTGGTCTGGTGGTCCTGGAAGCCTTGTCCAGCGGTACCCCGGTGGTGGCAACGCCGGTGGGCCTGGTCAACACAGTCATTCGCAACGGCGAAAACGGTGCTGTCGTGGAAAAGCCCACGGCCCAAGGAATTGCAAAGACACTCAAACAGGTGCTGCAGCACTGCCGGGCCGGGCACCTGTCGCCGACCGGTATCCGAGCGTCTGTTTTGAAATTCGCCTGGCCGGCGGTCACCCGGCGGCTCGGCGAGCAGTACCACCAGACGATCGATGTAAAACGAGCCAAACCGCAAAGGGAAACCAATGAATTCCACTCAAGTTGATATCATGGTCATTTCCGCCCACCCGGATGATGCGGAGTTCGGCGCCGCCGGTACCGTGGCCCGGTGGACGGCCGAAGGTCAAACCGTGATCTATATTGTCTGTACCAGCGGTGACAAAGGCACCAGCGATCGCAGCCTCACGCCCGCAAAGCTCATTGCCATCAGGGAAGCAGAACAACGTCAGGCAGCGGAGCTACTCGGTGTCGAAAAGGTTGTTTTCCTGAAATACCACGACCAGGAATTGGAGGACACACCCGAGTTCCGCAAAGCGATCGTGCAGCAGATTCGGACCTATCGCCCGCGAACGGTGATCACCTCGGATCCCTACCGACGCTATATCTGGCATCGCGATCACCGCATTGTCGGTCAAGTAACCCTCGATGCAATTTTTCCCTATGCCCGGGATTATTGGGCCTATCCGGACCTAATCGAGGAAGGTCTGGAACCCCATAAGGTTGCGGAAATCTATTTCTACGCGGCCGAGGATATCAACTTTCGGTCCGATATTACCGCCACCTTTGACAAAAAGATGGCTGCTTTACGTTGTCACGCCAGCCAGATGGCGGCTTTCGGAATTGAAAAACTGGAAGCACGGCTGCGTAAGGAATGCCGGAAAATGGCTGAGAGTGAGACGTTTGAGCTGGCCGAAGGGTTTCATCGGGTCACCGCGCCGCCCTGATTACGCCGGACCTCATACCGGAGTTTGCTTGTGGGCCGTTTCTGCCGGTTCCCAGTAGCGCACCACCGGCAAAGTCATTTGAGAGTTGTTTCTAAAGGCAAATGTAGTCACTGAGCCGTGGGCTGGATAGCCACTTTGCATTCCCAGCGAATCAAGACGCCCCTTATAGCCGGGTTCCGGGGGTTTGCCAAGGGCCCAAAGATAAGCGAAGACGATGATGTCGCCGTGCGTTACCGCTGCAACATGCCGGCCCTGGTATCGGAACAAGCTGCGTTTGAAAAACCGCAAGGTTCGCGCTAGAACGTCCTGCGGTTGTTCATACGGAGGGCCGGTGTGGGTATACACATCGCCTTTGCGAACCTCGATTTCCGCAAAGGGGCGGCCTTCGAAGGGTGAATGAATTTCGGTGATCAGCCGGGAGATGCCGATGCGCTTCGATGGGACCAGCCCCTGTATTTCCCGGGCCGTTTGGCGGGCGCGTAATAAGGGACTGCTATAAAGCGCAATGACCGGTTTGCCCTTCAGATAAACTGCGCTTTGGCGTGCCTGGGCAATTCCCCGCGGCGCAAGCTTGAACCGGGGCAGCCGCCCGTAGAACACATCTTGAGGGTTGTTTACCAGCCCGTGGCGTACCAGGTGAATATGGGTCGGTCTGTGCATAGGATCGGTTACGGTCGGGTCGGTTCAATTCTTGAGATCACCCGCCAGAAATTGTTCCAGGCGATCGCGGGCCTCTTCATCGCCATATTGCTGCGGCGGGTGTTTGCAGAAAAAGGCCGAGGCGGCATCCAGGGCTCCGCCAACATTGCTATCGAGGGCAGCCTTGCAGCAGCGAATGGCGTCAATCACCACGCCGGCCGAGTTGGGTGAATCCTCCACATTCAGGCGCATTTCTATATCAACGGGGGCGCCCCCAAAGCCTTTCCCTTCCACCCGCATGAAGGCGACCTTGTTGTCATGCAACCAGGGCACATAATCGCTGGGGCCGACATGTAGTTTGTTTTGCGGCAGCCGGTTGGTAAAGCGTGCCTGGACCGCTTCCGATTTGGAGACCTTTTTGGAGGCCAATCGGTCTTGGTTCAACATGTTGAGAAAATCGGTATTGCCGCCGACATTGAGCTGGTAGGTCCGGTCAATGTCGACACCCCGTAGGCGGAAAAGATCCACGAGTGCGCGATGCAGAATCGTCGCGCCGACCTGGCTCTTGATGTCATCACCGATAATCGGCAGTCCGGCGCGCCGAAAGCGCTGCTCCCATTCCGGCGAACTGGCGATAAAGACCGGTATGCAGTTCACCATGCCGACGCCGGCCTGCAACGCGCAGCGGGCATAAAAGCCGGTTGCCGCCTCCGACCCCACGGGCAGGTAGTTGACCAGGATGTCCGCCCCGGATGTCCGCAGCAGGTCAACGATGTCGCTCTCCGCGGCTTCCTGTTCTTGGCTGAGCACGATGCGTTCGTCTTCGGCGTAGTTTTGGGTATGGTCTGAGACACCATCAAGAACCTGGCCCATGACCACCGGTACCCCGGCAGGCGATACCTCCTTTTCAATTTCAAAGGAACAATTGGGCGGGCTGTATATGGCTTTTGAAAGGTCCTGACCGACTTTGCGGGCGTCGATATCAATGGCGGCCACGAAGCGTATATCGGCCGGGGTGTACCCCGCCAGATCGCGGTGCAGCAGGCCCGTGACAGTCTGCTCTTCAGCCTGGCCGTAGTGCTGGACGCCTTGCACAAGCGCACTGGCACAGTTTCCAATACCGACAAGGGCAACGTTGATTTGTTTCATAGCGTTTCTTCTAGATTGAGAGACTGCGTTTACTATGATTGGGCCAAAACCCTTTTTTGAGATAGCTTCTAAATATGTTTTCCAGGCCGCCCCTTGTCAAGGGCAAATCAAAATGCTTCGGGCACGTCGCCGGTCAACGCCACCTGCAATTAGACCGACTTGAAAGCGCTGGCCGGAAAAAAGCAGTATGGGCATTCATCCGGCGGCTCTTCACCGCGATGGACATAGCCGCAGACCCGGCAGCGCCACCTGGGCCCGGCCGCATCGGCTTCGGGCGGCACCTCTCCATGGGCAAACTGTTCAATGGCTAGATCCTCCAAAGGTGGCATGCTCGCCTGGTAAGCGGCCAGCACACGCCCGGCCAATATGATCCGTTGCACCTCGCTGGTGCCTTCATAGATTCTGTACAAACGAACGTCGCGCAGTAATTTTTCGATGGGAAAGAAACGGGTGTAGCCGTATCCGGCCATGACCTGCAAAGCCTGGTCGACCACTTTAAAGGCTGCTTCGGTGGCATACATCTTGGCTATGGACGCACTGATATTCGGATCGATACCGTTGTCGCATTCCCAGGCGGCTTTCCAGACCAGCAGGCGGGCCGTTTCAACTTTCTGGTACATTTCCGCGAGTTTGAACTGAATGGACTGAAAGTCGGCAATTTTACTGCCAAATGCTTTGCGCTTTCTGGCATAGTCTATGGCGAATTCCATGGCAGAGCGGGCGGTTCCAACGGCAAATGCCCCGATAGACGGGCGGGTGCGGGCAAAGGTTTGCATGGCCAGGATGAAACCCTCGCCCGGTGGGGCCAGCATATTTTCTTTGGGGACCCTTACATCCTTCAGGTTGATGGCGGTGGTATTCGAGGTGCGCTGTCCCATTTTGGGGATAGGTCTGCCTGCGCTCACACCCTCCCAGGCGGTTTCGACCAGGAAGGCACAAATACCGGCATGGGCACTCTTTGGATCGACGGTGGCAAATACCGAGACATAATCGGCCAGACCACCATTGGTAACCCAGTACTTGGTACCGTTGAGGATATACACATCTCCATCGCGCTTGGCCTGGCAGCGCAGGCTGGCGACATCCGATCCCATGGTCGGTTCCGACGTGGCGAAGGCAATGTACTTTTTTTCATTTAAAATTTTGGGAAAATACTTGGCCTTCAATTCCTCGTTGTTGCAGAGAATAAGCGGCTCCATACCCAGTGCATTGTCAAAAATGCTGGTGGCCAGCCCCGCACAAGCGGCGGCCAGTTCCTCGGTCAGGATAACCGCTTCCAGGCATCCGAAACCCCTGCCGCCGTATGCCTCGGGAACATCCCCATTGATCAGACCGGCTGCTGCGGCCTTGCGGATAATTTCCTGAGACGTTTCGTCGCGCTGGTCATACCGCCAGGCCAGCGGCAGGACTTCCTGCAATGCAAAATCTCGCGCTTTTTGCTGCAGAGCGACCAATTCCGGACTCAGTTTGAAATTCAACATGTCAAAACTCCTTTCAGCCTGTGGGTCATCTATGGAAACCGGGTATCGAACCCGGAGAAATATCGAGGTTCTCGAGAAGAACCGGGAAGCTGCCGACGCAACTTGTTTACGAGTGGGTGTGGGCTGATTTGGGTTACAAAAAGCATAGCATATCAGAACAGGCAGATAAAGCGGCCTCCCGCGTAGGGCAAGTTTGGCGAGTCCTGGTTGGTTTGGGGTATCCCGGCCTAGCTTGCGTCCGGGGCTGACGTGAATTATGGTCAGGCAGAGACACACAGAAAAACGGCCCAGGAGCCTGCTATGACGCACGCAGACATGCCGGTCATTATCGTTGGTGGGGGTATCAGTGGGCTGGCTTGTGCCCGGCACCTGCATAGCTGTGAAATACCCGTCCTGGTACTCGAGGCCGGCAGCCGGCTGGGTGGCCGCATCCAGACGGACCGCGTAGATGGCTTCCATCTGGATCACGGTTTCCAGGTCCTGCAGACGGCGTATCCGGAGGCCCGCCGGATGCTGGATTACGGACAGCTTGAATTGCGGACGTTTGCCCCCGGTGCCATGGTTCGTTACCGGGGGCGTTTGTATACCCTGGCCGATCCTTTACGCAGACCCGGGGCCCTGCTGGATACCATCAACGCGCCCATCGGTAGCCTGGCTGATCGCCTGCGGTTGCTAAACTTGGCCTGGCAGGCTTGCCGAGGCCCTCTGGAGACACTTTTTGACCAGCCGGAATCGACGGCCATGGCGTTTTTGCAGACCGCCGGCTTCTCTAAAGCCATGATCCGGCGCTTTTTCGTGCCTTTTTTTGGCGGTGTCTGCCTGGATCCCCGGATTGAGGCTTCCAGCCGGGTGCTGCAATATGTCCTGCGCATGTTCGCGACCGGTGACGCCGCCCTGCCGGCCGCGGGCATGGAGCAGATCCCGCGCCAATTGGCCGCCGGCCTGCCCGGTGACTGCGTCCGGACCGGCCTGCGCGTACGCCGGATTAACGGCGACGGGGTTTTCCTGGATGATGGGACCGGCATTCCGGCCCGCGCTGTTGTTGCCGCCACCCCGGCCCCGGAAACCTCGCGATTGCTTGGAGTGCCGGCCGGCGGCGGTTCCTTGGCAGAAACCTGTCTTTATTTCGCCGCTGACCGGGCGGACTGGCATTCTGCCTATCTCATGTTGAATGGCGACGGAGATGGGCTGATCAATAATATCGCTATTCCCAGCCAGGTGTCGGCCCGCTATGCGCCGGCGGGCAAATCATTGATTGCGGTGGTTCTGTTGGGGGAACCGCAGTTGTCTGCTGGAGATTTGATCCGCATGGTCAGGGCCGAGCTGGTCGATTGGTTTGGTCCCGAGGTCGAGCAGTGGGACCACCTCATGACATATCGCATTTCCCACGCGCTGCCCACTCAAGCGCCGACCACGCCCAATCCCTACCGCCCCCCAAGCCCCCCGGGTCCGGGAATCTTTATCTGTGGCGAGTACGGCAGCCTCCCGGGTATCCAGTGGGCCTTGCTTTCCGGGCGGTATGCGGCGGAGGCTGTCAGACAACATCCGGATTCAGGCGGCCGACATAAACGGGATTGCTGACCAGAAAGTGCTTGTCGAACGCCTGGAAAACTGGTTATATGCCGTCAGGCGGTGCCGGACCTGCCGCGTTCGCCTCTACATGCAGGCGTTTAGCCCCTATTGCCGTGTTGGTGCCTTTGATTCTCCCGAACCTGCCCTGCCATGCCTGGGGGAAATGGGCTTTCACGCAGATGTTTCCGGCACGAGGTTCGCTCAACTCGATGGAAAGCACCCCCGGAACAGGCACAGGCCGAAGCACATCTTCCGCTGGTACTATCTTTTTTGGGGGTGTGTCCGCATCGGCCGGTATTTTGACTCGAAACCGCGGGCAACCCGGGCCCTGACCCGCTGTCCGCCGCACCTTTCCACCTGGTATGAAACCCAAGGAGGTACCCGTGATTCACCAATTTGATACGGTGATCGTCGGTTCCGGCGGGGCCGGCCTGTATGCGGCCCTGGAAGCCAGCCAGAGATCGAAGACCGCTGTTCTCTCCAAACTCTATCCAATCCGCAGCCACACCGGTGCCGCCCAAGGTGGCATCAGCGCCGCCCTGGGAAACGTCGAAGAAGATAAACCGGAATGGCACGCCTTCGACACAGTCAAAGGCGGCGACTACCTGGTCGATCAGCAGGCGGCCCAGATTCTGGCCGAAGAGGCCATCCAGGCTGTTTACGATTTGGAAAATCGTGGGCTCCCGTTCAGCCGCACCCCGGAAGGGCGCATCGATCAGCGCCGTTTCGGCGGACATACCCGCAACTTCGGCGAGGGGCCCGTGCGCCGGGCCTGTTATGCGGCCGACCGAACCGGACACATGATTCTACAGACCCTTTACCAGCAGTGCATCAAGAATGAAGTGGCCTTTTTCGACGAGTTCCAGGTGGTGGACCTCATTCTGGACGGCAACACCGCTCAGGGCGTCGTGGCCGTGGAACTGGCCACCGGTGAGATGCATGTACTGGCCGCCAAGGCGGTGCTGTTTGCCACCGGCGGATTCGGGCGCATGTTCAAGATCACCTCCAATGCCTTTGCCAATACCGGTGATGGTCCGGCCGTCTGCGCCCGGCGTGGCATTCCCCTGGAGGACATGGAATTCTTTCAGTTCCATCCCACCGGGATCATGGGCCTGGGCATCCTCATATCCGAGGCCGTGCGCGGTGAAGGGGGTATTTTGCATAACCGGGACGGCGAACGTTTCATGGAGCGCTACTCGCCCACTTTACTGGACCTCGCGCCCCGCGACATCGTCGCCCGCTCGATCATGACCGAAGTGCGCGCCGGGCAGGGCATCCGGGGTGACCGCCGGATAGACGATTATGTCCATCTGGATGCCACTCATCTGGGTGAAGCCACCCTGAGCACGAAACTGCCCGACATTACAAGCTTTTGCAAAACCTATCTGGGCATTGACCCGGCCGAAAAGCCGATTCCGGTGCTGCCCACCGCCCATTATGCCATGGGCGGTATCCCCACGGATGCACAGGGGCGGGTGGTGCAGGACGGTGCCGGTACCGTGGTGAACGGGCTTTATGCGGCGGGAGAATGTGCCTGCGTATCGGTGCACGGCGCCAATCGTCTGGGAACCAACAGCCTTTTGGACCTGGTAGTGTTCGGACGTCGGGCGGGTCAGCATATCGGCGAGTATATCAAGCAGGCCGACCAGCCGCAGCTAACCGAAGCCGCGGCGGACGAGGCCCGCGCCTGGGTCGCCCGGCTCACCGACGGCCGCACCGGACCCCATGGCGGACACATCACCGAAGAGATGCAGGTCACCATGATGGAAAAGGTGGGGATTTATCGCAATGCCGGTGATATGGAAGCAGCGGTCAACGAGATCCAGGCATTGCGCGAGCGCTATCGCGCCGTCCGGGTTCAGGATACCGGCAAAGCCTTCAATACGGATCTTTTGGAGATCATCGAATTGGGCAACCTCCTGGACCTGTCCCTGCTGACCGCCGCCTCGGCCCTCAACCGCACGGAGAGCCGGGGGGCCCACAGCCGGGAGGATTATGCCGAAAGAGACGACGACAACTGGCTCAAACACACCCTGGCCTATCTGGATGGCGACAGGGTGCGCATTGACCTTAAAGCGGTGGATATTTCCATCTGGGAGCCCAAACCGCGCACCTATTGATTATAAGGAGCCGATCATGAACATCATCCTCAAAGTGCAGCGCTACAATCCCGACACGGACGAGGCGCCCTATTTTCAGGAATACGAGTTGGACACCGATCCGAACGAACGGCTTCTGGATGCGTTAATGCAGATCAAACGTTTTCAGGATGGGAGTCTGGGGTTTCGGAAAAGCTGCGCCCACGGTGTCTGCGGGTCGGATGCCATGCGCATCAACGGTCAGGACGGTCTGGCCTGCAAGACGCTGATCAAGGAGGTAGCCGGCCAGGACGGCGATACCGTTACCGTGGAACCCCTGCAACACCTGCCGGTGCAGCGGGACCTGATCGTGGACCAGGATGCTTTTTTCAAAAAGTACCGCTCGATCAAACCCTTTCTGATCAATGACGAGCCGGTAGCTGCAGGCGAACGCCGGCAGTCCCAGGAAGAGAGAATGCAATTCGACGATACCACCAACTGCATCCTCTGTGCGTCCTGCTATTCAGCCTGCCCGGTCCTGGACGGCAATGTCGCTTTTCTCGGCCCGGCCGCCATTGCCCAGGCCTACCGTTTTCTGGCAGATACCCGTGACCGCGGACTGGAGGCCCGGTTTCCAGTGCTGAATCAACCCGACGGCGTATGGCCCTGTGAAAATCATTTCAAATGCACCCAGGCCTGCCCGCGGAGCATTTTGATTACCAAGCGCATCAATCAGACCAAGCGCCTGTTGGAAAAACATAAGGCCAAAGATGGCGCGTCCTGAGGCAACCCCATCAATGGGGGGTTTCAAACGCGTCCAACAATCCCTCCGGATGATCGCTTTCGCCTTGCGCCTCCGGGTGGCTGTTGATGAACCGGGCGCATGAATTCCAGCGCAAAAGGGCATCCTGATTGTCCGGGTCACAGCCCGCCAGGGCTTCCGCATAGGCTTGCATAGCCTTGACGAACCAGTCATAAGCGACGCTACCTGATCCCGGGCCGCCCTGTTCAAAATGATACTTGGCCCGCCGTTCGTAAAGGATGCCGGTGTAGTAGGATTTGCAATAGCGCGTATCCAGACGTTTCACGATGTCACGTGCTTCTTCAAATGCGGGGTTAAGTCCGGTGTGAACGAACTTATCCGTCAGGGCAAGCAGGCGCATGATGAGGGCATCCTGGTGATCCGGTTCAACCGCCAGGATATCGAGGCAGATACTGTCGACCTCCTCGGGATCATTCAGCAGGCGGTAGTGCGCGGCCTTTTCCAACGCGCTCGGTATGGCTTCGGTTTTGAGGGTTTTCAATTCAATCATAGCAACCTCGCTTTGTGGTGAGAGAACAGGGATAGCGTTCCTGTGATCCAACGTTGCAACCGGTCGCCACTCACCTGTCCCACCCTTTGCCGCTCGGGGGAACGGGCGTGTGTCTAAATTCTATGCGCTTCTGTTCTACCTTTCTTCTATTCTTCAGTCGGTGCTTCGCTGAGCCCCGCGAGCCGGTCCGGAATTAAATTAAGTATCAGCAGGCAAATTTGCAACCAGTCCTCCCAGCCGCTCGGTAATGATATCCGCCATTTCCGTAATCGTGAATTTCTCGTTATTGATCAGCAGATGGTATAGGTGCGGATCGGACAGATCCATTTTGGTAAAATGACGGGTGAAGTCATCCCGTTCGGCCTGGCGGGCTTTAATGTGTTCCCGGGCCTCCTTTTCCGTATTACCCATGTAGGCCATGATGGTTTTGATTTTGAAGGCCATGGGTGCGGTCAGACGGACGTGCAGGACGTGGGGCAGGTCCTGGGTCAGACAGACACCGCCCCGGCCGACGATAATACTGTTGCCGGCTTTGGCAAAATATCGCACTGTTTTTTTTATATAGAAAAACACCTCGAACGGGTCGGCATGTTCGCGACCCATAAAGGTGGTGAGCATGGATTGGAATGTGGGATCGACGTGGGTGATGTATTCAAGTTCGGCCTTGGCATAGCCTGATTTCTGGGCGATCTTTTCCAGGAGCAATCTGTCCAACACGGTCCACTCGGTCTCGTTGTTTGCCTCGGAATTCAAGCGGGCATGCAGCGTTTCCGCCAGGGGATAAGCCTGACAACCGAACTCTCGGGATATGGTCACGCACGGTTTGGCCGTTGCCTTTGCCTGCGTCTGCCGGGTTGCCCATTCGTTCCAGGCACTCAAGCGTTTTTCGATTTCGGGTATGAGGCGGTATGGTGCTTTCATAAGGCATTCCTCCTTTCGTTATGCAAGGGGTATCGATGAAGGTCGGTCTTGAAAGCAGGCTGGTGGTGAGATCAAGGTGTAGATGGTGCTGCAGTGGTCCAGATTTCGCGCAGACTAGAAGCTGACTGAAATCCTCGCAAGATACCTAAAAAATAGGGCGACCGCCAGGGGTGTCAAGCCTTTTTCCGAGACGGTTTTTTAATATTGACGACCTGGGAGCGACCGTGATGTGCACGGAGCGCTATGCCTGGTAAAGGTGGTCCCGGGTTATAGGCAGCGTGTTGTTCAAACCATTGGAGAAGAGCACCTGGAAAAGCCGGGTCTCACCATGGCGAAATCCGACCATGGCACAGTTGAGAAAAAGGCGCCAGCATCTAACCAGCCTGTCATCGCCTAATTCTCTGATTCGGTCACAGTTGCGTTCGTAATTCTCCGACCATTTCGAAAGCGTTTGGGCGTAATGCAGCCGCAGATTTTCCACGTCCAATATACAGCCGCCGATCTTGGAAAGTCCCCGGCAAATTTCGGTCAGGGTCGGCAGGTACGAGCCGGGGAAGATATACTTGTATGTCCACGGATCCCTGCTGGAAGGGGCATCCTTGCCGATGGTGTGCAACAGGCCCAGCCGCCGGGTTTCAGCAGCTGCGCCACGTTGCGAAAGAAGACCGGAAAGTATTTTTTCCCAACGTGTTCGAACATGCCGATAGAGACGACCTTGTCGAATGTTCCGTCCAGTTGTCGATAATCCTTAAATAGCACCGTCACCCGGTCCTCGAGCCCCCTTTGCTTCACCAAATGTTTGACGTAACTGTACTGGTTTTCGGAAAGGGTATTGCCGGTGCACCGCGCCCCGTATTGCTCGGCCGCATAGATGAGCATACCGCCCCAGCCGCAGCCGATGTCCAGCAGTGTCTCGTCCGCCTGCAACATCAGCTTGCGGGCAATATGTTCGTATTTGTTGCGTTGCGCTCGTTCCAAGGAATCCTCCGGTGTCGTGAAATACGCACACGAGTAGGTCATGGTTTGATCAAGGTACTGGGCGTAAAAATCATTCCCGAGATCGTAATGGAACGCAATGTTGGTAGGTGCGCATCGCCGGGAGCTTCGCTTGAGCAGGGCCTGGAGGCAGCAGCACAGCTTATGCCGGAGAGAAAGGCGGTGGCGGTCGAAATCGATGGCCAATCCCAGACGGAGCAGCTCCGGCAGATCGCCTTCCACTTCCAGGTTGCCGGACATGTAGACCTCGCCGAAACCCAAAAAGCCTTTCGAGATGATTTGGTCGCCACAAGTTTTTGATTTCAGGCGCATGGTGACCTTGGGCGTGTCTCCAAACCGGATGATATCCCCATCCCAGAATTCAAACGCAAAGCTGGCCGCCGGGTCGGCCTGGTGCATCAAACGGGCGATGTGTTTCAATAAATCTTTTCCCATGGTAGCTTTCCTTTCAATAGGCTGAATTTATGAACAATCGTGGCACTATCGGAAAACTGGGAAAGGTCTGGAATCCAGAATGCTGAAATCGCGGACCGAATCAGGATCGGGAAGCAGGCGTGCGATTTTGCGGGGTACATCCGTTTGAAGCTGGAATCGAGTCGCATCGAGCGTCAGGATACCGTTGGAAATAATATCATATTTTAACGCGAAGTTTTCTTAATATCAAGTTTTTACCGTTTTATGAATACATTGTCTTAGAGCCCATCCACAATGAAAGCTAATGAATAACAATTGCTACACCTTACGGTTATTGCTATACTCATCTGCGCATTTTGAGATATGATCATTTAGAAATACATTCGATTTTCATGATCCGTTTTGCCCCGGAGGATACCATGCGAAACATCAGTCTGTTGCTAGGTTTGAGCCTGTTATGCCTGTTACCTGGAAGCCTGACCGCTGCGGAAATACCGATGAGCGATGCGACGTCCGAATGCCTCGACTGTCACGCCAGCCTGCATCCCGGGATTGTCGCGGATTGGCAAAACAGCCGCCACGCCAAAACGACGCCACAGGCGGCTATGGCTGTAGAAGGCCTGGGCCGCAAGGTCTCCTCGCGGGATATCCCCGCCGAACTCACCGGTACCTCCGTCGGATGTGCCGAGTGTCACAACCTGCGGCCTGAGGCGCACACAGATACCTTTGAACACAACGGCTATGACGTCCATGTGGTGGTCAGCCCTCGGGACTGTGCCGTCTGTCATACCGAAGAAGCGGCCCAGTATTCCAAAAACCTGATGGCCAACGCCCATGCAAACCTGGCCGAAAATCCGCTCTACCAGAAACTGCAGCGCAGCATTATCGGGACCAAGCAAAGAAAAGAGGGGCGCATCACATTCAAGGCGGCCAATGACGATACCCGGGCGGAGACTTGCTACTACTGTCACGGAACCCAGCTGATGGTGACTGGTAAAGAGATCCGCGATACCGAAATGGCCGGTGAATTGGAGTTTCCCGTCATCAAGGGCTGGCCCAACCAGGGCGTCGGTCGTGTAAACCTGGATGGAAGCCTGGGTTCCTGCTCGGCCTGCCATACCCGGCATGCGTTTTCCATCGAGATGGCCCGCAAGCCTTACACCTGCAAAGAATGCCACGTGGGTCCTGATGTACCGGCAGTCAAGGTCTACGAAGCCAGCAAACACGGCAATATCTTTTCCGCCATGCATAAAACCTGGGATTTCAACGCGGTGCCCTGGAAGATCGGGGAGGATTTTACGGCTCCCACATGCGCCAGCTGCCACATCAGCCTGCTGGTCAATGCCGATGAAGAGGTGGTGTCCGCAAGGACGCATCAGATGAACAACCGTCTGCCCTGGCGCATTTTCGGGCTGGTCTATGCCCACCCCCATCCCCGGGAACCGGACACCTCCGTGATCCGCAACCGCGAAGGGCTGGCTCTGCCGACCAGTCTCGACGGCACGTTGGCCAAGGAGTACCTGATTGGGCCCGAGGAACAGGACAAACGCCGCCAGGCCATGCAGGCGGCCTGCCTGAACTGCCACGACGCTTCGTGGGTCAACGGGCACTGGCGGCGTTTTGAAAACACCATCAGGCAGACCAATGCGGATGTCAAAATGGCCACCGAGATCATGGGCGATTTCTGGAAGGGAAAATATGCCGACCGGGACGGCAATCCCTTTGACGAGGCCATTGAGAAGCGGTGGATGGACATCTGGCAATTCTATGCCAATACGATCAGGTTCGCTTCGTCAATGGCCGGCGGCGGCGACTACGCCGTGTATGCCGATGGCAATTACCACCTCTCTAAAGCGCTGCTGGAGATGAATGCCTGGTTGGAACTGCATAAAAAGACCGACATGACCGGAAAATGATAACTAGGTCAAAGGAGTGGTTGCATGGGTGTTATCCGCCCGGCGTTCGCGCTGATCGTTCCCGAAATAGCCAGCCCAAAGGGCGCGGTCCCTGAAAACGACCGGATCCCTGGACGACTGGCCGGCTGTCCCCGCAAACCCAATTGCGTCTCCTCGGAAGCTGCGGACAGCGGGCACAACGTGACGCCTTTGCAGTTGAAAGGTGATCCATCCGCCGCCTGGGAAGGTATCCACGCTATCATCAAACGGCTTCCGCGCAGCACGATCGTGGCATCCAACGCGCACTACCTACACGCCGAGGTTAAAAGCCGATTGTTCCGCTTTGTTGATGATCTGGAGCTTCTTTGGGATCCGGCCACAGATCGGGTTGCCATACGTTCGGCTTCGCGCTTAGGTTATTCTGACCTGGGCGTAAATCGTCGCCGCGTTGAGGATTTGCGGCGCGAATTCAAGCGGGCCGATCTAATCTGCTAGTGTTGCGCCTCATAAGTTTCTTACCTAATAACACTGCCGCAACGATGCTTTAAGGTTAGGGAAAATCCGAAATTCGAAGCACGAAATTCTAAACAATTCTAAAATTCAAATGTCTAAATGACCAAAACAGAAACTTGGTAGCTGTAAAAATTGGTGTTGTTTGAATTTTTAGGTCATTCTGATTTGCTTTCTCGTTTCGAATTTCGATATTCGGATTTCGAATTTTTAAGGTGCTTAAAGTTGCCATTGCGGCAGTATTATTTTATGAGAAACTTATAGGACATATCACTAGCCTTCCTTTACATTCATGCGGCGCGCCAGACGGATAGCCATGAACGCCACGATCAGGACCCCGGCCACCAGGATGGACCAGAGCACGATGCGGCGCATCGGCAACGGTTTCGGCTGCGGTGACAATCTTTGGGGGCCGCCGAGGACGATCTGGCCACCTTGCGGTCGCACCCAGCGGGCGAGTTCATGCTTGCGGCGCCGGTTGATGCCGTCGAAAAGGGCGGACACATTCACTTTCAATGGCGCTACCAGGGTGCTTCCGTAGGCCAGGGTAAAAGGGCCGCTTCCCCTGGCGATGAAGAAAAGGTCGTGGGGGCGATAGCCGATTTCCAGGCGGGGTACGGCACTGCCCATGGTGCTGTGGCTGGCATCCACGCGCAGCTGCCAGTGACGGTCTAGGGAAATGGGCACGGAACGGGGGCTGCTGGTTAAAACGGTGTGGTCCACATCGATGCGGTAGAACAATCCCTTGAAGCGGCGTTTCCAGTCTGCTTTGAGATCGTTGCGGGAGGATACCTCTGCCTGGGCCATGGAGTTGGCCTGGTCGAATATGAGATTGATCCGGTCTATGGGAAAAGCCCCGCTGGTCTGGTATGCGAAGACACCCGGGGTCTCGGATGCCGCTTGACCTTCCAGCTGTACATATACGCGAATAGGGGCCCGGCCTTCCGGTTGTAGCTGGCCCTCGATCCGGAAAACCGGGACGGCCGGTCCGGAATCGGTTTGCTGCAGGCGCAGGTAGCGCCCGGTTTTGGCTTTCAAGACGATTGTGTCGCTGAGCAGCCGATGGCCGCCGTAGCGGACATCTGAAATTGCCGTGCGCGTTTTGATCATTCTCCAGTTCACCAGATCGTTACTGGTTGCCACGCTGAACATGGCCATGCGGTTTTTATCTCCCGGCGGCCACACCAGCCGCAGCTGGACCAGATCGCGCCTCAAGCGACTGGCATCTATGAGCAACGTCCGGGCGGATCTGGCCGGCAGTGATTTCAGACCGGGGTCAACCCGTACAACCGCGCCGTCCGGTCCGGTGCGCACGTAGACCCGGTATCCGTCGGCTTCCGGCTTGATGTCTTCCGGCAGGGGAAAGAACGGGAGGGACTGCCACAAAGCCTCGGCGGCCTGGGTACGGGCATAGCGCAGCATGTGCGGGACCGGTTCACCGGCCGCATTGAATACGCGCACATCGCCCAGGTCGGCCCGGTGCGTGTGCTTGTAAACCTGTGCCGGCAAGCTTAGAGCGGCGATCGGTGTTCCTTCGGGCACATCGATTTTTACACCGTAAGCGAAATCGTGCAAACCCGGCTCCGCCGCCCAAACCGGTGCGGCCACCAGGAGCAGCCCGAACAGCCAGGACCATCTCATCATTGAGGTTCTCCTTTCGTTTCCACCGGGGGCAAGGGCGTGAAGAAACCGATAATCAGCATCAAGCCGCCTACCGCTAAAAACGACACGATCCGAAAGATCGTGCCCGAACCGGACAGATCCACCAGGAAAAGTTTGATCACCACGATAGCCAGCAGGCCGGCACCGGTAAACCATACCGGTCGCAGCTTCAGGCGATTGGAGGCGATCATGCAGCCCAGGGCCAGCATTCCCCAAAGCACCGCCACCAACGTGTGGAACAGGTCCGAGCCAAAAAGAGCATCGGTTGTGTAGCGCACACCCGCCAGGTGGTGAACGGCGCGGGCCACCGTTGCGGTCAGCCACCCGAAAACCCCGGCGGCCGGCCCCGTCCACAAAACAGCCGGCCCCAGATCGGCGGTCGGGGCCAACGGCTCCCGCAAGGACCCGAGCACCCACCGGAACAGGACCAGAAACACAAAAATCTGAACCAGGTCCAGCGGGTTGAGCAGGGGGAGATACGGCAGGGGGCGGGGATCGCCGTCAAGGGCGAGACCCCCGAGGGTCCAGGCCAGCAGACCCAGCACCAGCAGAGCCGGTGTCCACCCTTGATAGGCGGTCTGCCAGGGTTCGAATGGCCAGCCCGACCGGTTTTTGAGCTTGCTCAACAAGATGGCGACGGCTCCGGGCACAGCCCCCCAGGCGATAAAGGCCCAAACAGCGGCGCCGCCGGCGAGTCTGTCAAGGAGCCAGCCGGCTTCCCAGCTGATCAAGGTAGCGGCCAGCAAGATTCCCGCCACGTGCCAGGCGGCGGCAATCCTCCGGGGCCAGGCGGCATCCATGCAGAGCAAGAGGAACAGGTGCACGCCGAAGACAAACGGCCAGACGGCCAGCCACCAATCCTGAAAAGGGTGATTGAAATAGCGGTAATCGCTTATGGCCAGCGCCGCCAGCACCATCGCCGGCAGCAGACCCAGGGCCGGCCAGCGCAGCTTCCGCCACTCCAGGCGGTTATACAGCAGGCCCAGGGCCAGGCCTGAAAAACCGATATAGGCCATGTTTGCCAACAGTTCGTGGCGTCGGGACAACCGGCGATCAATTTCACCGAACCCGGTACCGAACCACCACAACAATCCCCAGATCAAGCTGAGCGTGGTCAGTGGTTTTTCCAGGCGGTGCAGTTTTTGCTGGTAGCGTTCCAGGAAATAGGCGGATGCCAGACCGGCCAGTCCGACGAGCATGCCGCCCAGAAAACGGTTGTTGAACACAGCCATGTCGGCACCGGTCTCGTGGCTGCCAAACAGAAAGAAGGCCCCCGAGCCGAGCTGGAGCAGCAGGCCGAAACCGCGCGCCGTCCAGCGCTGCTGGCGGCATCCCACCCAGACCAGCCCGGCCCCTTCGAGGCTCCAGGCCACGGTTGTCCAACGGCCGGAGAGCGCCAGGGGGATGGCCAGGCTGCCGAATACCACCCCCAGCGACAGAAATGCCTCGACCAGGGCAGCCAGGCCTTGTGTCCGCCGCCGCCACAGGGCGGTGGCCAGGCCGGTATAGATCAACCCCATGGCCAGGGCACTGAAGGCCAGGCCGTAATCCATATCCTTTACGAGGCCGACCTGCAGGCTGAAGACCACCAGGGGCAGGCCAAACACCAGGGTGCTGTCCACGTAGCCTTTCAGGCGCGGGGGTTGCCGCAGGGCGAACAGCACGGAAATGGCCAGGTAGAATAGGAAGAAGAGCACCAGGAAAGGCTCGGAGGTGGTAAAATAATCCGGGCGATAGTACTGCAGCCCCCACGCCGAACCGATGCCGAAGGTAAAGATGAAGCCCAGCAGGTTGAGCCAGCGCCAGGCTTTGAACCAGGCGATGCCGCATATCCCGGCGTTGAGCAGGGCATAGTAGCTGAACAGGGTAACGTGACTACCGGCACCCGTGGACAGCAGTACCGGGGCCATGAACCCGCCGGCGGCGCCCAGGACCGCCATGGCGGCGGCATTCTGCAGGACCGCCAGGACACCGGAAAAGACCACCAGGCCCACCATAACCAGGAAGGTGAGCGGCAGGGGGACCAGGTCAAACAAGCGGGCGGCCGCGAACAGGGTCAGGTACATAATGCCGATGCCGCCCCCCTGGAGGGTGACTGCATATCCGAAACGTTTGTGCCGCAAGCGCCAGCCCAGCACCAGCAACGCGATACCGGCTGCAAAAGCGGCGGCCAGGCGGACCTCCAGGGGAACCAGATCCCGGGCCGCGGCATATTTCACCAGGAACGCAAACCCGAAAAGCAGGACCACAATGCCCACGCGGACCACCAGGTTGCCACCCAGGATAAACGCTTTAACCCTCTCCATGGCGTCGTCGGCACCCGGCGCGGGTTGGTCTGTTCGGGGCGGTTGTATCGATGGCGGCGGCGACTCGATTTCTTCCGGTAGCTGCAATTCCAGGGAGGGTATATCTTCGGTTTGCGGCGGGGATGTCGCCGGGGTTTTGGCTGCCGCCTTCATCGCGGCAGCATCTGCGGGTGCCGCCGCTTCCCGGGCAGGCTCTCTAATGTGCTCAGCGGAGGGCTCTTCGGCCGCCTGTGGTTCCGGCGGTTCATCCGCAGCCGGCCCACCCAATAGATCGGCTATCTGGGCCTCCATCTCTTTCAGGCGCCGTTGGACGGACACAAGGGCATTGCGCTGGCTGATCACAGCAGCCACCAGTAACCCCACGGTACCGCCGATCATGAGGTCGCCCGGGCCACGCAGGTAGATTTCTCCGGCGACAACCCCGATTAACCCGAAAATGATGTAGATTAAACCATTGCCCATAGTGTGAAGTAACCTGAGAAGGGGTTCATTTCAAATATTCGGCTTGAGATGCCGTTGACAGCCAGATCTGCTCATAAAGGCAGAGTGCATCATACGCAAAGTGTCTGATATGTCAACCTGAATGCCATATTTAGGGGTGTGCCGGGAGTGATGCCAAGGGGTCAATTCACTAAGAAGGTAGCCGTTCCGGGGGAGCGGCAAGGTTTGGCATGATATTCGGAAAGCGGGTCACCCGGTTGATTTCGGCCACGTTCCGATTGCCACGCCGGTAAGTCACCCCGAGGGGAGACCCTAAACCGCGGGCAATCACAGCGCAAAGGAGAAAGAGAAGGTTCTGCATCCATATCCCCTAAGCTACAGCAGAAGGGGGCGGTATCTGATCACCGCCGGAAACAGGGGTCCAACCTGGCAACCCGAATATCTCATTTATAGAAAAAATTCAATTAGATATCCGGGCTATGCGCGCATCAACTTGGAGATGCGCATGATCGCTTCGTTCATATTGTCCAGGCGTTTGATGAGCAGTGCTATCAGGTGGTCTTTGATTTTATTACTCATTTCCGGCTTGATCTGTGCAAAAAAGTCATGGTCCATTTCTATGACGGTAACGTCTTCATTGGCGATTACGTTGCTCTGGCGTGGTTTGCCCGAAACCCACGACATTTCTCCGAATATCTCACCCGGTTTGAGGCGGGACAGCTGAATATTGGCACCGTCCTGCTGCTTGGTGATCAGGCAGACCCCCTTTACCAGCAGAAAGAGTGTGGTGGATGTATCGCCTTCGGTTATCAGGTGGTCGTCCTTCACATAGTTTTTTACCGGCGGGTCCCTCTCCACCAGAATCTGCACCTCTTCTTTGGAAAAGTCATTAAACAACGGGACATCTTTGAGCAACTCATAGATAGACATTGTCCATTCCTTTCCTGTTTTTTGGGAGGGTGGGTTGCAGGATGAAACTATTCGTCACTATATAACAACACGCCGCAAAGTGCCACCTAAATTCCGGAAGGATTTTGGGGAACCGCGCAGAAATGGTTTCAAGCAAGGCAGCCAATAGGTTTTAAGAAAACTACCTAAAGTGGCTTTAGAGGTTTCCATCGGGTCCAAGGTAAGGCGGCCGAGCGGTTTAAATAAAAACACAGAAATGGTTTCAGAGGATTCAATCGCTTTATAGATTCAGTCTCTACTCAATGAGCAATAAACGAAAGGCAATAATTGGGGGCGTGAATTCACAAACCAACGGCAGCCGTCTTAGAATTGGATTTTGATTCAAGGTTCGGTCTGTGTGCGGCCAGCTTCGCCCGACAAGCAAGGCGGCCAATAGGTTTTAAGAAAACTACCCAAAGTGGCTTTAGAGGTTTCCAGCGGGCACAAGGTCAAGGCGGCCGAGCGGTTTTGATATACAATCAAGAAGTGGTTTCTGGTGGTTCAATCGCGCTTCAGGTCAAGGCGGACGCGAGGTTCTAAACCGAGGAATACATGAGGTATTTCGAGGGTTAGAACCTTGCGCCCAACGCAGAGATCAAGTGCGAGGGGAGCCCCAGAAACCACTTCTAGGTGTTGTCATACATGCGTATGACTTCACCAGTATTGGCCCCCTCCACGCTTTTCACATACCCATTGACCACCTTCCACATAGGAATAGGATTGGCACCGGGGAAGTAGGCCTCATACTTCTCGACGGCATCTTCCACCAGTCCGGACGAGACCACATTGATGCGAATGCCGTTTTTCAGTTCCAGGCAGGCCGCTTTAACAAAGCTGTGGATGCCGCCGTTAACCATGGCAGCACTGGTGGTCATAACTACCGGGTGGTCGGCCAGGATGCCGGTCGTCAGGGTGAACGAGCCGCCGGGGTTTACGTATTTCTGGCCGATGCGCACCAGGTTGACCTGTCCCATCAGCTTGCTGCGCAGACCGATATAAAAATCGTCTTCAGTCAGGTTCTCGAATGCATCCCACTTGGCCTCCCCGGCAATGCAGACCAACGCATCAACCTCACCGATCGACGCGAACATGGCTTCGATGGATTTATTGTCCATTATGTCTACGGTAACGTCACCGGAATTACGGCCGGCAATAATGACTGTGTGCTTTTTTGAGAAATGGCTGCTGACCTTTTTACCTATGGTACCTTTGCCGCCGACGATTAGAATTTTCATCTGGTGATCTCCTTTTTCTGTTTTCAGCTTTTTGCTTGACTCCAAACTTAAAATCGCTAAAATCATTTGTCAAATGAATAGTTTTGATGCAAATAATCAAAATCTGTGATTAAAAATGAACCTTTCCATAGATTATCTCCGCACCTTTATTGCCGTGGCGGATACAGGCGGTTTTACCAGCGCCGGGCACCAGGTAAATCGGTCGCAATCTGCCGTCAGCATGCAAATTAAACGTCTGGAAGAGGAGACCGGTAAGGTTTTGTTGGACCGGATAGGCAAATCCGTAAACCTGACGGCTGAGGGCAACCTGTTGATCAACTTTGCCCGGCGGATCGTCAAAGAACACGATGCTGCGGTAGCGGCTATTTCCAGTCCCGGGCTTCAGGGGCGGATACGCTTTGGGTCGCCGGAACATTATACGGTCGGGGTCCTGCCGGGGTTGCTGGCCAGTTTTGCGGCCTCATATCCGGATGTGCGGGTCGAGATGCGCTGTGAAAACAGCGACCGCATCAAGGCTGCCATTGACCAGGGAACGCTGGACATCGGCCTTTGTACGCAGATTGGTGCCGGCGGGGAGGCTATTTATCACGATCCGGTTGTCTGGGTGACCCATCCAGGTTATCTTGCTGCCGGAAAAACGGCCTTGCCGCTCGCCGTATTTGAAGAAGACTGCATATTTAGAAGTTGGGCGGTTGAGGCCCTGGAAAAGGCGGGGTTGCGGTATCAGATAGTCTACGTCAGCCGCAGTATCTCCGGGCTATTGGATGCCGTACGGGCCGGACTCGCTGTCGCTCCGATCGTCAAGAGCAACGTGCCGGCTGACCTCAAAATCGCCGGGCCCGAAAAAGGGTTTCCGAGCCTGCCGGTTTCCAACGTTGTGCTGCACGTGACCAAAAAGCCTGTCGCGGAAACCATTGCCTGCTTTGCAGAGCACCTGCGCAATTCGTTTCGAGAGAAAGGCTGAAGCAGGTCAGGCGTTAATTCAGTCTTTACAAACTTGGTCCCCAGGGCCAGGTTAGAGATAATTGGCTATGCCGGGGAAACGGATCCCAGGTGTTTAGGCTGAGGGCTGAAGACTGAAGATCACAGCGCTAAAAAAGCCATATCAATGAAGACTTGCCCGTTCTGTAGTGGATCTTGTTTTCAGTTAATCAATGCGGTCTGATTGGTTTTAGGGTTTTTCTTCAGCCTTCAGTCTTCGACCTGATACCCTGAATCCGGCCACAACAGAACAGCGCGATTTGGTAGTACACCCCTTCCAGGGGCAACCCAAATCCTGGTCCTCCGGGCCAGATTCTTTACTACTCGCAGCTTTGTAGAGAGCTGACCACACCTTTACGGTTTTGACTGGAGACGATCTAGAAAGGAAAACGAGGGTATGGAAATAGAAGGGTTCAACCCTGAAGCCTACCTGGAGCGGGTTCACTATACCGGCAGTGTCCTTCCGACCGAAGACCTGCTTACCGATCTTCAGCGGGCGCAGCTTTGCGCCATTCCGTTTGAAAATTTCGATATCCTGCTGAACCGTGGCATCTCGCTGGAACCGGCCGATCTGAATGACAAACTGGTAAGTAAAAAGCGCGGCGGGTATTGCTTTGAACTCAATGGCCTGTTTCTAATGGCCCTGCATGCCTTCGGTTTCGAGGCCCGGGCCCTCCTGGCGCGGGTCCATCTGACCGGGACGCCTTCGGGTCGCGGGCACCAGATTACCCTGGTAACCATTCGCGGCCGGCAGTGGATTGCGGATGTCGGCTTTGGTAGCTCGAACCCGCGGGTGCCAATTCCCCTGGAGCTTGATCGTTCTTTTTTTCAGAATAACCGGCAAGTCCGACTGATAGAGGCTGGTCATTTAGGTGTCCTGCTGCAGGCCCGGGTGGATGAACAATGGCAAAGCCTGTACAGCTTTGAAATGACGCACGTTTTGCCGCCTGATATCCTTTATGGCAACCATTATGCCAGCACCCATCCCAACTCCCTGTTTACCACGGCACGTACGGCAGCCCTGGCTATTCCAGGTGGTACCGCCACGCTTTTAAATACAACGTTAAAAAAGACGATCGCGGACACGGAGCACGTGCAGGAACTGGATGATGGTCCGGCATACTTGGAAGCTTTACGCGACCACTTCGGTATCGAGCTGGATGCTGTCTATGCGGACCTGCGACCACTGCCGGATGCGGACCAGGATATGAGCCGGATTTTCGGCAATTGAAAGGTGAGGTAAGATGTCTCTCGTAGCCAGACTCATCCTGCTCCTACAGGAACGCAATAAGATCAAATGCGCACGCTGCGGTCTGTATTACGATAAGCGGATCATCCAATGCCCCCATTGCCGTGATATGGACGAGACCCGGCTGCAGGCCTTTCTGGAGGAGAGCGGGATAGACCCCGAAGCGAAAAGCGGACTGGGGCATTTTTTGGTTTTGGCGGCCATCATCGTGGTGGTGCTGTTGTTATTGTCGAGAATTATTTAGACGACAGCGGCCGAACCACACCCACCGGATTCCATAAAAATTGATAACTATCTCAGGGGGCGGGGAGTTTTCGCACACACCGATCCGCATTGACACTACGGCTAAGTGTACTTAGCTATAGTCAGGTGCTGCTGGAATCCAGGTACCACCCTGTGAATGCAACCGGGTTTGGCAAGCATGTCTCGTCTAATCTTGGACCTACCAAAGAATCCAGTCATCGGTAGCATCTCAACCTTATAGAATCAAAAAACAGGGAGACCACCCATGAAAGATACCCAGAACAAACACTTAAAAGTGCAGGAATTTGTGGATTGCTATGCGACCACCGATTTTCTGACCGAAATGGTAAAAATAGACAATGAAAGCGACGGACAAGATGCAGCCCTGAAGTGGCTATCACTGGCCGCGCTGCACGGTATTAACGAATATGCTGAGAAAATTTCCATCAGCCGCAATAAAAACGGCCGGGTGAAAGTGACGGCTGAATATCGGGAAAAAGATCTTCCGGTGATGAACCCCGCTGTGGCCGACACGATATTCGACACGGTTAGGGAAATTTCACACATTGACAAATCCCACGGCAAAACGCGAATGGCCCTTGGGGTAAGAGACAGCAGTGTCGATCTAAACCTGGAGCTAAAGGAAAAATCGGACAAGACCAAGTTGACCATTCGTTTTGTCTGAGGGGACAACCGCGAAATGGCCGTTGCAAGCTAGAGCGGCACACTCACAAGGCGGGACAGCTAAAATGCTAACCCGCCTTAATTATGCCCAATTTTTACAATCCACGGGAATCTGTCGACACACTGAATCACTTCCCGCCAGATAGCCCGGCCAGCCTATCGATCATATAACTACTTTATATAACATTATTTTTATGGTATACAGGTCCTGCAGTTCGGTAATGCACCCTATCTTGATTCGCATCCGATCGTAAACTCGGTTTAAATGATTTGTCCGACTTGGCATTCGCGATTTTTCAGAAAAGGAGGTACCCATGCCGCCCATCGACAAAGACGATTACGAAGATGTGCCTGTGTTTGACCAGTTGGTGGAGCTCATCAGCAAAATGACCGATGCTGAGCAGGAGAAACTGCTGGATGCACTGCAACGACGTCATTCCGAAGAGCAAGATAGAGAAAAACGGATCAGCCTGTATACGGAGACGACGTTCACCATAGGCAGCGAGGAGTATCGGGGAATAGTGTTGGATCTGAGCAGCGGCGGCTGCTTTATCGAAACCAGCGACGATTTTGCGAACGGCCAGGAGGTTGCGATCCGGATGAAACGGTCAAAGGATGCCAAAACGATACTGGTGCGTGGCCGGATAGCCCGCATCGAACCGAACGGGATCGGAATTCAGTTTTACAAATAGAAAGCCCAGGCAACCGGGCATCGTAATAGGCGGGTCGGCCGAGAGGCTGCCCGCCTTCTTTTGTTGGTTTCGATGGGGCGACCCCATGTGTGGAAGAGCGCCTAATTTGCCAGCGGAGGGTAATTGAGATGCACGTTGTCGCGGCCCTGCGCTTTGACGGTATAGAGGGCATGGTCGGCTTGCTCTATCAGTTGTTGGGGGTCGAGCGTGACCTCATGGCCATCGAAGAAACTGATGCCGATGCTGGCGGTCACTTTAATGCCATCGCAGTCCTGAAGGCGGATGAGCCGGATGTTATTTAAAATGCGATGGGCGACATTTAACACGTGCTGGTCACTGCAATGCAGCAATAACAGGACAAACTCGTCGCCCCCGTATCGGGCGGCGGTCTGGAATACCACGTCTTGCGAGGGATCGCGGGCCGGGTCCTTCGAGAAACGAATCCTGACATCCGAACCGCGCAAGGTGCTTTTCAATACAGTGGACACCTGCTTTATGACTTTGTCGCCAACCGGATGCCCCCAGCGGTCGTTGATGGTTTTGAAATTGTCGATATCGAGCATGATCAGGCTCAAAGGATATTGATATCGAGAGGCCTCGGCGAAGGCCAGGTGGAGCTGTTCGTGCAGGGCCCTGTGGTTGAGTAGCCCGGTCAGCCCGTCATGGTTGGCGATCTCCGAGAGGATCTTGTTTTTTTCAGAGAGTTCATCCAGCAGGGCGATTGATTTTTCATGGGCGGCCTGCCGGGTCTTTTCGTAAAAAAAGGTGATTACCGCGACGGAGAAAAAAGCCGCCAGGTAACGTGCCTGGTAGGCCGGTGAATACGGGTACAAGTTCCAGGCCACGGCATTGAGACTGCTAATTACCAGCAGCCCGAAATAAAGCGCCAACCAGGCGGCCCCTTTACGGCAGCCTAACAGGAACATGATGACCCCCGGCAGAACCAACCCCCAGGGAGAGTGATTGATGCCCTGTTTGAAGGTCATGTAGAAAATGACAGTGCTGATAGTGAATATGATAAAATAGGAGGTGATGAAGGGATTTTGCGTATAGTGGATGTGCAGCAGGGAGATGGCGAACGAAATGACCAGGAAATACCCAATGGCTGACAAGATGTAGCGCTGCTCGAAGGTAGCGCTGGTCGCAAAGATCAGGCTTACCCCTATCCCCATGCAGAAGGTCAGTTGTAAGAATTTTATTTTGCGTCGGGTGTCGGTTGTCAGCGAATCTCTATTTTCTGATTTCCTCATTTTTATAACCACCTCTAAGAGCGATGTGGGCACCGTCTAACCTACCCACTTCCGGTAAGTGGTCTTTTTCGGCGCCTTGGCCTGCCTTGAATTTATCCAAGCGGTGCCGGCTTACCCATGCGCGCGCCAACATCATCAACCGCTTTGTCGATATCGACGATATTGCCTTTTAGATACCCCTTGGTTTCGTATTTGGTAATACGCATTAGTTTTTTGGTAATGATGCCCATGCGGTCCGCTTGGCTTTTTATCTTTTCCGCTTTGTCACCCGCGGGCGAGCCGGGCTCTGTATCCAGCAGGAGCAATTCCGAATAGCCGGATATGCTCATCAGGGGCTGGTTAATCTCGTGGCAGACGGCACCCGCCATCTCCAGGACACCCTGGAGCCGCTCCCGGTGCAGCCTTTCCGCCTGAGTTTGCTTGCGCAGGGTCGATGTCAGGGAGATTGCCCAGGATACGATGGCCAGAAACGCGACTGCCAGGCCAAGATAAGGCAGCCAGCCGTATAAAATCGCTCCCATGCGCTTTTGGAGCGTGTGGCTGGTCACCAGGTTCACAATTTTCCAGGCAAACTCCCGGTTGGAAAGGGCCGCGGCGCTGGCCTGGTCGGCGGCGGCACTGCCGATGCTGCTCTGCATGTTGCGATCCAGCGGCCGGAGCGTGGTGAAGGTGTAAATGCCCTGGTCATTTCGGAACTGTCCCTCTTCGCCGGCGGAGATGATTTTCCAGGTCTCCGGGTGGCGCTGCGCCAGGGTCAGATTGTTGCGGTGCGAAAACATGAAGCCCCATTCATCGTTTTTGTCCAGGCCTTTGAGCCAGTAACCCCGGTCATTGAGGAGCATGAGTTTTCCGGCCGACTCGGACGCGGCCTGCTCAAGGTTTGCAAGCAGTTCTTTCCCGAAGTAGTTGAGCAGGACAATACCGTGTTTGACGCCCTTGGGGTCGATAACCGGCGTGCCGAATCGAATCATGGGTTTCAGCGGGACTTCGACCTTGCCTTGCTCAACGTTCAGGTCGAAGGGCGAGACGAATATCCGGCCTGGTTCCAGTTTGAAGGTGTCCTGGAAATAGTAGCGTTTGCCTTTGTTCTGGAGTCTGCCCACGGGCACCTGTACAGGCAGGCCCTGGTTGTAATTGATGCGGACCCGTTCCACGCCGATAGCGTCTAAAAAGCGGATCTGATCATAGAGGCCGGTACGGCGGCTGAGCTTTTTGAAAAGCCGGGCCAGTTCCTGCCGGGTGGCGACATTTTCGTCCGCTATCATCCGGTACATGGCCGGGTCGGCGGAAAGCAGAAACAGGTCCGAGACGACCGACCGGATATTCTCGTTGGCAACCCGGCTCAATTTTTCGATGGTTTGCATCTCATTGGACTGCAGCAGGGAGGTTTGCTTGTTCACCTCTTGGTAAAGAAAGAGTCCGGTGATGCACCCAAAAAACAATGTCAGCGGAATAAAGATCAGGAAAAAGAACTTGATATTCGAGATATAGTCGCGCTTGTCCATGTGCCCATCCTCGGTTGAGTTACGGCTAATTGTTTATTCCGTCATTAAAAAACCGGTCCTCAGAGCCTGGTCAGAGCTCGTTGGCTATACCGTAAAAGATTGTAAGTTCGTCCAGGTTTAAGGGGTGAAGGCTGAAGACTGAAGGTGAAAGCATAAAAACCAAGCGTTGTTCGATTCACAGCCGTCCTTTTTTCCAATACAATCATTTCAGTCTGATTGGTTTTAGGGTTTTTCTTCAGCCTTCAGTCTTCTTCCTGATCCCCTGAATCCGGCCACGCCATGGATGTGTTTTCTGGAGGTACGCCCCTACAATGGGCAAGCCAAAGCCTGGTCCTTTGGTCCAGGATTCTTAAGGTATCTATCGGCTTTTTTACGGTAGACTTTAGATATGGCAGCGGTCGGCAAATGCAGAAAGAACCCATGTCGCCCATGGGGACAAGAGGCAGTGCTTGAAACCACTTCTAGTTGTTCAAGACATACAGCCCGCCCCCCCGGCTTTTGGCTGTTCGCAGCGCCTTCCCGGCATTGTCGAGGAGTGAGTGCATGTCTCGGGCATCACGCGGATAGACGGATATGCCGATGCTGGCGTTGACCTGGGCTTCATTTTCCTGAACGTGGAGGGGCACGGACAGGGATTTGATGATGTGCTCGGCGCGAGTTTCGGCAAACGCAGCGTCGTCACCGCTAGCGCCGATGAGCATGGTAAACTCATCGCCCATATAGCGGGCAATGGTGTCGTCGCCGGTGATACTCCCTTTAAGGCGTGTGGCGACCGCCTGGAGAATGAGATCACCCGTCTTGTAGCCCAACTGGTCGTTGAGCTCTCCGAATCTGTCCAGGCCGATCAGCAGAATGGCCAGCAAGGTCTCTTCCCGTTCGGCACGCGTGAATGCCCTTTCCAGCCGGTCGTAAAAGAGCTGCTTGCTGGGCAGGCCGGTCAGGACATCGTGGTAGGCCTCAAACCACAGCCGGTCCTCGCTATACTTCTTTTCGGTGACGTCGTGGCAGATGCTGCAGTAGTGGGTCGTGCGGCCATCTTCATTCTTGATGGCCGCGATGGAGAGCAGGGCGGGGTAGATTTCACCGTTTTTGCGCCGATTCCAGATGTTGCCTTTCCAGACGCCTTTGTGTTCGATCTCGCTCCACATCCACTTGTAGAATTCCGGCCCGTGTTTGTCGGACCGGAGGATGCGGGGTGTCTTGCCGATGACCTCTTCCGGCTCGTATCCGGTGATGGCCGTGAACGCCGGGTTGACTTGCTCGATATAGCCATCTGCATCCGTAATGATGATGCTCTCGATGACGTTTTCGAAGACATTAGAAAGGAGATTCAGTTGCTCTCCGTATTTACGCCACCGGTCGGCATCCTGACCGTACAGTAAAAGCGAATCGGTACCGTTGATAAGCACGGGGATGAAGACCAGATGCTGATCCTTGATCTCGTATTCCATCCCTTCTTTGATGCAGGTCTCGTCTTCCAGGCATTCGTTGAGTTGCTCCATGAATTCCTTTGGCAGTTTAACGCCAACGCCCAGTCCCCATTCCCGCATGACGGATTCCGCGGCCCGGTTCATGTAGAGCAACGTGCCGTCACCACCCACGCGCACTACCGGGTTCTTGCTCTCCTTGGGGAAGCGGGTCAGGAGCGCGGCCTTTCTTGCAGCGCATTCTTTGGGCGAATTTTTCTTTTCCGGTATGATCATGGGGCATCCATTTCACTAGAACCTATCTCAAAAAACGGATTTTGGTACATAATCAGAGCGGCGTCAGGACCCCCGCGTTGCGGGACTTCCCGCCAATTCTTATTACCTGGTTGCGAGTCGTAAACCGGAGGTCCCAGCGCTGAAAATGCCTATCGTGGTCAAGACATCAGGTATTTCGAGGATTTATTCCGACAGCCCTACACCGTCTGTGTGCCGATCAGGCTTCGCCAAAGGCGACGCCCGAAAAAAAGACTTATTGGGGAGGGTGCTAAGCTGTTTCCATACAGGGGCAACTATCCTCGACCGGCACATAGCATGGATCTATGGAATTGCCCTCCTCGTCGACACTGTAGCAGCAGCACAGGTTCGGTCCTCCAGCGTTATCATATGGATCGAACCGGCACTCTTGTGTGTTCTCTTTTTCTTCCGTCATGTTTCTATCCTCCTTGGAATTGGAAGGCGCACGGACCTGTGGTTATCAGGATAGGAGGGCTCAAACAGGTGGTGCCCACAGATGGGTGGTTGCGGAATAATTACTTAATATCGGTGGGATAGCCGCGCGTATAATAACAAGTAGTTTTGAAAGAACATTGGTCAATTAGTATATTTGTATGATTCTTAGCCTTGTCAAGAGACCTGCCAATGGTTGCCTATAGGCCGCTGGGGGCACCAAACTGGCTCCGGTTCTAAAGATTTGTAATCACGGTAAGTTGTTCGATTTAAAGTGCCCTCTGAGTGTAGATGAGTGGTGGGTAAAAACGCCTACCTGAAACCGGTGGCATTAGCCTTGGATTTGTCGCCAAAGTTAGATTTGACGTCCGGATTGGTCGGCCTTAACTTTCGACGTGTCAATGAGAGGGCTGTCATGGATTCCAAAGAAAACAACATCACGGTATACTACGACGGCAGCTGCCCGAGCTGCATCAAGGATATGCACACTTACGACAAACTATCCATCGAAGCCGGCAAACCGGTGACCTGGATGGACATCACCGGCCGGGAAGACCATCTGCGGCGGATCGGCATCGATCCGGTCAGGGCGCTGATGGAACTGCACATCAAGGATCAAAACCAGAACGTGCTTTCCGAGCTGGATGCCTACATCGTCCTCATGAACCGCCTTCCGCGCCTGAAACCCTTGGCGTGGCTGATCGGCCTGCCTGTCTTGCGACCGCTTTTCGCTAAACTCTATCACTGGATGGTTGCGCGCCGCTTGAATCGGCAGGGGCGGTTGCAGATTTGATGCTGGTGGGCAATGCATTAGATACTTAAAGCTCTGCCCCAAAAATCAGGATCATCTGGAATAACAGGGGCATGCAGCCCCGGGCAGCCCGCCATTCTACTTTGATCGGAAATACAAAGAATCGCGATGGGTCATCCCTGGTGACATTCATCCGTTCAAAGCGGACCTGCGCGAAGATGTCGTCTGGTGCCAGACAAGCACTGCTATAACGATTAGCAGTGCGATCAACTGCTGATGGGAGAAGCCCAGAAAACGCTCTGGCCGGCCATCTGCTCGCAGTGGATCGAGCAGGATGCGCAGCAGCCCATACAAAATTAGATAGCAGCGAAATGCGGTGCCGGCTTGAGCCTTCTCAGCTTCAACCCGGGTGAGCACGCCACGGCAGATAAAAGCGATCAGCGCCAAGCCGAAAGACTCGTATAATTGCACGGGGTGGGGAGGATGCCCTGAACAACAACCGGTGAAAAAACAACCGATCCGGCCGATCGCGTGACCCATTGGAATCGCGACCGCATAGTAATCCGCCCCCCGCATAAAACTGAGGCCGCGGATTCGAGCAAAAACAAGGCCTGCCAGAACCGCGCCCAACAGGCCGCCGAAAAACACGAAGCCGACATCAAAATCAGCCCAGAAGCGCAACTCACCGCGCGCGTAGTGCTCCCATCCCAAAATGAGAAAGAGGAGTTTCGCTCCCGCAAGGGCACCCAGCAGTATTGTCCAGATCGATGCCCAGAACTCATTCTGGGAGATGCCCAGGCTGTTGTGGTGACGCAGGAGCCAGAGCACGGCGACCACGGCACCAGCGGCAGTGAAGAGGCCCCAGGGACTCATGATCAAGCCGCCTCCTTGGATACAGGTGTTAACATTCTCGCGTAAAACCTTTCGCGCAAGCCCCGGGCATTGACCGCGCACATGGGCTCCAGGCGCCCGTTGATGGGAACGCGAAACACGCAACAGGACCGGCGCTCGATGCCCGCCGGCGAGTCGATCTGGGCCCGGTCCATAAAGTGATGACTCACGATGCAGAAATAGCGGGCGCGCAGGGTCCCGGTTCGTTTCACCAGTCGACGGAGGTAAGGGACGCCCCGTCTCAGCAAAAAACCGGTATTCCGCTTTAACACATGTGCCACTTTGCGCGCAGCGCGCCTGCGTGAGTCGAGGCGAAAGGAGAGCCCGCCCATCCGGTCCAGCAGGCCGTGCAATAACCGCATGTCGTCAGCGTCATCACGCCGGTACAACGGTACGAGCCTGACACCGTCTTTTCGGCGGGTCGCCAAACCCTGCACGAAGCAGCCACAGGATGGATGACCGAGCCATCCCTCCCCCCGCCGTAGAGACGGGTTGTTGGCACCCTCCGCGATGCGTGACCAGAGCTGATCGGTGGTAACTTTGCCCAATCCAGGGGCGGTGCGGCCGACAGCCGCTATGGGCTGGAAACTCAACATTTTGAAGGCATCGGCATTGGCTAGAAACCAGGGCACGATCCCGGGGATGTCCATGATGTTTCGCGGCGTTGCCGTCACCGTGGAAGCGGCCTCCAATCTGAGCCCGGTTCGACGCCGGGCTGTACGAATCATCGTTGCGAATTCCGCCCGCAGGTCGTTGAGATCCTCCTCAGTGGCCGCATTTGCGTAGCGACCACGGCGGCCACGCATGGTTGTATCGATATGGATACAGATCTCGGTTAGTCCGCCCTCGGTCATCAGGCGTTCGAGCAGCCCGGGCCGGCGGCGAAACGTTTCGCCATGGGTCATCACCATGGGAACGAGACCAACCGAACGCGCGTAGGCTATCAGCTCCACCAGCTGACCCACGGGTCGCAGGGTGATCTCCCCATCCGTCAACTGGAGATTGCCGGCCGGCCCCAGCCAGTGCCGCAGGGCTCGAATCTGGGCTTTTACTTTGCCCATCGGCAGCGGTCGCCCGCGATTCGCTGCCTTGCCGAGGTAACAGGCTGTGCAGCTGAAGTCGCACTGCGGCATGGCGCCGATTGTAGCGCCACACCCCGCATAGTGCCGCCCCAGGAACTGCGTCGGCCCTTTTAGCTCATTCGGAAGTTTGGCCCAGGTTGCAGCGAGAATCTCCCGGGTTTCATCGAATTCTGCGATGATGGGGCGGTTCATTGCGGCTTGTATTTTGCTTCGCAATCGATCTTGGCCTGGCCGCTGAGACCGGCACATTCCGGAATATCAGCTTCCTTGGCCGGCTTGCGGTCACCCAACAGGCCGAAGCAGGCGGTACCCAATCCCAGCACGATTGCCAGTACGCTGATCATTACCAGATTCTTTGTGTTTGCCATAAACGCCTCCTTCAATTTGGGGTTTCCGTTCTTTTCATTTGTGTCGCCGGGGTTATTCGGCTGCCGCGGGGCCATTGAGTGACCAGTCATATTCCGTGTACTTGATCTTTACGCCGGGTTTACTGATGCGCGGATCGTCCAGGTACCGGGCGACATAAGCGGCCACAGATACGGCTACCGCTTCGAAGTCGGCCCGGAACCATTTGAATATCGGCGACAGGTACAGGGTATTTGTCTCCGGGTCGAATCGATTCTTGTCCGTATCATTCAGAAATAGCTGCGTTTGCTCGTCGAGCTGACGGTCCAGGTCAGACCCCCGATAGGCCTCTCTACGCAACGGTGGGCAGCCCACCGAAGCGCACACCAGTGCAAAATGAATACGCGGCTCGCGAAAATCGGCCCGCAGGGTATCATTTTCAATATCGTCAAGGGATATCGGCCCTCCCTTCAGTTCGGGCATGGGGATGAAACGGCGGCGAAAGGCCGCGCCGGGCAGAAATCCGATTTTGCGAATCGAGCTGATCGGGTGGTGATCCACAATCAATTTAACGGTGAACGCATTGTAGGCATTAATCCAGAAGGCCAGCCGTTGTTCCCTTGACCACGTTACATAGTCAGGGACACACGTTGCTGAGAGCGATTCCAGGTAAGCCTCCAGGGGCGCCTGTGCTGCCGACTTCAGATTGGCATACGCCACCCGGTCGCCACTTACCCAGTTTTCCAGCAAGGTGCTCCAGGCACTGTGCGTCTGGTCGATTTTCCGGCAATCGGCGGCAAGGGTGATGGCTGGCATGATGAATATCGAGGCATACATACAGAAACACGTGATCAGCAACGCACACCGGTTGTTTAGTTTCCGCATATTTCTATATCCTTTGACTGGACAGCCCATGCTTTTACGTGTTTGATCGGCCTCTTACCTGATGCACAGGATCAAGTCAGGGGCCCTTTGGCTATGCCGGAAACACTATATTCTCGCGCAGAGGCGCTGAGGCGCAGAGAACCCATAGATATATTCCCGCTACGCGGGACTAAAACCAAAAGGCCCTTGTCGCCTGAAGCTTGAAACGATTTTCGCGCGATAGCGTGTCGAAATTCTGTTTTTGCTTTCTCTACGTCCCTGCGCCTCTGCGCGATGCAAGGTTTTGTAAGTGGGTTTTAACGATAAGGCCCCTTTCAGGTGCGGCCCAAAGCCTGGCCCTATTAAGTCGGAATCTCTGCGAAAATCACACGTATCTTAATGGATCAGGCGTGTTGTCGCAACCATCAGGCGCTGGACGTCATTCAGACTATTTCAAATAATCTGTCGAAACTCAAGGCTGGAACTTACATCGCGGATGTCGGGAGGGGTGTCCTTGCATGGGTGATGCTGCCATTCAATTCACAGAGGATCTGTTTTTGATCGCCTTCACTATTTTGGGGATAAACAGCGAAAAAACAAACAGGGCTACGGAAAAGATGACCTTGCCGGAAAGAAGCTCGCCCCAGTTGCCGCTGGCCCAGACCGATTTCAAAGTGCCGAAGAAAAAAAGCAAAATAAAGGTGCCGGCCAGGATACCCAGGCCGGTGCCGAAAAAATAATCCCAGAAGCGCACCCGGGTCAGGCCCATGCCGAAATTCAACGGTGTAAAGGGGAAATAGACCAGGCGCAGGTAGAGGACCGTAGCAAAGCCGTTGCGTTCAATGGCGTAGTCGTATTTTCTGAGTTTATCACCGATCAGTGAGGCGGCAAATTCCCGTCCCAGGTAGCGGCCGATGAAAAAGGCCGTGCTGGAACCGACCATGGCACCGAACCAGACATAGACAAAGCCCCAGTAAGCCCCGAAAAAAATGGCCCCCAGCGCGCCCAGCACGGTACCGGGGACGAACAGGCAGACGCCCACGGCATAGAGCAGCATGAACAGCAAAGGCGCCCAGATGCCGGCCGCTTGCAGGATGCCCTCCATCCGCGCCAGGGTCACCAGTTCCCTGACCGGCGTAAAGCGCATGACGTATACGGCGGCGATGATGAAAACAACGAGGCACACCGCCTTCAACTTTGCCCTGGTGCGGCGAGTGGGTTTTTCATCTGTTTCAATAGTTGGTTGCACTTGTAATACTCGATTATAAAATTCGGAATGTTCTCAAGGCGCACGCCGCAAATACGAAATACGAAGCACGGAATGTCCTCAAGGCGAATGCCGCAAACAATAAAGGGCAAATCACAATGACCAAAAGGAAAAAAGAAAACCATTACACAATAGCAATGAATCTGTTTTTGTTATTTGGTCATTCGAATTTCGGATTTGTTTCGAATTTCGAATTTCGTGCTTCGGATTTAAAAGATCCATAAAAGGCAGGATAGCGTTCAAAACAAATTGTTTACCTCTTAAATAGTTTGTCGATCAGCCCCTTCTTCTCCGGTTCCGGCAGCCCTAACTGTTTGCAAATTTCAGACTCGAGCGCGTGTTTATCGACGTCGGAGCCTTCGACCACGATTTCATCACCCACCATAACCGCCGGAGCAACCGGCAAATCCAACTCAAAGTATTCATCCGTCATATAATCTGCATTGGGCTTTGAGGTGGTTTCGATTTCAAGCGCATACTTTTCGCCCAGACCGGGCATCATCTTTTTGAAGTGCTTTCACGGTTTGCCGTTTGGTTCGTTGAGAAAAAATCTGACTTTGAGCATGTTGACCTCCACCTTTTGTTGCGTTTTTTATGTTTCTTTAAAAATAGAGCCGTCGCCATGGCATTTTTAAGTAGATTAGAAAATTCGAAATCCGAATCTCGAAATTCGAAACAATAAAGCAAATCCGAATCACCAAAAAAATCAAACCACATCTATTGTTACAGCCATTAATTTTCTGTTTTGGTCATTTGGTCATTAGAATTTCGGATTTGTTTAGAATTTCGTGCTTCGGATTTCGAAATTAGTTTGTTCCCTTAATCTGAGATAGAACGGTCACTCTTTTTGATCCTTTTTATTGACATTCTGTTTTTTTATCACTCCCGTTATATGAATCAAAAACTGATCCGGCGGCATAAAGTCCACCAGGCGCAGGTCGAGACGTTCTTCGCCCTGCGCATTCAAAAACACGATGGTGGGAACGCCTTTGACATTATAATCCTGCAGCAGGCGTTCATGCATAGGGTCGCCGCCCCGGGTCACATCCACCTTGACCAGGGTGAAATGGCGTTGTGCCTGCGCGACCACATCCGGGTGCCGAAATGTAACGGTGTCCATTTCACGGCAGGGGCTGCACCAGTCAGCCGAAAAGTCGATGATCACCGGCCTACCGGCGCTCTTCGATTCCGCTAATAGTCGATCCGAGTAAGGCTGCCAGGCAACTTCCGATCCCTGCTTCAGCAAGTTGCCGATCATTGCGGTGGCGATTACCACCGCTCCGATTGCCACCGCGGTTTTGATCCATTCGAAGGTTCGGAATGTTGCTTTGGTCTTGTCCAGCCATCCCAGGTGGAGCCCTGCACAAAGCGCGACCAATGCCAGCAGCAGCACACCGGCCAAGTTGGGCAGGACCGGTTTGATAAAATAGACCGCCATGCCGACCAGGACCCAGCCCATCAGCTCTCTGACCCAGAGCATCCACTCGCCTGAACTGGGGAGCCGGCTGAGGTTTCCCGAAAAGACAGCCAGGAAGAAAAGCGGCAAACCGAGACCGAGGCTTAGTGTAAAAAACACGATGAATCCCAGCCAGGGGCTGCCCATGCTGGCCACCCAGGTCAGTAGACCCAGTACAAAGGGGCCGATACAGGGGGCCGCCACAACCCCCATGGTCAATCCCATAAACAGGGTGCCGAAATAGCCGGCATAGGTTCTGGATGCGGCCTGCATCAGACCGCTGGGCACCCGCAGCTCCCAAAACCCAAAAAGGCTCGTCGCCAGTATTATCAGGATCACGGCCACGAAGCTCAGCACCAGAGGGTTTTGCAGCAAGGCTCCCATCAACGTGCCGGTGAGGGCGGCAAACACCCCCAGGATCGAGTTGGTGATAGACAGTCCAAGGATGTAACAAAGCCCGTGCCCGATCAACTGACGGCGGTCACTGCGTCCACCAAAGTAGGAGATCGTGACGGGAATCAGGGGATAGACGCACGGCGTCAGGTTCAGGGCCATGCCGCCGGCGAAAATGCCCAACAGAGTCCAGATCATGGCCCACCCATACAGGACGCCCGGTGCTTCCGGTTGATGGTCCATGCCGGCCAGTCCCGCCGGTTTGACTTCCACCGGCAGGTTTCTTTGCTTCCACTCGGGATACCCCAACGGATCACGATATATGTTTTTATAACCAAGCTGGACAGCTACCCGAGCCGCCGAGTCACTGCGGACTCATGCCAGGCCGCCTCAATAGAAAACAAGGGTACGCTCCTTGTCTTTGCCCAGGAACCTGTCCAAATCTCCCTTTTTGCGCCACTCGGCCAGCCAGGTTGGTTCAAAGGGGAAATTCACGGCCCCCTTGATGTGACCGGTCCGGTATTCCCATTCCTGACGCGTGTCCACCAGCAGCAAGGAGGCCTCTGTTGTGCTGTACCGCTTCCACAAATCATCGGTCGAAATGAGCTGATAGCCGCCTTTTTTGGCTGCGGCCGTCACATCTTCCCAGGTCGCATCCTTGGGCGTCACCGCTCCATTGGTCCACCACAAGGCCCCCACCGTGATGGCCGCAGCCAAAAAAGCCAGGAGCGATATTCTGGTATTGTTCACTAACTCTCTTCCTTCCATTCCGATTTAACTATGCTAATTATTCAATCCTTTAAAACCTGTTCATCGGGGCCAAGCCTGTCCCGTTCGCGGGAGTCAGCGATATTGGGCTGTGCCGTAAGAGCATTATTCTCGCGCAGAGACGCAGAGGCGCAGAGAAAACCACAAATTTTATCCCGCTAAGCGGGATTAAAACCCAAAGGGTCTTGAAGTGGTTTTTCGCACGACAGTGCGACCAAATTCTGGTTTTGATTTTCTCTGCGCCTCTGCGTCTCTGTGCGATGCATGGTTTTGCCTTTGTGTTTTGATGGCGAAGCCCCTTTTAGGGGCAGCCCAAAGCATGGCCCTCTGGGCCAGGATTCTTTACACTCTCTTACTTCAGGCTTCAGATCCTACCTCTATAGACAAGCCCATAGCCCTCCAATCCTGAACGCTTTCTTCAAGCCGGATGGCATTGAACCCCTTTGCACGCAGGACTTCGACGGCCTTAACCGCCAGCACGCAATAGGGACCGCGGCAATAGGCGACAATCTCCTGGTCGTCAGGCAACTTGGCCAGGATCTCCTGGAGCTGGTCGAGCGGAACGGACAGTGCGCCGGGAATATGTCCTGCCTCGTATTCTTCGGCCGGGCGAACATCCAGCACCGTGACATCACCGGCGGCCACCCGTTTCAACAGGTCATCCCGGTTGACCGGCTCCATGCCCTGTTTGCCCTCTAAAAAGCGGCGCTTGATCATATCCACTTCGGCCAGCCGGTTTTCGGCCAGCAAGCGCATGGAGCGGAAAAACTCGCAGACCATTTTATCGGCGAGGCGGTATTTCACGTAGAGGCCCTCTTTTTCAGCCGCGATCAAACGGGCTGTTTTGAGTGTCTGCAAGTGTTGGGAGGTATTGGCAACGGTCAACCCGGTTTCCCTTGAGAGGGTCTCAACGGTTTTTTCACCCTGGCAAATAAGGTCGAGCAATTCCAAACGTTTGGGGCTCGACACGGCTTTACCGATCCTTGCGAATTGCTCATAAATGGCATCTTTGAATTGTCGGCATGGACTTTTCATGGCGTCATTCCTTCTATTATTCAATTAAATAATCGAATAATAGATATATTGAATGGTAGCGTTTGTCAATAGTCTTACATGGATGGTTAAACGCAGATTAAACTCAGGAGGGGCGGTTATATGATTTTGGCAGAGAGCAAATCGTTATTCATAAATTACAGGTAGTTGTCATAGGGAGGGCCTAGATTGTATTATGGTTAGCTTTGTTTCTTGGATCTTTCGCGTTTTGATTTTTTGTTACTTATGGCGGCATTGATGTCGATGATGTTTTTATTGAGGTAGTTCTTGGTCTTGTATCTCGTTATACACATCAACTTTTTCGTTATATTACCAACCCGATCAACCTGCTCTTTGATCTTTTTTATGCTTTTGTGTTGGAATTTATCCTCCGGCAGGTCCATTAACAATAGTTCTGAATATCCCGAAATAGCCATCAGCGGTTGGTTGAGTTCATGGCATATGGCGCCGGCCATCTCAAGCACGCCCTGCATTTTCTCCTTTTCCGCCAGAGTCTTCCGCAACTCGATAACGCGGCGACCAACGTCGATTCTGGCGCGCAACTCGTCGTAATCATAAGGTTTTACAATGTAATCGTCGGCGCCGGCGTTCAGCCCTCTGATGATATCCTTTTTATCGTTCTTGGCGGTTAACAGGATCACATAGGTTGCAACGGCTGCGTCGATCTGCCGCAACCGGCGGCAAATCTCAATGCCATCCAGACCCGGCATCATCCAGTCCAGGATAGCCAGTTTGGGAGTATCATCGGCTTTCAATTTTTCCCATGTTTCGATCCCATCCGCAGCGGATACAATCGTGTGCCCCCATTTGGTAAGGGTGCGTTCTAAAATAAAACGTGAAGTAGAATTGTCTTCAGCAACCAATATTCTCATCGCGCGGTTAATCCTGAAAATGAATGCGGCGATCTATCGCCAAACTTTCTGTCAATAATGACATGTAAATGATTCTTGCCTTATGTAAATTGATATCGACATTGCTGAACAAAACTTAAGGTTTTAATGGAGTCGCGTAGGCTTTTGATTCAGGTATTTATCAATTCTAAAGGATATCTGTGGGTTACATTCGTTCACCAATGGACATTTATATTGTAAAGCTGGTCCCCTTTAAAATATTAGCAAGCTAGACCCTATGGCGACCCTTCCTTAACGGACATTTTCGCATCGGGTCAGCCCGGCCTTCAAATTCGGTTGGGCTTTGAGCCTTCTTAAGTTCTATTCAACGGTTTAAAAACCTGACACGCGTGGCCGGACATTGTGAGCATACAAACCTAAATTTTTATCTTGACATCAAGATATATTTGATTATCTTTTCCCCATGCAGTCGGGAACCCACATACGCTTGATATTGGGAAAAGCCTCCAAAGCGATTGAAAGAATAGATCGCGAAAGTGTCGCCGATACCGGTTTGAATCCGAGCGATTTCATGATCATGGAGGCTTTGCTGCACAAAGGTCCCCTGCCGATCAATACCATCGGCAAAAAGGTTCTCTTGACCAGCGGTTCGATGACAGCCGCAGTAAATCGATTGGAAAAAAAGGGACTTATAAAAAGAATTCAGGATCCGGGAGACGGACGCCGGTTTTATGTTCACCTGACCAGGCCCGGGCTTGATGTGATCAAACGGGCATATGCAGCCCATAAAAAAAACCTGGAGAAGATTACTAAAGTGCTGTCTTCCGAAGAGGCTGACGAACTTGTCCGGTTACTGAAAAAAATCGGCTACCATGCTGAAAACATGCAACTGACGTAAATTTTTTTAAACAAATATCTTGATTTCAAGACAATAATGCGAGGTACACTATGATCGCTGAAAATAAAACCTCTGCCATTCACCATATCACGGCCGTGGCTTCATCCGCGGCGGATAACTTGACCTTTTATGAAAACATACTGGGCCTGCGGCTGGTAAAACAGACAGTCAATTTCGACGACCCCTATACCTACCATCTCTATTATGGAGATGCCCAGGGCTCACCGGGAACCATATTAACATTTTTCCCCTGGGAAAATCTTCCCCAGGGAAGACCCGGAGCAGGGATGGTGACCGCGATTGGCCTGAATATCCCCCGCCAATCTATCAGCTTCTGGACAAAGCGATTCGAAGCCCGGGGAATCCCTATCGACACATCCGATAGATTCGGGGAGCCTGTCATTCACTTGAGCGACCCCCACGGTTTGCCGGTGGAGCTGATTGGCACAGCGGACCGACCGTCCTCAGTGTACTGGGAAGCAGGTCGCATACCGCAAGCCCATGCGGTAACAGGGTTTCATTCGGCCACCGCCACCCTCAGGTCCCTCGAGCAAACCCAGGCCCTTTTGATGGATGTGATGGGCATGTCCCTGCATGCCGAGGAGGGCAACCGCTACCGGTTCAAGATGGACGATACCGCGTCCCCGGGCCATTATTACGACATCGTCATAGATCCGGCTGCACCAGCGGGCAGACCGGGCGGCGGAACCGTGCATCACATTGCCTTCCGCACCCGGGATGATCATACTCAGGCCGACTGGCAAGCGGTCTTGAGACAATCCGGCCTTGGCGTGACGGAGGTACGCGACCGCAACTACTTTCGGTCGATTTATTTCAACACACCGGAAGGCATCCTATTTGAGATTGCCACCGACCCGCCGGGGTTTGGCATCGATGAAGCCGAAAATGAACTGGGCGCGACCCTGAAGCTGCCGGCTCAATATGAACCCATGCGGGCCGAGATCGAACAGCGCCTGCCGGCGTTGCGCCCGGAGCCTTTCAAGCATGTGTTCAGAGAGCCCCCGGGCCCCACCGATGACGGGGATACGCTGGTGCTCCTGCACGGAACCGGTGGCAATGAGCATGACCTTGTGGACATCGCGACCCGCGTCAGCGGCTCGTCCGCCGTCCTCGGCCCGCGGGGTAAAGTTCTGGAAAACGGTATGCCGCGTTTTTTCAAACGGCTGGCCAACAATGTGTTCGACGAAGCAGATGTCATCCAAAGATCGCATGAGCTGGCGGACTTTGTTGTCGCTGCCGCAGCTGGACGCGGCCGCAATTTGGACCGAATGACGGCCATGGGGTACTCCAACGGCGCCAACATTGCCGCGGCGGTGCTTTTATTGAGACCCGAGGTCTTTTCCAGGGCAGTTCTGCTGCGGCCCATGGTGCCGCTCAATAATCCGGACCTTCCGGACCTGCACGGCAAAGAGATTCTTATTCTCAGAGGGCTTTACGATGGTGTTATCCCCGCGGAAAGCACCGACCGACTCGAGGAGATGTTGACAGCGGCAGGCGCCGATGTGACCGTCAGAAATATCGATGCCGGCCACGAGATTACACCCCAGGATATCGCCACGATTTCAAAGTGGCTCGATGAGGTACCGGCCCACGTTGCGCAGACAGTTCATCAATAGCCCAGTGTTTACGCAGTTTTAAATAGCCTGGTCCTCAGGACCAGGCTTGCCCCGCTTACCGGGAGTAAGAGATATTTGGCTATTTCATAAAAGCAATATTCTCGCGCAGAGACGCAGAGACGCTGAGTAAACCACGAATAGTTAGCCGCTACGCGGGATTAAAACCCAAAGACCCTTGTTTGGTTTGGTCTTCGCGCGATAGCGCGCCCAAATTCTGGCCTTTGATCTTCTCTGCGCCTCCGCGTCTCTGCGCGATGAATTGGTTTGTTTTTGATTTGTCTCTTTAAGACCTCTAAACCCAAAAACCTGTTTCTCGCGCAGAGGCGCAGAGACGCAAAGAAAATCATGAATAGTTACCCGCTCCGCGGGTTTAAAACCATAAGGACCTTTTTTGTTTTGTTTTCGCGCGATAGCGCGCCCAAATCTGGTTTTTGGTTTTCTCTGCGCCTCCGCGTCTCTGCGCGATGCATGGTTTTGTCATTGTATTTTGGTGTGAGGTCCCATTTATAACGGCCGTTTTCTCGAACGATACTCAGGTTGCCAGGCAAACCGAGCTCACCCAGAGCGCTGCCTTCGATATAGCCTTGCACCCGGTAGGCGGCGCTATTGCGTTGCACGCCGGTTATATGCAGGCGTCTATCAGAACGTCCCTGGAAAAAGGGTTGGATACGTTGGGCGATCAGTTCCTGCCCGCCTCCGTCTGATTTGAAAGTTCCTGCAAAACAATCTTTTCCAAAAAACGAAGATTCCCCCATCAGGGGACCGGCACACTCCTCTATGAACTGGTGCTGCTCGTCACTCAGTTCCGCGTCGAAATAGTCATCCCTGTCCAACAATTCGGCCTTCTCCGGCAACCCGAGCCATCTCCAGCGACCTTTCAGTTTAATCAAATTCTCCAGCGGGTAGACCCCTTGCGGGCCGGCGTACGTCCGGTGGGCAAATTTCAATTTGCCGCGCAGGTAGGCCCTGTTTTTTTCGATACGCAACTTGGTGATGTGAATGTACTCCAGGGGGGGCGGACTGCCGGTAAACATCAGGCGGGAGGGGGAGGCAAACATATCCCGGTGGTGATTGTACGCCCGGGCATAGTTTTCAATGATGCGGTCGGTGTCTTTACTGATGATGTCCAGCGCAAATTGATCGAAGAAATTCAGGATGTCCCGCGGAACAGCCACGGAGAGAACGTAATTGGGCTCAAATATGTAGGTGTTGTCCGCCGCCACATTTTCTGAATCCGGTTTCGGCCCGGCCGCCAGGTCCTCTTTGTCCGACGGTTCCAGAACAGCCGCGACAACCAGCTCCAGCAGCCTGTCGCGCCCGGTATCTTTTGGCAATGGAAAACGGCTTGTCGACGTCACGGCCAAGACGACCTGCGCGGCCGGCACCAGGATGAGATATTGCCCGCCATCACCGCGCACCACCAGACACTTATGTTCCGCGATGGTTGTCTTGACCCAGCTGCCCGCCGGGATGTCATCGAGCTCAGCGTGAGAGGCCCTGGCAAACAACCGGCGAACCCATTGTTTGGAAACAACCTGTTTGCCCTCCCAGGCCCTTTCCCGGGCCAGCAGGTAGCCTATCTTGGCCAGATCGAGGGCCTTGAGTTGAAATCCAACCAGTGCGTCCTTGGACAGCTCTGTTTCATTGGCTCCATTGGTCGCAATACCCAGCGGTTGGAAGAGATATCGGGAAGCGAAATGAAAGACATTCTGGCCGGAAACCTTTTCGATCACCTGGCTCAACAAAAACGCAGCGGCAAAGTTCAGCGCGGGCTGGGAATGTGTCCGTTGCCGGGAAATGACGCGCAGACCGGCCTCGATCCGGTCCCCGGCGTAAAACAACTCCCAGTAGTTCGGGTTGTCGGAACCCCACAGCAAAGGCGCCTGGGCCCACAACAGGTGGTTCAGGGTCAATGGTTCGGCATCATCGTATTGGATCTGTCGCATCTGTTTGGGGAAGAAAGCCGACAGGGGCTGGTCCGGCCCCTGGACTAGTCTTTGATCGATGGCGATGCCGATCAACACCTGGAGGAGGGGCAGGTTCAAAGCGTGCAGGTAATCCGTCTCCTGGGGCCCGCCTTGCCAGTAGTATTTTTCGACGACCGTTTTACCGTTGCGCAGCATCAGCAGGCTGCGCGCCGTGGGCAGCCGCGTGTCCACGTAATCGAGTGCCTTGGCCAGACGCTCCGGATCGATATGCTGCGTTTCCGGTTGGGCCGGATTCCATTGTTTCTGATCAAGATAAAAAGTCTTTTGGGCGAAAAACACAATGCAGGCCCACACCACCAACCCAATGACCGCAAGGCTCACCAGGTAAACGGCCCCCAACTTGAGGATTTTTTTAATGGGTATCATGTGTTCTACGCCTTCTGCATGCCAATTTGTTCCCGGGGCTTTGTCTTCTCAACTCCGTAATAGATCCGCAGCAGTGCCGGTGCGAGCAGGACATCGGCCAGGAACGCCACGAGCAGGGCAATTCCCATCACCAGGCCGAAATCGGCGACCACCTTCAGATTGCTGAACAGCCGCATCCAGAAACTGGCCACCAGCACCATGGTGGTTGCCAGCAGAGCCCGGCCGGCCGACCCCAATGTTTCGCGCACCGCAAAGCTGATATCGCCGGTTTGCAGGTAGTACCGGCGAAAGTTATGGAAAAAATGGATGGTGTCGTCCACCGCCAGGCCAATGGCGATACTGCCGCCGATCAGGTTGTAAGTATTGAGCGGGATTTTTAGAAAACCCATGACGCCCAGACCGATGACAATGGGAAACAGGTTGGGGATCATGGCCAACAGCCCCAACCGCACATCTCCGATGGCCACGACCATCAATATCGTAATCAGCACAAAGCCCGTGCCGTAACCAACGGCCAGGCTGGTCATCATCGCATCGAGAATGCCGGAGTTGATGGCGGCCATCCCGGTGACCGCTACTTTGGCACCTGAGCCGAACAGCGCGGCAGCAAATTTTTTCACCCGGTTAACGAAATCCACATCATTGGCCGCATCCCGCCAGTACATCATGGCGGTCAGGCGCCCCATGCTCATATCCGCATCCGTGTATTTTTGTAGCGTTTCGGGAACCAGGCGATTGAGGTGGTCGAATTGCTCTGTCAGGACCTCTCGGTCTGTGGGCAGCTTACACGCATCGTGGCCTTTGAGCCGGGGGTCACAGGCAACCTCCTTGATGAGATCGGCCGTCGAGCGGGTACGTCCCACGAACGGCCTGACATAATCATCGGTCTTTGCGCGCATGTAGACATCCAGGCGCTCGAAAGCCTCCAGCAGGTCGTGATCGATGATGCCCTTTTCCCGTTGTGTATCGATCATCACTTCCAGGGCCCGGAAACCGCCGGTTTCTCTTTCAATAAACCGGACCTGTCGCATGAAACGGGAAGCCCGCTCAAAATAGTGTAGTTCGTTGTGCGAAAAATGCAGCCGGGGAAGGTTGATGCCCGCCAGAATGGTAACCACAAGGAACACATAAAATACTTGGCGGGACCGGGAGATCCCCAGGCGGCCCAGCGCTTGCAGGCTTCGGTTGAAGATGGAAGCCTTATAGTTTGCTTCCCCCTGTTTTACCCCCTCGACCACCTGCAGAATGGAGAGAATTGCGGGCAGGGAGAAGAGGGTAAAGACCAGGATGGCGAGAATACCGATGATCGTGAAGTTCACCAGGTCCGCAATGGGGGCAATGTCGGAGAATGAAAATGACATCAACCCTGCTACCGTTGTCAGGCTGGTCATGGTAATCGGAAAGCCGGAGTGCCGCATGGTGGCGATAATGCCGCGGAACTTACCGACCCGGTTCTGAAACTTGTAAAAAACCACCAGGAAATGAATGGGTGCGGTCAGGCCGATGGACAGGATAATGGAGGGCAGCATGGACGACGTATAGCTAAAGCGCACCGAGAGCAGCGCCATCAAACCCAGGGCCACCAGCAGGCCCAGGATGGTCGTGATCTGGGGAAAAAAGGCGCCCGAGCCCCGACCGAACACGATCGGCATGAGCAGCAGCGGAACGAAGAGGATCGTCAGACACATCTTGATCATGTTGGCGCGGATCATCGGTTCCACATGATACTGGTAGACCGGCGTTCCGCTGAAGGCAATCCGGAAGTCATGGTCCTGGTACTGCTTGATGACCGCCTCCACGAAAGCGATGACGGCAATATTCTCTACCTGGGATATGGACGGCTGCTCTCCGGAATGCGGCGGGCTGACTGCCCCGGGGACACCCCGCGCATAGTCTCGCAAGCGTTTACCATCGGGCGTCAACGCCGAGACCGCCTGCGTTTTGATCACGACCATGGCATGCTTGCCGTCCGGGGTGAAATACTGGTTTTTGAACCCGGGATAGGCCAGAGCGCGTTTTCTGAACTGGATAGACTCTTCGTCTGTCCGCGGAAGGGAATCAAAAAACCGGCCGGCCCGAACACCACTATTCGTGGATTCGATATAGGGGGCATTGGCCAGAGAACGGACCTCATTGAGCAACGGGACCGATTTCTCCAGATCTGCATGCAGCCACTTGAGCTTGGAAAGGAATTCACCGCTGAAGATGTTACCGGACGAGACCAGCAGCACGATATTCTCGTCCCGGCCGAATTGACCGCGAAACCACTGATAATCGGTCAGCAGCTTGTCGTCGCGCGAGAACAGGGTTTCCACGGAAGTGGCGATGCTGAGTTTGGGAAGCTGGGTAATGGCTGCTCCGGCCAGCACCACCGTCAGCAATAAAATAGCCAAACGGCAGCGAATGACCCAGATGCCGAAATGCTTGAACCCCTTTTCTATCTTTTTCTTATAGTCATACATCTGAAGTGGCTACCATCTACTGTGCCTGAACGGATATAGAGGTCTTTGACTATGCCGAAAAGACAAGATTCTCGCGCAGAGGCGCAGAGACGCAGAGAAATTCACGATTGGTTTCCCGCTCCGCGGGATAAATACCTAAAGGGCCTTTATTGTTTGGTTTTCGCGCGATAACGCATCCAAATTCTGGCAATTGATCTTCTCTGCGCCTCTGCGCCTCTGCGCGATGCATTGGTTTGTTTTTGATCTGTTTCTTTCAAACCTCTAAACCCAAAACCCTGTTTCTCGCGCAGAGGCGCAGGGACGCAGGGACGTCCTCCTTAAAAGATATCAAACAGACAGTCCAGCGAAGTCGGGCAACCACTAATATTTACCCGCTCAGCGGGATTAAAACCTAAAGCCTCTTGATTGTTTTGGTCTTCGCGCGGTAACGCGCCCAACTTCTGGTTTTAGGTCTCCTCCGCGTCTTGGCGTCTCCGCGCGATGCATGGTTTTGTTTCGCCTATGCCCGACAAGAAGACTTTTTGAGATAGGTTCAACCCTACTTAAAGTCTAAATTGTAGGCAATTGAATTTTATAGATGACCCCACCGGGCATATGGGTCCCGTACAAAGCGTTTTCATCGAAACCTTTACCGCCCATGGAAATGGTCTGTATGCCGAAGCCGATTTTACTATGCTTGAGGGCTTCGACTGTGCCGTTCTTTTGCAGGCGGATAAAGGATTTGGACCAGGGGCCTTTTATTATCAGGTTGGAACGTTTATCGAACGCTATATACTCCACATTGATTTTTTTATCGTGATAAAGCAGGTCAATCGGCCCTGCCTGGCCATTTGGCTGAACCGCTATTTTAACCAGCTTGCCCGAACCGAGCTTTCCATCGCAGGCGTACAGATTCTGAAAATCAGGGCTGAAATCGATGCCCACAATGGCTTGCAGGGGAGGGGAGGTTTGGCTTCCGTCCAGAAACAATTCGTTTTTACCCTGGGGTGTAAGTTTCATAATTTTGTTGTCATAGGCATAAAACACGTCTTTCTTTTGGCCCAGGGCGATGCCGCAGGCACCCCAATTCCCGGAAAACTTCTTTTCCACCAGCGCGGTGATCTTGCCATCTTGGGAGATTTTAAGAATCCGATCCTCTACAGCGGCATACAACATCCCCTGCTTGTCGAACTCCATGTCATACAGGAAGGTGTGACCGGGCCCTTCTATGAAATAGCCTTCGGCTTCTTCAATGGTCGTAAAGACGGATATGGTTCCGTCCGGTAAAACCTTGAGGATCTCCTTTCCGTTTTTGCCGACGAACATGTGGCCCCGGCCGTCAAAGGCGATGCCGTGCATGATGCCCTCGGATTTGGCAAATTCCTCGATTTTGCACCCCGGGGTTGCATCGGCAGATGCGGCCTTTTGGGATTGAACGGCTTTGGCCGCCTCGTGGTATCCGGCTGCCACGACGATGTTCTCACCCGGGACCTTCACATAGTAAGTGACTTTTTGAACCACGGGTTGATCCTGGCTAACCTGGTGGTGATAGGAAATCCATCCCTGATCCGCCGTTTCCAGATTCTTTAGTATCTCCGAGAATATCGCCACATTATCGGCACTCACGAACTCGAGCATGGACCAGCCGAGAAGCCTCTGTGCCGGGTGGGCCATGAGCTTGGCTTCCTGATCGTCAAACGCAAAGACATAGGAATCCTTCCAACGAAAAGAGCTGCCCTTCTGGTTCAATTGCTTTAAGGCCTCCTCGGCACCCGTCTGCTGAAATAGTGCAACCGCTGCCTTGCATTTAGCGATACACTCTTCTTTCGTGGCCTTTTCCTGGGCCAGACTGGTATTTACGTACCCCGCGAAAAGCAAAAAACATGAGACTGCAAAGATAACTGTGCGTTTCATATTCCCCCCTCTGTCACCGATAATGGGTATTTTTGAACACCAATAGCACCCATAAGGGCATTTCGTCAACATTAAATGGTCACACTGTGCCCAATTGGGTGCGATTGATGGTGTCAGGGAGATGGATACGGGCGCAACTTGGCCCTTGGGATGGGGTATTATTACTGATACTTGGCGCGGATTGACCCTAAGGGATCGTTTGTTTCATCCCTGAGTAAAGATATGACTGCTGGTTTTCACTTTATTCAGGTTCATTTCTCCGATCCCCAGGTCATGTGCCGCCTGGATGTATTTGATCTTTTGGGGTTTGGAACCGTAGAGTTTTGCCGCCGCGGCGTCACAGGCCACGATGTCGGTTGAGAGTACCAGGGATTTTTGAAGCGCAACATCCGCCGGTGAACCACCGCGGGGACCGTTGCGCATAAGAACGCGATAGGCGTCCAGGACGTTTAAATCCGGTTTTTTAAAAAGACAGAACTCGGCAATGCATCGATTCAAATCGGAATAGTGATACTCCATCCTGTCCCAGACAACGCCCATCAGGTTTTTCATGGCCATGGACAACCGGGTGTACCCATGGTTTTTCAAGATGGGTACATTGATAAATACATCCGACTCCAGCACGAGTTCATGCACACGGGCGGATGACAGTGATTTGGCACGGGGTATGTCGATTTCATGATAGTACCTTTTAGCGTCACCAGGAGCCACAATGGCCCCGGCGTCTTTTGCCGCGGCAGCAATCCCGCTCATTTGATAACATTTTTGCGCCGTGCCGTAAGCCGACGTAACGACATTATCAAACACGTAGACGTTTTTGGCGCCCGCACCGAGACAATGTTCAACCACAGATTTCACTAGCAGGGGATTGGTTGTGGTGCCCATTTCCGGTGTTTGGGGAAATCCGATGTTGGGCTTGACGACAACCGTCTGGCCCTTTTTGACAAAGCGATGCATACCGCCCATCATCTCGATGGCCTTGGTGAACATGATATCCGGTTCATTATTTTTCACAGCGACCAGGTCCGGCGGATTTGGGGGCGGGCTATGGGCTGAAACCGTATTCAGGTTACCCCAGATCATTCCGCCCCCAAGGCCGATGCCCGTTGTCAGGCCTTTTATGATAAACTCTCGCCTGTTTATCCGCTCAGCTGTCATACCTGCCGTCTCCTTAGAAGCGGCTAGTCCGTGTATCCGGCTGCCACGATGACATTTTTATCCGCAACTTTAACGAAATAGGTTTTTTTCAGTTTCGGGGCCTCGCCCGATTGCTCGAACATGTAGTTTTTCCAGCCCTTACCGTCGGTGTTGGCGATTTTGAGAATATCCACAAAGGGCTTGTTTCCTTCGGCATCCCGGTAGCTTTTCATGGGAAAGCCCTTGCGTCTGAAAAAGGGATGCGCCAGGAGGTTGCCGTCTTCGTCATGGATGCAAAATACATAGGAATTCTTCCAGACATAATGTCCCTTGGAGTCGTCGATATTCTTCAAGGCCGTCTCCAGCCCTTTTTCATTGATCTCCTGCACCGCTTGATTGACCATGTCCACGCATTCGGCGCGGGTAGCCTTGGCTTGATCCGTGTAGGCGGCAATGGCGGGATAATAGCCGGAGCAAAGAATTATGTTTTCATCAGCAAGTTTGAGATAATAGGAATATTTCAATAAAGGAGTCCTGCCGCTTCTCCTGGTCATGTAGGTTTTCCAGCCGCTGTCATTCTGTTTTGCGAATTCAAGCACATCGGCATAGGGACGCCCGCCTTCGGCGTCTTTGTAGTTTCTCATTTGAAATCCCTGGGCGGCCTGCCTTTTATGCGCCAGGACAACCCCGCTTTCAGCATCCATGAGAAAGACATGGGCGTTTTTCCAGATAAAGGGATGCTTGGGTCCGCTCATTTTGGCTATGGCTTCATCGCGCCCGATTTCCCGGATCATTTGTGCTGCTTGTGCCACTTTCGCGACAACTTCTTCCCTGTTTGCCCTTTTGCCGGAAAAGGCGCTGCCGGTAAAAACAAAAACCATGACAACGACTAAAATCAAATGATAAACCAATCGCTTTTTCATGATGTTCTCCTTGTTTTACATCGGTTATTTTCCTGTGGGCTTTTTTACCCGTGCCGGTACCCTTCTACCTTTTGCGCTTATTGTGGGATTTCTTTTCATCTCTTTGCAATCCGTATGTCGTGAAAGTGTTTGTTTTGTCGTGACTTGTCATCCGGACCATTCACGAAAATTTTGAATGTCGCGGATAGTCCGCGGGCAGGGGGGCTTTGATAGCGGGTTTATGGGAATGGTAGGGGGTTGCCTTCGCATAAAAGATGGCCTAAGGTAGAAAACCTGCATGGGATATCAGGATGAAGAAAGCCGTTTCAGGAGATCGTATGCCGCTCGATACATCCACGGATAACCTGAATAGCGCGCCCAAGGGGTGGGTTCCTCGCATCAGGGACTATTTTGCCGGAGACCTGGGGGATTTTTATGCATTGGCGGTCAACCGGTTGACCCTTTATCCCTTAATCTTCACCTGCTTCCTGGTCGAATGCACAACGTTCTGGATCTTATACCTCGGCCAATCATTTTTCTTCAATTACATGTCCTTTGTCATGATCTATTCCCTGCATAAAGCCGCGGTCTATACTCTTTGCATATTCGCGGCTGATACAGCCGCGCATTACCTCGTGCCGGCCTGGGGAACTTTCCAGAAACGGTCTGTCGGAAAACAATGGCTTATTTGGACAAGTGGTTTGTTAGTGGGGTTTGTTCTGCAGCGGACCATGGTATTTAGCCTGATTATCCACTACGCGCCGGAAGTCATTGGTTATTTCACCGCCCGCCCTCAGACGAGGCTGAGCAATTTTGAGTTACTGCTCTATCTGACACCTTATTGGTGTTTGGTTATGTATATTGCCATGCGGATCGCTCTGTCCAAGCAGCGCATTATAGATCAGGCCAGGTCTCTGGTGGTCCTGCCGGATGGGCAAAAAAAAGTATCGCCCGAACCCTTAAGGGTGAACCCGCCTGCAGAAGGTAAAAATGGATTGCTTGAAGGCAGCCTGAGCTGGGAAAGTGAAAACGGCCACGTGGCCGTTCCCCTGGCGGACATCACCCACATCACCGTGGAAGACCATTATTGCCGCGTCAACTATTCAACCGACAACGGCCTCAAAAGCCAAATGATCCGATTGCCCTTAAAA
>Ga0126329_10000058_pt1 | contig 53754 bp, 49 predicted proteins | sample InaspJWI85metaG_FD_104915 | JGI IMG/M metagenome (GOLD analysis project Ga0126329, IMG submission 104915) | Marine gutless worms symbiont microbial communities from Oahu, Hawaii - Inanidrilus sp. 2 OAHU.JWI-85 metaG | ecosystem: Host-associated > Annelida > Digestive system > Unclassified...
CCCCCCCCCCCCCCCCCCCAGCACCAGCCAGGTTTCATTGCCGTCCCAAAAAGGGGCAATGGAATTCATCATCCGGTCGCGGCAGGTGTCCGAAGGCGCAAAGGGAAATAGGATGCCGACACCCAGATCAAATCCGTCCAGGAGCACATACAGGAAAATGGCGGTAGCAATCAAGGCGTACCAGATCAGCGGCAGGTCGATAACGTCTCCAAAATTAAACATGCTCACCTCCTGAGTCCGCAACCAGGTCGGTCACAATGGGCGGTTTATCCACCCCGTGGGTTCCATAGGCGTCCTGGGTTTTCTCTCCCGGCCCCTTGAGTACAAGCCGCGCAATATAATAAACACCGGCCCCGAATACCAGCAGGTAGATGATGATAAAAGCCAGCAGCGAGAGGCCAACCTGGATTCCACTCACCGGAGAAGCGGCTTCCGATGTCAGCATCACATTGTAAACTATCCATGGCTGGCGGCCCACCTCGGTGACCCACCACCCGGCCAGTACCGCAATGAAACCGGACGGCGTCAACGCCAGGCACCACCACTGGAACCAACGGGTATCAAACAGCTTTTTGCGCCAATAAAGAACCGCCGCGAACACGCCGGTCAGGATCATGGCCATGCCGATGCCGACCATGATCCGAAAAGACCAGAATACAACCGCTACCGGGGGCCGCTCCTCTTTAGGCCAGGCCTTGAGGCCTTTGACTTCCCCGTCCAGGCTGTGGGTCAGGATCAGACTGGACACTTTGGGAATGTTCAGGGCAAACTTGGTTGTTTCGGCCTCCTGGTCCGGCCAGCCGAAAAGTTTCAGGGGCGCCCCGCGTTGGGTTTCCCAGAGGCCTTCCATGGCGGCCACCTTGGCCGGCTGGTGCTCGAATGAATTCAAACCGTGCATGTCCCCGACCAACAGCTGTAAGGGCGCCACAAACACCGCCATGATCATAGCCATCCCGAACATGATCCGGGCATGGGGTACGAATTTTTGGCGCAGCAGGTAAAAGCCGCCAACGCCTGCCACCACAAACGCGGTGGTCAGATAAGCTGCTATAATCATGTGGAAAAAGCGGTACGGAAAAGAGGGGTTGAAAATGATCTCTATCCAGCTGGTGGGATAAAACAACCCGTCCGCCCCGATGCGATAACCTTGGGGGGTCTGCATCCAGCTGTTGGCCGATAGGATCCAGAACGCGGAAATCAACGTACCCACCGCGACGATCACCGTAGAAGCGAAGTGCATTTTGGGACTGACCCGCCCCCAGCCGAACAGCATGATGCCCAGAAAAGAGGCTTCCAGGAAAAAGGCAGTCAGCACCTCGTAGCCCAACAGCGGACCCAGGACATTGCCCACCTTGTCGGAAAAGACGGACCAGTTGGTACCGAACTGGTAGGACAGCACCACGCCGGATACGACCCCCATACCGAAGGTCACAGCAAAAATTTTCACCCACATCCGGTACACGCCCTTAAAGCGTTCGTCACCCGTCTTGAGCCAGCGCCACTCCACCACCGCCAGCCAGCTGGCCAGGCCGATGGTGAAGGCTGGAAACAGGATGTGGAATGAAACGGTGAACGCGAACTGAGCTCTGGCCAGAAATATTGGATCCAAATCGATCTGCATGTGTGACTCCGTTTGAAGCGGTTGGTCTTCTAACAATCTACCAGATAGGCTAAGATTCAGAGACAATCTGTCAAGACCCGGTGCACCCGCGAAATGCATTCTGTTGGTCGGCCGGCCACAGGCAATTTTATGGTCTGCACTTTGACCGCGTCTTCCCAGAGCCAATCGATATCACAACGACCTATTATTATTGAAAATTTGTGTCAAAAGTTGATTCTGATGTCAGGGGGGGAGGATGCGTCGGGCGGCACCAGTGGTGATCATCAATTGGGCGGCATAGTACGTCCCCATCACGAGGTAACCGGAAAGCGGCACAGGTACTAAAAACCGGTTGATTGCAATCAGTGAATCCGAAACGATAAAAAAGCACGCCCCCGCGATCACCAGGGCATGGTTTTCGGTGCCCAAGGATGCCGATATCCCCATGCCCAAAATAATTATCAGGTATACTGTCACCGGCACAAGCATATCACCCAGCCGGGGTAACAACAGAAATCCCATGATACTTCCGTATATCGCAATGGTCACCAGTATCGAAAGGCGGGCCCGGACGAGAGCCGGCCGGCGTATGAACGCCGCTATATAGAAAAGGTGGGCGATTAGGAAAGCGCCCAGCCCGTGCACGAAAAAGCGGACCCCATCGACCTGCAGCAGGATATCGCCAGCGCCGGAGAAGAGAAGTCCCCCCCCAATCAACCTTCCTTTCGCACCTGGAATCGCGCGAAAAGCCATAACCGCTAGACACAAGATCGGGATGGTCTTGACCAGATAATCGAAGGGATAAGGGGCCACAGACAGCGTAGCCATAAAAAGCAGGGCAAAACAGGTAAAAATCGTCAGGAGAACTCTATCTAACATTTTGCCACCTCACCGTTTAAAGGGGCCCTTCGTCTTCGGGGCTTGTTGCTTGCCCCCAATGCTTACTCGGTATTTAAAAACCTGGTCCCCAGGACCAGGGTCAGAAGCCATTGGCTATGCTGTAAAAACAAAATTTTCGCGCAGAGGCGCAGAGACGTCTTCCTGCAGTCAATAATCAAATGAACAGTCCAGCTCAGCTGGGAAACCAACCAAATGTCCGGCTTCGCCGGAAAAACCAAAAGGTCCTTTTAACCTGAAGCTTGAAACGTTTTTTCGCACGCTAGTGCGACGAAATCCTGTTTTTGCTTTTCTCTGCGTCTCTGCACCTCTGCGCGATGCAATGTTTTTATTATCGTATTTTGGCAGTTAAGCCCCTTCCAAGGGCAATCCAAAGTCTGGCTTCCGGGCCAGGATGCTTTACGCTGCTTGCTTGCTTTGAAAAAGGTACAACAAACAAAACCCGCAACCGGCCGCCAGGGCAATTAGACTGCTGATCCCAAACAGGTTGTAGGCGCCCAAACGCTCATATAAAATCCCACTGAAAAGAAATCCGACCACCAGACCGAGCCCATATGTTACCGCATTATTTACGGCCTGTCCCATGGTCTTGGAAGCATCGGGCGTCAAACGGTCTATATAGAGGATGCTGGCCATGTGAAAGGTGCCGTAGGTGACGGCATGCAGCACCTGTGACAGCAGAATGATGACGGGAGAGGCGGTGGTAAACAAAATGAGCCACCGCAAAGCCGCCACAAGGAATGAAAATACCAGAACCTTTTCCAGGGAGAAGCGGGCAAACAGCCGGTCCGATTTCACCATCACCAGAATTTCGGCCGTGGACGCCAGAGCCCAGGTAAAGCCAATGAAGGTTTTATCCAGCCCCAGGGTTTCCAGGTGGATGGAGTAAAATCCATAGTAGGTCCCGTGACTGACCAACATTAGAAACGCACAGGTCAGAAACACCAACACCCGGGCACGCATGAAAAACCGCAAACCGGTTCGATCGCTGACCCGCTTTTTAATCTGGACATCCGGAATCTTGAAAGCGGCCACGGCCTGCACCAGGGAACCGGCCAGAATGAGAGTCACGATAATACCGACGCCGGCCAGGTCAAGCACCTTGCCCAAGATCAGCACGGTCAGGATGAAACTGATGGAGCCATAGGCCCGCAGCCGACCATAGCTTTGCTTGTCATCCCCGAGAGCGTCCATGGTAAAGGCTTCGAGGAAACTGATGATGGGGGCGTAGAACATGCCGTACAGGGCGATAATGACCGCCATGGTGCCGAAGTCCGCCGTGAGTAAAAGCAGGGCCCAAAACAGGGTGCTCACCAGGTTGCAGCCGATGTATATCTTGCGTCGGGCATGAAAACGATCGGCCACCAAACCCCATAACAGGGGAAACACCACCAGGGCGACCGAACGAATTCCGGACAGGACCCCGATCTGGAAACCACTGAAACCCAAGTGATAGCAATAAAGGTTGAAAAACGGCAGGAACACGCCCATCACGCCGAAATAGAGAAAATACTGAGGGCCGATAACGAGAAACAGGGGGCGTGATGAGTTATGGGACATACCCGATTATAACGGCTATGCCCCTTCATTTCAATGCGATTAGGGCAAGATGAAGGTATTCGTTTCGGGTGGATCATTAAAGGTAGAAGCTCTCTCAGCAACGTATTTTGGTTCAATATCAAGGCGGCCGCGGATATCAAACCGGAGGAATACAAGTAGTATTTCGAGGATTTGATGTTCGCGGCCAACGCCGAAATTGGGCCAAAATACGTTGCTGAGAGAGCTTCTAATCGATGTTAACCCGTATTTTCTTGGGCTTCTCCGCCTCGGGTTCCGGAATCGTCACCTTCAGGACACCATTTTTAAAAGAGGCTTTTATCTTCTCCGGTTCCACATGATATTGGAGGGTAAAGGTACGCTGAAATTGCCCGAAATCTCTTTCCTGGCAGAAGTAACACTGATCGCCCAGATCGTCGTCTTCGTCCCTAATTCCTTTTAATGTCAGAAGGTTATCTTTTACTTCGACAGCCACATCCTCTTTTTGGACTCCCGGGAGGTCGGCTTTAATGACGATTCCGCCCTCGACTTCGTAGATATCGACGCTCGGCCGCCAGCCATAAGAAGATATTTCACCCTCTCCCCGGGCCTGGGAAAACGAATCGTCGAACATACGGTTAATGCGGTCCTGCAAAGCGGCGACGTTTTGAAACGGATCCCATTTGACGCTGGTCATGGTGGTCCTCCTTTGGACGCGTTTTGACAATCCTACTTTTCCTTAAAAAAACATTAACCACCTGTGATTCCTTGTCAAGACCGCAAAATGACCGGGGCGTGGACAGCTTTACAAACTGCCAAGGCGGTGTTAAGTTTAGCCTGTTCAGGCAAGCGTTACACCTTTCAAAAACCCGGTTTCATCTGAAACTTTAGGGTACCAAAAGCATTTAAACACCCGCCGGTAGCGGTCGCACCGTACGGGGCTTTATAACAGGAGCCGGCCATGGACTATATCAAGATCAGATTTGGAAGCAGTCTACCCATCGGAGGACCGTATGGAAAATCAATTGGAGGGGTGTTCAGACCCCGACCGGCCAATCCGATGTTTTCTTCCGGGGAGCATTCCTGGACCCCCCAAATGGATATTTTTGAAACACCGGAGGAGATCATCATACAGGCCGAGATTGCCGGTGTTGATCAGCAAGATCTGGAAGTCGAAATCAACAGCAAGGCGGTGAGAATTTTCGGCCGGCGGACGGAATCGTCCCTGGTTTCGAATTCCACCTACCGGCTGGCGGAAATTCAGTACGGTAAGTTTGAAAGGACCCTGTTTCTGCCGGCCCAGATAGACACGGAAGTGGTTTCGTCCTCATACTCCAACGGCTTTTTGCAACTGCGGCTGGCCAAAAAGCAAAAAAACATTACCCACAGTGTTCCGATTACCGATGAATAGCACATCTCAACCTAATTGTACGTGGATTTACCCCGGAGGCGACCATGGATGAAAAAAAATTGTCTACCGATTTCGGGACTGAAAATATACCTGAGAACTTGCCGGTACTGCCCCTTTTCGATGCGGTCCTCTTTCCCAAAATGGTGCTGCCGCTGGTAGTAATCGAAGACCATTCGGTCAAATTGGTAGACGAGGCCATGAGCAAAGACCGCATCATCGGTCTGCTCGTATCCAAAAGCAAATCTAAAGAGAAGACGGCTCCCCAAGAAGACCTTGCGGTCATCGGCACCAGCGCCATGATTCTTAAAATGGCCAAGACCGAAGACAACAAGGCCCAATTGCTGGTGCAGGGCCTGGCGCGTTTCAAGGTGAAAGAGTTCAGTCAAAAGAAGCCGTATTTGCGGGCGGATATCAAAGATGTCGTCGACGAGGAGGAGAGCGGCAAGGAAGTCGAGGCGATGAAAACCAACATCATCAGCCTGTTTGACCGTATCGTCGAACTTTCCCCCGGTTTGCCCAAGGAAATCGCCTCAATGTCCAGCTCCATAGAAGAGCCGGGCATCCTGGCCGACATGGTGGCGTCTACCATCAACAGTCCTACGGAAGACAAACAAAAGGTCCTGGAGACCGCCAACGTTAAAAAGCGCCTTAAAGAGGTCACCAAGCAGCTTAACCAGCAACTGGACATCCTGGAACTCGGCAACAAAATCCAGACCCAGGTCAAAGGCGACATGGACAAGACCCAGCGAGAGTATTATCTGCGCAAACAACTCAAGGCCATCCGGGAAGAGCTGGGTGAAAGCGACGAAGCCTCGGTAGAGCAGGATGAATACAGGGCCAAGATCGACGAAGCCAACCTGCCCGAGGAAGCTAAAAACGAGGCGGAGCGGGAGCTCAAGCGCCTGTCCAAAATGCATCCGTCCTCAGCTGAGTACACGGTGGCGTCGACCTACTTGGATTGGATTACGGCTCTGCCGTGGCACACCAGTACCGAGGATATCTTAGACATTAAAAAGGCCCGCAAAACGCTTGATGAAGACCATTACGGGCTGGAAAAACCCAAAAAAAGGGTACTCGAATACCTGGCCGTCCGGAAACTCAAGCCTGAATCCAAAGGACCGATCCTCTGCTTGGCCGGCCCTCCGGGCACCGGCAAGACCTCTTTGGGCAGATCGATCGCCCGCTCCCTGGGTCGGAAATTCCATCGCATTTCATTGGGTGGCGTCCGGGATGAGGCGGAAATCCGGGGCCATCGCCGGACTTACGTCGGCGCTCTGCCGGGCCGCATCATCCAGGGCCTGCGCCGGGCGGAATCCAACAACCCCATTTTCATGCTGGACGAAATTGACAAAGTAGGCAGTGATTTCCGGGGTGACCCCTCATCAGCCCTTCTGGAGGTGCTGGATCCCGAGCAGAATTTCAGCTTTTCGGATCACTACCTGGATGTGCCCTTCGACCTTTCGAAGGTGATGTTCATTACCACAGCCAATGTCCTCGATACCATTCCGCCGGCCTTGCGTGACCGTATGGAGGTCCTGGAACTGCACGGCTACACTCTGGACGAGAAGATCAAGATCGCCAACCGCTACCTCATTCCCCGGCAGCGGCGGGCCCATGGCCTGAAATCAGACCAGATAACCTTCACCAAAGGGGCTGTAAAATTAATTATTGCCGGATACACCCGGGAGGCCGGCCTGCGGAACCTGGAGCGCGAGATCGCCAATATCTGCCGCGGGGTGGCCGCAACCATTGTAGAAGGTGATGTCAAATCCGTCTCGGTGAAAAAGGTCTGTGTCGCCAAGTACCTGGGACCGGTAAAAATCAACACCGAGACCAAGAGTCGGGTTTCCACGCCCGGGGTTGTCATGGGGCTGGCCTGGACGCCCACCGGCGGCGATCTGCTATTTATCGAGGCTACGGCCATGAAGGGCCAAAAGGGCCTTACGCTCACCGGGCAGCTCGGCGATGTCATGAAAGAATCAGCCACGACCGCACTCAGTTTCATTCGCAGCCATGCCAAACGGCTCGGGGTGGACGAGGATTTTTTCAGCAAGCACGATATTCATATTCATGTGCCGGCCGGTGCAATTCCCAAAGACGGCCCTTCGGCCGGGGTGACGATGATGACGGCTCTCACGTCGCTGCTGTCGGGTAAAACTGTCCGCAAGGATTTGGCCATGACCGGCGAAATCACCCTTCGGGGCCAGGTCCTGCCCGTGGGCGGTATCAAGGAAAAGGTGCTGGCGGCTCATCGGGCCGGCATCAGAACCCTGATCCTGCCCAAGTGGAACGAAAAGGACCTCCAGGATATTCCCAAAAAGGTCCTCAAGGACATTGAGTTTCATTTTCCGGAAAAGATGCTCGACGTGGTCAAGATTGCGTTTAATTGAGCGCTCCCCGCAGCCCCGGCTAGCGGGATTTCCGCTGCGCTCCAACAAGCCGCGAGGAATCGTCCCCCGGTAAGGAACTTTACATATTAGATTCGCTCGCTTACCCCGCAGAAAGCAGCGGGGAATGAACTCGCTTAACCGGTTCACAATGATGCCCTTCTGCATGCGCCCATTTGGACGAACTCTCCGGCTGGCTCTGTTACTGGCCGTTGCAACGGCCCTGTTGACCGCCTGTGCGAGCCAGCCGCCACCGCGTCAGCCGGCCAGCCCGAAGCGTCCTGTATACGTGCCACCGAAACCGAAGGCCAAAAAGCCCCCGCCGGCCACCCAGAAATCCTACAAGGTCATGGGCAAATGGTATCATCCGGTTGCCACCGCCGACGGATTCACCCAACGTGGCAAAGCTTCCTGGTACGGCAAAAAGTTTCACGGACGCAAAACCGCCAACGGCGAACGCTACAACATGTACGGGATCTCCGCCGCGCACAAAACCCTCCCGATGGGGACCTGGGTCCGTGTCGAAAACCTGGACAACGGCCGCAAGTTGGATATTCGCCTCAACGACCGCGGCCCCTTCGTACATGGCCGTATTATCGATCTCAGTTATGGGGCAGCCAAAAAAATGGGGGTCGTGGGACCCGGCACGGCCAATGTAAGGCTTACCGCCCTGGGCAGCCGGGTGTCCGGCGCTGCAACCACCGGCGCCAAACCACCCGCCTACCAGCCGGTTGATTGGAACAAGGGCCGTTTTACCTTCCAGGTGGGGGCCTTTGCCGATCCCAACAATGCCGCGCGCTACAAGGCCAAACTGAGCAGCCTGTATAAAAACGCGCATATCAAACCCTACTACCATCCGGACCATGGTAAATTGTACGGGGTCCGCATAGGGTTGGCCACCTCTTATAAACAGGCGCTTGACTATAAAACCGCCCTGCGTCAAAAGGGGTTCCCCGGAGCATTTACCATTGCCGAGTAATTCCGCATCCAGCGCGCCTGCAAAGTATATCTTCCTCGATCGGGACGGCGTCATCAACCGTGATTCATCCGAGTATGTTAAATCCTGGGAAGAGTTTGCCTTCCTGCCGGGCAGCCTCACCGCACTTGAAAAGCTGACCACAGCCGGCTACCGGATTATCGTCATCACCAATCAATCGATCATCGGCCGCAAGTGGGTGACACCGGAAACCCTTCAGGATATCTTTAAGCGGATGTGCACCGCCATTGAAGCGTCCGGCGGCCGAGTGTACGATATATTCTATTGTCCGCATACCCCTGACGACGGCTGCGATTGCCGCAAACCGGCCACCGGCCTGATCGAGCAGGCCGCCCGGGCCCATCGAATCGATATCGCCACCACCATTATGGTGGGCGACAGTGCCAAGGATATTTTGTGCGCCCGCAAAGCCGGGTGCAAGGCTGCCGTATTGGTGCAGACCGGTGACTTCAAAGCCGCTCAGGCACTTCTGAAAAAGGAGAAGTCGGCACCTGATGTCGTGGCCGCCGACCTTCTGGACGCCGTGGCCTGGATTTTAAACAGTGAGGCCTAGCGGTATGCCTCGAGATACAAAAGCCAATACGCTCCTGGGGCATCTCGAGCGAATCACCTTCCACAACCGCGATAACCATTATACCATCGCCCGTTTTCGCATCGATAAAACCGATGGCCTTGTCACGATCCTGGGCACCATGCCAAATCCGACTCCGGGCGAACCCTTGAAGGTTACCGGCCGCTGGGAAACCCACCCCCGGTACGGCCCCCAACTGCGAATCAAGACCTATGAAGCTCTTTTGCCCGACCGCGGGGATGAGCTGGTCACGTACCTCTCGTCAGGTCTGATCAGCGGTCTCGGCCGGCAAACCGCCAAACGCTTGGTGGCTCACTTTGGAGAAAACACCATCGATGTGATTGAGAACCATGCGGCGCGACTCAAAGAAGTCACCGGCATCGGCGAAGTGCTGGCCTTCAAAATAACCAGCCAATGGAAAGCCAAACACGCCCTGCGTAGTCTCATGGCATTTTTGCAGGAAAACGGCATCAAGACCGCCTACTGCCAGCGGATCGTAAAGACGTATGGCGACGATGCCGAAAAAATTCTGCGCACCGAACCCTACCGTCTGGTCCACGACATTCCGGGTATCGGATTTCACATCGCCGACACCATCGCCATCAATGCCGGGGCCTCACGGGATGATCCCCTGCGGGTCCGGGAATGTATACTCCACCTGCTGCTCCAGGCCGCCGAATCCGGGCATACCTATTGCGGGGAAGACGACCTGAAGCAGCAATGTTTCGAGTCTTTCGAAATCAATCCGGAACTGGTCGCCACAGCCCTGTCGGAATTGGCCGCCGAACAGGAAATCGTACTGGAACCCTCCCCGGAACCCGGTCCGGCAGCTGTCTATCACTACCGGCTGCACGTAGCGGAGATCGGTATTGCCGCCAAGCTGCAGGCCCTGATGTCAGTACCGCTCACCGACACGAACTTGAACGCCGAAGAAATTACCGCGCAGGTCCTGAAAAAACTGGCGCTGAAGCTATCGACCGAGCAACTGCAGGTGGTCGAAGGGATTCTGGCCCGCCGGGTCGGCGTCATTACAGGCGGACCGGGAACCGGCAAGACCACGTTGGTCCGCTCGTTATGTGCCGTATTCGGGAGCCTGGGCAAAACCATCAGCCTGGCGGCACCTACCGGCCGGGCCGCCCGTCGCCTGAGCGAGGTTACCGGAAAAAAAGCGGCTACCGTGCACAAGCTCCTGGGCTACAATCCTACGGAAGGCTATTTTGAGCGGGACCGGGACAATCCCCTGGAAACCGATGTCATGATCGTGGATGAGGTCTCCATGGTGGATACCATCCTCATGTACCAGCTCACCCGCGCCCTGCCGGCCGCATCAATCCTGATCCTGGTGGGGGATGCCTTCCAGCTGCCCTCGGTGGGACCGGGCAACGTCCTGGCCGACATTATTGCCGCCGACATCCTGCCGGTATTCTCCCTGAATACGATTTTCAGACAGGCTGAAGAAAGCCCGATCGTGCTTAATGCCCACCGGGTCTGGCGCGGCTTGTTTCCAGACCTCGAGGGTGAGGCTGTCGAACAGGGGCGTTCGGAGTTCTTTTTTATTGAAGCGCAGCAGCCGGATGACGCGGTTGCCCGGATCTGTCAATTGTGCACCCGGACGTTACCAGAAACATTCGGTCTGGATCGGGTTCGCGATATCCAGGTGCTGACCCCCATGCATAAAGGCGAGGTCGGGACGATCAATCTCAACCAGGTCCTGCAGAAAAAGCTCAATGCCGCCCCTGCGGCGGGAAAAATCCCCGGGGTCGCCTTCCGCCCGGGCGACAAGGTGATGCACCTGCGCAATAATTACCAGAAGGATGTTTTCAACGGCGACATCGGGACGGTAAAATCCGTCGAACCCAAAGAAAAGATACTGCGGGTCACGTATTACGACCGCAATGTGGACTACGATTTCGGTGAACTGGATGAACTGATCCTGGCCTATGCTATCTCCGTCCACAAATCCCAAGGATCCGAATACCCGGCGGTGATCATCCCCCTGTTGACCCAACACTTCATCCTGTTGCAGCGAAATCTGTTGTATACGGCCATGACCCGGGGTAAACAGCTGGTGATCCTGATCGGATCACCACGGGCACTGGAAATCGCCGTTAAAAACGATAAGACCGGCAGGCGACGTTCGGGTCTGGTGAACCGGTTAACCGTTTGGGCATAGGTTTAAGGTATAATGGGGTTGAAAAAGCACCACCGCCAACCGGCAAGTAAATCGCAAAAGATCATCACCGCGGTCGTAGCGGATGCCGATGGCGATATCTTTGAGTTGGAAGGTTACGGGGCGGTCAGTATGGCCGGCCCAGCCAGGGCGCCGCTGACCACGAACAATACAAATAAATTGCCCCATGGCAGTGAACTGATGCTGCTACCCGACCGGCGCCCGGTACTGTGGAATCTGAGCCGGCAGCGCTATGAAACCGTCACCGAAAATCCTTATGCACCTGGAGAGCCCCTTTATCCGGTGGCGGTTTTCAATTCACCCGGCTATGTGATCACCGGCGTAAGCGCCTACGAAGAAGATCCGTCGGCCGGTTACCTGCCGCTTTTTTCATACGGTGCGGTCGGCTGGTATAAAAATGGGTTTCGGACAGCGGCTGTGCAGGTGGATCCGGAACCACGGCAGGACCTGCGCCGGATGAAACCTGCCGATGTGGCCCGGGGGGTCAAACGAAAACAGAAAGCCCTGCCCGACAACCGCCTGCGGGCCCACCTGGAAACGTGCGCCCTGACCTACGGCTGCCCGGCCGGGAAGAATTTTTTCCTGGGTCGCTACGAGGCACCGCTGCCCACAGCGCAAACTTGCAATGCCCGTTGCCGGGGCTGCATTTCCCTGCAGAAAACCGATACCATTCCCGCCAGCCAGAACCGGATAGCGTTTACCCCATCGCCGGATGAAATCGCCCAGGTAGCCCTGACCCATATCCGGGATGTAGAACACAGTGTCGTGAGCTTCGGCCAGGGATGCGAAGGCGACCCTCTGATGGCGACCGAATCCATAGAACCGGCCATCCGCAAGATCCGGGCCGCCACTCAAAAAGGCACCATCAACATGAATACCAACGGCAGCCGTCCCGCCGCTTTGGCGTCGCTTTTCAAAACGGGTCTGGATAGCATCCGCATCAGCCTGAACAGCGTACGTCCAGAGTGCTATGAAGCCTATTTCCGTCCGGCCGGCTATCGTTTTACCGATGTGCTCAGCAGCATCGCCCTGGCCCTGGAAAACAAGCGCTTTGTCTCCATCAACTATTTGAATTGTCCCGGTTTTACCGATTCTCAGGCTGAACACGATGCCCTGGTGAATTTTCTGGCTGAATATCCGATCAATATGATCCAGTGGCGCAATCTGAATTACGATCCGCTGCGCTACTGGCAGACCATGGGGATCCTGGACACTCAGATCCGGCCCCTGGGTATGCGCAAATGCCTGTCGCGCGTACGCCGGGTGTATCCGCACCTGATGCATGGATATTTCAATCCGCCCCGCGAAAAGTGGACCAATACTGGAGACCGGACATGAAATGGGTGGCGGTAAAAGTTCTGTTTGAATTCGAGGACAAAGCCCTGGCAGCCGACCTCATTGCCGACCGGTTCTATAACTTGGGTCTCAAGGGCGTGGTCATTGACGACCCCAAAATGGACCCGGATGAGGACTGGGGCGATGATGCGGTGCCCATACCGAAAAAGGATGCCGTGACCGGCTACTTACCGCGGGATGAGCGCTTCGCAGGCAAACTGGGCGTTCTGGAAACTGCCCTGGCGGATCTGGGGCGTGCAACGGGGATTCAATGCCGGGTGGTTTGCAGCACAATCGATGAAGAAGACTGGGCGCATGCCTGGAAGGCGTTTTTTTTCCCGGAAAGGGTGGGCCGCAACATTGTGGTTAAACCCACGTGGCGGGCGTTTACCCCCCGGCCGGATGACCTGGTCATAGAAATAGATCCCGGGATGGCGTTCGGTACGGGTACGCATCCCACCACTTCGCTTTGCATCACGCTGCTGGAAAAATACCTGCAGCCGGGTGGCGCTTTCCTGGATGTAGGCACCGGCAGCGGCATTTTGATGGCAGCTGCGTCCAAACTCGGGGCCGGTCGGGGACTGGGCATTGACAATGATCCCCTGGCCGTTCAAATAGCGGCGGAAAATTTGCAATTGAACGGAGCGGACCCCGCACTGTTCCAGGTTGCCGCCGGAGACCTCGTGACCAGCGTGACATCCGCTTACGACCTGGTAGCAGCCAACATCCTAGCGGCGGTCATCGTAGAGCTCCTGGATGACCTGCCGGTACACCTGGTTCCCGAAGGCATCATGATCGCCTCCGGTATCATCATGCCAAACAAATCCGCAGTAATCGATAAAATGACGGCGCAAGGCCTTGAGGTGCTCGAAGTGTTACCCTAGGACGGGTGGGTGGCGATAGTAGGAAAAAAATCAGACAATTAGAAAGCGAAACAATGTGTGCGGTTGATTTAAGCGGGAGGCCGGTCGGTTTGACCCGATACCGGCAACCGGACACTGAAAGTGGTGCCCCGGCCCTTCTCGGACTCAACCGAAATGGTTCCGTTGTAAGCTTCTACCATGGTCTTGACACTGGCCAGGCCCAGCCCGGTGCCTTGGCCCAGCGGTTTGGTCGTAAAATCCGGTGAAAAGATTCTGGCCAAGTCATCGGTGCCGATACCTATGCCTGTATCGGCGATGTCGAGTTCAACATGACGGTTTTGTAACCGGGTGGCCACGGAAAGCCGCTTATCTTCGCTGTCCGCCATGGCATCGATGGCATTGGTGATCAGATTGTTTACAATCTGCTTAATCTGCACGGGATGCCCGTAAACCAACGGCGGTGGTTCAGTCAGCTGAACCTCTTTTTCAATTTCACGCCGGAAGATCGGATTCATTCGGAAAAATTCCAATTCAGACGTAACGATGCTGTTGACATCGACTTCCGTCTTTTCCTGCAGGGGATTGGTGCTGGCGTGAAGCAGGATCGACCGGATGATTTTCTCCAGGTCAATGGCATTGTTTTTCACCCTGCGCAGCAAGGAGCTGATGTAATCCAGATCCGGATTTTCCTTGGCCAGTTTGAGAGATGCCAAATCAATGGTTGCGAAGACTGACTGCAGAGGGTTTTTCAGGTTGTGGACGATCTGGGACACGTGTTTGCCGATTTCGGCCTGGCTGTTGATATGGATCAACTGCTGGGTTCGCTCGGTAACCCTTTGCTCCAGCAACTGATTATTCATTTCAAGCTGCTCGAGCAGCCCTTTCTTTTCCTGCTGAATCTCGAAAATCTCCAGGGCCTGTCGGACGGTTATCTTCAACTCCTCGCGATTAAAGGGTTTGACGATGTAGCGGTAAACGCTGCCGTTGTTGATGGCCTCGAGAATCGTATCGGTATCACTCGAGGCCGACAGGACCACGCGGATAACATGTGGATATTCCGCCTGAACCCAATCCAGGAGCATCATACCGTCCATTTCGGGCATCATGAGGTCGGTGACCACCACATCCACCGTCTCTTGATCCATGATGTCAAGGGCCAGACTGCCACTCAGGGCGAAGCGGGAGCGGTAGGGCTCGGCCTGCATAGCCCGCTCGAGGGCCTTGAGGGTGACGCGGTCATCATCGACAAATAATACGGTTCTATTTTGCATGGGCCACATGATTGCTCGATGGCAGTGAAGTGATACGCTCGGAAATGTGTTACCACACTCTTATTATGATAGGCAACAACCGATCAAAATCTCTCGAAAATCGGTCAACTCAGCAATCATCAGGCCCCTTTATGGCGAAGCCGGACAGTTGGCTTGAACAAACTCATTGAGATCCTTGAGCTGGATCTCCAGCGAGGCCGTCTTTTGTTCGATTTCCGAAACATTCTGTTGCCGGGCAGCCTGCTCCAGGTCAATTGCTGTCGCCCGGATGCCCTCCATATCGAGGTTGGCGGCCGCCCCTTTGATTTTATGGGCAAATTTCTCGGCCGTATCAGTTTGCCCGGCGGCCGTCGAGCTCTTGATTTCAACCAACTGCCGCGTTGTTGCATCGGTGAACATATCCAGCAGCTCTTTCAAAAAGTCGCTATCGCCCATGGCCGTGTGCAGGGCCCGTTCGAGGTTGATGGGGGCCGTGCCGGCCGCATTGCTATTGCCACCGGGGCGGCTATTAACCTCAAGATCCGGTTGTTTTTCCGTCTCGTTAACGGATTCTGGTAACAACGCTTCAATCCGGGCGCGCAGTTTAGCCAATCTGAGCGGCTTGGTGACGAATGCATCCATACCGGCCGTCAGGCAGCGTTTGCGAGCTTCTTGGGAGGTGTCGGCCGTCATGGCCACAATAGGGGTGGTCCGGCCGCCGATCACTTCTTTATCCAGAATCTCGATTTCCCGAATCTTTTTGACCGCCGTCACCCCGTCCATACCAGGCATCTGCATGTCCATGAGGATCAGGTCGAAGCGACCGCGCCGGAAAGCCTTCACCGCTTTGTGGCCGTCATCGACGAGGTGTACCGAAAAACCGTCATTTTTAAGATGACTCTCGACCAATCGTCGGTTCATCTCGTAATCTTCGGCAACGAGGATATGGATATTGCGAAATTTCTTTTCGGCCACACTGTGTTTGGTCACCAGCACCGGGTCGCTAGAATCTTCGTGACCGCCCATTAGAACTTCAGCGATGACTTCCTGGAGGACCGCTTTGCGCACCGGTTTGGTTAAATAGCCCCGGCAGCCCAGCTTACGCATCCGGCGTGCCTGGCGGCCCCGCGTCACCGATGTCAAAACGATGCGCGCCACACTTTGCAGATGCGGCGATTGATGCACTGCCTGGGCCAACTCATAACCATCCATTCCGGATAGGGTCAGCTCCATAATCAACAGGTTAAAACCAACCTTTTCATCTTCAGCCCGGTTGAGGGTTTCCAGTGCCGTGGTGCCATCGGGCACCACAGTTACCAAGCAACCCATTTCAACCAGCATGTCCTGTAGAATCTTGCGATAAGTAGCGTTACCGTCGGCCACAAGCACCCGGGTGTCGGCCAGGTCGACCGTTAACTCTGTCCGGAGTGCCTGGGGGGCTGGCGCCTGACCCGGATCGAGATCCAACTGAAACCAGAAACGCGAGCCTTGGTCCGGCCGACTCTCCACATTCAGCTGCCCGCCCATGACCGCCACCAGCTCACGGGATATGGTTAACCCCAGTCCGGTGCCGCCAAAACGGCGGGTGGTCGAGGCTTCCGCCTGGGAAAACCTGGCGAATATGCGCGCCTGGTGCTCAGGGGCGATACCGATGCCGGTGTCGCTGACCGAAAATTCCAGGGAAACCGAGTCGTCAACGGGACTATTTTGTTCCCGCTCCCGGCGCTTGACCTCTACAAACACTTCACCGTGCTGGGTGAATTTGATGGCATTGCCCACCAGGTTGACCAGAACTTGCCGGATATATTGGGGGTCTCCGATCACCTGAGCCGGCACCGCCTGGTCGATGAGACAGGCCATTTCAAGGCCCTTCTGTTCGGCCTGAATCGCCAGCAAAGAGGCCACATCCTCTACCAGAACCCGCAAGTCAAAACCGATCCGGTCCAAGCGGATCTTTTCTGATTCTATTTTTGAATAATCGAGAATATTGTTGATCAGCAACAGCAAGCCGTCGCCAGATTGCTTCAGGAGCTTGACGCAGGCGTATGGCTCTTCCCCCAAGTCCATGTCCATAAGCAGTTCGGCAAAACCGAGAACCGCGCTCAGAGGCGTCCGCAGTTCATGACTCATATTGGCCAGAAATTCGCTCTTGGCACGGTTCTCCTTCTTTTCAAAATCCCGGGCCTTTTCAAGTTCGTCCGACCGTGACCTTTCCGCCGCCAGCAAGCCATTCAGGCGGGCAACCTCAGCTTCCAGCGACTTTACCTTTTTTCCAAGATCGTTTTTATTCGAACTGCAACGCATATAAACCTTCTTGTAAACCGTTCTGATGCCAGATTTGCCATACCGGTCCTGGCGGGCACCACAATCCGGATTCCACACTGCCCTCTCATGACCTCTGCTGAGAGTATCGGCTATTTTTTCGTTTTCTTTATGGCAACCCCTCTGTTTATTGAATTCGGGCGCCGTCTACCTTCGCCAGACGGGTTTGTTCTGGAACGGGGTGTCTTTCTTTGGTCTTGACAGGCTACCGGTCCTACTCTATAAGATAACGTCTTTAAAATCAGATGCCTGTACGATAGGCCCACAAATGGAAAGGATATGAGCATGGAAATCAAGGCGCCGATGCCCGGTACGATTATTCAGATTCTGGTACAAGAAGGGGAAGCAGTAGCGGAAATGCAGGAAGTCGCCATTTTGGAAGCCATGAAGATGGAGAATGCGATTCCCACCACAATCGCCGGAACCGTCAAATCCATCAGCATCAAGGAAAACGATAAGGTCGCAACTGAACAGGTGTTGATGGTCATCGAGTAGAACCCATCTCAAAAAAGGCTTCCGGACGGGCATAGGCTTCAGGCGTCAACCAATTGAGATGCATTGTTTTTTGTCGAAGTGTGCTTTGGCTGGGCGGGCAACGCCAGCCTGACCCGCCCCTAAGATTAAAACTGGAAGGCAATCCCGGCGCGGGAAAACCTTCCGGCCGTATAGAATTGTTGCGGATCCCGCGGGCCACTTGCGGGGACCCAATATCCATTCTCTGAAACCGGTTCCAGGACTTTCTCTACCCTGTCTAGGAATAAGGAATCAGGTGGACAACCTCCGAAGCGGGAACGATGTCCACCTGTTTTTTTATTTCCGGCAGCATGTCGGCCAGCACTTCCAAGGTCACCTGGTAGGGGTGCCCGATACCCACTGCCTCCCCATGTCGCCGGGCCGTTTTAATCAAAGCCCGGATCTGCTTTTCCACAAACGCCTGCTCCTGAATGTGATCGAGAAAAATATCTCGTTGTGAAAAGGGTACCTGCAGCAGGCGCGCCGACTGCCAGGTGATCGTCTCCTTAGTCGTGCGGCTATCGATAAAAAAAAGGTTTCGCTTTTTCAATATCGAAAAGATCTGGTTCATCTGAAAGGAGCTGCTGGTAAGCCCGGAGCCCATATGGTTGTTTACCCCTTTTGCGAGGGGAATATCATCGAGGTTGCGATTCAGTCGATCGATCAATTCATCTGCACTCATAGAAGCAAGCAGCGCCCCGGGGCCCGGATTCACTTTTGGGTACTCGTTGGGTTCCATGGGCAGATGCACCATAATTTCAATACCATGGTCACTGGCATTTTTGATAATGTTCGTTTTGTAGGGACTGTGAGGTAATATCGAAAATGTCAGGGTGGCATCCAACCGACAGAATTTTTCTGAAATTATTCGATTGTAACCCATGTCATCGATGATGATGGCCACAGCCGGACGGGCTCTTTTGACGGGTGGCATGGGGGGGCGCTCACCAGGAAAGTCCCGGGTCGGATAGATCTCGTAGGTCGGTGGCTTGACCACGGCGGGTGGAACGGCAGCTATCGTTGGAGCCGGTTTTTTTCCGGGAGCGGGCTTGACGGAGGTAACCACCGGCTTTTTTGCGTCTCTGGAACGGTATGGCGTGATGATAAAATGGGCCGTGATGGCCGTGGTAACCACGACAGCCACCAAGACAGCCAGAGCACCGAAGATCTTGGAGAGGCTGGTGCCTACTGATTCCCGGCGGGTGCTTTTACGTTTGGAGCTCTTTTTTCCGGTCGAACGTTTGCGGGCCGTCTTTTTCCTAGCCATATACCTTCCAGATCTGGTCGCTCAATTCAGATATCCGTAGAAACTATTTCAAATGCAACGCCCGCCTTGCCTGCCTGCCAGGCGAAGCTTACAGCGAAGACTGATCCGGCGACATGTCCTGCTTAGCTCGGAAAGCGAAGCGGGAAGCTCTTGGCGCGTGGACGGGACCTTGGACCAAAAGCCGTTTCTTAAAATAGCGTCTAATTCGTTCTCAGTCACCAGCGTCACGAAGGGGCCCGTACGCGCGTTTCATGGCTGGCCGACCCGACGTATTACGGTCGGGCATTCATTAGTGTCCATCCAGAAATGGTAGATTTTGGTTCAGATTGACGCGAAGCTAATGCCTAACGCGGTGCAAGGCATGAGCAATTTTGAAACCACAGATATAGCGGGCTATTCCGAAGATAGCGCTATGCATCACTGCGTGCTCAAAAGAGCGAAAACGCCGCTCTGGACCAAAAGATGCCGTTTATGGATGGGCACGGGTTAGAATATCGTAACCCATCAGTATATCCAACGCCCGTACCACCTGGTTGTCGGACGCCAGCCGCTCCGGTTCAAGCGGGCCGTGGCTGGGCTGACGGTTTTTCTGGTGTGAATCTTGTTTTTGTTTTTCAGCGTCACCAGGTTTCACTGGTTCGGCGTCCAAATGATTCTGGAGATCTTTCTCCTTCAGCATTCGCTTTTCGTCGGCCGCTAGATCTTTTTGATCGAGGATGGAATGATAGACGGTTATATCGGGCTCGATGCCTTTGGCCTGGATGGAACGTCCGCTGGGGGTGTAATATCGGGCAATGGTTAGTTTCAGGCCATATCCATCCCGCAGGGTTTCGACGGTTTGCACCGACCCTTTGCCAAAGGAAGTCGTCCCCAAGATTACCGCGCGTTTGTTGTCTTGAAGCGCTCCGGCCACAATTTCAGAAGCACTGGCGCTGCCGCCATTGATGAGCACCACCAGGGGATAGGTCACATCGTCATCATCTTTGTGGGCGCTGAACGCACGGGTGTGGCGCTTCAGCCGGCCTTTGATAGATAGGATTTCACCCTCGCTGAGAAAAATGTCGGACATCTTGATCGCCTGGGGGAGCAGGCCGCCGGGATTATCCCGCAGGTCAAGTACCAACCCTTTGAGGGCTCCATGCTCTTTCTCTAGTTTTTTCAATGCCTTTTTAAGGTCTTTAACCGTCTGGTCCCTGAAATGAGTCACCCAGGTATAAGCGTACCCCGGTTTGAGCATGGTTGCCCGCACACTCTGAATCGGAATCACATCCCGGATCAGATTGAACACCAAGGGTTCCGGCTCGCCTTTGCGGGCAACCGTCACCTTCACTTTGGTCCCTTTGGGGCCACGCATTTTTTTAACGGCTTGCCTGTGGTCTTTCACGGGTTTGTCGTCGACCTTGATGATACGGTCACCGGCTTTGATACCGGCCCGGTAGGCTGGGGTGCCCTCTATGGGTGATACGACGGTCACGAATCCGTCACGGATACTGATACTGATGCCGATGCCGGTGAATTTGCCTTTGGTGTCAATCTGCAAATCCTCGAACTCCTCGGGCGGCAGCAGCAAGGAATGGGGATCGAGGCTGCTCACCATCCCCTGAATGGCTTTTTGGACCAATTTCTCCGTATCCACGGGATCCACATAGTTCTTCTCGATCATTTCTATGACATCTGCAAATGTTTTCAGCCCCTTATAGACCGCTTCACTGTCCGCTGAAGATTCACGGGTAAACCCGGTGGCAATCACCAGGAAAAGAACCGCGATGATCATCATTTGCCAGAGCCGTGGTTGTCGTCTGTTATTACGCGTCATAAATAGCACCTTTTCTGAAGCATTCTAAGTATTACGGATCTATCCTTTCCGAATCCAATTAGCAGGATCAAGCGGTTTCCCGTGATAGCGTACTTCGAAGTAAAGTCCTGGTCCCTCCGGGGAACCCGTGTCACCGACGGTGGCGATGACCTCATTGTCTTCTACTGCCTCGCCCTTTTGCTTAAATATCTCTTCAACATGGGCGTATACCGTATAGTAGTGGCCGCCGTGGTCAATGATCAGCATATTGCCATAACCCTTGAACCAACTTGAATAGAGTACCCGGCCGGGAAATACGGCATAGACGGGTTCTCCCCTGTCCGCACTGATATCGATGCCGCTGCGGAAATTCATGGTATTGAATTTCTCGTTTTTATAGGCACCGAAGGAATTTTTGATCTTACCCTTGACGGGGAGTTTTAGCAAGCCTTTACGGGCAGTGAAACTATCCGGTAGGTTGGCACGCGGCGGCTCGGTTTGGGCCGCTGCTGTCGCAGTCTCGCGCGCGAGAGCTTTCCCGAGCTGCCGGATGACCTGGTCCAGATTCTGGGCGTCTTCTTTAAAAACCTCGATGGCCGCCAGCTCAAGTGATTTTTTACTCCTGATTTCAGAGAGTACCGCAGATTTACGCTTTTTTTCCGTCAGCACTTCAGCGGCCCTGAGGCGATAGTCGCGTTCAATCACCACTTTCGCGGCCCTGCGCTTTTGCTGCTTTGCCTGTAGGGCTTCCAGTTGATGGTAGTCCCGCTCAAGTTTTTCCAGGAGCCGCTCATCCTGTTCCAGGATTTTCGATAGGGCCCGTTCCCGTTGCAGCAGGGCACTTATTGAGTCGGCTGAGGCCAGAATGTTGAGTTGACCCAACCAACTCAATTTATACAGGGCCACCAGGCGGCCGGAGGCATAAGATTCGGCCATGTTAATCTGCTTTTGCAGCGCGTCGAGGGCCGCCTGATTTTTATTGAGCTCGTTGTCAATCCGGGCCAGGTCGCGTCGGCCGGTCGCCACTCTCTGGTGGGCCCGGTGGAGCGACCGTTCGATTTTATCGAGACTGCGTATAACCGCCGCTTCCTTTTGGGTATACACAACAACCGCTGCCTGGGAGCTTTTGATTTTTTTCTTCAGGGTCCGTGCTTTTTTGCGGGCCTGGGTCATCTCGCCTCGGGATGGTGATTCCGGGGGCTGCAAAGCTACGATTTTGACATAACGCGGGTTGTTGCGCAGGTAACCGACAGTGTCTTTATATCTTACTTTCAGCCACTTGCCCTGATTGGCAATTATCACAACCCTAGTTGGGCGACTTAGTACCGCAAGGGTGCGACTTTTCAGGCTGGGTTTGGCTCGTAGGTTTAGCCGGTCTACCTTGATCAGGGCAGCATGGGTTGACCGACCTTCCGTGGCGGTCGGGCCAAGCCACAGCAAGCCGGCCACCAGCACCCATCCGGTGAGAAGGACATACCTGAAAATGGGGCGAACTGGGGTCATGGTTCTAAATATTGCTTCAAGGATACAAAACAGCCCAGCCAGCCTACCAGCATGCTGGCCAGGATGATCCCGCCATAAGCCGGTAGCGGCAGGAATTGAATGTGGAATACACCCAAGCCGAAACCCTGCTGAACCTGGGCAGCTACCGTGAAGTACGCGGCCAATAGCCCCACCAACCCCAGGACACCGCCCAGAAGGCCCTGGATCAGGCCCTGAATATAGAACGGGGCTTTGATAAATCCCGATTCGGCTCCCACCAGACGCATAATTTCGATCTCATCCCGGCGTGAATAGATAACCAGTCGTACCGTATTGCCCACAAAAAATATGGCGGCCATGAGAAACATTCCGCCCAGCAGGTATCCCGCCAGTGAAAAGAGCTTGATCATCTGCGAAAATCGGCCGAGCCATTTTTGACCGTATTCGACTTCTTCCACGGCCACCAGGCGTTCCAATTGGCGAGCCAGTTGCTCCACATTCTCAAGGTCACGGCTTTCGGCAGCCACCCGGATCTCGAAGGCGTCCGGCAGCGGATTGCGCTCGAGCCGGTCGAGTAAAGAAGCATGTCGTTGCATTTGGGCTTTCAGTTGCCGCAGGGCCTCTGTCCGGGGAACGAACGCAATACTCTCTATGCCGCCCATGGTCCTTATTTTACCTTCGAGGGACTTGAACGTTGTGGGGTCTGTGGATGGTTTCAGGTACACCATGACCCGGATGCTGTTTTTCCAGGTCTCCAACAAGGTGTTGGTATTCATGATAAAAAGCGAGAATGAACTGACGATCAGAATGGAAAACGCGATCGTTAGGACGGTCACCGTATTGAGAAACCGGTTGTCGTATATGTCGGTCAGCGCTTTTCTAATGTATAGTCGCATGGTCTTTGGCCTCAGCACCCTCTACAGACTGCACGCAACCGTCTATAAGACGCACGATGCGCCCCCCGGCTTTATTCACCAGGGACCGGTCGTGGGTGGCAATGACCAGGGTGCCGCCCCGGGCGTGAAATTTTTTCAACAGACCGAAAATGATGTCCGCCGATTCCGGATCAAGGCTGCCGGTCGGTTCGTCCGCCAGAATAATGTCCGGATCCCCCACGACCGCCCGGGCAACAGCAACCCGTTGCTGTTCACCCCCGGAAAGACTGGGCGGCAGCGTTTTTTGACGGTCTTCCATTCCGACCGTTCTGAGAACGGCGTTCATTTTTTTTTCGATGAGTTTGCGCTTCTTGCCGGCGGCTTCCAATACAAGCGCAACATTGTCAAAAACGGATTTGGTGGGTATCAGCTTGTAGTCCTGAAAGATGATGCCGAACTTTCTTCTCAGAAAGGGAATCCGTTTGCGGGATATCCGGGAAAGATTCATCCCGTCCACCAATACTTGCCCCCCGGAAACGGGTTCTCCCAAATATAGCATTTTCAGCAGGGTGGATTTGCCGGCGCCACTGGCGCCGGTGACCAGAACGAATTCATTTTTCTGTATATCGAGGGTAATGTCCGCAAGTGCCTTTTTGGACCCGTACTGCTTGTGGACATGAAACATGCGGATAATGGCATCTTTTTCAGCCGGATTCATCATGTCAGTTTTCGCTCTCCGTGCTGCCGGTCGCGGTCAACTCTAAAAACGCTATCTCGCATGGGGATTGACCCCTCAAGGATATGTTGATATGACCCGGATTGAGCTTAAGGAGTGCTGTTCCCAGTTTTCCTTACTCGGAGCCTCCACTGAATCCCATAAAGCGTGCTTCTTCCATTTCAGTGGAGGCTTTTTAATATCGAATCAACGCCTTAAAGTCAACGACCACCCGCAAGGTGGGCAAGTTGGATCGAACACACGGCAGCGCCACCTTACAATTTCTAAAAGGAACACCCATGAAAAGCGAACTCATCCAGTTGCTCTGCGAAAAATCGTTTAAATACACCGAAAAACCCTCTTTCAAACTGGTTTCCGGAAGGATGAGCCGGTTTTATGTGAACTGTAAGCCCACGGTACTCAGTCCGCGGGGCATGTACCTGGCAGGGCATCTGGTCTTCGAGGCAATCTGCGATTTGGACATAAAAGGTGTTGGCGGACTCACCTTCGGGGCCGACCCGGTGGCGGTGGCCACCGCCTTTGCGTCCGAACTCAAGGGGCAGCCGATCCACGCTTTTTCAATCCGTAAAACCCAGAAGGACCATGGCATCGTGAAATGGGTGGAAGGGGATCTCGCCCCCGGAGACCCGGTCGTCATCATCGACGATGTCGCCACCACCGGTGGTTCCACCATCAAGGCCATCGAGCGGGCCCGGTCGGAGGACCTGAATGTGGTTCGGGCTGTGATCCTGGTCGATCGTCAGGAGGGCGGGCTGGATAATATCCGCACGCATGTACCGGAGACGAAAGCGATCATCACACGCGATGAGCTCATGCAGGCCATTGGTAAATGACATTCATTTTCCGCGGCCTCAAAGGTTGTAATTCTTTCAACGAACATCGGGGATGGATTTAGACCCGACCTACCTTCGCAAGCCCGATAACATCAAAAGGCCTAAACTCCTAGCGAGTTTTCCGTATACAGGGGATCGGTTGCCATTGCCGCTCCAAGCAGAGGCTCGGTCAGGGCTGCCATTGCCGCCGGTTGCGATGATACAACATCGAAATCGCATACCAGGGGGACATGGTCTGAAAACGTCACCTGGGGGACAAAAAAACTCGACACATTGATTGCGGGGCTATGCAAAATGTAGTCGAGCTGCCGCTTGGGGGCCCGGCTGGGATGGGAGGGCAAGCCCTCGGGGTTGGCGCTTACCAGGCCGGAAGCCGCTTTGAATAAAGACAGCTCCCGGGCACCCCGGAAGACATTGAAATCACCAGCCACAATCACCGGCTTGCGGGCTTTGCTGATCACGCCATATAGATCGTTGAGCTGGTCCTGCCGCTTTCGATAACGAAGCGAAAGATGGACCAGAAAGATGTTGACCTCGTCCAGTTCGATCTCGATAACCAGGCGCTTGACCCCGTTGTTGAGGTAATGAAATTGGCGGGACTGGATGACCTGGTTGGTCAGAAGGGCATTGCCCTGCTTGTTTAAAATCGGGAGCTTTTCGGCAACCGAACCGCTGCCGTATTTGGATTGAAAAACAGGGCTGTGGGCAATCCGATCCGCCAGGGTGCGGGCCTGGTTCTCCCGGCTGGTCCGAAAGGATCCTATGTCCACCTCGACCAGGCCGACGATATCCGGATCTAAAGACTCGATAAAATCTATGATTTTTGAAAGGTTATCATCGGTACGCTTGAAATAGCCCATAAAGGGCAGCGGCAGGTGAAACCGCCGGCCGATACCGGTACCGTAGCGGATATTGTAAAGCAAAAAGCGCATATGATTCTCAGCCATCTAAAGGCTGAAATGGAGCTTGGTTGATATCCAAATGGGATTTTTAGAACGAATACTCGTAACCATAATCAGTAATAGACGGATGGCAACCTATAAATATGAGCACAGCCCACATATGTTCCTTTTCAGTTTTAAATTCAAGTTATTCCATTGAACCGCCGTCTTCCATAACATTTTTAGTCTTCCTGGCCGCCAGAACAACATTGGCGCTAAAGATCAGGAGGGCCCCTGCCCAGCCAGCCAGCGTCAGTGCCGGTTCGGCCACCAACAAAGGCCCGAACAGGGCTGCCAGTAGAATGCGGGTGGATGAAATGATGCCGCCCTCAACGGCGGTAACATATCGAAATCCCAGGGTCAGTAGATACTGCCCGGCAATGCCCGTGCCGGCACAGAGCGCCAGATAATAGAACTCGATGGCGTCCGGAAAAAATATATGCTGGTAAAACATTAAATAAATTACGACCGATCCCAAGCCGAACATGTAAAAAAGGATGGTGTGCGTATCATGGTGCTGGCGGCTGAGATTCAGATAAATGATGGCTGCGGCCGCGGTCAGGCCCGACATCAGGCCCCAGATGTGGTTAGGATTCAGGCCGAAGCGGCCGGGTGACAAAACCAGCCAGACACCCGTAAAGGCCACCATTACCATTGCCAGCGCAATCCGGTCGCGTTGCTTCTTGAGGAAGATCCAGGTGAAAATGGCGATAAACAGCGGGTAGGTCATGTTGAGGATGTTGGCTTGGGCCACCGTGGTCACCGTAACCGCCTTGAAAAAGCAATAGACCGCCGCACAATTCGACAGGGTCCGCCCCAATAACAGGTGATGGTTGACCAGGTTCAGGCGACGCTGCCGAATTTTCATCACCGTGAAAACCACAATAAATCCAAGTAAAAAACGAGCAAACACAAAATAGGACGCATCGATAGCCACCCGGGACCGGGACCACTGGATGGCCACCGTGGACATGTAGAAACAGAACGCCGATGCAAACACGGCCAGGCAGCCCAGTAAAGAGAGCAGTTGGTCATGATTCAAACGGAGTAATCTTGGCGGAATGGTTCGGGACATAAGATCGGATATTACGATAATGAGATGAATCTGTATAGACTTGTCCCACTTTAGAAGCTGCCGCATAAAAATCTTTTGACCCAATCTTCAGCCTACGCTGAAGCTATGGCTGATAAACTCTATTTGGAGCCTTGCTTGTCAGGCGTAGCTCGCAGAGGGAAGACTGAACCTTAGGCCAAAATCTGTTTTTTGAGATAACTTCTATATATATTGCTGTGAATATTTCAAAACCCGGTCCACGTAAGCGATGGTCTCGCGATAGGGCACGTCGCCCTTAAACCGATCCACGGTGCCTGGTCCGGCATTGTAGGCGGCCAGGGCTTTGGCTACGTTGCCGTCATAGCGGTCAATCATTTTTCTAAGATACCGGGCACCGCCATCGATATTCTGCTCGATGTCGAAGGTATCTTCGACGCCGAGTTCCCGGGCCGTGGCCGGCATAAGTTGCATCAAACCCTGCGCCCCGGCGCGCGACAGAGCCCGGGGATTATACCCGGATTCGGCCTTGATAACCCCTTTTATGAGGTTTTCCGGAAGGTTATATTTAACGGCCGCTCGTGACACACCCCGATCAATCCGATCCATTTCACTGAGTTTTGGCACCGGTTCTTTCAGTGAGTCGGGACCATTATCCCGGGGCATCACCGCTGGCGTCGTCTCTGCCGGCCCAGCGGGCTGCAACTTGATCTCGCCAGGAGGTGGTTGCTTCGGCACATTTTGGTCGTTCAGGGCCTGCAGTATCCGCCCGTAAGAGCTGGATTGAATCGGCGCCGACATCAGGGCCAGGACCGACAAATCAGGTTCGCTTTTTCGATCGCCGCCGTTATCGGCAAACATATCGAGAATGGTATTGAACCGTTTCAGTTTTTCCGTGGTGACATCGACCTGGCCGGCAACAGTCCGCCTTTGAAGGTTATAGCGGGCCAATTGCTCCAGGCTTTCCTGGATTTTCATCCTGCCTCCGACTCTTAAGCGTGGGGGTGCATGTTTGGTTTCCAAGGAAAAACATGCACAATCCATACCCAAATCGGAAAGACGTATTTTGACAATATTTTCTGAGAGATATGGTGAAAGTAGCGGCCGGTGAGATCTAGAATCGATCCAAACCGCTGGCTTTGTGACGAGGACCGTCAATATTCTGCTGCCTGGAGACTGCGTCACAATGTTCAATTTGTCTTCAGGTCCAGTCTTCGCTCTGCGAGCTACGCCCGGCAGGCAAGGCGGGCTGAGGGTTTCAACCGCAGGAATACATGTAGTATTTTGAGGATTGTAATTTTAATCTGACGCAGAGATGGTGCCAAAGGAGACATCGCGGCACAGCCTCTCAGACTTTGGTTGGAAATGAGAGGGAAACGGTTGTGCCCTGGTTTGGTGTACTGCTGATGTCAATCCGCCCGCCATGGGCCGCCATGATGGTTTTGCACATGCTCAGCCCCAGACCGTATCCACCGGTTTTGCGGGTCCGTGATTTGTCCGCCCGATAAAAGGGCTCAAAAATGTAGGGCTGGTCTTCGGCCGGGATGCCGATACCGTGGTCCACTATCCGGATAACGGCATATCCTGGTCTTTCCGCGAGGCTAAGTTCTACCGGCTGATCGCTTTTTCGGGAATATTTCATGGCATTATCGATTACATTTCTAAGCGCAATGCCGGCTTTCTCGTAATCGGCCCGGATCACTGTTTCGGCCAACGCCCCTCTAACCACCAGACCCGGCGGCTGGTTTTCAAAATCACGCCCGAGTTCCTGGATCAAAATGGCCAGGTCCGCTGACTGCAGGTTCAGCGAACCGGCATCGTGCTGCATCCGGGCCGCCTCGAGAATATCGGTAATCATTTTCTCCATCTCGAGGATGTCTTCCCGCAAGGACTCTTTCTTGGAACCCTCGGGCAGCATTTCCAGCCCGATTTTCAACCGGGTCAGCGGCGAGCGCAGTTCATGACTCACATCCAACAACAGCTGCTCGCGGGCGTGCATGGCCTTGCTGATCCGGGCGACCATGTTATTGAAAGCTTCGGCCAGATCCCGGAACTCGTCCGACCGTTTTTCCGGGACCCGGTGTTCCAGATTACCGTCGCCGACCTGGGTCACACCTTCAGTTAACCACCTGATAGGTTTGAGAATCCTACGGAGAACCAAGTAGGCCATGATCAACACCAGGGTAAAAAGACAAATCAGGATTATCAGTACCTTCTGGATCTGGTCCATGGCGGCGCGGCCCCTGGCGGCTTGAAACAATAGCTCGCCGTCTCCGTGGCGGACTTTTACGAAATACCGACCCCGCGCAGAACCGGCCAGCATGCCCGGCTCCTCATGCCAAATATGTACTCGCCGGCCCTGGACAGGATAAACCGTTTCAGATGTCGACCAGCTTTCCCCGGGACCGGTATAGCTGATGGTCATGGAGGCGGCCCGGGCAATCTCGCGGGCACGTTCAATGTTCGGAGGGACACCCAGATCCTGGGTAATATATTGAACATACTGTGTCAGGTGCGCATGCATGGAGGCATCCACTTTATGGCGGATAAAACCAAAAAGCGCGATCACCAGCAAGTTGATCAGAAAGCCGGTGAACAGGATGGTCAGTAAGAGCCGGGTAAAAACCGACCCAAACAGTTTTTTAAACTTGCCGGTCTGCATCCTGTGGCTCTTCTCCTATAAACACGTACCCGGCACCCCACACGGTTTTAATGAACGTCGGTTTCTTCGGATCATCGCCGAGCTTCTGGCGCAGGCGGCTCATGGTGATATCTACAGTCCGATTGAACGCATCGGAATCCATACCCCTTAGTTCCTGCATGATTTGGTCCCGGTCCATGACACGGCCGATGTGCCGCACCAAAAGGCTGAGCGCAGTGAACTCGTTGGTGGATAGATCCACATCCCGATCATCGATGAAAGCTTTGCGCCGGGGAAAATCAATCTTAAGGTTACCATAGTGTTGGACCTGTGAGACATCCGTGCGGCTCGTTCGACGTAAAACCGTCTGTATGCGGGCCACCAGTTCCCGCGGTTCAAAGGGTTTGGGCAGGTAATCATCGGCACCGAGTTCAAGCCCTACCACCCGGTCCATCAGCTCACCGCGGGCCGTCAGCATGATCACCGGGACATCACTATCCTGACGAATCCGTTTGCATACTTCAAAACCGCTCATCTCGGGGAGCATCACATCCAAAATTACCAACTCGGGCCTCCGGGAGGCAATAAGCTGCAACCCCTTTTCCGGGTGGGTCGCCGAAAAAACTTTATACCCGAAATCGGACAGATAATTCTGCAACAACGCATTGAGTTTTTCATCATCATCGATGACCAGGATTTTCTGCAGCATAGGCTTGCTCCTCCAGCGCTCTTCTAACCTTCTTTTGAGATAATCGTCAACGCAATGTAGGGAACCAGATTGAGACTAAGCCAGAAAATTTTATACATTCCCAGCAGCATGTAAATGCTTTTAGACACAGCTTCTCTGGGTATTTGGAACAAATTACCGTGAATATTTACAGCCATATCCGGCATCACTACAGATCCCAAAACCGAGAGAATCAGCAAGGCGCCGTTGATAATGGTGCACCATTTAAAGAAGTTTTTCACTTGATGCCTATCCATGCCATATCTTCCTCTATGCATCTGTAATTAAAGAACAATCCCGTCAACCTAACTTGTATCAAATTATAGAATCAGCGGAACCGACATATCAATCCGCCCCGGCCCGACAAACATGGGCGGGGCGGCAATTTCTCAACAAATGCGGTAAAAGGATTTACTTCCAGCATCTATACCGCTCGTGCTTTTCTATTTTTTCCGCCAGCAGGGTGCGCTGCTCGGGTGTCAGCATCCGGTGGAACTCAACGGCATGATCCATGACCACGTCAATCATCTCCTCGACATGGGGGCGCTTTTTGTCCACCATACGCTCCAGATCGGTACGGTCAAGTTTCTCGGATCGAACCAGAGCGGCCAATTCCAAGCGCCCTTTTTCTCGAACCGGTTTCATCTTCTTTCGGCGGTCCATGATATCCTGAGCAATGGCATCCAGTTTTTCGTTCTGGGCCGCATCCAGGTTCAATTCATCCGATATGTGCTTTTTGATCCACTCCACCCGTTTTTCAGGTGATGCGCCGTGATAACCGGCAAAGCGGCTGTGGCCGCAGGCCGCCAGGATCAGGGCCAGGGTGATAAATACGGTTACGCCGATTACGATACGTTTCTTTTTCATGCTTCCTTCCTCCTTCGCAAGATGGGTTGGTTTATGCAGGGCCGGGGGGCCAATCCGCATGTTGTAGGAGGAACGTAAATCAATCGGGGGCGGAATGCTTTTCAGAGGCGTAACAAGTTGTAACAAATTGTAGACTCGGCTTCTGAGCTACCTCATGAACACAATCTCTGTGTTGGGCGCGAGATTTAAATCCTCGAAATACCTGATGTATTCCTCCGGTTCAAATCTCACGTCCGCCTTGATCTTGAGTCCATGAGGTAGCTCAGAAACCGAGTCCACATATAGATTTGCGGCTCACATTAAAAAATCTTTCATAAATTCGATACCTTTTCTGATGTCGGTATCGGGGGTGCCGGGTTTGAGTTCGATGACGAGGGGCGTGTCCGGTTTCAGGTGGGGTTTGATGGCGGCAAAGTCGATTTCACCGGTGCCGGGCGGCAGGTGGTCGTTGCGGCCGACGGCATCGTGACAATGAACGCCGACCAGGTTGCCCGCGCATGTTTCCAACAGGTACCCGGGTGGCGCCACTGTCAGTTGTTCGGCCATATATGCATGGCCGGTATCATGCCAGTAGCCGACCGGGCCGCCGTCAAATTCAGCCAGCACCCGCTTAAAATCCTCACTGCCGGGCAGTTCATGATAATGGGCCCGATTTTCGAGGCCCAGTATCACGCCCTGCTTCTCCGCGACAGACATCAACCGGTCCAGACTGAACAGCAAGTAGTCCAGATAGTCCGGTTTCAGGATCTGCAGTTCCTGCAGCTTTCGGCCGATAAAGGTCTGGGCTTCCGGCGTGTTAATGGAATTTTGATCGAAAAACCGATGCAGCTTTTTTAACTCGGTTTCCATCGCCACCCTGCCGCAGTGGAGTACAACCGTACCGGCTTCGAGATCATTGGCCAATTCGATCGTCCGGGCAGTCCAGTTCACGGCCCGCTGACGCGATTCTTTATCCTCGGACGAAAGCGGAAAAAGATCCCCGCCCGGCTTCAATGTTTCAAACCGCGTGGGAAATGGAAAATAGTTGTGGAGACTGGTCACTTCCAAGCTGGATTTCTGCAAGGGCGCCCGCATCCCCGCAAAGAACCGATCCGTCAACCGATACTCCAGCTCAACTCCACCAACGCCCAACTGCTCAAGGTAAGCTAAAAATCGTTCCGGGTCAGTTTCGGCAGGATCTCGAAAAGAAGTGGATATCGACAGCATATTAATGGCTCATAAATGCTTTATAAGTGGCCGTACTGTTTTTTCAAAACGACGGTTAGCGCCACAGTGGGTAGATTTTGGTTCAGGACAAGGCTTGAACACTTTTAAAACCGGAGGCGTAGTAGGTCTACGTCGAGGAATTTAAAAGTGTGAAAACGCCGTCCTGGGCCAAAAGATGCCCGCCATGATTTTGGCCACATTTAAACCGACGGGTAGCTTCACAGTGGGTAGATTTTGGTTCAGGACAAGGCTTGAACACTTTTGAATCCGGAGGCGTAGTAGGTCTACGTCGAGGAATTCAAAAGTGTGAAAACGCCGTCCTGGGCCAAAAGATGCCCGCTGTGAAGCTACCCGCCGATGGTTATGAACGGCGCCCAGAACATCGGATGCGCATAACTCGCCACCGTTTTACCGGTTTTGGCATCCACCATGCCCCGGCTGTCGATCAACTCCAGCATGGCCGCGCGAACAGCCCCGGCTTTGGCCAGGGTCTTATCTGCTCTCTGGTGTCTGAAAATACCCGTGGTCAACCTGGCTGCCGAGGTCGTTTCCACAGGCCACATACTGACCAGGATGGCACGGGCGCCGGCGAAAAAAAAGGCCCTTCCCAGGCCGGAGACAGCTTCACTGCCGGCCCCTTCCGCTGCCCCGGTATTACAGGCAGATAGCACAATCCAATCCGCATTCAATTTGAGACGAAAAACCTCCTCCATGGTCAGCAGCCCATCTCCAGCCTCACCGGTTACCTTTGGAGAGGTCAGGGCCAGGGCCGGCTGGTCCAGACCGTCCAGATCACCGGGAACCAGGGCGTGGGTGGCGAAGGCCATAATTCGCTTGCCGGTTAGGTCCATTGCTTTGATTGTGGTTTCCGAGGCCCGGGCCCCCAGGAAAACATCGGTGGCCGGATCGGCCCCCAACGACCCGGCGATGCCCTTGATCTCGTCGGCGGTATCCGGCAGCCGGCTCAGATCACCTAATGTAACCGAATTGGCGTCCCCATTATCGAGATCGGCTTTTGGGGTAACCCGGATGCCCCGGACATTCATTGCCTTTGATATATCCGCAGCACTGCTTTTTTCAGCAGGGTCTGGACTGAAACGCGGATCACCAAAACCCACAAAGGTTGCCTGCTTGGATTTAAATCCAGGCAGGGCTCTCAAGTTCGTCAGCACCGATACAGACGGCAGGCGGGTAATGGATACCTTGCGTATCAGCCAGGGTGTTTGTCGATATTGGCTGAACAGCTCCCTGTTATCCTTTTTGGGAGTAGAACCTTCTGTCACCAGGACTGAAAAGGGAAGGCGCCCTAAAGGCCCCTGGGCGACCACAATCAGGTGGTCGGCACCCTGCCAGCCCGACTTGACCGGGACCAGCAACTGCCGATAGAGGTCATGGGCCATCGCCAAATCGAAACTGGGAATGTCGCCCAGTGTTACCGGACCGGGATCGAGAGCCCGCCGCAGGTCCCCAACCATACGATCAAGGTCACGACGACTAATGTCAACAACGGCTGTTTTAACGGGGCCGGTCCGGGAAAACGCCCAGATGAAGGTCTGCTGCTCACCGGGAAAAATGGCAATCATGGCCTCTTTCGCCTTCAAAATCCGTCTAACGGTCCCGATGCCCCCGGCACCTGGCCGGCGCAGTTCAAAATACTTGGGATACCGCATCTCGATCTCATCCAAAAAGGCCTGCCGGGCTCGTGAAAGCGTGTTCAGCTGGGTACGCAGATTATCAATATTGGCATTTTGGTTGGCGCCCGGTGGCATGGTGAGAACATCAAATAGAATATCCTGCAGGGCATCTATGCGCTGGGACAGGTCCTGCTCTTTGCGGGCCAGATCGGCAAGCTCCGGCTCAAGACCGGACAGCCGCGCACTGACTGCGGTAATAGCGCTCTGTACGGATCGTCCCCGTAAACGGTCCGCAAGTTTAAACGCCTGGCGACCGGCCTTGATCTCCATTTTAGATTCAAAGCCGGTTCCCCGGATGTCCATCAGCAGTTTCAGATAACTTTCCGCAATGGCCCGGGGCACCATTTTTTCTTTACCGAAATTCTTTTTCTGGATGATGGGCAGCGCTTTTTGAAAATCGTCATACGCTCCCACCAACTGTCCCTGATGATAGCGGGCCATGCCCCTGAGGCCGAGGCGAATGGCGGTCTTCCGATGGGTCTCCCCAAACCGTTCCCGCATGACCGGGTATGAGCTATCAATATAGCGGGTGGCCTCAGCGACGCGCCCTACCTGAATCAGTGACAGCAGGATATCGGATTTTGATACCAACACCCTGTGCTGGTAGCTGTTTTTTTCAAGCAACTGCACGGTTTGGTCATAAACCTCAATGGCACCGACATGGTCACCCTGGATGGCCAGGGTGGTAATGAGAAATTGCCGGGCCTTAATCACGCTGAATGCTTCGGGCGGCATACCGGATTGTTCCATGATCCGCAAACCAGCGCGGGCCAGTTGTTCAGCTTCGGGAAACCGATTTTGCTTGAAGATGGCCTTCCCCAGAATAATAACAGCCCGAGCGGTATAATCACCGGTCTGGCCGGCCAGACCCAGGGCCTCTTTCAGCGCTCTGCGAACTTCAATCTCCGCTTCTATCAAACGGCGCTGCTTACGGAGGTTGGTACTGAGGTCCAAACGCGCATTAATGCCGATGCGCGGGTTACGATCCACCAATTGCAAAAGGGTGTCCAAACGTTTGCGTAAGTAGATTTCGGCCTGGGCGTGCTGTCCCTGGCTTGAAAAAAATTGGGCTTGAATTCCTTGGACCTGGGCCGTCAAGCCGAGTCTTTTGGTTGGGTTCCTTCTGGCTTTGCGAGTCATTTTTTGCGCCAGTTCCATACCCGCAGCGAGGCTCTCTTGGACCGCTTTGAAGTCGCCTTGCCGGCTGTAATATTTAACCAGTTTTTCGTAGTTCCGAATGCGTGGTTTTATGGAGTGGCTTTCCTGGGTCAGGTCGATGGCTTTGACCACATCACCGAATTGGGCTTCCAGGCTGCCCAGGCTGAACAATAAGCGCCAGTAGCGTCTATCTTCCGGCGAACTGAATTGAAGTGCGGCCCGATATTCATCCCGGGCCTGTCGACTGCGTCCTAAATTATTGGCTGCATTGCCTCTCTTATGGAAAAAGGCCGCCAAAGCGGCATCGTCGCCATTCTCCGGCGGTGAGGTCTCGGCCACTTCGCGGTAGCGCCGGGTTATATCCGGATCGAATACGCCGGGTTGCTCGAGGACATCGAGAATATCTCCGATACGCCGGGGCGGGGGTTCGAACGGCGCCGTTTCCATGGATACGGTCACCGCCTTGGCCTCTTTAACCGACATTTTTTTCTCAACGCAGCCGCTGCCGATCAGCAACAGCCCCATAACCGCCGCGACCCACGGGACCGGATTTCTCCACAATTGATCTTTTTTTTTTCATCATTCCCACCTTGAATCTGTTATAGGCTTGCCTGGTTTGAAGCCCACAACGGTAAGCCTCCAATTACGGCATACGAGATGAATAGTGCAGGGCCAGCCAGACGGTTTCGCTGTCGGCAGCGGTCCATTCCACTCTATGACGGCAATGGGCCGGAAGGAGCACGTGATCCCCAGGCCGCAAAACGACCTCGTCCGCCCGGTTTTCAATCCGTAGTCCGGCACTACCTTTCAACAGAAGAACCCACTCATCAACGTCCTGGTCGTACCACTCTCCCGCGGGTGTGGCCTGACCTTTGGATACAATTCGCTCCAGTTTGAAGCCAGGTCGTTCCAGGATGGTTTCAAACAGCTCTTCCGATAATTGTTCCGGGATATTCTTCAACAAATGGCCCATTTCTGAATTCTATTGGCAAGGACTGTTTTGTCAATCAATTGTTCTTTTGAGTCCGCAGCATATATGAAAGGCTTGACACTTATTTCTCGCATACTATCATGGAATCATAGTTCACGCGGAATTCTTCACCACCTCTCACCTTATTAGCTAAATCGTCATATTTGATACCACTCGGCTACTGAAAACAATCTGTGCACGACCACTCTATTCGTCCGGCCGTGGTTCCAACTACATCCGGCAACAGTTCAATAACTGCTTAATCTCTGCTGTGTCCTTTCACAAATGGCAGGTTTTGGTTCAGAGCACGTGTCCGGCGTAGCCAAAGGCGAGGTCGGAAGGTCTGAACGATTTTGAGCCCGCAGGCATAGTGCGCGCTATTTCTAGGATCTAAAAAGAGTGAAAACGCCGCTCTGGGCCGAAAGAAACCATTTGTGGAAGGACACACGTTGACGATATCGGGGAGCGCCTGCCGGGACAACCTTTAGGGGTTGCCCGTAGGTTATAAGCGATTTCTCGGTGATTGCGGATTTTCTGCCAAAACCCTGTTTCGCCAAAAGGCAGGCGTCTTCCCGGTATCTTAAATCAAGCCGTATTGAACCCATATTGAAAACACCCAAGTACGTATAATGCGTGAAGCTATCTCAAGAATGGATTTTGGTTCAAGGTGCGGCGGGCGTTACATTCGAACCGGAGGTGCCAGCGAAGCCAATGCCCATCGTGGTGAATACGGGGCGTATTTCGAGGATCGGATATGTGCGCCTAGGGCCGAGATTGGGCCAAAAGGCATTCTTGAGATAGCTTCATGGAAAGGGGGTGCGTTATGCAACTTCAACAAGGTGATCTTTTTTGGGGAATGGATAAGGGGTTTGTTAAAAAGGCCATGGAATTAGCTGAAAAAGTCTCCTTCGCCGAGGGTGATTATCTATTTCACGAAGGTGACCGGGCCACTGATTTTTATATCCTGCTGACCGGCCGGATAAAACTGGTGCTGGGAAATAGCGATAAAGTGGTCTACATGGCGCGCCATGCCGGGGAAATCATCGGCTGGTCAAGCCTGACGGAACGCGAGTCCTATTCGGCTTCCGGGCAATGCGTGGAGTCCGCCAGCCTGCTGAAAATAGAAAGTGCCCACTTCTTGGAACTGCTCAACGAAGAGCCGGCCAGTGGCCTGACCCTGTTCAAACGCATCGCCACGATGCTGGGAAACCGTCTGCTAGAACTGTACCCCAATGCCTGATGGCGGCGCGCCGTAAGTCTCGTATTAAGGATTCACACCTTTAAAAATTACCGGGGCGGTCAAAACCGTCCCGGACACCATAAGGTCCAACGCGACTTTCTTCCTCGGCAAGCCTATCTTAAGGAAGCTGGTTTAAAATCTTCATTCGTGCTCAAAATCCAGGCTTTCCATCCTTCGTAGCAAGCTACCGCGGAGGGCAGGCGCTCTTCGGGCTTACGTCTTCGCCCTGGGCTACTGCGCACAAGGCGGACGGGTTATTCAAACCGGAGGAATACTCATGTATTTCGAGGATTTGGATCACACGTTCAACGCAGAGATTGTAACGCGAGGGAATGCTTTAAAACCACTTCTAAGGGATGTACGTAGCACATGCATTCTTCGACTCCCACGCACTGACCCGGGAAATCCGCACTGCCGGATTGTCGATTTTGGCCATCAGGGCCTTGGCGATGTACCTGGCGATATTTTCGGAAGATGGAGGCGTGCCGTTACCAAAAAACTCCAGTTCGTTCAGAAACTTATGATCCAAGGTCTCCATGACCGCCCGGACATGCTTCTTGATGATGCCGAAATCCATCAGAACCCCGCCTTCATCCAGGGTATCCCCGGCAACGATGACTTCCACTTTCCAGTTATGACCGTGGAGGTTCTCGCATTTTTCACCAACCATGGTGAGTTGGTGGGCTGCCGCAAAATCGGTTTCGACTTTCAGTTCGTACATGTCGGGCGCTCTCCGATGATCTATTTCAGTTTGGCGGTAACGCTTGTTAAGTGTCCGTCCACAAATGGTAGGCTTTGGTTCAGAGTGACGCGAAGCTAATGCCTAACGTGGTGCAAGGCTTGAGCGATTTTGAGACCGCAGTCATGGTCGACTATTTCGAGGATCTCAAAAGAGCGAAAACGCCGCTCTGGGCCAAAAGATGCCATTTGTGGGCGGGCACGGCTAGCGCGCGACTTTTTCTGCCGCGCCCTTGAAGATATTTTTTAGTTTGGTGGATAGCTTGTCGGCTTCCAGGTCGGCAAATTCCTTGAGCAGCTGTTCCTGTTTCTTGGTCAGACCCGTCGGCGTTTTGATAATGACCTGCATGATCTGATCACCGCGGCGGCCGGACCGGAGGGAGGCAATGCCCTCACCGCGAAAACGGAACACATCGCCGAATTGGGTGCCCTTGGGAATCTTCAGGCTCTTTTCGCCCACCAGGGTGGGGACCGTGATGCTATCGCCCAGGGCGGCTTGCACGAACGAGATGGGCACCTGGCAGATCACGTTGGAATTGTCGCGCTTGAAAAATTCGTGGGACTCCACATTGATAAAGACGTAAAGGTCACCAGGGGGGCCGCCCAGAGTTCCGCCTTCGCCTTCGCCGGTGAGCCGCAGGCGCGAGCCGCTGTCCACGCCGGCCGGTATCTTGACGGATACTTTTTTGGTGGCCACCACCTGACCGCGGCCGCGGCACTGCTGGCAGGGATGGGGAATACTCTGCCCGTTACCCTGACAGCGAGGGCAGGTGGTCCGGACAGTGAAGAATCCCTGGCTGCGGGAGACCTGGCCAGACCCCTGGCAGTGGCTACAGGTTTCCGGGCTGGTACCCGGTTCGCAGCCGCTGCCGTCACACGTGGTGCAGGATTCCGCTTTATTGAGTTCGATTTCGGTCTCGGTGCCGAAGGCGGCTTCCATAAAGCTCAGGCTGAGATCATAGCGCAGATCCGAGCCGCGCTGGGCCCGGCTGCGACCACGACCGCCGCCGTTGCTGAATCCGAAAAGGTCTTCAAAGATGCTGCCGAAGCTTGAAAAGATGTCGTCAAACCCCCCAAACCCAGAGAAACCGGAACCTTCGAGTCCCTGGTGCCCGTACTGATCGTAGATCTGGCGTTTTTGGGGGTCACGCAAAACGTCGTAGGCTTCGGAGGCCTCTTTAAATTTCCCCTCGGCCTGTTTGTCATCGGGGTTCCGATCCGGATGGTACTTGAGGGCCTGTTTGCGATAAGCCGCTTTCAATGTGCCTTCATCAACATCCCGGCCAACGCCGAGTACTTCGTAATAGTCCCGTTTCGTGCTCATTTAGAATCCTGGTGGCAACTGCAATCTCTATGTTTGTTTATCTTAATCTCGGGGGAGATTGTCCTGCGTGCAAAGCCCGCGGCTTTGGTGAAAACTAATGCACATAATTCTGATGTCAACCGGCCCAAAGCACCCTTTTGCGGGAACTTGGCGGCCCGGCAGCTTATCCGGATCAGCCCACAAAAGACCGTCGCAGAACCGTGTCTTTGAGCCAGCGGCGATCATCGCGCTTTGGATATTTGATATTGTAATGCAGCCCGCGGCTCTCTTTGCGGTGGAGCGCGCATTTTACGACCAACTCGGCCACCATGGCGATGTTTCGCAGTTCGATCAGATCAGGAGCGACCCGAAACCCCCAATAATACTCATCTATTTCAGCCTGGATATTTTCAATGCGGCGCCAGGCCCGTGCCAGGCGTTTGTCGGACCGCACAATGCCGACGTAATTCCACATACAGCGCCTGATTTCGTCCCAGTTGTGGGATACCATGATCAACTCGTCGCTATCGGACGTCCCCACTTCGTCCCAGGGAGAAGGGTCCGGTGTCAGGCCGGCATCGATCGATTTCAGATCGACCACCGCCTGTTTAGCGGCAGTATCCGCATACACCAGGGCCTCGCAAAGAGAGTTACTTGCCAATCGATTGGCCCCGTGCAATCCGGTGCAGGCCGTTTCCCCGATGGCATACAGGCGCCGGATATCCGTGCGTCCCAACATATCGGTGGCCACGCCGCCGCACATATAGTGTGCGGCCGGGACCACCGGTATGGGTTCGGCGGTCATGTCCACACCGAATTTCAGACACTCTTCATACAGGTTTGGGAAACGGGTCTTTATCAAATCCGCCGACTGGTGAGAAATATCAAGGAAAACCGAGTCGTCACCGCTTTTCTTCAGCTCAGTGTCGATGGCGCGGGCGACCACATCCCGGCAGGCCAGATCTTTTTGGGGATCATAGGCTTCCATAAAACGCCGGCCGCCCGTATCGATCAAAATGCCACCTTCACCGCGCACGGCTTCGGATATCAAGAAGTTTTTCGCGTCTGGATGATACAGACAGGTGGGGTGAAACTGCACAAATTCCAGGTTGGCCACCGTGGCGCCCGCCCGGTAGCTCATGGCGATGCCGTCGCCCGTGGCGATGTCCGGGTTGCTCGTATACAGATAGACCTTACCGGCACCGCCGGCGGCCAACAGCGTGATGCCGGCATTGAACGTGTGCACGGTGTTGGTCTCGGCCTCGAGCACGTAAGCACCGCAACAGAAATCCTCATGGGTGGTCGTCACCATCCCACGCTTCATCCGCGTACTGACGGTGATAAGATCAATGGCCATGTGGTTTTCGAACACCTGGATGTTGTCATGGGAATATACATGATTCACCAGAACGGTTTCCAGCTCCAGGCCGGTCATATCATTGGCATGGACAATCCGTTTGCGCGAGTGGCCGCCTTCCTGACCGAGATCGAGGCTGGGTTCACCCTGCCCCCGGGTCTCCTTACTGAGATTGAACTGCACCCCGAGATCTATTAGCTCGCGAATCCTTGCGGGTCCCCCCTTGACAACCATCTCAACAACTTCCCGGTTACAAAGCCCGTCACCTGATGCCAGGGTGTCTTTGATATGCAGGTCAAAGGAATCCAACTTCCCGAACACAGAGGCAATGCCTCCCTGCGCACGGGCGGTGTTGCTGTCCATGATTCCTTTTTTGGTTACCAGGGCAACAGTACCGTGTTGGGCCACCTTTAATGCAAAGGTCAAGCCGGCAACACCGCTACCAATAACGAGAAAATCTGTTTTTATTTCCATGCTTTGTACAAATTCAGGTTAAGAGGTCCGAAAGATCCGGCCCCTGAGATCAATGGGTTTGAACTTGACCCACTTGAACCCTTGGCCCCTCGAACCCTTCTAATATAGGGATGATCGTTTGCGCCGCGGGCGGACAGCATACCCAACCACAAATCCGAAAAACAAGACACCGGCTCCGGCAATGAACCACCATTGGGCGCTTTTCTTTTCGGCGGTCTCCAGGGTATTCTTGAGTCGGCGCGTTTCTTTGGAGTTCTCGGCCAGTTCCTGGGACAACTGGTCCCGTTCGGTTTTTATGCGGCGTGCATCCGCGGTTGTTTCTCTTAATTCCTTATAAGATTTTTGCAGGGCTCCGAAATCGCGTTTGGTCTTGGCAAGCTCTGTGCGCAGGCGCGTATTCTCATTGCTGACTTCCTTCAGTTTTTGGAGGGGTTCGTCCGCACCAGACAGAAGGTCATTGTATTTTTTTTGGAGGGCTTCAAACTGCATTTTCACCGGGAGCTCTTCCTGGATGAACCGGTTAAGTACCCATCCCTCGCGGCCGCTGGGTAAGAGCACCTGGCTCCACTCCTCGCCCTTATCAATGATCTCCATGGATTGACCGCTTTTCAGCATAGCTGTAATTTTACGGTCCAGCTCGGGACCCGTTCGCAGGGTAATTTCCAATGAGTCGGTCACATACCAAGTCTCGGCCTGGGCCAGACCTGCCCCGGAGAGAATTAAGACCAGAATGATCGCAATGGCTCTCATAATATTTTCCTCGCTAAGATGCCTGATTTAAAACCCCTCGCCCGAACAACCTTCGCCGGGTTGCGCGGCGCATATTTTAAAATCTTTTTGAACGGCGCTTATTTTGGGTGGAAAGACCGGGTCTGTCAATAATTTCTTTTACATGCAGGTGTTTTGTGGTAACAATTCAGGAGTATCTGGTTAAAGAGGATCCGGTATGATCGCGTATGATTTACAATGCTGCCAGGGCCACGTTTTTGAAGGCTGGTTCGAGGATGACCGCACCTACAAAAGCCAAAGACGTAAAGGCCTGTTGACCTGCCCGGTCTGCAATGAGACCGAGGTCTGTCGGGTGCCCTCTACGTTCGCCATCAAATCCGCAAACGGCGGCAGCACCAGTGCCGCCACTGCCCAGGTCAACCTGGATCAGATCGGTAAAAAGATGGTCGCTTTCGTCGAAAACAATTTTGACAATGTCGGCTGTGACTTTGCCAAGGAAGCTCTGAAAATCCACTACGGGGCCGCCGAACCGCGCAGCATCCGCGGCACCTCCACCCCGGAAGAAGAAAAAACCCTCAAGGAAGAGGGCATCGACTTCATTAAAATACCCCTGCCGCAACAGCAAGAATCCGATTCTTAGAACCCATCTCAACAACGCCTTTTGGCCAAACTCGGCGTTGGGCGCAAATATCAAAGCCTCGAAATACGACCAGTATTTACCACGATAGGCATTGGCTTCGCTGGCACCTCCGTTTTGATATTCGCGGCCGCCTTGCACCACGTTAGGCATTAACTTCTCGTCATTTTGACTCAAAAGGCGTTGTTGATATGGATTCTAAAGCTGAAATTTCTTCGGCTGAAACGCCGCCGCAACTGAAACCCAAATCGGGGTGCAGAACATTATAGTTCGTTTCAGTTCAAGGTGTGATCTATACGATTGTATAGGTAGAAAAGCCGCTTTAAGGGCTCTGATTCATTTCAGTTCAAGGCGGATAAAAAATTCAACCGCAGGCATACTCAAGTATTCTGAGGATTGAATTTTTTCTCCAACGCAGAAATGGGATGAATCAGAGCCCTTAAGGCGGCTTTTTAGCCGAGATCAATGTGGCGGATCATATGCCCTATTTCAGGAAATATCAGTTCTTTGCAAGCCAACTTGCACGCATTCAAACTTCCCGGCATGCAGAAGACCAGGGCGCGGCCGATCCTGCCGGCGGTGGCCCGAGACAGGATAGCCGCGGAATCAATCTGATCGAAGCTTAATTGGGCGAACAGGATCCCAAAGGCGGTCAATTCTTTTTCCAACAGGGGTTTTACGGCCTCGATGGTCACGTCGGCGTCACTGAGCCCGGTGCCCCCGGTCACAAGGATAACCCGAACCCCGCTGCTGGCCACCAGATCCATAACGGTTGCCCGAATCAGGTAAGCGTCGTCTTTGACAACCTGGTGGTATACCACGCGGTGTCCCTCTTTTACGGCCGTTTTGGCAATCCAGTGGCCGGCCTTGTCCTCTTCGAGGGCCCTGGTACTGGAAACGGACACGACTGCCAGGTCGACTTCGGTCGGTGCATCTGATTTATGTGATATTAAACCCATGGTCATCACCTTTCTCCCGGCAGTGGGCCGGTGACGGTTTTATACTCTGAATATTCTTGATTTTACCACCTTTTTTTCATAACAAAGAAGACACTATGTCAAGTGTGTGTACGGGCGTCATACTGGCCGGCGGAGAAAACACCCGCTTTGAAGGCCAACATAAGGCCCTGATGCGAATCGGTGATGAAAGGATACTGGACCGGATCTTCGCCGTGATGTCCGTTGTATTTGATGACCTGATCCTGGTGACCAATACGCCGGAGCGTTACCTCGATTATGACGCAACCATCGTCACCGATATACTGAAAACTCGCAGCGCCTTAACCGGTATCCATACCGGCCTGTTTTACGCCCGCAGTGACTATGCTTTTTTTACGGCCGGCGATACACCTTTTCTCAAGGAAGAGATGATCAGGGCTGTCGTCAGCGGCATTTCCCCGGGGATTGATATCGTCATGCCGGAGACGGGCAAGGGCCGGGAACCGTTGTGTGCCGTCTATTCACGCAACTGCCTGGAAACTGCACGACACAGCGTGGAAAACGGCCGGTTCAAGATAATGCGAGCCTTCCGGAAAAAGAACCTGAAGGTTATCAGTGAAAAGGCTTCTCGGACGGCAGACCCGCTTTTGCTGTCTTTCTTTAACGTGAATACGCCTGCAGATCTGCAACGGGCGGAAGTCCTCGCCCGTGAAAATGAGGTGTCTTGATGGATTTGAATACGGTTATGGCGGCGATCAAGGCCCACCCGGATTACGATAAAGCCGGTATGGTCCTGTATCACAATGGAATCGTGTGGGGCACATCGCGAGACGGCCGCGCTGTAACCGGGCTGCGCGTCCGGGTTGATTACCAAAGACTGGCAAAAGTTGTATCCGCATACCGGCAGCGACCCGGCATAGTGGATCTCCAGGTGAAAATTGCTGCCGACCGGGATTTGGCGGTGGGAGATGATGTCATGATCCTGGCCGTGGCCGGGGACATCCGCGAGAATGTCATCGCAACCCTGACGGATGCCCTCAATGCCATCAAGACGACGGTGACGGATAAGACTGAGTTTTTTGCTTAGAACCTGTCTCAAAAAAGTCTTTTGGCCCAAACTCGGCGTTGGGCGCTCGGTTCAAGTCCTCAAAATACTATTTAGTATTCCTGCGGGCTGAACCTCACGGCCGCCTTGATTTTGAACCAAAATCCTATTTTGAGATAGGTTCTATTAGACGGTTATCAACGAGGAAAACAAAAGCAAAATGACTGAATTCACGCATTTAGACCGAAAGGGCAAGGTCAGGATGGTGGACGTAACCACAAAGACGGCCACCGTCCGGGAAGCGACCGCGCGCGGCATTATACGCATGACCCCGAGCATCATGGACCAGATTCAGCGGGGCACCGTGGTCAAAGGCAACGTACTTGAAACGGCCCGCATTGCCGGTGTCATGGCGGCCAAAAAGACAGCCGACATTATTCCCATGTGCCACCCGCTGGCCATCACCCACGCCGCTGTTGATTTCGTTCTAAAGTCCGACGACCACCTGGTGGAAATCACGGCCACCGTGCGTCTGACCGGTAAAACTGGCGTAGAGATGGAGGCGCTGACGGCAGTCTCGGTGGCGGCGTTGACGCTTTATGACATGTGCAAGGCCCTGGACAAGGGCATGGTTATCACGGATATATGCCTGCTGGAAAAAACCGGTGGTAAAAGCGGAACGTATAAATTGGAGAAAGAATCAAATGAATAAATTCACCTTGCTCGGTCTCATTTTTTTAGCATTGGGCGGTTGCATCCTTGGGTTTCAAGCCATCTCTTCCATGATGACGGCTGGCGATATTGAATGGCAGACCCTGAATCTGGTGGACGCAACCGGTCCGGAAACCCTTGAATGGGTAAACGGTATATCCATGCAGCTGGTTCAAAAAGGACTCAAATACATCGTGACGATGCCGCTGTACATGCTCTCACTGGCAGTCGGTGTGATTTTCCTGATCATTGGTGGATTTATGTCCAAATAAACACCCCTTCGGCCGGCAAACTGCGATTCACGGCGCGGCCGGGACACTCTCACGGAAACGAACGCACTTATGGTTTTGCACAGCGGTATTGTTGAACTGCCCATTTACCTGCTCGTGGCCATCCTGGCTGTGGGCGGGCTGATGACCTGGCTGGTCTGTCGGCTTTGGTACCGCTCAAAACTTGCCAAGGCATTGGCAGAGTATCAGGATGCCCGTAATAACCTGCAGGATACCATTCACCGCCAGGCCGGAGAAATCGAACAACTGACCAACCGGTTTGAACAGGCTGAAAAATCCCTGGGTGCCCGCAATCGCGAGCTGGTTGAACTTACGGGACTCAAATCGGCCGCCGAGGAAAAAGCCGCCAATCTTGAACACTTCCAGGAAAAGCTGCCCGATCTGTTCCGCAGTGTCTCCCTCAAAGTCATGCAGGACAATAATAAAGCTTTTATGGATCTGGCCGGAACCACCATGTCAAAATATTTTTCGGCAGCGGCCAGTGACCTTGAGTCCCGCCAAAAAACCATCGGTAACATCGTAAAACCCGTCAATGAGGCGCTCGAACGCTACGACCGGCAGATTCGTGAACTGGAGCGGGCCCGGGAGAAAGCTTACGGTGGACTGGTCCAGCAGGTGGAATCTCTGGCGGAAAGCCAGAACGCGCTCCAGCGGGAAACCGGCAAACTGACCAGCGCCCTGAGCAAACCCCACGTCCGGGGACGCTGGGGGGAAATAACGCTCAAGCGGGTGGCGGAGCTGGCCGGCATGCAGGACCACTGCGATTTTATCGAGCAGGCCAGCGTCAGTGCCGCAGACGGCCTCCTGCGCCCGGATATGATCATTCAATTGCCGGCCGGACGCAACATCGTTGTGGATTCAAAAGTGCCCCTGGCATCCTACCTGGAAGCCCAAGCTGCAGGATCGCCGGAAGAGCGGGAATCGTTGATGGAAAACCACGCCAAACACGTCCAGACCCATATCCGACAACTCTCCCGCAAAGCGTATTGGACCCAGTTTCAACCGACACCGGAGTTCGTGGTTCTGTTCATCCCCGGCGAAAACTTTTTCTCGGCCGCTCTGGCCCGAGACCCAAACCTGATTGAAACGGGAGCTGCCCACCAGATTATCCTGGCAACCCCGACAACACTTATTTCACTATTAAAAACCATTGCAATGGGGTGGCGACAGGAAGCGTTGGCGGAAAACGCCAAAGTAATAAGCACTCTGGGAAATGACCTGTACCAGCGCCTCGCGGTCATGACCGGTCACTTTAAAAGCCTGGGTCGCGACATCGAAAGAACCACCGAATCGTATAATAAAATGGTCGGTTCCTTTGAGCGGCGGGTACTGGCAACGGCTCGCAAATTTGACGGACTGGGCCTTTCCCTGAAATCAGACAACCCCCTACCGGAGCTGGACCCGATCGAAAACCGTCCCCGTCAGCTGACCGAAAACACGCTGGAAGAAAACGATGACCAGAAATGACTCCCCAGGCACCCCGGAATCCGCAAGCATCACTATGCGAAGTTACTTGTTGGGCATTTTGGTCCTTGTGTTGGGTATCTCAACCGGATGTGCCTTTCTGAAGATACCCAAGGTCGAGATACCAACCGTGCCCCTTGTGCTGTTGGAAGCACACAAGGTTCCTGAATTTTCAGATGATATGAGCTACGATGCCCTGGCGCCTTCCCTTGAACAAAGCCTGGTTTATTTAAGGACTATCTCTCCGGAAACATGTTTTTCTTTTGGGGCGGATACGTATTCGGCAGACCAAATGATCGCTTCGCTTAAACGGTTTGGGCTCTTCTTAGAAACAAACCCGCCTGCAAATGCTCTCAATCGTTTCATTCGGGAGCACTACCGTGTGTACCAGTCCATCGGAAGCGATGAGGCCGGCCGGGTATTGTTTACCGGGTATTATGAACCATTTTTAAAAGGCAGTTATCAAAAAAGCGAACGGTTTAGATACCCGCTCTACACCCGCCCAGACGACCTGGTATCCGTCAATCTGACACTCTTTTCCGACCAGTTAGAAGACGAAACCATCTGGGGCCGGATAAATGGAACATCCCTGGTACCGTATCATGACCGTCGTGAAATAGATTCAGCCGACGCTCTAAAGGGCAAAGCTGATGTTCTGGCATGGGTGGATGACTTTATCGATCTGTTTTTTCTACATATTCAGGGTTCCGGCAAACTTTATATGGACACCGGTGAACCCATAAACGTGCACTACAACAGCCCCAACGGTCGCCCCTACAGGAGCATCGGCAAGGTGCTCATTGACAATGGGGTTATTCCCCGGGAAGAGATGTCCATGCAGGCCATTAAAGAATATTTGCACACCCACCCGGAAGAAGCTGAAAACATCCTCAATACAAACCCTAGCTATGTTTTTTTCAACACCGAGCCAGAGGGCCCCATCGGTTCTCTTGGTCGTAAACTGACCGCGGGCCGTTCCATCGCCACCGACAGGCGTCTGTTTCCCAAGGGGGCCCTGGCGTTTATCGAAACCCAAAAGCCCCTGGCGGACGGCAGCGGAACAATTGAAACATGGTTGGATTTCGGGCGGTTTGTTCTGAATCAGGATACCGGGGGGGCGATTCGGGGACCGGGCCGGGCCGACCTGTTCTGGGGCAACGGGCCATATGCAGAGCTGGCCGCCGGGTATATGCAACATCCGGGAAAGCTTTATTTTTTCGTGTTGAAGCCCGAGGAATGACATATGAAAGGTTGTTCGAACCTTAAACCGGGGTCAAAATAGCTATCGGAAACACTAGCGAAACCCGATCCCGATTTCGATTTTTGTCGGTTTCGATTCGGGGCTAAGCCCCCCGTGTTTGGCGCATCCAGCTTGACAGCCTTTCATAAAACCAGTACTAGACCTTTTTTGCGATGCACCACTTATGGGGTTCCCTGAACAGGAACCAGCGCACTATTCGCGATCGCGCACAAAATCGCTAAGGAGTTGAATATGTTCGGCATGGGAATGCCTGAAATAATGCTGATCCTGGCCGTGGCCCTGATTGTCATCGGCCCTAAAAAGCTGCCGGGATTGGCCAAATCGATCGGTAAGGCCATGGGCGAGTTCAAACACGCAACCCGTGATTTCAAACGGTCCATTGACCTGGAAGACGACCTGCGGGATGTCAAGGATTCCTTCGACAACCTGAAAGACATCCCCACCTACGACCCCGATGTTGAAGCCTACAAGCGCGAGGCTGCAAGCCAGCCGGAGGATGCCACTGCAGAAGATGTAAAGACAGATGATCAGGCTGTGAACACCCCCGACGACAATCAGACTGACACTGCGGAAACGGAAGAACCGGCCTCTCCCGGAGAAAAATCCAATGGATGAAGAAGATAAAATTCCGTTTACCGATCATCTGGAAGAGCTGCGGGAGCGCATTATAAAAAGCTTCATCGCCGTAGCCATCGGATTCGTAGTCTGCTACGGTTTCAAAGAGAAGCTGTTTGAAGTCATAACCCATCCTCTCATATCGGTCATGGAAAAGGGCGACCAGCTCATCTTCACCGGTCTCCCGGAAGCCTTTTTTACCTACCTGAAGGTTGCATTTTTAGGCGGCCTGATCCTGGCCGGTCCGGTTATCATTTACCAGTTCTGGATGTTTGTCGCTCCCGGTCTTTACAAAAATGAACGCCGGGTTATGGTACCCATCGTTGTTTTATCCACCTTTTTCTTTATCGGTGGCGCCCTGTTCGGCTACTTTATCGTCTTTCCCTGGGGCTTCAAGTTTTTCCTGAGCTTTGCTTCTGAGTCCATCAAAGCCCTGCCTTCCATGAAGGAATATCTTTCCTTTGCTACCAAATTGTTGCTTGCTTTTGGGTTGGTTTTTGAGCTGCCCATTGTCATCACCTTTCTGGCCCGCCTCGGTCTGGTGACAGTCCCCTTCTTACGTGAAAACCGTAAATACGCCGTATTATTGTTTTTTGTAGGGGCGGCCATGATCACCCCGCCGGATGTGGTCACCCAGATCATGATGGCATTCCCCCTCATGCTGCTTTACGAAATAAGTATCTGGGGGGCGATCATGTTTGGCCAGAAGGAAGATGAGGATGCCGAGGAAGAGGAAGAGGCGCCCTCTGGCAGCGCGTCCTGATCTTTATACAAAACCACTGTAATACAGCTATTTACGTGCGTTGAGGCCGCTTTGCCTTGACACATACAAGGGTACTTGATAAGGAAGGACGTTCCGTAAAAAATTAAGTAGGACGTAAAAATACATTAGGAAAGGGGGCACCAACATATGAAGTCTAGAAGTTTGATGATCACGATCGCTGTAGTAGCCGCGAGCCTGTTTTTAGCAGTAGGTCTGTACGCCGCGTCCGTACCGGACGTGTTTCCCATGAACGACTCTCGGTACAAGAAGCATAAAAAAGCCATCGTGCAGTTCACCCACAAAAAGCACGCTGTGGATTACAAGATCGGCTGCGGTGAATGCCATCACGATGAAAACGGCAAGCCGTTAGAGTTGAAAGAGGGCGATCCGGTCCAGAAATGCGGCGATTGCCACAGTAATTTCGGCAAAATAGCCAAGGCCGACAAAAAGATGAAGAAGGCCGACAAGATCAAGAAGTACCATAAGGCAGCCGTACATGCCAATTGCATCGACTGTCACAAAAAAGAGAAAAAAGGTCCGAAAAAGTGCGCCGAATGCCATCCGAAAAAGAAGAAAAAATAACAAGCGCTCAGAAGTTATCAGATTAAAGAAAAAGGGCCCGCCGATTTTCAGCGGGCCCTTTTCAATTGGTACAATGCTTTTTCTTCTACCTTATACCCTATACCTTCTACCTTTCACCTAGACTTCTTCTGCATCAGCAAAGCCGCCCAGCCCTTTTCATTCCAATGGCGCAATACCTTCATTTCCAACCGGCTATACTGGTCGCTTAAGTTCGTCCGTTCATCGGACTTGATACCCGATACGATCAACAGGCCGGCGGGCAACAGTCCCCCGATGATTGCATCCCGGTATTCAATCAGAGTCGGCAGCCGCAGATTGGCAGTTATCAGTGCATACTGGCCCGGCACGGAATCGAGGGGCAGGTTCTTTATCTGAATCTTCGCTGCCAGCCCATTGAGATCCACATTTTTATGGGCCTCGGACAGGGCACAGGGATCTATATCCAGACCCAAGCCGGCCGAAAAACCCAACTTCACCGCAGCTATGGCGAGCACCCCGGAACCGGTTCCCAGGTCGAGAACACGACTTTGACGATTTGCATCACCGGCAGGTTTCAACACCAGGGCCTGATCGATGGCCGCCAGCGCCATGCGGGTGGTCGGATGCTGCCCGTAACCAAAAGCCGCGCCCGGGGCCAGCCGTATTGTGACCCCGGTATGGTCCGTCTTTACAGCGTGGCCCGGTGGCGCCAGGGTAATCCTGGGAGTCACCTGAATGGGGCGATTGAACGAACGTTCCAGAAAGCTCTGGCCGAGTTCGTAGCTGTAACTGAGTTCACCGCAATCCAGTAAACGGCGAATGGCGCCCCGTAGTTCACCGCGGCGATAGTTTCCGCATTTGCGAAGGTGCTGGTAGATCTCATCTGCCGGAATCCGGTAGTCCGATTCCGAAATAAGCTTCAAAATCGCTTTTTCCGGGTCCGTCACAATGTTTCTCTTTGGGTTCTAAGGTTGTTATGACTGCTGAAATTTGAGGGCGTTTTGCACCAGGGCTGTCGCCCAGTCTGGGTTGCCCAGGGCGTGGATATGGGTATAAGTAGCCAGGCAATTCTTGTAACAGGCACCGTCAAGGCCAGCTGTAATCCCATTGCCCCGCAACATTTTGAAGACCAAGCGGGCTTTGTCACCGTTCCAGTTCAGGACCTTGGAATAGTGAAATTCATGCCCTTTGACTTCAAGGCCTTTTTTGAAATACGGGTTGTCGTCCGCAATTTCTATACGGGTGTAGCCATGCCCTTGAGGCTTTTTTGAAAAACCAAATTCCACCGGTAAAATCCCTGCCATGGGAAAGGTGTTCTCTTTTAGATGGAGTGTTTCGCCAAGATACATCAAACCGCCGCATTCGGCGTAAATCGGCAGATCCGCTTCAGCCCGCCGCTTCAATGCCGTCCGGTAGGTTTCGTTGGCCGCCAGTTCGGCGGCATGCGTCTCGGGAAAACCGCCCCCGATATAAAAGCCATCCACCCGCGGCGGCACTTTTTCTTTCAGCGGGCTGGTATATACCAGTTCTGCCCCGGCCTGTTCCAGCGCTTCCAGGTTCTCGGGGTAGTAAAACTGGAAGGCCGAGTCCTGGATAATGCCGATTTTAGGGCGATCACCCTGTTGGGGGCTATCCGGCGCTCCGTCCGGTTCGTCTACCTTGAAATCGGCTGGTAGTGCCAAAGGTGGTGCCGCCTCAACAGCGGCCAGGATCGCGTCCAGGTCCAGATACGACTGGGCCATTTCGCGGGCCGCCTCAATCGAATCCTGGGCCCAGGCGTGCTCGGGGGTCGGCACCAGCCCCATGTGCCTTTCCGGAAAGCTTTGTTGGCGCAGCTTGGGTATGGCCCCTAAAACGGGTGCGTGGCAGTAATGGTCAATACTCTTCCGGAGGATATTCTCGTGGCGGGCGCCCGCAACTCGATTCAGAACCACCCCGCAGATATTGACCTCCGGATCAAAGGAGCAGACCCCTTCAACCACGGCTGCCATGGTGCGGGTTGTCTTGGTGCAGTCTACACAGAGCAGTACCGGCAGGTTGAGAAACTTGGCCAACTCGGCCGTACAAGTACTGCCGTCGGTGTCGATGGCATCATACAGACCGCGGTTGCCCTCGATAACTGCAATATCCTGGGATGGATCTATATTGGATAGAAAGGAAGTGAGAACCGTTTCCGGTTCCAGTAGAAATGTATCCAGGTTGTAGCATGGCCGGCCTGCCGCCAGGGCAAGCCAGCCCGCATCAATGTAATCGGGCCCTTTTTTAAAAGGTGCAATACGTTTTCCAAAGTTCCGCAAGGCCGCAACGATTCCAAGGGTCAGAATCGTTTTGCCCGCTCCGCCATGCAGGGCGGATATGACAATACCTGGGCATTTCATGAGTAGCTTCGCACCGGGTGCGTGTCAGGATCTGCCAGGGATCTTCAACGGGGGAACCTTACGCGCCTTTGTTTCCGGGCGTCCGATTAGTCTTCGTGTTCAGCCGCGGCCTGTTTGCCTGTGCCGGGAAGTCCGTACAGCGAGGTGCTTCCGCTGGACCAGTACTCCAAAACCTCTTCTTGAACCATCTGGTTGATAAACTTCTTGGCCAGGCGGGGTTTCATGTCGAGAATCTTGGCCAGGTCTTTGAAGTAGAATTTGGACTTGCTCTTCAACTTCTTGGTGAGTCCCGCTACGATCAGCTCTTTTGCCTCGTCGTATTCCATAATGAATCCTTTTCAGGTAAAACGGGGGGACTCCCCAAGAAAGTCCCCCCGAGGGATGTTTTAGAACTTGAAGTTCGTGGTCTGACGCCAGGTGTAGTAGGCGGCATCGCGGAAGTCATCGATGAGGTGATGCGTGAAATCCAGCTCGCATTTCTCAAAGAATTTCTCCCAGCCAATGCGTTCGGCCCAGTCACCCACCCGCTCATACTTCTGAGCGTCGGCGGCGTAAACTTCTACGATCTTCTTGATGACTGCGGTGGTCTGATCCCAGCGCGGTGCTTCGTTGGGCAGGAAGGCCACAACAACCTTGGAGAACTTCGGGTTGCTGATCCGGTTGGAGACCTTACCACCGACCATGATAACGATACCGTCACCCTCTTTGTCGGCCAGCGGCAAGGAGGGGCACATGGTGTAGCAGTTACCGCAGAACATGCAGCGTTCGTTTTTAACGGCAACGGATTTGACTTTTTCACCCTTGAATTCCACCTTGGTCGGTTTGATGGCTGCCGTGGGGCAGGAGGCGATGGCCAGCGGAATTTCGCACATCTTGTCCAGGTACTCATGGTCAATTAGGGGCGGCTTACGATGGTAGCCAAGAATGGCGATGTCGGAGCAGTGTACCGCGCCGCACATGTTCAGACAGCAGGCCAGGGAAACCCGTACCTGGGCCGGCATCCTGTGGGCTTTGAAGTCGTCGAACAGGACGTCCATGGTCGCCTTGACCGGACCGGAAGCATCCGTGGCCGGGGTGTGGCAGTGAATCCAGCCCTGGGTGTGCACGATGTTGGTGATACCGGCACCGGTGCCG
>Ga0126329_10000059_pt1 | contig 52201 bp, 35 predicted proteins | sample InaspJWI85metaG_FD_104915 | JGI IMG/M metagenome (GOLD analysis project Ga0126329, IMG submission 104915) | Marine gutless worms symbiont microbial communities from Oahu, Hawaii - Inanidrilus sp. 2 OAHU.JWI-85 metaG | ecosystem: Host-associated > Annelida > Digestive system > Unclassified...
ACGATGGTTCAAAGACTGAAAAACAGGTCATTCTTGACAATATTGCTGGGGCAGAACTGAAAAGTGGGTATAAAATTTTAGTCGAAGCGGTAAAACCGAGCGCCAGTGTTGGGGGCACCACGCTAAGCTTGTCTCTTCATGGAGGGACCAGCCTAATTTCTCCTGACGCGGCAATAGAAAAAATTACCTGTATCGAATTGCAATTAGACATCTGCAAATCACGACCGGACGGCGGTGACCCGTCTGCGCTTTCCAAGGTAGAAAAAATAAAACCAGGCAGACCAGTTCTGGTGCAGGGCGCCGCCACCGACATGCTTTTCGCTGAACGTGCCATGCTGACACTTCATAAGGCCAAACCAACTGATTACAAGGGTAAGGTTTTACTTTCATCCATCAATGACAAGGTGGAAGTGTTTAAAGAGGAGGCGCCTGCAGACAGGCAGACTGCATTGACGGGAGATGGGCTTGAATTTGCAAACGGTTCGATACCCGATCCTGGTGGTAAAAAACTCTGGGCCCAAGGGAAGACCATCAGCGACTCGATAGGGGATACCGGCTTTAAAATTGGGCTCGACAATCCGTCGGGTATAGAAGGCGACCGGGTGACAATGTCTGTCCTGGAAGCAAAATTGCAGCTTTGCAAACCCCGGGTCGACAGCAGTACCAAACCCGCACCGATGCTTGACAAAGACAAAATTGAAAAGGGCCGTTTTCTGCCCGGCCCTTTTGCGCACAAGGAAGACCAGAAGTACAATCTCAGGGCCAAGTTAATTGTCAGCAAAGTCAAGCCTGACGGATTCAAGGGAAAATTGGTACTTTCGACATGGGATGCCAAAGCCACACCCAAGGCAAAAGTCTCTGCGGATCCAAAGGTGGCGCTATTCGATAAGGAAACTGCACAGACCGGGGAAAAGAAGATCGACATCTCACAGGGAATCGACCACCAAGCCGATCTCCCTTCCGAGGGAAAAGCATTCTGGGTCCAAGGCATAAAAGTCAGCACGGAAGCCGGGGACACTCAGATTCGCCTGGGGATCCATGAGTATGACAAGGGAAGTGATCGGGTGTCGCTGACCGTCGCCAACCTGATAACGCGGGTGAACCGCTATGACGCGGCGAAACTGTCTGCCGCAGCGGAAGTTATTGTAAAGGACACAGGCACCCCAACGGAAAAGGGTAATGGCGACACAGATGACATGGGCTGGAAAGGTTTCGTTGTGCCCACCGTCAAGAAATACGATATTTCAGTAACTCCAAAAACCGATGAAGCGACTTGGACCGTCAGCGCTAAAAGGGAAATCGGCTACGAAGTAAAATCGAATAAGACCGGCGTTGTTCAAGAATTCGAGGTGCCGGCGGATAAGACCGTCATCGTCAGGTTTTCGCTGTCGCCTTACAAAAAGGTACAATTTATTGGGTTCAATATCCGACCGGACACGAAACCCGGTAAGCCCGGATTAGTCTATCTTGGCGCTGCAGATGCCACGACAGACATCAACAAGCGATGTGCGATCATGAAGAAAGCGATTCAGACCGCACACGGCTCTTCTGACATAGATACGACAGTATCTCCGCCCACGCTTAAGATCTTCATGGCACCGGAGTTCTTTTATAGAGGAGCGGAAGGAGGCTACCCTCTACACAGCATGTCGACAATCATGGAAGAAATGCGAACAGAAACCGGTGATGTCAAGTATAAGGATTGGATGTTTGTGTACGGCACGGCCATTGGCTACCAGAAAAACCAAGCACCATCAGGAGATCCAGTAAGGCATGAAGCCATTAAACATGCGGCTGCGGCTATGCATCGGGAGCAACTTATAGAAATACTACCTGATGATCCGCCCAAAATAAAGGTGGATGCAGAAATTTGTGAGGGTATTGAAGATAATGTATGGAAGGTTCGCAGGGTTATTGAAGAAACAATAACTTCGACCAATAAACTCGGTGGAAATGAGTATGAGATTACTATTGGTAAAACCGACCCACCGAAAACCGTAATGGAACCTATAGCGCTGATAGAATCGCCCTTGTCAACAATAACGGCTGTTGATGGTGGGAGCGACCCGACGGTAATAACGGTTACATCCAAACTTTGCAAAAATATTCCCGCTAACGGAGGATACTGGAGAGCTCACCAGTCATTTAAAAAGACCGTAGAGGAGGAGATCATCAAATGCGATAAAGTTGGTGGTAAGGATCATGATTACAAACTCAAATTGAAGAATAAAAATATAAACTTCGAGACAGGGCCCATTGAACTGATAGAGCCGATTGCAACCATCACAACTATCGTTAGCGCAACGATGATCAAGGTCAAATCCAAGCTGTGTGCACGAATAATCGAAGAGGTGCCCTGGAAATTACACCAGGGAGCACATGTAAAGGAAATCAGCAACTCAGCGAATGACACAGATGACATTTACGATCTGACCATAGATTCAACCACCGGCTTGACCGTTGGCCCTGTAGAATTAACCGAGCCAAAAACGACAGAGATCTTCAACGTTGCACTGGTGCAGAAAGGCGGGCCGGCAATCGAGGAGGACACTAGTAGCCTGAAGCAGGCGATCGTTTACAAGGAGAATATATCCCCGATCGATTTTTTAAGACCAGCTGGTGGAGCAGGGAATTGGCATGACTCATCCGGAGCGGAACGGGTAATTGAAATCCATGGTGAGCATCGCCGGGTTCTTCCCACCGAAGGTTCTCGTGACCTGCTCGGAGCTAAAGCCGCACAAAATGAATCAGAAATCAACAACAGCGGTATTGGCGGTGGTTCTGTATTTACCATCGATGGGATTACATTTGGGCTGGAAATCTGCCTTGACCATGCCGTGAATAAATTACATGACTACTACAATGTTGGAGCAGTAAAATCTGGAGATCCTAAAGTTCAGATCCTGTTGATCCCATCCTGGGGAATGTCAATCGGCGGTGGCAAGGTGGAATATGTAGACAAAGGCTTAGTGTTCAATGTGGATGGCCAAAGGACGGACTCCGTAGCCCGGATCGATGACGGCAAGTACTATTGTGAACCTCACCCAGCAGAAGTTAAAAATGCCTCCGGTCTTTGTCCGGATTCTAGGTGGTATTGCCCTAATACAGACCATTGGGTGAAGCCCAATCCGTCGATAGAATGCCCTACGCACAACGGGCCGCTTTATGACTTTTGCCGCGCTTGCGGAAACATGAACCCAAATACCAAGGTGACCCCTGCTGGAAAATGCGCCATTCACCCAACAGAGATACTTTTAGACGGTGGCCCCTTGGGAAAAGCTGGCAATCACCAAGGACCTCCGTTCCTCGCGCGCATCGGCAAGATTATGCCCCCAAAACCTGTAGTCCCTTTGACCGGGCTACCTGGGGACTTCGCAAAATATTTCAGCGATCAAAAGGGTCTCACAATATTCGAAACAAAAGATATTCCTGCCGCGGATGTCGCAACATGAACGCATAATCAGCCATGGATATATAAAGCCACCCAATGCGAATCTACATCTTAAACTGTCAGAATAAATCATAGCCCGTCGGCCTTGGCTGTCGCCATTAGATGATACCCTTTCTAACACTGTCCCTTAATTCCCACTCACCTATCACATCGGGCATTGGCCTCCCCAAAGGTATAACCTTAACCACGGCTACCAATTAGTCTCCCTTGCGACCATGCAAAATGCAAATCAATGGGGTTGATTGCCATGGTGGTAGAAGGAGCCAAAGGAATGACGCCTATCATGTTGATGCTGCGATAGCTGTCCGAAACGAGGAAAAATTTTTTATGTCTTTAGAGGTCTGGCTGTCGATCTGAAAACACGCGCAATTATAAAAATGTATCCACTATATAAGATTCTTCAAGGAGTAGTCGAAAATTCGGGTAACGTTGGTGCTATGTACGCTCAAGATTGTACCTAAGTTTTAATGATGACATGGGTACAATTCTTGGGTTTGAAATTTCACGGTTGTAAGTGGGCCCTGACGAGCCAAACTGAACAGCCCGCAGCAAAGATATGAACAAGGCACCAGCAGCTTGGAGATTCCTGTGGATAAGCATCTGAGCATATAGCAAGGACTCCTTTTCTAACAATTTGTATTTAAGTCTCTGGCCCCTTACCTCTATGTCATATGATCAAGCCTTCTCGAGCTTCAAAAATCGAGTACCGAAACGGTTTCCTCTGGGGTAATACTCGATCATCCGTTTGCCGCCCTCTTCTTCTGCAATATAAAGCCGCACCTCTTCGAATAAGAACTTCAATTCCACTCGTGAACAGGTAGGCAAGTAGGTTCGCAATACGCGTGGATCATAATAACGAAAGTAAAATTTCTCGCCATCCTCTGTTTTCACCATAATAAACCGGCGAAAGTGGCGGGCCAGGATACTGAAGGTTGCGGTGGACGCCAGAAAAATCCCCCAGCTGTTGCCCCATCCACGGCTTACTACCCATTCGGTAAAGAGGTCTCCCGGTCGCAGCTCGACCAGGTAGGGTGCTGCCATGGCCAGGACATGGGGCAGTTTGCCACCGTAGAGCAGCTTATGGGAAACAAACAGGCACTTATGATTGACGCTGTATTCTTTGACAGCCGGGTATATTTTTTCGCTCCGGGCACCGTCTAAAATGGCATAGAATTTCAGATCACTCTGCTCAGCCGTGTAGCTCCAGAAGTGATTTAAAATTCTGTCCGTATATGGATACCCGTCCGCTCCTTTGGTCATTTTCAGTGCCTCTTTTTTCCCGGGTCAATTTCCCGGCTCTCTTCAACCTTCTAACTTTTACCTTCCACCTTTCATCCCTACCCGGGGATGATCATTGGCCCGCTCAGACCTCGCAAAACGGCTTGCCCTCCTTGGAGGCCTTTTCGAGCATCTCCTTCTGGGCTTTGGCCAGTGGATCGGGCGGCGGTGGCGGCGGTGGCGGTGATGAATGATCCTCCTCACGGGAGGGTTCCTGGACCGCTCAGGCCTCGCAAAAATGCGAACCGGAGTTGGCGGCCTTTTTCAGCGCCTGGGCCTGGGTGCCGGCCTTGGATATTGATGGACCTGGCCGCGGTGGCGTGTCGGGAGCAGGCGGCGGCGGGGAAGAATATTCGAACGGGTATGACTTCACACTGGATTTACTCTCTCCGCCGCCGCCTTCTCCGGGTGGAAACCGGTCATGGCGGGCAGCCACACATAGATCCCCGGAAATGAACCGGCGCGCCAGTTGCTCGATAACCTCGTAATCGGTCAAGCCGGCCAAGCTCCGTCCAGTCAGGTCACCGGCCAGCACCTCGCGCAGGGTCGTCATGTCGGATCGATCCAGCAGGAAACCACGCAAGAATGACAGGGCATCAAAGTAGCTGAGAAATTCCTTTTCGGTACCAAGATAGGGATTCGCACGCCGTTTTCTGATTTCATAGACGTGCGGTCCTTTCAGCAAAAACTTTTTCACGGTTGCCTCTGGGCAAGGAGTGTGGCCTTTGTGGCGAAAGCAAGCTTAACTGATTGTAAAAATTGAAAGTGTTACGGGAAACACTTATCTACATAGCACATCCCCACCATGGTTGCAAAAACCACTAGAGGCTATCTTAAAAATGTCTTTTGGCTCAATCTCGGCGTTGGGCACTCGGTTCCAATCCTCGAAATACTGAAAGTATTCCTCCGGTTGGAACCTCGCGGCCGCCTTGACCTTGAACCAAAATCCTATTTTTAAGAAAGCCTCTAATCTAATAGAACCGACTTCGAGGCCTTTGAAAAGCGCCCAATTTTGTTTCAGTTCAAGGCGGACGAAAATTTTAACCGGAGGAATACTTTCAGTATTTCGAGGATTGAACTTTTTGCCCAACGCCGTAATGGAACAAAAGGGGGTGTTTTTCAAAGGTCTCGCTTAGGACCACCCGGCCACACGATATGCCCTCTTGATAACTTTCCCGGGTGTAAGGACGATGACGTTCCCCGCCAGGACTGCGACCATACCGATCAGGGCCGGCAGCGTCCACATGTAACCCTCGAAAAGCCAGGAGAGAAACATCGCAATAATCGGACTGAGGGTTGCGCAATAGGCCGCATAGTCGGCCCCGATGCGATTTACCAGGGCAAAGTAGCAGCCAAAAGCAATAACGGACCCGAAAACCGCCAGATAGAGCAGCGGGCCCAGATACCCGAAGGAACCGTCAATCTCCAGCCGGCCGCCCAGCAAAAAGTGGACTGCCAGTGTAAAAAGGGCCCCATAGGCCATACCAAACGCATTGGCCTGGGCTACGGGAACCCCATTTGCATCGTTTTTGACCGCCGCCACATTGCCCAATGAAGAAAAATAGGCCGCCACAATACCCAGCAGCAACCCTTTTGCCCCGGCTGTCAAGCTAAATGAAAGGATTTCATTCCGGAAAACCAGGCACAAGCCGCAAAGGCCAATCAATCCGCCGGTCACGGCCCTGAGGCGTACCGGTCGCCCCAAGAACAGGCGCAGGTTCAGGATATTCATGGCCTGGATGAGCGAAAAGACAATCGCCAGCAGACCGCTGGTAAGAAAAATGCTGGCCTGGTAGCAAAGAATGTATCCACAGCAGAAAATTAGCCCACCGTAGAGGGCCAGGTAGGACTGCTGCCGGGCGGAAAACCGCAAGGACCGGTTTGTAAAGAAACAGAAAATAAAAAGGATGGTAGCGGCCAATCCGAAACGGTACGCCACCGAAAGCACGGGCGGCACCTGGGTCAATTGGAATTTGATGACCAGCCAGGTACAGCCCCAGATCACTACCGCTGCTGAATAGAGCAGCAGATTTAGCATCGATGCTCACTCCTCATCAGGCCTCACCCGGGAGACACAGGCCAGGCCGGTTTGAGATTTATAATCCTATCTGATATCTTGAATATGCCGTTTGGATACAATCAAGTTGCAAACTCTATTTCTCCAGCGCCTCATTTGCAAGCTAAATAGTTGCCAATACTGTCATTATTTTCTTATTCCAACTTCAAAACTAAAGCATAGCGGTATCAGGTCGATAACCATATATAGGGACAGTTTCTAAATTGCCTTTTGGCCCAATCCCGGCGTTGGGCGCTCGGTTCCAATCCTCTAAATACCGGATGTATTCCTCCGGTTGGAACCTCTCGGCCGCCTTAGCCTTGAACCAAAATCCTAATTTAGAAACAGCCCCTAGAAGCTTCAGAAACGATTTTATAGATACCCACTAAGGACCAGGCAATGTTGGAGTTGATTTCCATATTGTATCCCTACCTGGTAGCTCTCTACCTTGCAGACTGCCTGTTTTATATTGGAAAACAACAGGTTGCCTTTAGTTCCACGTTTGGCGGAAGCTTCCGGAAACTCAATCCGGGGCTCCATCTGACAGCCTTTTTACCCGGTGATAACCTATTCATAACCGGCAAAAGACCTTTTGGCCTGACAGCCAGCAGCATCTATCACCCGCTAACAGACGGCGGCAAGCCGGACAATCGACATCGACCTGAAAATTATGCCTTCAGCGCGTTCGCCGGTATCGAGACACTTTCTACAGAGGGCAACATTTTGAACTTGAGCGAAGGCGCCTCCATCCGGACCAGTTCGCCTCAGGAAGCGTCATTATGGGCCGAGAGACTCGCGATGCTGTGTGCGTTGGCCTTTTCGGATAGAAAACCCACCATCGAGGCCGGTATCCACAAGGACGCAGATCTGAAGGCGGTCCGCAACGTTTATGATCGTTGGTCTTTAAAAGCCAACCGCATCAATCTGATGAGTGCCCTGATGTTCGCCTGCTTTTTCGCTCTGCTGCCGGCCGGCCTTTATCTGGTTCCGGCGGACCCCAAACTTATGGTCAGTCTGGTTATTTTCATGGTGCTTGTTTATGGAATTATTTTCACCACGGCCTGTAGCTTACACAAACACTTATATTCAAAAGATAACGGCAGCTTATATAAGTTAATCGCCACCATGCTTTTCTCGCCGGTATCTGTCATGCACATTTCTGTTCACCTGACACGCAATCTGCTTTCCACCTTCGATTGCATGGCTGTGTCCGCACTGCTTTTACCAAGAGAACATTTTAAAAGTTTAATGCGTCGAGAACTACATCTTATCGAAAACACAAGGAAATATGGTGATAAATTTGGCTGGGAGGACTACTGGCCCATGCGATCCACCGCCATGCAATCGCTATTGGAAGAGGTCGCCTTGACCATTGATGACGTATTTGCGCGGCCGCAAAAAAATGAGCCCGCGGCCGTCGCCTATTGTCCGGTTTGTCTCACCGAATACCGTGACGGATACAACAGCTGCAGCGACTGCGCCGTAGCGCTGAAAGCCTACTAAAGCCTCCTGGTTTCCAGGAAGCAAAAAGAGGAGATTGAAAAATGAAACGCTTGATAGTCCGAAGATTCGGCCCCGCCATTATCCTTCTCTTGATTGTAGTTGTCCTCCCGCTGAATGCCTCCGGGCAGGTTCCCCAGGTGAACTGGATCGAGGGTCCGGGAACGGTGGGTCTTGGCGATAATCTGGCGCTCTTGTCTCTTGATTTTGAATACCTGTTTGCCGATGCGGCCGACACCCGCAAGTTGATGCGATCCATCGGCAACCCGGTCAGTTCCCGGGAAACGGGACTGATTGCACCTAAAAACGGTGACCCGTGGTACATCGTCTTCGAGTACGATCCGGTGGGCTATATCAAGGATGATGAGAAAGAGGATCTGGATGCGGATGCCATCTTTGATAGCATCAACGAAGCAACCGAATATTCCAATCGCCAGCGGGAAAAACAGGGCTTTTCGACTGTCGAGCTGATCGGATGGCAGATCGAGCCCCACTACGACGAAAATACCCACAATCTTGTCTGGGCCTTACTGGGCGAAGAAAATGGTGAAAAAATTGTCAACTACAACACCCGGCTATTGGGGCGGCATGGCTACATGTCGGTGGTGCTGGTGACCGGGTTGAACGAGTTTCAATCGCTGATCGGCAATGTAAACGGCATCCTGGATGGCTTCAGCTACAGGGAGGGGAAATCATACGCCGAATACGTCAAAGGGGACAAGCTGGCCAAAATCGGCCTGACCGCCCTGGTGGCCGGCGGTGCGGCCGCAGCCGCTTCCAAATTTGGGATTTTCAAAATGCTGGCCAAAGGCGGCAAAGCAGTTTTTCTCGCGATTCTGGCCGTTTTGTCCGCCATCTGGGCAATCATAAAATCGATTTTTAAACGCCGCCCGGAAACCGCTGAAAGTGCGCCGGGCATACCCCCAGCCCAACTGCAGCAGCCGGCAGCTCCCAAAAAATCAATGGCTGCTAGAGCCGCTGAACTTGTGAAAGCCGGCCAGGAAGAAGATGCCCTGGCCTTCATCCGCGCCGGAACGCGGGGTAAGATTGATGATCCCGAACTGGCGGGCATTTACTACGAGCTGCTCAAAAACAGCCAGCAGATTTCCGACCTCTTGATACATGCCAAGACCTATCTGGATCTACTTGCCGCAGAAGGGGAAAAACAGACGGCCTGTAAAATTTACAGCGAGTGTCTGTCTCTAGATGCTGAGTTCCAACCCAATGCAGACGGCTTGAGCAAGTTAGCGCAGTGGCTGGCTGCACGCGGCCGGTCGAAAGCAGCCATGCGGGCCTGTGTGCAGTTCACCCGAGCTTATCCGGACCATGCGGATATTCCCACAGTCTATTTTCTGATGGCGAAATTGTTCAACGAAAAGTCAAACGATACGGTAAAAGCAAAAAAAATCGTTCAGTGGTTGGTGAAGAATTTCCCGGACAACAAGCATACGCTGATGGCGAAGAAGTATTTGGCTGTTATTAGATAAGTAATCAAGGAGTATCTTTCCCAAGCCCTGTCATCCCGGCGAAGGCCGGGATCCAGACCACCTAAAGAAAAACCGCTGGATGCCGGCCTTCGCCGGCATGACGGTTGCCCCCAATCTTTGAGTGCAATTATCGGGTACGACGTAAGATAGAACGATCAGCTTCAATCAGGAGGCCTTTTTCCGGTTTCTTTAAAACGCCTGCGCACATGCACCTTTGAGCAGACCCCACCCCAAAATAAAACAGCGAACCAGTGGTTCGCTGTTTTTGCGTGAACACAAATTATCGAAAAAGTTAACCTTGCGACTTCTTTAACACCGGACGAACCCTACGCTTCTCCTGGATAAAGTTATCCAACCGTTCATACCATTCATCCTGCGCCTCTTTGGACTCATAAAATAAAAACCGGCTGATGGAGCGTTGTACGGCCATCATGTCGATTAAAAAATCGTACACCGCATTGACTGCTTGCTGGTCCGCGGTCAAAGCTTGGTTTTGGGCATCGATCAGGTCGATGATCGATTTGGTGCCCCGGATGTATTTATCGGTAATCAATTCCAGGTTCAATTGGGCCGCGCGTGCAGCGTCGCGGGACAACTCGATGCGCGGATAGCTAGCCCGAACCAGATGCACGGCATTGTAGATGCGTTCTTCCACGCGCTGTTCGGTTGAATTGCGCTGGTATTTCAAACCGGCCAATTCCTCCCGGGTTCGGCTCAAAGTAGCTGTCTTGCCACCGCTGGTGAAGATCGGGATCGAGCCGGAAACACCGGCCGCCCAGCTAGTCGAGTCGACTTCTGCTCCCAGCGGGCGATCTTTGCCGGCCCCGCTGCGGTTGAACTCTTCGGTCACATCCCCGGCCAGTTCGAAAGTGGGTAGCCAGAAATCCCGTTTGGCCGCTGTCAGAGATCTTTCGCGGGCTTCGATAGCCGCTTCCAGCTGCTTGATCTCCGGTGACGCCGCCAGGCCCTCCTTGATCATGAAATCGCGCATCTCATATAGCGCTTTTTCATTGGCCAGATAAGATTTGGGGCGGGAGGATCCGATCGCGGTTAAGGGGTCCTTGAAATCAATTTCCTCGGGGCTGAACGGCGCCTGCAGGGGCCGGTTGAGAATTCGGTTGACCGCATTGATGGCATCCAGGGTCGTGGATTCGGCCAGCAGCACCAGTTGCCGGCTGTTGGCAATCTGGTTCTCCCAGCGATACACCTCTTCGGGACCGGCCACACCGGTGGACTGGCGAACCCGGGCCCGTTCCAGGTTGGCCCGGGTCAGCTTGAGGTTGTCCTTCTGGATCCGCTCGATGCTTTTCACCCGCAGCACGTTCAGGTACGCGGTGGCGGCCAGCTGCATGAGGTCGAGTTTAATGGTGGCCAGTTCTTCCACGCGGGCGTTCTGCAGATGTTTTTCGATTTCGTAGCCCGCCCAGGTTTTCTCGGAGTAGATCAGCTGGCTGGCGGCGGCCGTTCCGGTCCATAATTGCTCCGGGTTCAATCCAAACGAATTTTCCGCCCGATCCTTGTCGATAACCCGGGCCTGGGAGCTGATCCCGATCTGGGGCAGTAGTCCGCTGCGGCGTTCTTTAACGCTCTGTTCGCCGGCAGTCACATTCTGCCCGGCCGCTGCCAGATCGAGGTTGGCCACCAGGGCCTCCCGAACTGCTTCGAAGAGCGTAATCTTCTGGTCGCGATCACCGGGTTCCTCATTGAGCAGTTCCGCCTCGGTCAATATACGCCAGCCGGGATGGATCCCGATAGCCCGCGCCGTCGCCATATTCAGTGTCAGGACGCTCTCCTCGCTGAAGGCGGTGGAAAGGCCGCCGGCTGGTTCGCCCCGCAAAACTTCATAGGTATTGATGGCCACGTTCCGGGCCAGCTGCTGCTTGGACGAACTGGGTACGGTGGTAAACAGGATGCCGTCCTCAACTTCTTCGTAATCCGTCACCGACATACTGGGCAAGCGACGATCGATCAACCCGTCCGTCAAGGCTTTGAACTCTGCCGATGACAACCGCGGCAGGGCCGTGGTCATGACGGCGTCCACCCCGGGTGGGATACGCTCCAGGGCTTTTTCAGCTGAGTCGGTAACCCGGATCACTTCGATGCGGATTTGGGCCTTGCGGGCTATGGGTCCCACCAGGCGCTGGAGGCTCGGGATAGACTCGGTGGCAAACGTATCGACCAGGGCGGCCAGACGCTTGAAGGGCACCACTTCCTGAAACCGTTTGATGGCCTGGTCAAAGCTGCGGTAGGTGTTGATATAGCTGAGGTTTTTTACGCCGCTGGCATCTCCTTTGATGGGCAGTTGTTGAACTTCGGCGTCGATGACAAACGGCGCGATCACCGGTTTTGGCAGGTTGCGCCGCTGACAAACCTCGTGGGTGGCCACCTCGCCCAGGGTGATCACGAAATCCACCTGCGGGTCGGCCAGTAGGCGATCGATGGCCTGGTTGACACCCTGCAAGGTCCAGCCGCCATCCAGCTTTTTACTGGCCGGAAACTTCACGTCGAATTCGCTGCTGGCCATGGCGGTAATCTCTTTTTGATAGATGGTCACCACATCCTGGTAGCGGGCCAGGGGGCCATCGGTCACGACACCTATAGTAAACGTTTTCCGGGCTGCAAGAGCATTGCCGGTAGATAATAAAAGTATCGGAATCAAAAGCAAGATTGCTGGTTTCAGCATTTGCCTGGTATTCATCAAAAATCTCCTTGTTATCGATCCATTTCCATTTACGACAATCAGATCGGGAGGCCCGACAGTTTACGCCGTATTCTTATCATACGGTATTTTAAAGAAGGTCGCATACAGAACCGGTACGACCACCAGGGTCAATATGGTAGCAAACCCCAAACCGAACATGATGGTCACGGCCATGGCAATGAAAAAATCATCCTGCAGCAGGGGTATCATCCCCAGGATGGTGGTCAGGGCCGCCATGGAGACCGGCCGCATCCTGCTGACCCCGGAATCGATCACCGCCTGCAGTCGATCCTTGCCTTCCCGGATTTCCAGGTCGATCTGGTCGATGAGGACGATGGCATTTTTGATCAGCATCCCCGAGAGGCTCATCAGGCCCAGCAGGGCCATGAATCCGAATGGCTGGCGGAACATCAGCAGTCCGGCGGTCACCCCGATCAGGGACAACGGCACGGTCAGCCAGATGATGGCCGGCTGCTTGAACGCATTGAACAGGAAGATGACCACCAAGATCATCATGCCGAAGAAGATGGGGATATTGTCCGCCAGTTTGGCCGTCGCATCCGCCGAGTCTTCCATCTCCCCGGACCAGGCAATAAAATAGCCGGGTTTGTCTTTCAAGGGGATAATGTCGTCGTATTTAATCGGTATGGTGGCGGCGGTCCATTTATCCGGAGCAACCGTCTTGTCCTGGTAAAGCTCCAGGTCAACGCCCAGGGCCTGTTCAATCTTTGGCTTGATCCGACCCATCACCACCGAAGGCAGTTCGGTCCGAGCGTCGCAGTGGATCTTGATCATGGAGCGCCGGTGGTAGCGAGATATGCGCGAGTTCTCTGTTAGGGTTTCGAGGCCGTTGACCAGCTGCAGCATGGGTACTTTCTCACCCGACACGGGACTGGTCACCTGCATGTCGCCCAGATCCTCCAGGGTGAGTCGTTCCGGATGGGGCGCACGGGCAATAATCGGGATAAGCTCGATGCCCTCCCGGTAAACCCCGGTGGTGGTCCCAGAAAAGTTCGACTGAATGGCCCGGGCAATGGTCGGTCGGTCAAAGCCCAGTTGACGGGCGCGGTCTTCGGCCAGTACCGGCTGAATGAGTTTGACCTGTTCGCCCCATTCTGTACGTACCGCCCGGGTCCCGGTATCGGCATACATGATCTGTTTGACTTTTTCGGCCATGACTCTCAAGGTCGCCAGATCCGGTCCATTGATCCGCAGTTGGATTTTTCCGCCCTCCCCGGGACCCAGTGCGAATTTTTTCACGTTGACCACCGTGTCCGGAAACATCTCGCTCAGATCATCCTGGATAGGGATAAATATCTCGTCAATGGCCTTGTAATCTTTAACCGAAACCAGGATGCTCGTATACTGCGTAGAGGCATCCACCGGTACACCGTAAGTCAGCAGGAACCGTGGGTGGCCGCCCCCGATGGCTGCCGCCACATCGGTCACCACGTCGTACTTCTTCAGGTATTCCTCAATGCGACTGACCGCCGCTTCAGTTTCCCGGATGTGGTTGCCCTCCCGGAAATGGCACTCGATCTGAAACTGTGGGCGTGTGGAGAGCGGGAAGAACATGTTGTCCACATAACCGAACCCGACCATGGCCAGCGCAAAGAGGCCCACCACGCCCCCGATGGTGACCCAACGAAATTGGATCGCCCGTTTCAAGTTCTTTTTATAGACTTGGTAGAATTTCCCGCCATAAGGGTCTTTTTGGGGCTCGCCCGTAGCCGCTTTGCTTTGCTTGCCAAGTACAAAAAGCTTGGTGATAAGCGGGGTCGTGGTAACGGCTGTCAACCAGCTAAGCGACAGGGAGATAAGAATCACGTAGTAAAGGGACCGCGTATACTCGCCCGTGCTGTTTTCCATGCCGCCGATGGAGGCAAATGCCAGCACTGCTACGGCGGTGGCGCCCAGTAGCGGGATGGAATTCTGGCCGACCACCTCCTTGGCGGCCCGCATCCCTTTCATGCCCTGCTCCATACGCACCTTCATCCCGTCCACCACTACGATGGCATTATCCACCAGCATGCCGAGCGCAATAATCAAGGCACCCAGGGAAATCCGTTCCAGGGTAATCTGGTAGTACCCCATAATCACAAATGTAGCCGCAATGGTGAGCACCAGGATGAAGCCGATGATCAGGCCGCTGCGCAGGCCCATAAAAATCAGCAAGACGACAATGACGATGGCCACGGCTTCGACCAGGTTGACAACAAACGAGTTGATCGCCTGGGTCACCGTTTCCGACTGCAGGGCAATCACTTGCAGCTCCATGCCCAGGGGGATGCGGTCCGCCAGCTCATTCACCCTGGCTTCCACAGCGTTGCCCATGGTAACGGCATTACCGCCGAGGACCGTGGAAAGAGCCAGTCCCAGGGCCGGCTTGCCGTTCATACGCAGCAAGCGTGCCGGTGGATCTACATAGTCACGCCGGATATCCGCAACGTCCCGCAGGTAGATGAGCCGACTACCCCGGCTGCTGATCAGCAGATCGCCGAAATCCTTTTCCGATTTAAAAATACCCGTGGGTTCAAAGGCCATGTACTCCGGACCGATTTTGACCCGCCCGGCGTCTGTCACCAGGTTCTTGGCCGTGAGGGCGTTGAAGATCTCGGTTCGAGTGATGCCCAGCGCCGCCATCTTGGTTCGGGACATTTCGACATAGATGGCCTCTTTCACTTCACCGAAAAAGGTAACCTTTTTTACATCGGTAACAGTAAGCAACTCTCGCTTGAGCATTTCGGCGACCTTTTTCATTTCCGCCATGGTAAACCCATCGCCGGTAATGGCAAAGTACACGCCAAATACATCACCAAAATCATCGTTGACGATGGATGGACCGGCTCCCGGCGGCAGGTTCTGCTGGTAATCACCGACCCGTTTGCGCAGCTCGTCCCAGATCTGGGGCAGGGCATGCTTATCGTACTTATCAAGGATCTTTACCCGCACAACCGACATACCCCGGGAGGAGTAAGATTCCACCCGCCGGAGCTGGCCCAGCTCCTGGGCGGCTTTTTCTATCTGTTCGGTTACTTCCTTTTCGACTTCCTCAGGAGAGGCGCCAGGATAGGGGGTTGCCACAACAGCGTCTTTGATGGCAAATTCCGGATCCTCCAGTCGGGGCAGGTCCTGGTAGGCAAAATAACCCAACACCAGAACCGACAGGGTCAGCGTCCACGTGATTACACTTTTATTTATGGAAAATTCCGCAATGTTCATCGGTATCGGTTCCTTATAGGACTACTCTTTCCAGATGCGAACTTTCATGCCTTCTTTGAGCTTGGTCATGCCGGCCACGGCAATCACCTCGCCGCCACTAAGGCCCTCTTGGACAACGACATTCTCCGACCCTGTCAACTGGCCGACTTTCACCGGAAGCTGCTTTGCCGTGTTCTCCTTATCGATGGCCCATACAAAGGAGCGGCCCTCGGCATTGGCCACCACGGCTATGGCCGGAATCACGATTTACGGACCAGCCTCGGTTTCACCCTCACCCGTCAGTTCTATAACGACCGTACCAGTCATGCCCGGCAGCACGTTGATTTCCTCGGGCTGAGGCATCACCGTGACGACTTGATAGGTCTGGGTCTTGGGATCCGCCTGGGTAGAAAATTCCTTCAGACCCAAATCCCAACGTTTGTCCGGGGCTGTGGGAAACTGGGCATAGGCCTTGGCCTTGATCTCTCCCCTGACGGTAGACATTTCACTTTCCGGGACGTTGATCAGCATCTCGACCTGCCGAATGTCCTGCAGAAAGACAATGGGCTGCTTGGCCTGGACCTCTTCGAAATTTTCCACATAGCGTTTGGCAATAATGCCTGCAAAAGGGGCTTTCAAGCTGGTATCTTTCAAGGCGTTCTTGGCATCTGCTTCTTGGGCCACAGCCACATCGCGCTGGCTCTTGTACCGATCAAAATCAGCCTTGGACACCTGATTCTTGGCATACAGGTCCCGGTAGCGCTGGTATTGCTGCTCGGCTTGCAAAGCTTTGGCCTTGGCCTGGTCCAGTCGGATTTTGAAATCCCGGGGAAGAATCTTGGCGATCAGCTGGCCCCGCTTGACGTCCTGGCCTTCCTCGACCGGCAGCTCCACCAGGGGACCGGCCACTTTAAACGCCAGGTCGACCCGCCGGGAGGCACGTACCTGCGCGGGGTAGCTGCGGGAAGCGCTGGCACCAGCCGCCTGTATGGTGATGGTTTTTACCGGCCGAACAACTTCTTTTTTGACCGGCTCTTCCTTCTTGCCGCACCCGCCGAATGAGAATACCATGGCCAGCAGGACAAACAATGCCACCATGTAAAAGAAAAACCCGCGATCTGAAAGGTTTCCTTGTGAGCCAAACCAAATTCGTTTCATGCTAGCAACCTCTGTTGTCAATTGATGCGTGTAAATTACGGAACATGGCAAAACACGTCCCGACTGGCCGCAACCCGATCGGGTAGCGGTTTTATAAGCACAATGCTAAAGATGCCGGCAAACCGGCAACAACCTTTAAGGGTGAGTTGATATCCGGATGGCTTTACCGTCTTGCGCGAAAGATTACCGGATTGTAGCCCGTATAACGACGTTCAGGGTATCTAGGGATTTGTGCATCCGGGTACATTCCCCGCTAAAAGATATGGTGGACCCTTTGACGACGCCCTGACGCTTAACCCAGAATTCGTTTGTCTGGAAACGCACAAGGACATTCGGAGCGCAAAAAATTTCCACCTGATAATTCCCTTTGACGCCTTCACCGGCGGTCTGCTTGACACTCTTTACCTGCCCCCGCCCTGTCAACAGCCTTCTGGCCACCTTATCTTTGAAAAAAACATCGATATCTCTCTGTTCCATTTTCACGGCCTGGGATGCCAGGTGGCAAACATCAGTGGAAGCTGAAACAGGTGAAACCAATATAAGCGCCAGAATAACCCACACCGAAGTCATAAGGCTCTTCATGATGTGCTTCCTTTCATAATCGGTCGCCTAAGCTTGGATTTTACTGCGACTTAGTACCCGCTTATTTTATCTGGGGAATCTTGCCCGGTTGCCCTTAACGTACTGTAAAATTTTTATAATCTTAGACTATCGTTACTTAACCGTCAAGGACATCCATGGCTGTTAACACAACCTGAATAAACCCCAATGGTGCTTCAAGAATCCGATAGTTTCATGACATCACAAAATGGTAAGGCTTTACATCCCATTATGCAAACTATAAGAATAGGAACAGAAACCGATATCCGCAAGAAACGGAGGAACCGCTCGTATGGAGTACCTGACCACGGAAAACATCATTATTGGGATCATTGTCTTGCTGATGCTTTGGAACGTAAAGAAAGTTGTCAAGGGCGACATCGGGGACAACAAGGTTTTCCCAATCATCGTAATCGTCGTGCTAGGGATCGGCCTCTACCTCTGGCAGAGCGGAACGGGTGCCGAAATCATCAACGAGTTCAGCGGGGCTGCTAAAAAAGTAAAGTAGCCGCAGGGAGGATGCATGGAAACCAAGCCGGGCCTGTCAAACTGGACGCGCTTCATGGTCGTTTCGGCCTGTTTCGTGGTCCTGGTCGCCGGAATGAGGGTGGCGGCCCCGATCCTGGTGCCGTTTCTACTTTCCATCTTCATCGTCATCATCTGCACACCCTTTCTGTTCTGGCTGCAGAATAAGGGCGTCCCGGATGCCCTGGCAGTCTTATCTATCTTAATTGGTGTCATTGTGCTGTTTTTAATCCTGGCCGCGCTGGTCGGCGCCTCACTCAATGATTTCACGCGGGCCCTGCCGGAATACCAGCGTCGCCTGGCCGGAGAAACCGCCGGGATGATTGCCTGGCTGAAGAACTACAATATTGAAATCTCCAGCCAGATGGTAAGCGACTTTTTCGATCCGTCCAAAGTGATGCGCCTGACCGCCCAGTTGCTCTCCGGTTTGAGCGGTGCCCTGGCAAACGGATTTTTAATCCTGCTGACAGTCGTATTCATCATGCTGGAAGCCTCGGGCCTGCCCCGCAAGCTGGCTCTGGCCCTGGATAACCCCGACCAGACCCTGGCCGGCTTCAGCCGGTTTACCGACAGCGTCAATCGTTACATCGGAATCAAAACCATTTTCAGCCTGCTGACCGGCGCGCTCATCTGGCTGTGGTTGGTTATCCTGGGCGTCAACCATCCGATCCTGTGGGGTCTGCTGGCCTTTCTACTCAACTATGTCCCCAATATAGGCTCAATCATCGCCGCTGTCCCTGCGGTTCTACTGGCCCTGGTGCAACTGGGGGTAACTTCGGCCCTGCTGACCGCAACCGGCTACGTGGTAGTGAATGTAGTGGTCGGCAGCATCATCGAACCACGTTTCATGGGCAAAGGCCTCGGGCTCTCCACCCTGGTGGTCTTTCTCTCCCTCGTGTTCTGGGGTTGGGCCCTGGGCATGGTTGGCATGGTTCTGTCGGTGCCCCTGACCATGATATTCAAAATTGCCCTGGAAAGCAGCTCGGAAACCCGCTGGATTGCTGTTTTGCTGGGCAGTCCTCCCCCGGATGGCCTAAAAACTGAATAAAGCGCACAGATGCAAGGTATGCAATGGCCCAAAGTCTTTACATTGCCGGTATTGAACCCAGAAGTGGTAAGTCGGTAATTGCTCTGGGGCTCATGGAATTTTTATCCAAGCGGATTGGGCGCATTGGCTACTTCCGCCCGGTCATCCCCTCCGATGAGATAAGAGATAACAATATCGAACTGATCCGGAATCGCTACGGGTTAGCTCTGGCTTATAATGACATGTATGCCTATACCCATGATAACGCCCGCCGACTTACCATCGAGGGGCGGATGGCGTCGGTCCTTAAAACCATAATGGACCGGTTTAGGGCCATGCAGTCACAGTGTCGGTTCATCCTTTGTGAAGGAACCGATTTCACGGGCATTGCTTCCGCCTTTGAATTCGATTTCAACGCCGATGTGGCCCGGAATCTCGGCAGCCCGCTTCTGGCGTTGGTCAACGGAAAAGGCCGTTCTCTGGATAAGATTCAGGCCGCCGTAAGGGTTACCCAAGAATCCTTTGAAGAAAAAGGCTGCACGGTTCTGGCCACTATTGTCAATCGGGTCGCCCCTCGTCTGTTACCTACGGCAACGGGCGGAATGATTGCAGAAACGTTTGCCGACGAAAACGTCTACCTGCTGCCGGAAGAGCCCAGTCTGACGAAACCCACCGTAAGCGACATTGCCGGAGCACTTGAGGCAGACATCCTTTTTGGCACTCCGGAAGATTTGAACCGGGAAGTGCTGGGAATCAAGGCAGCGGCTATGAATCTGCCCAATTTCCTACAGCATGTCACGGAGGGCGACCTGGTCATTACCCCGGGAGATCGGGCGGATGTCATCCTTGGCAGCTTGGCGGCCGCTGCGTCCAAAACATCTCCTACCATTGCCGGCCTCCTCCTGAGCGGGGGAATTACACCGGAGCCTGCCGTCCAGAGCCTGGTGGAGGGCTTTCAAACGCAATGGCCCATCCCGATCCTTGCTACATACAAGGATACCTACACCACTGTCATGGAAGCCGGTCAAGTGCGGCCGTCATTGGCAGCCACCAGCGACCGCAAAATTGCTACGGCCCTGGGGGTATTTGAATCCCATGTTGATTTGAAGCACCTGGGAAGCCGGATCAATGTGGTCCGTTCAACCCAGGTAACCCCTTTGATGTTCGAATACGAACTCATCGAGCAAGCCCGAAGCGATCGCCAGCATATTGTTCTGCCGGAAGGTGAGGAGGAGCGTATATTGCGGGCCACCGATATCCTGTTGAAACGCCAGGCAGCTCACCTGACCTTGCTGGGTAATCCGGACACCATTTCGCAAAAGGCCGGTGCCATGGGGCTCGATCTGGCCGGCGCCGATATCATCAACCCGCTGAAGGCTGTCAGGCGCGCGGCCTATGGCCGTGTTTTCCACGACCTGCGCGAGCACAAAGGCATCTCCCTGGAGATGGCTACGGACACCATGGCAGCGGTGAATTATTTCGGGACCATGATGGTCCACAACGGGGATGCCGGCGGCATGGTGTCCGGGGCGGTGCACACGACCCGAGACACCATTCGACCGGCCTTACAGATCATCCGGACACGACCCGGCGTATCCGTCGTCTCCAGCGTCTTCTTTATGTGTCTGGCCAGCCGGGTACTCGTGTACGGCGACTGTGCGGTCAATCCCGACCCCACGGCCGCTGAGCTGGCGGACATCGCCATCAGCTCAGCTGAAACTGCGGCCACCTATGGCATCGAACCGCGCATCGCCATGTGTTCCTATGCGACCGGTCGCTCCGGTAAGGGCAAAGATGTGGACAAGGTCAGGGACGCCACGCAGATTGTTCGTGAACGGCAACCCGACCTCATGGTCGAAGGCCCGATCCAATACGATGCCGCGGTGGACATGGGCGTAGCCCGCGCGAAACTGCCCGACAGCAGCATAGCCGGACGGGCAACCATCCTGATCTTTCCCGACCTGAACACCGGCAACAATCTTTACAAGGCCGTGCAGCGATCAGCCGGAGCGGTCGCCATTGGTCCTGTATTGCAAGGGTTGAACAAACCGGTCAACGATCTGAGCCGCGGCTGTACCATCCCGGACATCATCAACACCGTGGCCATAACCGCCATCCAGGCCCAAGCCGTTAGAGGTTGAGGGGGTAGATATGCTACGCAACATCATCACAACCGCATGCGTTTTCATACTAGCGCTAACCACCGTCAGCGGCTGCGCCACCCTGCCGGACAATACGAACCGGCGCAAGTCGCAGGCTTACACGGATACAGACGGTACTTATTTCGGCCGTCAAATAGCAGACGACCTTGCCGCCCATCCCGGCAAATCTGGATTCATACCGCTGGCCAGCGGCCTGGATGCCTTTGTGGCCCGGGCGGTTCTGGCCCACCGGGCGGAAAAAAGTATCGACGCCCAGTACTATCTGTTTCACGATGATCTGACCGGAAAGCTGTTTCTGGACCAGTTGATCAAAGCCGCCGACCGGGGGGTGCGGGTGCGCCTGCTGGTGGACGACATGGATCTTGAAGGGCGGGATCTCGGTGCGGCCGCGCTCGACCGCCATCCCCACATGGAGGTCCGACTCTTCAATCCCTTCAGCCGCGAAACCGGCCGGCTCTCGCAATTTGTTACTCGCCTGGGCTCGGTGACCCGCCGGATGCACAACAAGTCCTTTACCGTGGACAACCAGGTCACCATCCTCGGCGGCCGCAACATCGGCGATGAATATTTCGAGGCCCAGCCGGACCTGGCTTTTGCCGATCTGGACGTGATGGCCATCGGTCCGGCCGTTGCCAAGGTCTCGGCCGCTTTCGATAAATATTGGAACAGCGAACTGGCCTACCCGGCCACGACCATCGCCAAGCGTCAACCGACCACCGCAGAGGCCGAGCAGGGCCGGGCAGCCTTTAATGCTTTTATAGCCCAACAGGTGGACTCACCTTATATGCAAGCCCTGCGAGATTCCGACCTGGCCAACCGGATACGGGAGGACCGGCTCGAATTTTACTGGGGGAATGCCGCTGTGGTGTACGACCAGCCGGAAAAAATCCTCCACAGCAAAGATAAAACCGAATACCACCTCACCCCGCAGCTCGAACCCTATTTCGATGGGGTCACAAAGGAGCTGCTGCTCTTCTCGCCCTATTTCGTACCGGGCAAGGAAGGAACTGCTTTTTTGAACGAGCTGGCCCGCAAGGGTGTCCGGGTCAGGATCCTGACAAACTCTCTTTCTTCGACCGATGTGGGCATCGTGCATTCGGGGTATATGAAATACCGTGAAGCACTTCTGCGTGCCGGGGTCGAGCTATATGAACTGAACAAGAAGCTAACACGGGAACAGCGCAAAAAGAAAAAAGGCCAGGAGGGGTCTTCCAAAGCCAGCCTGCACACCAAATCGTTCGTGTTCGATCGCGAGGAAGTGTTTATCGGTTCTTTGAACCTGGATCCCCGTGCTATCGTGGAAAACACGGAAATCGGTGTTGTCATTTCATCGGCCGACCTGGCACTTGAAATGAGCACCTGGTTCGATGATAATATAGAAAAGGTGGCCTTCCGGTTGGAACTTAAAAAAGAAAAAAGCGGCTCTGAAAGAATCTTGTGGCACGGACTTGAAAACGGTCAGCCGCGCACGTTTACGGTGGAGCCTTATACCAGCTTATGGCGCCGCTTCACGATCGGCTTTCTGAGGCTGCTGCCCATCGAATCCCAGCTTTAAATCGGCCGGAAAGCGACATGATGACGGACACCTCGCAACCGCCGGCACTTACGGCAACCCACCACGCCATGCTGTTCGCCCTGATGGCCAGGGCGGCATGCAATCATTCCGATGAAACGACCTGTGAAGCGATCATGCGCAAGGCCGTGCGAACCTATGGGGAGCAGCGCGGACACCGCATGGCCCTGCGGGCCCGGGCCAACGGTCATGCCCTGACCATGGCCAACTTTCTGGCTTATGGCGAATGGTCCCTAGCGTCCGGCGAATGCGACCTGCAGGTGGTGGCCAAAGTTCCCCATGCGCGGGTTCACATCAGCAAATGCCCCTGGCACCGGGTATGGGCCCAGAAAGACCTCATCTCTTATGGCCGCTACTACTGCCTGGAAATAGATGCCGCCCTGGTACGCGGTTTCAACCCCGAGTTGAAGCTGGATATCAAGGAAAGCCTGACGGCCGGACAGGCGCGCTGCGATTTCGTGTTCCATGACGCCAACCTAACGCTGCGTAACTACCTGGCAGTTGCCTACCGCAAACTTGTAAATCCCGGCCGCGCCTGCCGGATGCCCTGGGACTACCATTGTGGGCACCTCTACAAAACCGTCGGCGACCTTATCGTTCAGGAACTCGGCTCACCCGGACAAGAAGCCGTCGATACCGCCCTGGCGGAGTTCGCGGCAATCTACAGCCAAGACGCCACCCGTATCCTGACCGCATTTCAAGAAACCGACTTCAACAAATTACCTAAATAATTATAGGGGGATATATTCGCAACCCCTTCCGCCCGTCACGGTTGCCTTTTCCCACAAAAAATCTATTTGCACCGCCGCCCCCTAAAATATACAAACGCTACTTTTATATAAACATTGACATATACATTCGGATAGATTATTTTAGGTTCAATGCATTGGAAAAGGCTGAATGACCACTACCTGCAAAGCGGAAGGTATTAGAAAGGGCCTAACAATCTAAGTGGTTTTGAACTTCCCCTTTAAAACGCGCCGAGCATCGCAGGAAAGGGCAGCCATAATTTAGCTTGGGGCGAAGTGCTTGTCTGAGCGCAGCGAGTTGTGCTGAGCGCGCCCTTTCCGAGAAGCGCAGGGCCGCGTTTTATGGCGTTTTCTTTCACGCGAAAGAAAATGAACAAAATGACATATAGACAAATTATTACAATATCTTATGGAACAGCTCGAGGCTGCTGTTTTGCCCCGAATCGGCGGAATATCTCAGAAGGTTTCGCCTAAGACAAGCGTTTTTGATCGAAACGAATCTAACGAGGTCTGCAAAATGCAACCCGTGTTAACCCCCAAGCAGCAGCGCTTTTACACCTACCTGGAAAGCGCCATCAACCGGGACGGCCTGACGCCCAGTCTGCGGCAGGCCGCCGCCGACCTGGGCGTCAGCCACGGGGCAATCTCCCAACTGGTCCGGGCCCTGGAACAAAAGGGCGTCATCCGGCGGGACGGCCGCTACAGCCGGACCATCCACCTGCTCAACCGCAGCGGAGAAACCGCAGGGGTCATGCGCTGGGTCGAGGTTCCGGTGATCGGCCGCATCGCCGCGGGTCTGCCCCTTTACGCCCAGCAGGAATGGGACGGCAGCGTCGTGGTGGACGGTGCGCTTTACCAGGGCACTAACCTGTTTGCCTTGCGGGTTAAAGGGGACTCCATGCAGGCGGCCGCTATCCTCGATGGGGACCTGGTTATCTGCGAACCTCGCCAGTACGCGGAAAACGGGGAAATCGTCGTGGCCCTGGTCAACCAGGAGGAAGCCACGGTCAAACGGTTCTTCCACCACAGCGACCACATCGAGCTGCGCCCCGAAAACCCGGCCTACCAGCCGATCCGCTGCCGTTTCAACGAAGTCCTCATCCAGGGCAAAGTCGTCGGCCTGGTACGGGGGAAGCTGGACTAAGCGCACAGTGTTTGTTGAGGAATTCAAGACCTAAAACCAATGCATCGCGCGGAGACGCAGAGGCGCAGAGAAACCCATAAATATTCCGGCTTCGCCGGTTAAACCTTAAACCAATCAAAATGAATTGAACCGTTTTTGGTTTTTTGCGCGAACGCGCAACATTGTTGTCTTTGATTTTCTCTGCGCCTCTGCGTCTCTGCGCGATGACCAGGTTTTGATCTTTTTTCGGCTTGATCTCTTTGCGTGATTTAATCGCAGGTAGTTGTTTTTAAACACTAAACCCTCTTACCTAAAAGCATGAAAAAGTTACCCGGTTTATGTCTGCCGCATCACAAAAAGCCAACCCCAGCCACTGCCGCCTCTATGTGGGCACCAGCGGGTACTCCTACACCGAATGGACCGATGCGGGGTTTTATCCGGTCGGCACCAAATCCGCCACCATGCTCGCCTGCTACGCGCGCCATTTTCCGATTACGGAACTCAACTACACCTGGTACCGGATGCCCCGGGCAGAAACCATTGCCGGGCAGATCCGCAAAGCCCCGCCCGGATTCAAGTTCGCCGCCAAGCTGACCCGCACCCTCACCCACGAGGTTGACCCACACGACTGGCCGGACCAGGCGCGGCAGTATCGCGACGGTATCGCCCCACTGGTCCAATCCGGCCAGCTTGCGGCAATCCTCGTCCAGCTGCCGCCCGGATTCGACCGGACCCGGGCCCACCGGCAGCACCTGGCCGTCCTGCTGGACGCCCTGGCCGGGCTCCCGTTGGCCGTGGAATTTCGCCACCGCTCCTGGGTCAACGACCGGGTGTTCCAGGAACTCGAGCGGCGTCGGGTCTGCCTGGTGGGGGTGGATGCACCGAAGCTGGCCCACCTGTTTCCGCCCCTGGACATCGTAACCAACCCGGACCTTTTTTACATCCGGTTTCACGGCCGCAACGCCCGAGGATGGGGCTCAGGCAATATGCAGCAGCAGTTCGACTATGACTACGCCTCGGCCGAACTGCAGGCCTGGGTCACGGAGAGAATTGGGCCCATGTGCGCCCACGCCCGCACCGGCATCCTTTTTTTCAACAACCATGTAAGGGCCCAGGCTCCGGCGAATGCACGGAAATTGGTGGAACTCTTAAAAAAGGAAGGGCTGGAGGTGGGGTAACCGACAAATTTAAAATAGTTCACTCTGCCTGTGTCGTAAAACACTCAAGAAGACTCGGTGCTCGCGTGAACACCGCCAAGAAAGTCAATGGATCGCGCTTGGATACCGGCGCCAGAAAAACCAAAACCCGTGCATCGCGCGGAGACGCAGAGGCGCAGAGAAAACCACAATTTTTCCCGGCTGCGCCGGTAGAACCCAAAACCGCTTAAAACAATTGGGGTTGATGGTTTCCCGCACGAAGTGCAGATTAATTCCCTGTTTTGGTCTTCTCTGCGCCTCTGCGTCTCCGCGCGATGCACGGGTTTTGACCTTCTTTGCGGCTTTGTAGTTATCCGGCGAAGCCGGCCTTTGCGCGAGAAGATTGGTTTTAGTAAAGTGGAAAGAGCCATAATTCACATAAACGTCGCCGACTTTGCGGTGGCGGTGGAACGGGTGGTGGACAGCCGCCTGCGCGAGCGGCCGGTCATTATCGCCCCGGAAGGCGCGCTGCGCGCCACGGTCTACGACATGAGCGAAGAAGCTTACCAGGCCGGGGTCCGCAAAGACATGGCCCTGCGCCGGGCACTGCGGCGCTGCCCCGATGCCGTTATCCTGCCGCCGCATCCCGACCGCTACGAACAGGCCATGACCGGCCTGGTGCGCTGCGCCCTGCCCTTTTCGCCCCTGATCGAGGTCACCGACCACAAGGGCCACCTGTTTATCGATGCCACCGGGACCAGCCGGCTCTTCGGCCCGCCCCGGGACGTGGCCTGGCGCATCCGCAAAGCCGTGCGGGCCGACCTGGGAATCGGCCCTGTCTGGTCCGTGGCCCCCAACAAGCTGGTGGCCAAAGTGGCCACCCGCACGGTGAAACCCACCGGCGAATACATCGTGCGCCCCGGCGACGAAACTGCCTTTCTCAGCCCCCTGCCGGTCTTTTTGATCCCGGGCCTCGAACCCGAAGACCTCGTGCGGCTGCGGGAGCTCAACCTGCTGCTGGCCGGGCAGGTGTCACAGCTTGATCTGCCGCAGCTGGACATCCTCTTCGGTTCCCGGAACCAGTGCGTCTACCGGGCCGTGCGCGGTATCGACCCCTCTCCGGTCCTGCCCGTGGGGCAAAAGCCGCCGTCTGTCAGGCAAAGCCACGCTTTCGGCAACGACACCAACAACGCCGCCCGGGTCGACGCGGTACTTTACACCCTGGTGGAGCAGGCCGGAATCGAGTTGCGCCGCCAGAACCGGGCGGCCGGACTGATCCGGATCGCCCTCGATTACTCCGACGGCATCCGGCTGTTTCGCCAGCAGCGGGTAAAACCGGCCACCGCCAACGACCGCCGCCTCTTTTCCGCCGCCCGGAGAGTGCTGGACCTGGCCTGGACCCGTCGCGTGCGTATCCGGCATCTGCGCCTGATCTGCGACCGCCTGACCTTTCCCCCGGCCCAGCGACCGCTGTTCGCCGCAGACCGTGAAAAGGAGCGAATCGATACGGGCGTGGTCGCGGCCCTCGATACAATCCGGGACCGGTTCGGAAAAGAGGCGATCAGAGTGGGCAGAACGATGGTGGCGTAAAGCAAAGAATCGAACTGGAGAATATCCAACAAGGAATGTCCAATTGCGGTATCGCTACGCTCTTTTGAATTTGTAAAGGCAAAACCCTGCATCGCGCAGAGGCGCGGAGGCGCAGAGAAAAGCAAAACCAGGATTGCGTCGCACTATCGTGCGAAAACCCTTTTAAAGCATACCGCGACAGGATCTTTTGGTTTTAACCGGCGAAGCCGGAACTATTCGTGGTTTTCTCCGCGCCTCTGCGTCTCTGCGCGAGAATATTGCTTTTGCGGTATAGCTAAATATATCTGGCTTGGTACTGACGACCAGATATTAAAGGCAGAATAAAACTCCGCTGATCCTGATTTTCCGTCATGCCGGACTTGATCGGTATCCAGCACGCTATGTACAAAAGGGCCTCTGGATCCCGGGTCAAGCCCGGGATGACAACCAGCGGTGATCGGAACTCTGTAGTAAATATGATCGCCGTAGGCGTACAGTCTTCGATTTTCAAAGTTCGATGTTCGACGTTGGATGTTCAGCTTTTAAAGGTTGTCTTAAAACTTAACACTTAAAACCTAAATCTATCTTCACATGATCCCCCTCACCGTCCGGTCATACTATTCCCTCATGTGGGGCACCGCCTCACCGCGGGAGATCTGCACCGCCGCCCGGGAATTGGGGTACACCCGCCTGGCCCTGACCGATACGGACAACCTCTACGGCCTGTGGCCGTTTATCACCGCCTGCCGCCGGACCGGCATCACGCCCATCATCGGGGCGGAGATTACTCAGCCGGACACAGACCTCAGGGCTGTCTGCCTGGTGGAAAACGACACCGGCTACCGGAACCTGTGCCGCCTGATCACCCGGCGGCATCGCGAAAAACCGTTTCGCCTGGCCGCGGCCCTGCGCGCCCTGGCGGCCGGGCTGGTGATCCTGTCCACGGATGCCGCCTTGCTGGCGGATCTGCACGCCGCCGGCGCCGCCGTAGCCGCGGCCCTGCCACGGCGGCCTTCCGGGCGCGGCCTGCAGCTCATCAAGCTGGCCCGGGAAACCGGCATCCCTGCGGTGGCGACCCCGGGCAGCTTCTTCGCCCAGCCGGAAGATGTCAAGCTGCACCGCATGCTGAGGGCCATCGATCGCAACACCTCCTTGTCGCGGCTGCCGGCCAAGGAAGTCGCCCCCCCGGAAGCATGGCTGGCTTCTGCGGAAGAATATGCCCGCCGCTTCGAAGCCTGGCCGGAAACTGTCAGGGCCACCCGGGATCTGGCCGAACGGCTCACGTTTTCCGCGCCCGATCGCTCACTGGTGCTGCCGCCCTGGTCAGGCAAACCAACGGAAAATGCTGCTGCCAGGCTTAAACGCGACGCGTACGCCGGCGCCCGGGAACGTTATGGCCATGACCTGCCGGAAACCGTGGTGGAACGGCTGGAACATGAGCTGACCGTGATCGCCCGCATGGGATTTTCGTCCTATTTCCTGGTGGTGCGGGATATCGTGTCGCTCAGCCCGCGCATCTGCGGCCGGGGCAGTGGGGCTGCATCCCTGGTGGCCTACTGTCTCAAGATCACCAATGTCTGCCCGATCCGGTACAATCTTTATTTCGAGCGCTTCCTCAATCCCGGCCGGACCGATCCCCCGGACATCGATGTGGACTTTGCCTGGGATGAAAGAGATGACGTCCTGGATGCGGTTTTGGCGCAATACAACGGCCAGGCCGCCATGGTCTGCAATCACGTGGCGTTCCAGCCGCGCATGGCCATCCGGGAAGTGGCCCGGGTCTACGGCCTGACCGACCGGGAAATCGGCCAGATCTCCAAGCGGCTGCCGTGGTTCTGGCACCGCCTGAAATCGGAAAACGACCTGCTCGGATACATGCAGACCCTGCCGGTTTTCAGAGGGGTCGACTTCCCGCATCCCTGGCCGGAAATTATCGGCATCGCCCAGCGGATCATCGGTATCCCCCGCTACCTGTCGGTCCACCCGGGAGGCGTGGTCATTGCGCCGGACCGCATTGACAATCATGTTCCGATTGAAAAGGCGCCCAAGGGGGTTCCCATCATCCAGTGGGAAAAGGACGCCACCGAAGAGGCCGGCCTGGTCAAAATCGATCTTTTGGGCAACCGCAGTCTCGGCGTGATCCGGGACGCCATCGCCAATCTGCGGCAAAACGGGGTGCGTTTCGACGAGCGCCGCTGGGATCCAGAGAGCGACCCGGCCACCCAAAAAGCGGTGGCCGCCGGAAAAACCATGGGCTGCTTTTATATCGAAAGCCCCGCAACCCGCCTCTTGCAGCAAAAGGCCCGGGTGGGAGACTTTGAACACCTGGTGATCCACAGCAGCATTATTCGGCCGGCCGCCAATGAGTTTATCCGCGAATATGTGCGCCGGCTGCACGGCGGACAGTGGGAGCCGATCCATCCCCTGCTCGCGGATGTCCTCGCGGAAACCTACGGCATTATGGTCTACCAGGAAGATGTGTCCCGTACTGCGGAAGCCCTGGCCGACTTCTCGGCGGCGGAAGCCGACGGCCTGCGTAAAATCATGTCCAAAAAGGATCCGGGTCGCAAGCTGGAAGATTACCAAAAGCAATTTGTCATGGGGGCCCGGGCCAAAGGGGTCACCGAGCGGCAGATTGCCGCGGTCTGGGACATGATGATGAGTTTTTCCGGCTACAGTTTCTGCAAACCGCACAGCGCCAGTTATGCCCGGGTCTCGTTTCAGGCCGCATACCTGAAAACCCACTTCCCGGCCGAATTCATGTCCGCGGTCATCAGCAACATGGGCGGTTTTTACAGCACCTTTGCCTATGTTTCCGAGGCCCGGCGCATGGGTGTCACCATCCTGCCGCCGGACGTGAACACCAGCGATATCCGCTGGACCGGCCAGGGCAACACCATGCGCGTGGGCTGGCTTTCCCTCAAGCACCTGGGCCGGAAAACCAGGCAGCGCATCGTGGCCGGCAGGCAAACCAAACCGTTCACCGGTATGCGTGACTTTCTCAAAAGAGTCCGCCCGGACGAACCGGAAGCCCGAGCCTTGATCCACGCCGGTGCTTTCGACGCCCTGCACAATGGCGGCAGCCGCGCCGAACTGCTCTGGGAACTGGCCTGCTGGATCAATTCCCGGCAAAACCGGGCCAAGCCGCCGGGTTTGTTCGACCAGGCCGCTCCGATCGCAAGACCGAATTTCCCCGGAGACGATCCCCGGGAAAACCTGCGCAGGGAATACGCGGTGCTGGGCTTTTTATGCCGCCGGCACCCCATGACGCTGTTCGCCAGGAATGTAAGCCGATTGGGGGTCGTGAAATCCAAAGACCTGAAGCGGTTTTCCGGCCGGCGCGTCACCATGGCCGGCTTGCTGATCACCGGCAAGGTCGTGCATACCAAACACGGCGACCCCATGGAATTTCTCACCTTCGAAGATGAAACCGGCCTTGTGGAGACCACCTTTTTCCCGGAAGCCTACAGCCGGTTCTGCGCCATGCTCGATCGCAGCCGACCGTTTGTTTTGCAGGGAAAGGTAGATGAAGACTTCGGGGCGGTCACCCTGACGGTGGATTATGTCGCGCCGCTAAAAGTCTCACCGTAATTCTAAAATTTCACAAATTGCGCTGCTGGGCAACCCGGTGATGTTCAATTAGTAAAACCGCAGCAATTTAACTGGTGTTGACTTTCCCCTTTGTGACGCGCCGAGCATCGCAGGAAAGGGCAGCCATAATTTAGCTTGGGGCGAAGTGCCTGTCTGAGCGCAGCGAGTTGTGCTGAGCGCGCCCTTTCCGAGAAGCGCAGGGCAGCCCGCAGGGCCGCGTAACACGGGCGTTTTCTTTTGGTTCGTTTTCTTTCACGCGAAAGAAAATGAACAAAATGATGAATGCATGAACGCTGATTTAAGTTGGCTGGAAAGCGCCTTGGAAGGTATTTGTTTCACCTGAAACCGATGACTATTCTTCGACACCGGTGCCAAAAGAAGAAAATTCAGATTACATCAAATCGTGAGATTACAATTTTGGATTAAGTTCTTCGCGCAACCAATCGGCAAACAAATTGATCCCCACCACCATGGCAATCAGGGTGGCCCCGGGAAAGACCACCATCCACCACATGCCGGCATAGACGTAGTTCTTACCGATGGAAATCATCATTCCCAGGGAGGGTTCGGTCAGGGGCACGCCCACACCGAGAAAACTCAGCGTGGCTTCCAGCATGATCACCACCGCCATGTCCACGGCCATAACCACGAAAATCGGTGGGAGGGCATTGGGCAGGATATGGCGAAACAGGATGCGGGCATCCTTTGCACCGGAAGCACTGGCGGCCAGCACGTAGGCGTTGTCCTTTATCTCTAAGACACTGCCCCGGATGGTCCGGGCGTACTTGACCCAGTCAGCAATACAGATCGCCACGATGACGGTAAAAATCCCCCGGGTTTCGAACATACCCAAGAGCAGAACCGCCAGCAGCGTCGTAGAAAAGGCGAAAACCGTGTCGGCCGCCCGCATGATGAAGGCATCCAGTATCCCGCCATAGTAGGCTCCCAGCATGCCCAATACAATGCCGAAAATGCTGGAAATAAAAACCACGGTTACGCCCACGAGCAGGGAGGTTCGCAATCCATATAGAATGGTGGACAATATGCCCCGACCCTGATCATCGGTCCCCAGAGGGAAATCACCCAGGCCGCCCTCCATCCACGAAGGTGGCAAAAGGAAATTGGCCAGATCCACCTTGGTCAAATCGTAGGGGTCCATGGGTGCCAACAGCGGCGTAAAAACTGCCGCGACCAGGAAGCCCAAAAGTAAGAAGGCCCCTACCAGGGCGGATGGGTCCCCCAGGAAACTTTGCATGCGTCGTGATTTAAGCCATTTAGTCATAGCGTATCCGGGGGTTTAACACCGCGTACAAGAGGTCCACCAAAATATTGATCGTCAGAATGATAAACGCGGCCAGCATAATATAGGTAACGATGATCGGCTGATCGGTTTCGAATATGGATGTCAGCAGCAGGTTGCCCATGCCCGGCCATTGGAAAATCGTCTCCGTGACGATGGAAAAGGCGATGAGTTCGCCGAAGGAGAGGCCGGCAATGGTTACCACGGGAATCATTACATTGCGCAACGCATGTTTCAAAATTACCTGCACCGGTGAAAGCCCCTTGGCCCAGGCAGTTTTGATGTATTCTTCAGAGAGGGTCTCCCGCATGCCCGCCCGGGTCAGGCGCAGCAATACCGCCAGCTGATAGCCGGACAGGGTCAGAGCCGGTAGCAAAATGTGCTTCCAACCGGAGAGGGTCAAAAAGCCGGTGCGCCAAAATCCGATCTGGACCGTATCCCCGCGACCGAAGGGCGGCAGGATATTCAGGTACACGGAAAAGGCCATAATAAGCAGGATCCCGATCAGGAAAGTCGGTATCGAGATACCAAAAAGCGAACCGGCCATGATGACGCGGCTCACAACTCCTTTGGGACGCACCGATACAACTACCCCCAGACCGACCCCGACAATAAAGGAAATCGAAAGGGCAGTCAGCGCCAGTTCGAAGGTTGCGGGGAAGCGCTCCAGGATCGTGTCCAGGGCGTCGAGCTGGCTGACGTAGGAGCGCCCGAAATTGCCGCGGGTAACCCCCTTTAGAAATGTCAGGTACTGCTCATAGACCGGACGATCGAGCCCGTATGCCTTCCGGACCTGTTCGCGTTCCTCCTGCGTAGCATATTTGCCGGCCAGCATTAACACCGGATCGCCGGTGAATCGGAACATGGTGAAACAGACCATGGACACGAGCAAGAGGACGATGATGCCCTGTAGCAGTCTTCTGGTAATGTATGTTGCCATTGGTTTAGAAGGAGGCCGCTGAGCGGCCCCCGATATTCAAGGTTTAGCGAATCTCTTTGGCCACGATCCAGCGATCCGAACGCGGCGTGAACTTCACGTTCTTGCCTTTGACAACCGCGAAAATGTCCTGTTGGTAGTGCAGCGGAATCCAGGCCACATCCTTAACCGAGTCACGATTAATTGCCTGCAGCGCTCTTTCCCGTTCCGCACGGTCCAAGATTGAAGAGGAGGCGATGATCTGGTCATCCAAACTGGAATTGGAATATTTGGTACCGTTGTAAGCGCCCATCCCCATGTCCTTGTTCACGGTGTGGAGCAGCTTTTCCGCCGAGCGGCCAAAGTCAAAGGAACCGTCGAACCAGCCGATCAGGTATAAGCGATGTTTGAAATCGGACAGTTCGTCAAAAAAGATCGATTTCGGTTTCACGTCCAGTTTCACTTTCAGGCCAACCTTGGCCAGGTACTTGGCCACGGCTTCACAGATTTTCTCATCGTTGACATAGCGGTCGTTGGGGCCTGCGATGGTAATGTCAAAGCCATTGGGATAACCGGCAGCAGCCAGTAATTGTTTGGCCTTGGCCGGGTCGTAAGGCAGCCGCTGGATGCTGGCGTCATAACCCACCGTGGGAACATCGGGCACCTGGTGGGCCAACGTGGCCTGGCCGCGCATCACCTTGGCGATAATTTCTTCTTCGTTGATGGCATGGGCAATGGCCTGGCGTACCCGGATATCGGCAAAGGGCGTACCCGCCATGTTGCTGATGTCCATGTAGATACAGCGGCGCGCCGGACGGGAAATGACATCGACATGAGACATCTTTTTGACCCGGTCAATCAGGGTGACCGGGACGCCGTTGACGATATCCACCTGACGGCCGGCCAGGGCCGCAAAGCGGGTGGCTTCTTCGGTGATGGGGCGGATATCAACCGTCTTGTATTTGGGTGCACCTTCCCAGTAATTGGGGTTGGCTTTCATGCGCACATAAGAACCCTTGACCCACTCGACAAGTTGGTAGGCCCCGGTCCCAATGGGCCGGGTATTGTAGTCGCCGTCATCCCGCCCTTTGGAAGATTCCATGTCGACAATAAAATTCTGGTGCATGGTTTCCGCAAACCAGGGTACCGGTTTGACGGTCTTGAAAATAACCATGTAATCGTTCGGTGTCTTGATGGACTGGATGGAGTTGGCAATGTTCAGCAGCTTGGAGTATTTAGGATCCTTCATGCGCTCGAAGGTGAACTTTACGTCTTCGGCTGTAAACTTGTTGCCGTTGTGAAACTTGACGCCCTTCCGCAATTCGAACTTCCAGGTGACCTCATCCAGCCGTTTCCATTTTGTGGCCAGGGCCGGGGCCAGCTTGCCTTCCGGAGCTTTGCGTTGCAGCAGACCGTCAAAAAAATTCGACATGTAGGAAAGGTTGGCGTCCGACGAAAACGCATGGGGGTTCATGGCTTTGGGCGGTGCATCCGTAGCCACCACCAGATCCGCCTTGGCCAGCGCCATTGTGGGCAAGGCCAGCACCAGGGCGGCCACCAGGGTCATCAAGGTTAACCGTTTCATTTTGTTTACCTCCTTGTATTAGTTTCCAATGAAAACCTGTGTATTTGCTTCTGCATACACGTACAATTCTATGGGTATAAATGACAGGCCGTCCAGTGACCGTCATCCAACTCTTTAAAGGGGGGCTCCTCCCTATCACAAATTTCCATTTTCTCCGGACAGCGCGTATGAAACCGGCAACCAACCGGCGGATTGATGGGGCTGGGCACGTCCCCTTTCAATATGATCCGGTTTTTCTCCCGCAGCGGGTCTGACACCGGAGCCGCCGAAAGCAGGGCCCGGGTATAGGGATGCTTCGGATCGCCATAGAGCTTGGCATAGGGTGCCTGCTCAATGGCCTTGCCCAGGTACATTACCAGGATGCGGTCACACAGGTATTCCACCACGGCCAGATCGTGCGAAATGATCAGCAGAGAAAGATCAAACTCGCGTTTGAGTTCCAGCAACAGATTGATGATCTGGGCCTGGATGGAAACATCCAGGGCCGAAACCGGTTCGTCGCCGATGATGACGACCGGATCCAGGGCCAAAGCCCGCGCAATACCGATGCGCTGGTGTTGACCACCTGAAAACTCGTGTGGGTAGCGGGCACCCTGTTCCGGGCTCAGCCCCACGGTTTCCATTAAAAAAGCCAGCCTTTCAGATCGTTCTCGCCCAGGGTAGACCCCGTGGACATCCATGGGATCGGAGAGAATTTGATTCACCGTCATGCGGGGGTTCAATGATGAATAGGGGTCCTGAAAAATCAATTGCATTTGGCGCCGGACCTGCCGCAACTCCCCGGCCTCCATGGCGCGCATATCCTGTCCTTTAAACCAGACGTTGCCGCCGGTCGGTGGTGTAAGCCCCATAACCGCCATGCCGGCCGTGGTCTTTCCACAGCCGGATTCGCCGACGATGCCCAGAGTTTCACCCTTCTCCAGTGAGAAATCAACCCCATCAACGGCAAACACATGTCCGATTGTCCGGGAAAACAACCCCTTCTTGATGGGAAAGTGGACTTGTAGCCCTTCGGTCCTGATCAACGTCTCACTCATGGCGCTCCCTGATCGATGTGCAGCCAGCAGCGCACGGCGTGTTCATCTGCCACGGATTCCAACCCGGGTTCCCGGTCGGAACAGATCTGCATGGCATGGGGGCAGCGGGCCTGAAATTTACAGCCCTGTGGGAGAGCATACAGGCTCGGCACCATCCCTTTTATTTCATTGAGCTGGCGCTGTTCCCCGGCCGTGCGGCTGCCCAGCAGGGGTATGGAATCCAACAACCCCTGGGTGTAGGGGTGCAGGGTGTTTTTAAACAGTTCGACGGTAGATGCTTCCTCAACGACCCGACCTGCATACATGACCACAATGCGGTCGGCCATTTCAGCAATGACACCCAGATCATGGGTGATCATCTGGATAGCCGTCCCCATATCCTCTTTGAGTTTGAGCATCAGGTCCAGGATCTGGGCCTGCACGGTCACATCCAGCGCAGTCGTAGGCTCATCGGCGATTAGCAGTTCAGGATCGCAGGCCAGGGCCATGGCAATCATCGCCCGCTGGCGCATCCCGCCGGATAGCTGGTGGGGATATTCACCCACGCGATTGGCCGGGGCCGGAATCTGTACCCGGTCCAGCATATCAACCGCTGCTGCCAGGGCCTCGCGTTTGTTCATTCCCTTGTGGAGGATGAACATTTCGGCAATCTGGTCGCCAATGGTAAATACCGGATTCAGGGAGGTCATCGGTTCCTGGAATATCATGGCAATCCGGCGGCCCCGGATACGCCGCATCTCTTTCTGGCTGAGTTGCGCAAGATCCTGCCCGTGCAGGAGGATTTCGCCGGATACAATGCGGCCGGGTGGATTGGGGACAATGCGCATGATGCTGTTAGCGGTCACCGATTTGCCGCTGCCGGATTCACCGACAATCCCCAGCGCTTCGCCGCCGTCAAGGTGGTAGGAAACACCGTCCACCGCCTGGGCAGTGCCCTCAAAGGTATAGAAGTAGGTTTTGAGATCACGAACTTCCAATAAATGATCGGCTGACACCGTCATCATTTTTCCTCGATGGCCGTGATAAAGTTGTCCAAGCTGTCATAAACCGTACCCAGGCTCGATATGACCACATGCTCATTGGCCGCATGCTGGGACATCTCTCCGGTAGCACCCCAGACAACGCCGGGAATGCCGCGCACGGTGAGAAAGCGGGCGTCGGAGGCACCGTGTTCAAAGCCCACCGTGACATCCGGCACGCAGGCGACCAGCGTGTCCAGATAAGGTGATGCCCCCCCGATGAAGAGCGGTTCTTTTCCCAGGAGCGTGACTTCTGATTCGACGGCCTCTTTGATCGCCATCAGGATGGCATCGGGATCGTCGTGCTCGGTATAGCGAATATCAAGCGTAGCCGTGGCTTCACCCGGCACGATATTAATCGACCCGTCGCCCACCCGGCAGTTGCTCAAGACCATGGTTTTGTGCCAATGATCCGGAGTTTGGGTTGCAAATTGTTGCTGGAGGACCTGATAGTCAGCCACCAGCGTGTCAAAGGCATTTTTCCCCAACCAGGGACGGGCCGCATGGGCGCCCCTTCCCGTGGCAGTCAGCCGCACCTGTAATACACCTTTTTCTTTGGTGACGATCTTCTCCGGGGTACCGCCGTCCAGGGCCAGGCAAAATTCAAGATCGATATCCTGAAGCACGGCCTCGGCACCGTCGGCCCCACCGACCTCTTCGTCGCCATTCAGCAGAAGCCCAAAACACATGTCGCCCTGCGTGCCGCCGGCGGCCCGAATTCGCTCCAGGTGATTGTGAAAGAGAATCAAAGAGAGGGCTACCGCGTATTTGTCATCAATGGCTCCCCGGCCATACAGCCGCCCATCCTCAATCCGGGGAATAAACTGAGATTCGTCCTGGGCAGCCACGACATCGAAATGGGCCATCAGCAGGATCTTGGTCGCCTGGGGTTTTGGCAAAACGGTAATTGCCGGAATGCCGCCGATGTCATAGCGCGCATAGGCGATGTCCCGCCGGGATATCCAGTCTTCGATAAAATCCGCACAGCGTTTGATTTCTTCCGGCCGATCATGGGTGGTCGGGATCTCTATCAGATCGGCCGTAAGCGCAGCTACTTGGTCTGCAATGTTCATCGCTGCCGCCACAGACGTGGGTTGCACCATTGTTCATCCGCCTTTCATGAATCTGGAGCTTGACGGTAATGGATAACTAAGATAGGCTGGAAAAGTTAAATAAATTATTTAACTCAATTTAACTTATTTTGCAAATAAAAAATTAACATTTGACAATGTCGGCCGACAAGACCAAAGTTGCAGTTGACAATTCTTACCGATTCCAAAGGCAACCATGCGAAAATTCGCACCGCAACTAATTGATTTCATAGAGCGAAGCGGCTTCAACCTGAACAGCATCAGCAAGGCTTCCGGGCTTTCCAATGTGTATCTGGGCAAACTTGTTCAAGGCGGCATCAACCGGCCCGGCAAAGATAAAGTGACCAGTATTATGCTGGCCTTAAACGCAACCATCTCGGAAATCAATGCAATGCTGGCCGCCTACGATTACCAACCCCTGCACGAGGACGATATCCCCGCAATCCTGGCGAATAATCGCCGTAGGACCATAGAAGGTGGCAATTTACCCCAATATGACCACATTTACTTTGACCTGCTGCTGGTTGCCCTGGAGCGCATCGGCGGTTCCAAAATCATCGTGAAGAACCGTCCCAGCGGCCTTTTCATGCCGCCGGAGCTCTATCTGATGAAGGAGTACCCGTACGAAGTCGACAACCAGTCCGCACGATTTCGCTATCAGCTCACCGCAGCGCTACTGAACGAACGGCGAAAATTTTTCATTGCGAATTGTGACGCCGGCAACCAAATCGACACCTATATATGTAAATCCTGCCTGGACGATTACCTGGCCCGCCACCTCAGATCGGCGGCCCGCCAAAAAGAGCCACGCCGGACCGAACTCGTCGTTCACTATTTTGCCAATGCCCTCTCTCTGGCATTGAAAAGGCCGGATATCCATCACATGTATATGATGGAACGCTGCCCTTACTTTCATTTTCTAATGCAGGACACTGACGGTGCGCACCCCAAAGTATCCTATCCGGGACGTAAAATGCATGTGTTCAACAATCAGTATGACAAACGCATGCTGGAAGGCTTCACCACTGATCTGCCGGCAATTGTAGGGCTATTCAAGAAGGAGATCGAAATGTGCAAGGGCGCCGTGGATGAGACAATTTCGGGTGACTATCCGCAGAGCCTCTATGATTACCTGATCGAGCGCTTTTCCGACTTCGACATGGCCGCAGAGCTGGAAAACAGTTTGGCTGCGCTAATGCAGGCACCCCACCTGTTGTTCTATTAGAATTCTTTCCAATAAAGCTACGGCATTTTTTTTAAAATTATACTATTATAGAAAATCAGTAAACGCAACTTTCCGGTCATCCATTCGCTTTAATCCAGAGGCGTTTTCATGCGCACCAAAGCGGCCTTTAAAAAAATTGGAGAATTTGCCCCCGGCATTTTCCTAGTCCTGTTTTTGAACTGCCTGTGGCCCCTGATGTCCTCCGCGGCCGCAGAGGATCCCATTGCCAAATGGGTCGATCATTTCCAGCCTTCCGTGCTTTCCCGTACAGCGGCGCGGGCAGAATTGCAATGGTTCGCCGACACGGCCCGACCTTTCAGGGGTAAAAGAATCCGCTCGACGGCCGAGGATATCAAAACCCATTTTTGGGAGCGGGACGTTCTGGCCGTTGCCTTCCGGGAAATCACCGGTATCACTGTAACCCATGAAATTATCGGCGAGGGTTCCGTTGTCCAGCGCATCATGGAACAGCTCAAAACAGGCAAAAGCCTGTATGACATCTATGTCAACGATGCAGACCTGATCGGGACCCACCTGCGCAGCCGGGCCGTCGTCAACCTGACGGAGTACATGCGCAAAGAGGGCCGCGTCTATACGAATCCCGGCCTGGATTTGGAGGATTTTCTAAACCTTGAATTCGGGCAGGATTACGAAGGCAACCAGCTGCAGCTGCCCGACCAGCAGTTCGCCAATCTGTACTGGTTTCGGTACGACTGGTTTACCCGCCCGGATATCAAAAGTGCGTTCAAAGATGCCTATGGCTATGAACTCGGGGTACCGGTGAATTGGGCTGCGTACGAAGATATCGCCGCATTCTTTACCGGCCGGATGATTGACGGTCGGAAAGTATACGGTCACCTGGACTATGGGAAGAAATCGCCTTCCCTGGGGTGGCGCTTCACCGACGCCTGGCTTTCGATTGCCGGGGTGGGTGATCGTGGCCTACCCAACGGTCTTCCGGTCGATGAATGGGGCATCCGGGTTGAGGGCAATATTCCGGTCGGCTCATCCGTGGCCCGCGGCGGTGCCTTGAACAGTCCGGCCGCCGTTTATGCCCTGGAAAAGTATGTCAAGTGGTTGAAGGAATATGCCCCGCCGGAAGCGGTTGGCTGGCGCTGGGTGGACGCCGGTCCCAAAGCATCGCGCGGTGATGTTGCCCAGAAAATTTTTCAATACATCACCTGGCTGTCGCATGACGACTTTCATCGACCGGGTAGCCCCGTCGTATATCCGGACGGTCGCCCGAAATGGCGGGTAGCCCCGACGCCCCATGGCCGCTACTGGGACAAGGGTATGAAGGTGGGTTACCAGGATGCGGGCAGCTGGACGATTCCCCGCGCCATCAAGGGGCAGAAAAGGGCCATGGCCTGGCTTTGGGCCCAATTCTGTGTTTCAAAAACTGTGGCCTTGAAGAAGTTCCTGGTTGGTGGCACACCGGTCCGCAAATCAACGGTTTTCTCCAAACATCTGGATCCGATCAAGTATAAATGGGGCGGCTTGATCGACTTTTACCGCTCACCGGAAGAAAAAAAATGGACCGACACCGGTCCGAATGTGCCCCACTACCCGGCCCTATCGGCTGTCTGGTGGCCCAACATTGCCAAAACGATCGACGGCAGGCTTACACCGGAACAAGCGATGGACAATATTGCCGCAGCCCAGGACGCCTTAATGGACAAAATGCGGATGGCCCGGTTTTCTCCGCGTCTCAACGCAAAACAAGACGAGGCGTATTGGCTGCAGCAGCCGGGATCGCCAAAACCTTTTCGAAAAAGGCCCAAGCCGGTTACCATCGCCTATGACGATTTGATTCACCAGTGGAAATAATAGCTATTTAAAAATCAACTTTATGGCACCCGCATCAACAATCAATTCAAAAGACGGCCGCACCTTCGCGGGCATAAGTATCAGCAACAAAATACTACTCCCCGTGTTGACCCTGCTGATATTTTTTACTGTCTCCATATCCGTGGTCAGCGGGTTATCCATTTTCAACCACCTGACCGATACGACCCAGAGCGAATTGAAAAAAATGTCCGGGATCCTGTCCAACCGGATCATAGAGATCGAAAACAAGGCCGGCCTATTTGTAAAAAGTATAAATGAGAACCGGCGCTTTATGGACCAAGTGCGTCAGATTTCTCAGATGGGCCCTTATTATGCTTCCGATCGCTCCTTGCTGGCCAAGCACATCGAGGATGATGAGAATATCTATTATTTTCAGGCGCAGATGCATATACTCAACCTGCTCCAGCCCCTGTTGCCGCTCAATGAATTCAGCGCCCTGCACTATTACATTGTCTCGCCGTTTGCTCTGGTCGCCGAGGCAAAACCGGTTTTATCTTTCAGTATCACTCCGGACAAATTGTATGTCATGCAATTCAAGGACCGGATCGACGTGGCCGACCGCGTCCTGCGGTATATCGACGCGGATAAGTTCAGACCACCTCCCCAGGAAGACATCGGTATCAGCACGGTCTATTCCCAGTCCGCGGACGCCTTCTACCGTAGTTCCGGCTTCAATGTCCAGGCAGGCGCCGAACGTTCGGATTTTTTCAAATATACGCGGGAAAGCGTGACCTTGCCTTCCTCCAAAATTGTGCTGGATCACGGCGTACCGGTTATCCGGACGGCCTATGCCATCCAGGCGTACATGGCCAACCCGGATACGTTTGCCGACCAGTTGACCGCCGTTGGTATCCTGGTGGTGGATCAACGTTTGGATGTATCGCGCATGGACCAGATCCAAAACTTGCTGGGCACTTACGTGGGCATCGCCCAAAATGGAGACTTGCTGGTAACCAGCTTGCCGGTGTTCAACGCTGATATTGCCATTCAAGACGAGAAGACGGCCATGGTCGGTAACCTGAAATATTTTTATTCCAGTCAGACCCTCCTGTTCCCGGGTACGGAAGCCCAAAGCCTGGAAGCCATGACGTTCAGTCCGGCATCGACGCTGAACAGACTGATTGAAACGCTCTTTAAAGAGATTGTCATTACCGGCCTCGTTGCATTGCTTCTGGCCTGGGCCCTCATTTACCTGACGGTACAGCACCTTGTCCGCCGCCCCTTGAAAAAACTGATGGACGGCGTCAAATTCATCGCCGGCGGCCAGTTGGACTACAAAGTACCGGTTTACGCCCGGGATGAACTGGGTCGCCTGGCATCATCGTTTAATGATATGTCCGACGCACTCTTTCGGGCTACCGCCGATTTGAACCGCGAAAGAAACTATGTCCAGAATATCATCAATTCCATGCCGTCCGTTGTCGTTGGCGTAGATCTGGAGGGCCACATCACCCATTGGAACATGGGCGCGGAGGACCTGACCGGCGTCAAACCGAGCGAAGCACAGGGTGAGCGGTTGACCGATATGTTTCCCCTACTGGCCGATGCAATGGAAAAAGTCCAAACCGCGATTCGGACCAGGACGCCCCAGTCCGACTCTAGGGTCCTGCATATAGAGGATGGCCAGACCCGTTTTTCGGATGTAACCGTCTTCCCCCTGGTTGCCAAAGGTGTTGAAGGCGCGGTTATCCGCATGGACGACGTGACCGACCGGGTCCGGATCGAAGACATGATGGTTCAATCGGAGAAAATGCTTTCGGTCGGTGGCCTGGCGGCCGGAATGGCCCATGAAATCAACAATCCATTGGCCGGCATATTGCAGAATGTGCAGGTGCTGCGCAACCGGTTGTCCGGCAATATCCCCAAAAACATTGATACCGCCCGAGAATGCGGCATTGAATTCGCAGCCCTGGAGCAATACATGCACAAAAGGGGGCTGGCCCCCATGATCGATGCCGTCATTGAATCAGGCACCCGGGCGGCCCGGATCGTCGACAACATGCTCTCTTTCAGCCGACGAAGCGGTTCGAAACTCAAACAGCACAGCCTGCCGGAACTGCTGGATAAAACCGTAGAGCTGGCGTCCAATGATTACGATCTCAAGAAAAAATATGATTTTCGGCAGATTGAAATCCGCCGGGATTATGAAAAGGGGCTCCCGCAGATCACTTGTGAAGGCAGCCAATTGCAGCAAGTCTTTCTCAACATCCTGAAAAACGGCGCCCAGGCCATGGCCAGCCATATTCCGTCAGGAAAGCCACCCCAGTTGATCCTGCGTATCCGCCGCAATCAGGGACACATAGACATTGAAATCGAGGACAATGGGCCGGGCATGGACGAGGCCACCCAGAGGCGTGCCTTTGAGCCCTTCTTCACGACTAAACGCGTCGGCGTGGGCACTGGCCTGGGGTTGTCGGTCTCCTATTTCATCATCACCGAAAATCATAAGGGCTCCATGTCGGTGGAGTCCAAGCCAGGCAAAGGTGCCCGGTTTACCATTACCCTGCCGATCGAACCGGAGTAACCTGACCGTAAGGTTGCGAGTGCGGTTGGACTAGCCTGAAAGGCATTTACGCCGTCCCGATTACTTGATATGTCAATATTTGACTGTTCAAAATAAACCGGAGGAGATTTCATGCCCCCCGATGATCGCCTGATTTACTTGTTGTCACGTGCCCAACACGCGCTGATGTCGCACCTGAAGAAGGAGCTGGGTGCCAATGATGCGACGATCACACCGGTCCAGGCCGGTATTCTTTTCCTGCTGTGCGAAAAAGACCATACCATGACGCAGCTCAGCCGGATCCTGGCCATTGACAACTCGGCCATCACCGGCCTGGTCGACCGGCTTGAAAAGTCAGGTCTGGCCAAACGGACCGCCAATCCCGAGGACCGGCGCGCTTTTCTGATTCGCATTACCGCAAAGGGCAAAGACGAGATAGACCGGGCGTATGTAACCATCAAACGGGTCAACGCTGAAATCAAATCTGGTTTCTCCAAGGATGAAATCGAAACCTTTAAAAAAGTCCTGAACAACCTGATGGAAAAATTTGCACGGCCATAGTCCGATGTAAAATGAAGAGCGATTAGCTTTTCGCAGATCGGAACAATAGAAGCCATCTCAAAAAACGGATTTTGGTTCAAAATCAAGGCGGACGCGAAGTGCCCCGAGTTGCGGGACTTCCCGCTTGATTTATTCCTCGACGGTGGGTCGCAACCCGGAGGAATACTGTAGTATTTTGAGGATTTGAACTGAGGGGCCAACGCCGAGATTGGGCCAAAAGACTTTTTTGAGATAGCTTCTAAATGAGAATGGAAGCCCGATGGTTCAGCGTTCGAGGTTCAGGGTTCAATGGTTAACGGTTTTAACCTTGAACGGGGAACCTTGAACCGGGAACCTTGGGCCTGAAATTAAAAATCAAGAGGCACACCCGATGTTTGAAAGTGTAGAGGATGTCAAAACGAAACTGGAAAGGGCGAACTACATCTGCTCCCGCGAAATTACCACGGTCGTGTACCTGGCCGCCGCAACCCGGAAACCCATTCTGGTAGAAGGCCCGGCCGGAGTCGGCAAAACCGAATTGGCCAAGGCCGTGGCAATCGGCCTGAATCGGGAACTGATTCGCCTGCAATGCTATGAAGGGCTGGACGAAGCCAAAGCATTGTACGAGTGGGAATATTCCAAGCAGCTGCTTTACACCCAGATCCTGAAGGAAAAAACAGGAGAACTCATGGAAGGCGCCGCCACCCTGACAGAAGCGGCCGACCGGATCGCCACCCAGGAGGATGCCTTTTTTTCCGAGCGGTTCATTCAGCCGCGCCCCTTGTTGCAAGCAATTACCGCCCCGGATCCGGTGGTCCTGCTCGTAGACGAAGTCGACAAATCCGACCCTGAGTTCGAAGCATTCCTGCTGGAGATTCTGAGCGATTTCCAGATATCCATCCCTGAACTGGGTACCCGGCAGGCGGTGAATATCCCTTTTGTATTTCTGACCTCCAACAATTTTCGCGACATGAGCGATGCCCTCAAACGAAGATGCCTCCACCTCTACATCGATTACCCGGCCATAGAACTGGAAAGAAGAATTGTAATGCTGAAAGTGCCCGGCATCAGCGAAGCCCTGGCTGAGCAAGTGGTCGGTGCCATCCAGGCCATCCGTGAACTGGACCTGAAAAAAGGGCCTTCCATCTCAGAGACGCTCGACTGGGCCCAGTCACTGATTGCCCTGCAGGTGGAGGACCTGTCCCCGGAGATCGTCAAAGATACCCTGAACACGATTGTCAAATACCGGGCAGATGCAGAGCTTGTTAAGGATAACCTTGCTAAATTGGTGAACCACTAAATCGAACTTCACGAACTTCGAACATTGAACATCGAACGCCCAACATCGAATACGGTCGCGAGCTTCACTTCGCGTCTATCCATAATCAGTTTATTAAGCATGGTCGCCGAAGGCGTTCCTGAATTCAACGTTCAATGTTGATAGTTCGATGTTGGATGTTCTGGTTTTAGGTTTTTCATGCAAAATTTGGTTCTAAAATTCGTCTCCTCCTCCCGGGCCGCCGGCCTGCGGGTCTCCACGTCCGAGGTCCTGGATTGTTTCGACCAGCTCAGGCTGGTCAATCCGTTGGATGAACGCCAGTTTTCCGCTGTTTTGCGCGCAAACTTTGCCAAGAGTTTGCGTGACCAGAAAAAGTTCGACCATCTCTATCATCTTTTTTTCCATGAACTGCGGATTAACGAAGAGATAACGGCATCCCGGCCGGTGGCGGAAAATGTTCGCCAGATCCTGGACACGCTGGCGGCCGACCCGGATCGCCAACCGGCCGACCAGGCCATCCAGGACTTTCTCGCCGATGACCCACAGGCCTACTTGGAGCTGCTCCGTGAGATCGAATCGGAAGGCGATTCCGGCGGGCGCGGCCTGGGATCGAACCTCGGTTCGTTGGTGCGCCGCTTTCCGATGATGCAGGCGATTGAAAAGACCCGCCGCGCCGTAGCCGCCTTTCTGGCCGACCAGCGCGACATCTTGGACTGGGAAACCCGCCAGGATATCGACAACCACCTCAATGCGCGTCTCGATACGGCCCGCCGCCTGCTCACCCGTAAAAATCCGGAAGAGGATATCCCCATTCCTAAAAAGCTGAACTGGGACAAGCACCTCAGCGAGCTGGGTCAAATCGCCTTTAGCAACCTCACTCCCCGGGAAGTCGAACAGATGCGCGCGGTCATCGGCCAACTGGTCAGAAAGTTGAAAGACACGGTCAGCCGGCGCTATGCCAACCGACAACGCGGTGTCATTGATATTAAAAAAACCTTGCGCCGGGCCGCAAAATACCAGGGCATCCCCCTGGAAATTATCCGCCGCCACAAGCCGCCGCGCAAAGGCAAAGTCGTGGTCCTCTGCGATGTGTCCGGATCGGTCTGGTCTGCGGCCAAATTCATGCTGAACATGCTCTACTCGCTTCAAGAGTGCTTCACCAAGGTGCGCAGTTTTATCTTCATCGCCGGCCTGTGCGAGGTTACGCGCGTATTCGAAGAACACGAGATCAACCAGGCCATCGAAAAGGTGCTGCATGAGGCGGATATCGAATACGGCAGTTCCACCGATTACGGTTACACGCTGCGTAAATTCAAAGCCGGTTACATGGATACCCTGAACAAAAAGACCACCCTGATCATCATCGGCGACGGCCGCAGCAACTACTCTAACCCGGAAGAAGGTATCCTGGACGAGATGCGCGAAAAGTGCCGCCGGATCATCTGGCTCAATCCCGAAAGCTTGCCTTTCTGGTATTCCGGGGACAGTGAAATGCGTACCTACGAGGCCTATTGCCATGAAGTGCGACCGTGTCAGAATTTGAATCAGTTGACAGAGTTTATCAAGGAGCTTGTTTTATAAATAGCAATTAGCCTTTCAGCTGTTTTTGTAGGAGCGGCATCTTGCCGCGAAGGATTTACTTTCCGCCACACGTATCGCGGCAAGATGCCGCTCCCACGGATACTTCAATCAACAAAAGCGGTTATTATTGTTCAGGTCATTTAAAAATAAAATGATGGGCAACGGACTTCAGATCATTAAGTGGCTGCTATCGAACCGGCCGGACGCGACCACAGAGAGCTTTGAATCGGTCGTCCACTGGAAGCAGCACCATCACCAAACCCTGCTCTCCTGGCCCGAACCGGTGGACAGGGCCATTGCCGGCGGGTTTCTGGCCGATTGTCCCGCCTATGCCTTTGCAGCCGGATACTGGGCCGCCCTGCATCGCCTGCTCCCCGACTTGCCCTCAGACCAAGTGCCGGCCCTGTGCATCAACGAAGAACATGGTGCCCATCCGGCCAGGCTTAAATGCCGATTGGAAAAGCAAGGCTCAAAGTGGTTGCTGAATGGAAAAAAACACTTCGTGACCTGCGCTCGCGAAGCCGAGCTGCTGCTGGTCGCGGCCTCAACCGGGATCGGCTCCGATGGCAAAAACCAATTGCGGCTGGTGCAGGTAAATAAAGAGCAAGCCGACATCACTTTGTTGCCGTTAGCCAAGCCTCTGGCCATTCTACCCGAAATCAGTCACGGCCAGATAGAATTTACCGAAGTCAGCGTGTCGCCGGACAACATCCTGCCAGGTGATGGTTACCTGGCCTACATCAAACCGTTTCGGACCATCGAGGACCTGCATGTCATGGCTGCCATCCTGGGTTATCTAGTAAGTATAGGCATGCTATTTGAGTGGCCACGACCGCCGATCGAACAGTTGCTTTCCCACTTGTTAACCATCCGGTCCCTGGCTCGCGCCGATTATGCCGCACCCGAAATCCATATTGCCACCGCAGGTGCGTTGACAGCCATACAGTCATTGCTGGAAACCCTCGACACTTACTGGGATAGAGCTGACGATACCCTCCGATCAGCCTGGCAGCGCGATCGGATAGTGCTGAACATAGCTGCAGACGCCCGTACTGCACGGCTGGCAGCCGCCTGGCAGCAGTTTGCTTGATGTCCAGGCCATCTATCAAGGAACGACCTTGACGGAGCACAGTATTTACAGGTAAGATCGGGCACCTCACCGGGTATTGGAACGCCACACCATAGATTAGTACGATATAGGAGGATTCTATGCGAAAACTTGCCTGTATGGTAATCCTGGCAGCCTTCCTGGCGGCGGCCTGCCCGCCTGTTTTTGCTGAAGAGAAAGCCGAGAAAAATTCAGCCGAAAACCTCCCCTGGGAAAAAGCCAGCATCCTCGTCGGATAGTTTCTATCCTCGAACAACAGCAATGTGCGCCTATCAGCAAAAGGTGTCGGTGTCGGCTTCGATGTTGAAGAGGCCCTCGGACTGGATACCACTTCCACCGTCCTCCGGGTAGGCGGTGCCTGGCGCTTTTCCGACAACCTGCGCCACCGGGCGGATCTTTCCTGGTTCGCCCTGCGCCGAGACGGCGAAACCCAACTCGGTCAGGACATTATCATCGACGGGGTAACGTACCCCACTGGCACCCAGGTCCGCACGGGGTTTGATATCGATGTCTATAAAGCCTCTTACAGCTATTCCTTCCTCCTGGACGACCGCATGGATATTGGCGCTTCAGCGGGTCTGTACATTATGCCGCTGAGCTTTGAACTGTCCGCCACCGGCTTCCTGGCCAATCAAGTTTCCGAGAGCGTCACAGCCCCATTGCCCGTGTTCGGCCTGCGGGCTGATTTCGCCATGACACCGAAATGGTTCCTAAAAACAAGAGCTGAGATTTTCTACCTTGAATATCAACAATTCAAAGGGGCCATCTATGACTCATCGGTGGGCGTCGAATACAAGGCCTTCAAACGCGTAGGGTTTGGCCTCGCCGTTGAAAATTTCAGTCTCGGCGTAGAGGCGGAAGGTGAAGATTATCCCGAAATTAATCTGGTCGGAAAAATTGAATACCGGTATTTTGGCGCCATGCTTTATGCTAAAGTCTACTTCTAACACGAAGGAACACAATGCGACACCTGTGCCTGCGGATCTTGACCTGCGCTCTCATTCTATTTCTGGCTACCGGACAGGCTGCGGCCTTCGATCTAAAAATCGGCACTATGAACATCGGTCCACCCGCAGTTGAAACTTCCGGTCGCTACCTCCAGGACAGCCCCGGCTTTGGCGTTATGCTGTCCGTACCTTTGGGGTTTTTTGAAACTAAAACTCCGTCCGTTTCCTTGAACGGCCAGGACATTTCCCACTTCACACAGCAAGACGCCAAGGACTCGCTGATCGTCATCATGCTTTTCGGCGTGGCCATTGCAGCCGGCGCACTTACGGTCAGCGCCGCCACCAACTGAGGGCGGCCTGAAAAATTCAAATTGGGCAGAATTCAATATCTATAGGTTGTCTTGGAATAAGAGCACTCTCCATACTTTCCTAATCTTCGTCATATCCATATGGAATGGAGACTCTGGATGAGAATAAGAAGTCTACTGGCCGCCTTTTTGATGGTATGCTTGGCATTGTCGCTGGCTCAACCTGTAAATGCCGATACGGTTGAAACTGCCAAAGCGGATGAGAAGCCCAAAGCAGCCCGTAAAAAGGACAAAAAAGATTCGCCTTGGATTATAACCCCCCTCATAAGCAGTGACCCCAAAATTTCAACTGCCGGCGGCGCGATGGTCGGCTACATGCACAAATTCGACGAAGCGTCGCCCCCCTCGATATATGGTGCGGCCGGGACATACAGCACCACCGACTCATGGTACCTGGCGGCATTTGCGAAAGCACATTTCGGTGAGGATAAGCATCGTCTTGTCGCGGGTGTCGTTACCGGTAAAATTAATAACGATTATTCGGATTTTTTAGGCAGCGGCTTGAATGTGCAGACTACGGATTCATTGGAGCTGTTCGCCTTTCGTTATTTTTATCGTGTTTACGGCAATTGGTTTCTGGGTCCTCAGTTTATATCCACCAACTATGCTATATCCAGCGATAACTTTCTTTCCGGGCAGATTTTGGAACATATCGGTCTGATCGGCTTCAAGTCCAATGGTCTGGGCTTGTACGCATTGTATGATTCCAGGGACAGGCAATATTCGCCATCTACCGGCCAGGTTTTTGAAGCTCATAACGTTGCCTTTCGAGAATCACTTGGCGGGGAAACCTCCTTCGATGCTTATTCCGCCGACTATCAGCACTATATCCCCCATGGCAGCGGCCATGTCATCGCTTTGCATGCCAAGGGGCGCTGGACAGATGATGCACCGTCCAGTGGCTACTCATCTGTAGACTTGCGCGGGTATACCAGAGGGCAGTACTTAGCGCCGCATATGACCATGGGCGAGGCCGATTATCGTTATGCGCTGAATGACAAATGGGGGCTGGCCGCCTTTGCCGGCCTGGCGGTTTTATATGGTGGTGACCGAACGGATGAAAGTAACCGCTATTACCCGGCTGGCGGTGGCGGTTTATTTTACCGATTGAATGACGAGGGTATGGTTGTGCGGGCGGATATAGCCGTGGGTAAAGACGATAATTGGGGCTTTTATCTAACCTTTGGGCATGGATTCGAAAAATAGCCACATGTAATCCTGCATGCGACCGAATACCCAGATTAATTCAGATATGGCTATAGTAACAATAAGCAGGAATTAAACATGCCCGCAATTCCAGGCAAACCGATTCGTCGAATCCTGAAGGCCCTCGGGTATTTAACTCTAGGGGGCTTTACGACACTTGTTATTGTCTTCGTTCTATATCTCAACAGCCGACCGGACCTGGATATCTGGCATCAAGTAGATCTTGATGCCGAATATACGATTGCTTCTGAAGTGCAGAATTTTCCAGACTACCTAACGCAAGAAGAAAAACTCTTCGTCCACCTCGATGAAAAAATCCGTGATCATATCGCCCCGGAAGATCGGTTGCGCATCAATCGCTATCATCGGGGGAGCCTTTCCGACCCGGAGAACTGGCCGCGTAATTGGAACCGGACCTTTGAGCTGGAAACTGGAAACCCCAAAATGAGCGTCTTGCTGCTGCACGGGATGTCCGACTCGCCTTACAGTCTGCGCACGATTGGGCAACGCCTGCACCAAAACGGTGCCCATGTGATCGGTTTGCGCCTGCCTGGCCATGGAACGGTACCCTCGGGACTTGTGACAGTGCACTGGGAGGATATGGCTGCCGCCGCCAGGTTGGCTCTGCGGCATCTGCAGCAAGAAAACGAGAACCGGCCAATTTTCATTGTCGGCTACTCTACGGGAGCTGCCCTGGCAGTTCAGTACGCCCTGGAGGCCCTGGAAAACAATGACCTGCCCAAAGCCAGTGGGCTGATCCTGATTTCCCCGTCCATCGGCGTAACCGGCTTGGCTGCGCTGGCTGTCTGGCAGGCGCGCATCGGGCACCTATGGGGATTGGAAAAGCTGGCCTGGAATTCGATCGGCCCGGAGTACGATCCCTTTAAATACAATTCATTTGCCGTAAACGCCGGCGACCAGGTTTATCGGTTGACCCTGGACATCCAAAAACGCTTCCAGTCGCTGCAAGCCGCGGGAAACCTGTATAAATTTCCGCCGGTTTTGGCCTTTCAGTCCATTGTGGACGCGACGGTCAGTACGCCGGCCGTAGTGGACGGTCTTTTCAAGCGTCTGCCCGCAGGCGGCCACGAGCTGGTAATCTTCGATATCAACCGCCGTGTGGAAGTCAAAGAGCTGCTCCGCCGCCATCCGGCGGAGATCATCACGCCGCTGCTGTCCGGCAGGGACCTAACATTTTCTGTCAGCCTGGTCACCAACCGGGATGCTGAGTCTCCAGATGTGATGGTCCGGCACCATGCCGCCGGCGCTGGAGAGGTCTCGGACAACCCCATCGACTTCGCCTGGCCTGAAGGTGTCTACTCCCTGTCGCATGTGGCCCTGCCTTTTTCGGAAAGTGATCCCCTCTACGGCGGCAAGGCTGCCACCGAAAGCCCCGGTATCAGCCTCGGCAGCCTGACCCCTCGCGGCGAGAGAAATGTCCTTCAAATTCCAGCCGCGGACCTGCTGCGCCAGCGTTGGAATCCTTTCTACGTGTACCTAGAAAATCGAATCGTGGAATTTGTGAATAATTGAATGGTTATATCACCGTCTATAACTCTTCCCTACCACAAATATTCTGCCCTCCCTTGACGGGAACAACACCCCCACCCGGCCTCCCGTCAAGGGGGAGGTGCACGTGGCCGCTCCTGGCGGGCAAAACGAAAGGCAGGATCTTTATCTCACAGAGCATACAGAGACCACGGAGAAAAGCGCAAAACCCAAAACCTTATATTCTCGCGCAGAGGCGCAAAGGCGCAGAGA
>Ga0126329_10000063_pt1 | contig 49911 bp, 33 predicted proteins | sample InaspJWI85metaG_FD_104915 | JGI IMG/M metagenome (GOLD analysis project Ga0126329, IMG submission 104915) | Marine gutless worms symbiont microbial communities from Oahu, Hawaii - Inanidrilus sp. 2 OAHU.JWI-85 metaG | ecosystem: Host-associated > Annelida > Digestive system > Unclassified...
ACCGGCTTCGCCGGATAAACCAAAAGAGCGCTGTTGCAGTGAGCATGAACCGGTTTTTCGCACGCTAGTGCGACGAAATTCTGGTTTTGTCTTTCTCTGCGGCTCCGCGTCTCTGCGCGATGCCAGATTCTGCTTTTTGGTTTTAGCAAAGCCCCTTTGAGGGGCAATCCAAAGCCTGGTCCTCTGGGCCAGGATCCTTTACGTAAGACCGATTGGTCCTGATAGGGAAGATTGGATACGCCTCACAGTCGCGGGCGACCTAATTATAATGTTAATGAAAGATTAGGCCAGTTAACGGTATCGGGATCGAAATCGTTATTCACATGACCTATACCGATCCGATTTCCATCCTGATAGCGATAGCGATAGCGATTTCGATTGAAGATAAACCCGACGTTGAGTTTCCTCTACAAATTTTTAGAGGTCGGGGCCGAAGATTGAGGGAAAAATGTTGAAACGATTGACACCAGCCGCAATCGCGCATATGATAGAGGGCGGCAGTTCAAAACCAGGGAAACAGAGGCTACGATTTTGTGGGATAGACGGAAATTCTTAAAGCTGGCCCTGGCCGGACTCATCGGCGGCACGGGGATCTATGCTCTTCTGGATGACTACCGGAAAAACAATGTATTAGATATCGTGGCCTATCCGGACCCGGCCCTCCGCAAGGTTTCAAAGCCCATCGACCGGGTTGATGGTACTGTCATCTCCACGGCCAAGGCGATGATCGATACCTTGAGATTCAAGGCCCCTTTCGAATTTTTTCTCCGCGCATCCCTCTATAAAGGGCTGTCCGCACCCCAGATCGGCATTCAAAAACGGTTGATTGTTTGCGGCCTTTACGGGGAGGTCCGGGCACTCGTCAACCCGGAGATCCTGGAAAAAAAAGGTTTCTATGACAGCGTAGAGTACTGCATGTCTCTGCCCCAGCACCGGCACCAGACGGTCAGACGCTCCAATTATGTAAAGGTCAGGTACCGGGGATTGGACAACCGGGAACACATCCTCGATGCAAATGACCATCGCGCCGCTTTACTGGAGCACGAGATCGACCACCTCAACGGCGTGCTCTATGTCGATTACACCTAGACCAGCTGAATCAACTGGCCCTACCGGTTTTCAAAACTAGAAGACAAGGAATAGAATAGTTAATCAACAGACGCGCCATTGGCCGCATTCATTGCTTTGCTGACGGCCCTGGCCAGGTCCACTCTCAAAATCGGTTTCATCAATATGCCTTTTATTCCCAACACCTTGGCTTTTTCTTCTGCAATTGGATCCGCGAAACCGGTACATAAGATGATCGGAATGTCTTGGCGTATGGATAGAATTTCGGCAGCCAGTTTGTCCCCGGTCATTTTGGGCATGGTCATGTCGGTAATCACCAAATCGAATCGTTGCGGCTGGTCTCGAATCAGTTCCAAGGCCTCCAGGCTACTTGTGCGGGAAGCGACCTGGTAACCGAGGCTCTCCAGCATTTTACGCCCGATTTCGACTATGTCAGGTTCATCGTCAACAATTAGAACCCACCCCTCACCACCTGGCGTGCTTTCATCAAAGTCGACTTTGGCTTCAGAGGTGCTTTTGATGGCAGGCAAGTAAACTCTGAAGCTGGAACCGATGCCCGGTTCGCTATACGCATGGATCGTGCCCCCATAACTATTCACGATGCCATGCACAACCGCAAGGCCCAGGCCGGTGCCTTCCCCTCTTTCTTTGGTTGTATAAAAAGGATCAAATATCTGATCTAAAACCTCTGGCGGCATACCCTGACCGGTATCTGCTATGGTCAAATTAAGATACCGGCCTGGTTTTAAACCTGATAATTGCGGCTGTTTGGCCTCATCGACGACTGCCTCTGTAGATTCCACCCTAAGAATGCCACCTTTTGCCCGCATGGCGTGTCCCGCGTTCGTGCAAAGGTTCATTATGATCTGATGGATCTGGGTGGGGTCGCCCATTACAAGCGCGTCACTTCGTAAGCTCTGCTTGATATCGATACTTGTGGGTAAAGAAGCCCTGAGCAACTTCAAGGCTTCTTGCACAACTATCTTGACCGAGACAGGTTTGAACTCCTGTTCGGTTTGACGACTAAACGTTAGAATTTGCTGGACAAGAGCCTTGGCGCGGTCGCCAGCATGCATGATGCTGTTTAAGTAGTCAACTAGCTGGTCATCTTGGGGTGCATCCATCTTGGTTAGCTCGGTGTAGCCAATGATCGAAGACAGTATATTGTTAAAATCATGGGCAATCCCACCTGCGAGCGTGCCCAGGGATTCCATTTTTTGGGCTTGGCGCAGCTTATCCTGAATCTGGATCTCTTGGGTTATGTCGCGTTTAACCGCCACATAATTCACCGTTTTGCCCGAAGCATCTAGAACGGGCGAAATAGTCGCCTCCTCGGTGAAGGTGGTGCCATCCTTCTTTTTATTGACCAGTCGCCCTTTCCAGGCCTCCCCCCTGAGCAAGGCCGCCCACATGTCCCGGTAGAAAGCGTCGTCCTGCTCGCCGCTTTGTAAAAACCGGGGATTATGACCCAGCACACTTTCACGCGTGTATCCGGTTGTTTTTTCGAATGCGGGGTTTACATACTTTATAGTGGCGTTGGTGTCTGTTACCACTATTGTCTCGGCAGCCTGCTCGATTGCCGAAATCAAAAGCTCCCTTTCCGCCTCGGCGTGCTTTCGCTCGGTGATATCGAATCCTTCCGGGACTAGGTAGATAACTTCGCCCTCGTCGTCGAAGACCGGTCTGATGCGGAAATCGATAATTCTCGTTTCGCCGGAGACCGAGACGTGGGTAGACTCAAAATTTACCGTCTCACCGCGCATGGCTTGCCGCATCCCTTCCCGCAATTTTGTCTGTTCTGCTTGAGAGTGGGCCCACCAGGGGGTTTCCCAGAAATATTTCCCAATCACGTCCTGCGACGCGATGCCGGCGAGTTCAAGCGCTGTTTTGTTTGCCTTAATTAGTCGGCCTTCTTTATCAATGAGTCCCGTCAACTGGAATTGGTGGTTTAAAAGTGCATTGAGTTGAAATTCATTTTCGCGAATGGATCTTTCCGCTCGCTTGCGATCACTTACGTCGCGGATCACGGCCAGAACGCGTCCTTGCCCGCTAATCTGGGATGCCCTTAAAGAAACGGAAGACCAGAAGACTTCACCATTTTTTCTTTTTGATTTCCAATCAAATACTTGGGGACCTGCTTCCACAGCCTTTGTTATCTTTCTATGCGCTTCCTCTTGCATAAAAGGAGATTCCCCGGAACTAAGGTCTTCTACTTTCAGTTTTAGCACTTCCTCTATCGAGTAACCAAAAAGATCGTGGACGACATTATTGGCATCGACGATTGCGCCTGTTTTTGCATCGTGAATAATAATGGCTTCACTGGTGGCATTGAATATTTCGCTATAATTGTTTTCACTTTCGGTTAGCTTTTGTTCCGCCTTTTTTTCTTCAGTTATGTCACGCCATACCGACCGGCTGTATACAATATCCCCATTTTGGTCATACACAGCGGTCGCTTTCAGGTTCACATCGACGATACTCCCATCCTTTTTCTTTAATTGTAAATCTTCATTTTCTATTGTTCCGGTTTTTAAGAATGCCGGCAATACCTCTATTTCCATTCTTTTTGCACTTTGGGGAGCATAGAACGCTATACATGGACGGCCGATAACTTCCTTTTCCGTATATCCCAACGTATTTAACAATACCTGGTTACATGAAACGATATTCCTTGTCACCGGGTCTATTGAGAAATGCATATCCGGTGCGTTCTCGTAAAGGTCTTTGTATTTTGCTTCGCTATCGCGAAGCGCGGCCTCAATGTCTATCCGCCTATTTACTTCTTCCTTTAGCTTTGTGTTGGTCCGTACCAATTTTTTCTGTCGCATCCCAATTAGCATACCAAAACACCCACCGGCAAAGAACGGCACATAGAATCCATGGATAGAAATTTGCATGCCAAGCATAAATTTCTGAAATGCCGAAAAAACACATAGAGCCGCACTGCCGGCTATAAATGAAAACAGCAATGTTTTGGCATTTTTCATAACACGCCGCCTGTTGGTGATGAAAAGTTATCGAAGCTATCTCAAAAAAGTCTTCTTATCCGGCGAAGTTTGGTAAGTGCCGATGGAAGCTCTCAAAGCGAAGACGGGATATCGAACCAAAATCCGCTTTTTGAGATAGCTTCTAGTAGAAGCGCTTTTAGACCAATACTCGCCGTTTACGGAATCCGGATATGCTATGCATATTACGGGATGAGCTTAATGAAGACAGTTCGCCCAGTTCCATGAAATAGGAAACCGGCAAAGTCCTTTTTTGTTGTTGGTTAAAGTCTGGAAACGGTATTTGCTACCCCTTGATGTCAGCCCAGCGTTATAATAGGCAAGTATGCGATAAAAACTTATAATAAATCAAATTGAAGTTTGAATGCAATTATTAAGTGAAATCTGGTGAGCGCTATGGGAAGGACCGGGTCCAATTGCCAGTGCCGCGCGAGGATTCAAGCCAACCCCAGACTGATCAGGTATTAATCCGTTAGGTTAGAGTGGGTAACCCTGAACGCCGATCGCCATTTGTAAACGAATACTGCTTAAATGACGTCTGCCTCGGTAAATTGCCGGATCTGCTCAGTGGTGTAGCCGTACTCGTGGAGGATGGATTCGGTATCGGCCCCGAATCCGATGGAGGCGTTACGAACCGCACCTGGGGTTTGGCTGAGTTTCACCGGGACGCCCAGGGCTTTCTCCGGATGGCCGTTGGCGCCGGTCAGTTCCACCACCATTTCTCGTTCCCGGAACAAGGGTTCCGTCAATACCTCTTTCAGGCTGTTGATCCCGCTGACGCAGACATCCATCTGACTGAATTCCGCTTCCCACTGGGCCATGGTTTTCTGCCGGAAGGTCTCCCGCAAAACGGTAATGATCTCTTCTTTTCTTTCTTCATCGTACTGCAGGGGGATATATTGGGGTAACCCCAGGTGTTCGCAAAGGGTTTTCCAAAACTGACTTTCCACGGCCCCCACGGCGATATAACGGCCATCGGCGGTTCCATAGGTGTTGTAGCAGGCATAGCGGTGCGAGAGCATGGCATTGCCGCGTTTGGGAAACTGACCGGAAAACTGCTGCCAGATCAGGGCGACCGGAAGCAGGCTCACCATGCTGTCCGTCATGGAGATATCGATGTACTGACCTTGTCCGGTTTTCTCGCGGGCAAACAGGGCCAGCAGGATGCCGATGGCGGCGTTCATCCCGCCGCCGGCCATATCGGCAAACTGCACCCCCGGAATGGCAGGCGGGCGGTTGGCTTCGCCCAGGATTTCCAGAATGCCGGCATAGCCCAGGTAATTGACATCGTGTCCGGCTTTTCCGGCAAACGGTCCTGTCTGACCGTATCCGGTTACCGAGCAGTAGATGATGGCCGGATTTATCCGGCGCACCGCTTCGTAATCGACCCCCAAACGTTTGACCACGCCGGGCCGAAAGCCTTCCAGCACCACGTCGGTATCTTTGACCAGGCGCCCAAATATTTCCCGACCGGCCTCCGACTTCAGGTCCAGCGTCATGTGTTCCTTGTTGCGGCCCACATTGGGCAGGAAAAGGCCGTCTTTAGCGTATTGTTTTTTGTCTTCGATGGCAATTACCCGAGCGCCGTGATCGGCCAGGATCATGGAGCAATATGGTCCGGGCAGCAGCCGGGAGAGATCGAGAACCGTAACACCTGATAAGGCACCTTGATTGAGCATTGTGAGAGTCCTTTATTTTCAGTATGTTAAAACCTGGTCCTAAGGAGCTGGTAAAGATATAGGGCTGTTCCGTAAAAGCATATTCTCGCGCAGAGATGCAGAGGCGCAGAGGAAACCCATGAATAGTTTCCCGTTACGTGGGATTCAAACCAAAAGGCACTTGATGCCCTGAGGTTAAAAAGGTTTTTCGCATGCTAGTGCGACGAAATCTTGGTTTTGCTTTTCCCTGCGTCTCTGCACCTCTGCGCGATGAATGGTTTTTCTTTGGCATTATAGCAAAGCAGCTCTTTGTAGTGCCAACCCAAAACCTGGCCCTCTGGGCAAGCCTGCTTTCCTTGTTAACCATTTATCTCCACCATGGGCCTAAGCTGATAGATACCTTTTCCGGTTGCGACCACTGTTCCGGATTTATCCAGTAATTCCATCTCCAGGGTGAAATCGGCCTTCCCCTGCTGATCGACCTTTTTCTGAATGTCCTGAGCCTGCTCAGTCGCCATGGTCAATTGGGCGGTAATATCGGTTGTCGCCGGTCGCCGAAAACGGATATTCATCTCCTTGACAATCGGATAGTAGCGGCTGACATCAAAGGTGGTCAGGTACAGAGCGCCGGCCGGCATTTCCGCCAGGGTAAACAAAGCGCCCGCATACATGCTGCCGATATGATTTTCATTTCCCCGCAGCGGTGCCCGCAGCTTGACAAAGCCGGGCTTCAGCTCAAGCGCCAAGAGGCCCATGCGCTCGATAAATGCAAAGGGCTTTTCCACAAACAGTTTTATCTCATCATTGGAAAGCTTCATATCGTGGGCCCATTCACAATAGGTGAAATTTTATTCCGACTCTAAAACCATAGTCTTCCGGTAAAAGCCTGTCCTGCTTGCAAGAGTCAGATACATTTGGCTATACTCTAAAACCATTATTCTCGCGCAGAGGCGCAGAGACGCAGAGACGCGGAGAAAGGCAGATTAATTTCCGGCTGCGCCGGCTCAAACCCAAAAGCTATTGTTAACTGAAGCTTGTAGAGATTTTTCGCACGCTAGTGCGACTAAATTTTGGTTTTGCTCTTCTCTGCGTCTCAGCGCCTCTGCGCGATGCAGGGTTTTGCCTTTTAATGAGTTTAAGAAATGCGATAACGCAGCTCTGGGCAAAAAAATGATGCTTGTGAATGCGCTTATCAGAGGCCCATGAACTTAGCTGCTATACTCTTCATGATTTCATTGGTGCCGGCAAAAATCGATATCACCCGCACATCTCTAAACGCCCGAACGATGGGGCTTTGTTCCAGAATGCCGTATTCGCCCATCAGATCCAGGGAGCGGTCGGCAACCCGCCGCGCCATTTCGGTGGTCCAGTACTTGGCCATGGACGTCTCCACGATGATATCTAGTCCCTCCACGTGGTCGGCCACGAGTTTGTCGAGGAATGTCCGGCCGATTTTAACCTCCGTGGCCATTTCAACCAGGGCGAACTGGGCAGCCTGGTATTTGGAGATGGGCTTGCCGCCCACTTCAGTCTCTTTACAGTAGGCCGTGATCCACTCCAGGACGCGTTCAGCGGTCACCACGCCCCCGATGGCCGTAGCCAGGCGTTCCTGCTGCAGTTTCTGCATGAGCATCAAAAATCCGTCGCCTTTGTTTCCGATGCGGTTGGCAGCCGGAATGTGGCAGCGGGAAAAGAACAGCTCGGCGGTATCCTGACTCCGCCAGCCCATCTTCTCCAGGTGACGCCCGCGGGTGAATCCCGGGGTGCCGTCCTCAACAATATACAAAGACAGCGCCTGGTAGGGATTTTCCTCTTCCGGGTCACGGGCGGCTACGATGACCAGATCACAGTTGATGCCGTTGGAAATAAAGGTCTTGGATCCGTTCAGCACGACTTCATTGCTTTCTTCCACGGCGGTAGTTCCCATCGAGGCCAAATCGCTGCCGGCATCTGGTTCCGTCATGGCGATGGCCGTAATGATATCACCGTTGACGCACCCGGGCAGGTATTTTGCTTTCATTTCCGGCGAACCGAAGGTGCTGATATAGGGAACGACCACATCACTGTGCAGGGCCGTGGCCAATCCGGTATGGCGAGTGCGCGACATCTCTTCGGATACGATCAGGGCGTATAAAAAGTCGCCGCCGCGGCCGCCGTATTCCGGGGACACATCCGGGCACAGGAAGCCGGCGCGGCCGACTTTGCGCCAGATCTCCTTGGGAACGATGTGGTCGGTTTCCCACTGGTCCGTGAAGGGGGTTATTTCTTTTTCACAAAATGCCCGTATGTTTTCACGAAACTGTTTGTGCTTGTCGGAGTATTGGATGATGTCCATTATGCCAGCCTCCCCAGCAGAGATTTTGAGATGACCTTTTTGCGTTGCGCGCTTCCGCTGCCAACCAACTCAAGCGCCTTGGCATCGCGGTAAAAGCGTTCGACTTCCTGTTCGGTCATGTAGCCGTATCCCCCGAAAAGTTGAATGGCCTCATCGGTCACAGCAAAAGCAGCCCGCCCGGTAGCCACCCGCGCCATGACCGGCAGGGCGGTCTCTTTACCGCCGTTGTCACACTCAGCCGCGGCCCGGTAGGTAATCGACCGGGCCAGTTCAATTTGGGTGGCCATGTCGGCCAGCTTGTGCTGGGTGACCTCGAACTGGGCAATCTTGCGGTTGAATTGCTCGCGTTGTTTGACGTAGGCCAGGGCCCGGTCAAAGGCGCCCAGGGCAATGCCGAGGGCCTGGGCAGACGCCGTGATCCGCCTGGTGTTGAGATACTTCTCGTAGAGCGCCAGGCCCTTGCCGCGCTTGCCGATCAGATTGGTCTGCGGTACCAGGACATCCTGAAAACGAACAGTTGCCAGGGAGCTCATCCCCATGCCCAGCGTTTTTCCCTGGGATTCGATGGTAATCCCGGGGCGGCCGCTTTCCACGAGCAGCAGGCTTAAACTCTTTACAGGTTTAGCCTCCGGCTCGGTCCGGCATAAAACGATAAAAAATCCAGCCCCCGCGCCATTCATGACGTAGCCTTTTTCACCGGTCAGAACGAAATTGGTCCCCTCTTCGATGGCTCGAGTATCCGTATTCGGCATAGCCGTAGCGGTACCCGGATCACAAAATGCACCGGCACAGAGGGTCTCACCTTCGGCAACCCGCGGCAGGTATTTTTCTCCCAGTTCCGCGGAGCCGAAATCGGCCAGACACTCGCCTGCCATGGCGGCATTGGTCAGGGCCAGGCCGGTGGTGGAGTCTTTCCGGCAGAATTCTTCCGCGACCAGGCAATTTTCCACCAGCCCCATGCCGCCGCCCGAAACTTTTTCCGGAAAATGAACTCCGATGAAGCCCAGCTCAGCGGCTTTCTTCCAGATCTTTTCAGGAAACCGGCTGGCCTTTTCGAACTCGATGGCCTGATCCTTGTCGAATTCGCCCTTGGCGAATTCACGGGCAGCCTTCTGGATCTCTTTTTGAGAACGGGTCAGTGCTAACATCATCTTTCTCCACGATGCTAAGTGTGAAGTGACTAAAATGAGCTAAAGTGATCTAAAGTTTTGGAATCGCTTCGCTCGTCTAATAAATTTTCTTCCACAATACCAGTGGTCCAACTATCAGCCTTCATATTTGCCGATGATTGATATGCTGCAGATGTTCTGGAACGGAAATCCGCCCAGGTTGTGGGTTAGACCGTAGCGTGGATTTTCGATCTGCCGCTCGCCGGCCCGGCCGTGCAGCTGCAGGTACATTTCATAAAGCATCCGCAGCCCGGAGGCCCCGATCGGGTGGCCGAAGCATTTGAGGCCGCCGTCCACCTGGCACGGCACCGTGCCGTCCAGGTCGTAGAAGCCATCCAGGATGTCGTGGACCGCCTTGCCCCGCTCGGATATATGCAAATCTTCCATCGTAACCAGCTCTGTAATGGAGAAACAGTCATGCACTTCCATCATGCTGATGTCCTCTTTTGGATCCGTAATGCCGGCCTCCTCATACGCCTTGAGGCTGCAGCGGGTGGTGGTCATGAAATGGTCACCGTCCCAGTCGTTGTAGCCCACCTCTTCGCCGCTGCTCAAAGCAAGCTGGAGGGCCTTGACCGATACAAAATCCTGCTTGCCCAATTTTTTGGCGATTTCGGGCGTGGTCACTATTGCACAGGCCGCACCGTCCGAGACCCCACAGCAGTCGAACAGGCCCAGCGGGTGGGCAATAATGGGACTGGCCATGACCTGGTCGATAGTCACTTTCTTGCGTAGGTGCGCCTTGGGATTCAAAAGGCCGTTGTCGTGACTTTTAGCCGAGACGTGGGCCATGGCTCTTTTCAGGTCCTCGTCCGGGATCTTGTATTTGGCAGCATAGGCGGAGGCAAGCTGGGCGAAAGAGCCGGGTGCGGTCAGGTTGGGCCACCACTGCCAGGAGAGGCTGCCGTGACCGGAACCCGGGTTGGGCAGCCCCCCGTATCCCGTGTCTTTCAGTTTCTCCACCCCCAGGGCCAGGCAGATATCATAGGCCCCGGACGCCACCCCGTAGCAGGCGCCCCGGAAAGCCTCCGTCCCGGTGGCACAGTAGTTTTCCACCCGGGTGACCGGAATCATCGGCAGGCGCAGGGTGGTGGCCAGAGGCATGCCGGTTTTGCCGACATTGATTTCTTCCATGCAGGTTCCCAGCCAGGCGGCGCCGATATCCTGTTTTTCGATCCCGGCATCATCCAGGCACTCTTCGAAGGCTTCGACCATCAGTTCTTCGGCCCCTGCATCCCAGCGTTCGCCGAACCGGGTGCAGCCCATGCCGATGATGGCGACCTTATCTCGTATTCCTGTTGCCATTTTATTGCCTCCTTCTAAATGGAAAAAAGCTTTTCTATCAACTGTGATTTCATCACATCGCCTTCGATGATCAGTTTGCCGGACGTGTACGCCTGCATGGCCGGCAGGTTGCCGGTCATCATGTCGCCGAAGTCAGCGGCAGGCATTTTAAAGGTGCAGGCCGGTTTGGCGTGGGCGCCCTTGGCTATGGTGCAGGTCTGATCCTGAATCACGCAATGCCATTCGCCGCCCCCTTTGCCGGAGATGATGAACTGAAAGACGACATCCACTCCGACGGCGGCATCCGCTTTGAATGTCCCGGACAGGCTATCGAAAATGGCCTGGATATCCGGACCGTCTGCAGCGGGCGCTGCTGCTTCTTCAGCGGCTTCCTCCGGAGCGGGCGTAATCAGGTCCATGAAGGCGGCATTGACATCGGCCAGCTCCTTGGTGCCCCCGATGGCGTTGATGGCGTTCCAGTTGGCCTCGATATCTTCCACCGTGGGCGGCTTTTCGGCATCCCCGATCTGGGCCCCGGCACCGGTCAGGATCGCCGCCCGGTTGAAATAGCCCATACCGGCGTTGAAGATTGCGCCGGATTCGGTGCATTCATCGCTGCACAGGTAGGCTACCATGGGGACCACGAATTCCGGCTTGGCCTTTTCAAAAATATCCGGCGGCATGATGTCTGCGGTCAGTCGGGAGGCTGCCAGTGGGGCGATGGTGTTGACCTTGATATTGTACTTCTTGCCTTCCAGCTTGAGCGTATTCATCAGGCCGACCAGGGCCATCTTGGCGGCCGAGTAGTTGGTCTGCCCGAAGTTACCGTAAAGGCCGGCCGCGGAGGTGGTCATCACGATCCGGCCGAAGCCGTTTTCTTTCATGACCGCAAATGCGGGGCGGGTGACGTTGTAGGCCCCGTTCAGGTGTACGTCCATGACGGCCTGCCAGTTTTCCGGCTCCATCTTCAGAAAGCTCTTGTCCCGCAGAATGCCGGCGTTGTTGATTACGATGTCCACCCGGCCAAAGGTATCCAGTGCACAATTGATGATGTTTTCGCCGCCTTCGGCCGTGGCGACGTTATCGTAGTTGGCCACGGCCCGGCCGCCGAGGTCCTCGATTTCGCGGACCACCTCATCGGCCGGGGCGGCACTGCCGTCACCGCTGCCGTCTCTGGCGCCGCCCAGGTCGTTGACGACAATCTGCGCGCCGCGGGCGCCAAGTTCCAAGGCATAGGCCCGGCCCAGGCCGGCCCCGGCCCCGGTAACGACGGCGACCCGGCCGTCATAGCGTATTTTGTCCATCTCATCGGCGACGCCCGGCACCGGGACCGCTTTCCAGAAATAGTTGACGAAGCCCCGGTCTTTGTCGGCCACACGCTTGCGGAAGACCATCTGCATGGGTAGGCCCACTTTCAGGTCGTCGAAGGCGCAGTCGGTAAAATCGGCCATCATCCGACCGCCGCCCTCGAACTGGATCATGCCGTACTTGTGCGGGGGGTCCACGGAAACGGCGAGTAGATCACCAGTGAAGGTTTTAACCCTGGCCGGTACATCGGCGAATTCGTAATCGTCCTGGCTGTGGTGGGCGCCGCAGTCAGGGTTTACGCAGATGTCCATCTTGGGGAACTGTGGCGTTGCGCATTCCCGGCATCTGCCGCCCACCAGGCCGAGAATCATATCCCGCTTGCGCCAAAGGGTTGTCATGGCCGTCTGGGTGGGGGCTTCCGCGCGGATCCCCATTTCCGGGTCGATCAGCTCCCGGAATTTGAGCCACTTGGCGTAATTATCGGTGGTTTCCTTGTTGGCCACGGACCCGGATACGCCGGTGCGCGGGGCCAATTTTTCAATTGCGTCGGTAACGACGAAATAGAGGGCGCTGCAGCCCTGGCCGAATCCGGCCACTACGATGCGGTCGCCGGTCCGGGCTTCTTCCAGGGCCCGGGCCAGCATCAGCAGGGGATGGGCGACCCCGGTTTCCCCGCACTCCGCGTGCATATTGTCCATGACCTTTTCCGGGTCCGCCTCAAGCTTGCGGGCAATGTTCTTGTGCTCGGCCTTGAAAAAGCAGGGGTACACCAGGCGGTCGACGTCCGCAATGGTCAGGCCGAGCTTGTCCAGAAGGCCGTTGATGGCTTCGGGGATGATTTTGGCATAGCCCTCATCGCGGGTCCAGCGCTCCTCCCACATGTAATCGTACTGTTTTTCGCTGCCGCGGTAGTGGGGCACGAAGTCATAGGATACACTGTGGGAGCCCTTATACTCGGCAATCACATCTTCACTGCCCACCAGCAGTGAAGCCGCACCATCACCGAACCACATTTCATAAAAATAGCCGGGCTTGGTTTCGCGCTTGTCGGCTGCCGTCACCAGGATATTGCCGCGATCCCCGCTCTTGACCGATTCGAGCGCAGCCAGCAGGGCGTTGGTGCCCGCCTTCTGGGAAGCGGTGAAATCCGAAGCCAGGATGTTGCTGGGCAGGTTCAAGGCGGTTGCCGCGATTCCGGCGTTCTGGCGGTCGGCAAACGGTAGGGTGGTCGAAGCCAGATAGAGACCGTCCAGGGCGGCTTTGTCCCAGCCGACCAGGCAGTCCCGGGAAGCGGCGACCGCCATGGTAAGGGCATCCTCATCCCAGTTGCACATGGACCGTTCGCCCTGGGCCACCATGACGATGGCGGGGGCAAACCAGCCCATGTTCTGGAAGATGGCCATGCGATCGAGGCGCAGCCGCGGTATATAGGCACCGTAAGAAGTAATTCCTATCATCTTGTTTCTCCTGTCAAGGTGTTCCGGTTAAAGCTTCAACCTAAAAGCTAAAAAGCTTCTCAATCAGCTGTGACTTCATGATGTCGCCTTCGATCTTGAGCTTGCCCGACGTATAGGCCTGCATGGCTGGCAAGGTGCCGTTCATCATGGCCAGAAAGTCGCCCGCATCCATTTTCAGGGTGCAAACCGGGGATTCGTGCTGCCCGGGCGCCACCGTGCAGGCACCATCTTTAATGGTACAACTCCAATCGCCGCCGAGCTCACCGGCGATGTTGTATTGAAAGACCACATCCACACCCGCGGCGGCACCGGTATTGAAAGCCCCTTCCATGGCGTCGAAGACTTCAGCTGCGTTGGCAAAGCCATCTACCGCAGCATTGGATTCAGGCGGCGGGGACGTGAAGGCGGTGAGCACATCACCGATTTGTTCATTGAGTTGGAAATATTCCTTGGCACCGTCCACCGTGGCGACGTTTTTGAGGGCCTTTTGAATCCTTTCTACGCTGGGCGGGGCATCATCCTCGGCCAAAACGGCACCGGGTCCGGTGAACATCGCGGCGCGATTGTAAAACCCCATGCCGGCATTATAGATGTTGCCGGTCACCGGACAGCCCTCACTGCAGAGGTAAAGGGCCATGGGTACCACGAACCCGGGCTTCAGCTTCTCGAAGAAATCCGGGGGCAGGACATCCTCGGTCAGCCGCGAGGCGGCGATGGGGGCAATGGTATTGACCTTGATGTCGTATTTCTGACCTTCGAGTTTCAAGGTATTCATCAGGCCTACCAGTCCCATTTTGGCGGCCGCGTAGTTGGTCTGTCCGAAATTTCCGTAGAGACCGGCTGCGGAAGTGGTCATGATGATACGGCCATAGCCCTGTTCCTTCATGACGGCGAAGGCCGGTTTGGTGACATGGTAGGCCCCGTTAAGATGAACATCCAGGACCGCCTGCCAGTTGTCGGGGTCCATTTTGACGAAACTCTTGTCGCGCAGGATGCCGGCGTTGTTGATGAGGATGTCCACCCGGCCGAAGGCATCCAGAGCGGTCTGCACGATGTTCTCGCCGCCGTTCATAGTGGCTACGTTGTCGTAGTTGGCCACCGCTTCACCACCCAGATTCTTTATTTCGGTGACCACTTCGTCCGCCGGGCTGCTCGAGCCCTCCCCGGCGCCGTCCCGGGCGCCGCCCAGATCGTTGACGACCACTTTGGCGCCGCGGCGACCCAGCTCCAGGGCGTAGGCCCGGCCAAGCCCCGCTCCCGCGCCGGTAACGATAGCCACCCGGTCGTCGAAACGGATCTGCATTTCGGGGATGTCACCATATTCAAAAATACCGTTGTCAATGACGATATCGCCGGTCTCACCATTGACAGTCCGCCAGAGCGCCTGGCCGTCCCCGGTTTTCCAGATCTGGGTCTGGATGGGGATTCCCGGATAGAGGGTTTTTGTAAACCGGCAGACCATGCGGCGCGCCTTTTCCGGCTGACCGGGGATGAGTTTGTCGATCAGGGCCCGGCAGGCAAATCCGTGGGTACACAAACCGTGCATGATCGGTTTCTCAAATCCGGATGCTTTGGCAAAATCCGGGTCGACGTGCAGGCTGAAGATATCGCCGGACAGGCGGTAGATCAGGGGTTGATCTTCCGACGGCTGTTCGTCTACGCTGTAATCGGGGTCGCGCTCCGGAAAGGTCACCGTGCTCTTGGGGGCATTCTCACCACCGAAACCGCCGTCCAGCCGGCTGAAAATGGTACAGATACTGGTAAACAGTTTCTGCCCGTTGGAATGCCAGGTGTCGCTTTCTCCGATCACCAGGGCCCCTTTGTCCTTGCCCTTGTCGTAGTAGTGGGCAATTTTGCCTTCGGTGGTCAGGGTTCCTTCGGGTGGGATGGGGTTGTGAAAGATCAACTCCTGTTCACCATGGAGAATCCCGGCCAGGTTCACTTCCGATTTCAGTCCAATCTGGGCGAGAATGTCGAATATCGCCGCGATCGAAAAGCTGGGTATGACCTTCAATTTATTTTCATAGCAGTAGTCGAGATCGGAAAATCCGGCCCCCACCCCCAGGGCATAAAGGACTGCATCCTTCCAGGAATAATCCCTGGTCAAAGGGCCGACCTGCTTACCAAGGGCATCTAGATTTAACGCCATATTACATTCCTCCTGTTAATTTAACTATTGTTCCCTGGTTCCGCGTAAACGCCGGAATCAGGATGAACTTGAGGGACTCTTTGACAACCGAGGCATACTCGGCTTGGTCGAGCTTTAACAAAGATTTAAAAAAGTTGTTGCCGGCCGTGAAATTGATCACCGAATTCCAGACCGCCAGGACCCGGGCATTGGCCTCGGGGGATACATGTTCCCTGTCGAGGGCCAGGCCCATGGCGATGGCAATATTGGCAATGTGTTCGGTCATGCGGGCATCGAGGACCGCGTCCGTACGGGTCTTGCCGAAATAGCTGAACAGGATCAGGCGCGAGGCTTCGGGACGGGTGAACAGGTAATCGCACATGATGTCGATCGCTTTGGCCAGGCGATAGTCCAGCGGCCGGCCCCGCACCAGGCGCTCGATATCGCCGAGTTGCTGCCGGATTTCATCATTGAGGTCGGTCAGCACGGCTTCGTAAAGATCCTGCTTTTCACCCCAGTGGTAGTACAGGGTGGAAACATCAATCCCGACTTCCTTGGCAATCATACGGGTCGTGACCCCGTGGTATCCGTATTCCCCGAAAAGGGTGCGGGCGGTTGCCAGGATCCTGGCTTTCATGGATTCCGGATTACGGCGGGCTTTTTCAAGTGGTGAGGGCATGCGGTCATCCTTCCAACAAATATATGCGACTAAATGTTTCCAACAAATGTTGGATAATTATTGTTCATAAATCCAACTGCTTGTCAAGCGTAAATGGAGCTCGCAGCCCAGTTTGGCGAATGCAGGCAAGGGTAGCAACCCTTATGACCAAACCAGGCACAAACCCTGCCAGGGGCACTGAGCATCCTTCCGGTATGCTTTTAGTGTGGACACCGACAGGTATGCGGAGGGCCGCAATCTGCTGTAGACGTTTGAATCCATTTGAGATAAAGTACGATGGTCCATTCTTCCCGGTGTTTCTCACCGGCAGACTGCCACACCACTGACACGCTATCCACATAAGGAGGTTGCTATGGTCACCAACCGCCGGATTGACGGCTGCCTTACAGCCCGCACCGGACACCTGTTCATCGAGGCGTGCGATACGGTTGCTATCGCCAAGGAATTTGGTTCGCCCCTGTTTGTGGTATCCGAAGCCCAACTGCGTAGCAACATTCGCCGTTTTCAGACCGCTTTTGAAAAGAGCTGGCCGGATGGTCCGGTCAAAATCATGCCGGCTGCCAAGGCCTGCTGGAACCAGGCCATCCAGCGCATCATTGCGGCCGAAGGCTGCGGGTGCGATATTTACTCTCCCGGTGAGTTGTGGGTGGCGCTGCAATCCGGATTTGATCCGCAGTACATATCGGTGAACGGTGTGCCCAAGGATGAAGATCACATCAGAAATGCCATTGAACAGGGAGCCCGGATTACCATTGACAGCGTCGAGGAGATTGATTTCGTTGATAAATGGGCCAACCAACTCAATAAGGAGGCCATGGTACGCTTACGGCTGAAGCCGGCGTTGTCCGGCTTTACCAAGTACAGCGACTTTTCGGGGGGCGGCCTGATCTCCACCGACATTGCGGCCATGGTCTATAAAGGTGGATTGCCGCTTGAGAATGTCATTTCCATCGGCCGGCGCATCCAGAAGATGCCCAATGTCACCCTGGTCGGGTTCCACGAGCACCACGGCCGCCACGACCGCAGTGTGGCCTACTGGGAGGAACAGATGAAATCCTTTGCCCGGGACGTGGGAATTGTCTGCCGGGCGCTGGGAGGCTACCAGCCCAAAGAACTTGACATCGGCGGTGGTTTTGCCTGCCCTCGCGATCCCTTCAATGCGGAAACCCAGTATTCGGAACCGTTCGAACTGCTTGCCCTGCACGGTCTCTCCAAGGGGCTGGCCCTGATCGGTGAGCAAATTCGTTATAAATTACTTAACTGGATCATCGATAGGGGCATCCTCTATACGCCTAACCAACAGATGGCGCCTACCATAGAGGCCTATGCGGAGGTCTGTACCCGGAATTTGCACACAGAACTACCCAAACACGGCGTAGCAACCAAGGCGGTGATGCTGCAGGTTGAACCCGGCCGGTCTCTGCACGGTGATACCGCCATTCACCTGACTACCGTTAAAAATATCAAACGGATGACCCAACCCCTTACCTGGAACCACATTATCATCGACTCCACGGAGTTCTGGTTCACAGGCGGCCGCTACGAGCACCACCTCCACGATTACATTTTTGCCAACAAGACCAATGCCCCCCGCAACGCCAAAGCCGATATCGTCGGCCGCAGCTGCTACGGCGACCGCTTGATCCCCACCGTACGCGTACCAGCCGACGTGGTTCCAGGCGACCTGATAGCCATGCTGGATGTGGGCGCCTATCAAGAGGTATCCATGAGTAATTTCAATGCCATGCCGCGACCAGCCACCGTACTGGTCTCAGGTGAACGGGTAGAGGTGATTCGGCGGGCGGAGACCCTGGAGGATGTCTTCCAAAGGGACGTGATTCCAGATTACCTGGACACCGCTTAGGGGCTGTTTCTAAGTTCTCTTTGGTCCAATAGCGGTGTTGATAGATCGGTTTCGTCAGTTTACATGCTTTTTACAATCGTTTTACCCCGTGGTTACGACAACTGACGGCAGATATGTTGAGTTGGACCCAGGTGCAACACCCAACGGATACCACCCCGGCGGCAGTCAATTGACCGGGGGGGCTGAATTCAAAGGTCAGTTGCCGTACAGTCCGATAGCTGGTATCCGTTAGACAATCGCAAGCGATTGTACGGCGCTGCCCTGGGAACCTGCAGGGGGTGGACATGGAGAATTCAATTAAACAGCAGTCTCTTAACATGTGGTTTGTCAATCTAACGATGGTCATATGTATCGGTCTGGTAGGTGCGGTCATCCGGCCCGGCGCGTCCCTGGCCGCGGCCGAAAAGGTAAAAACCCGGGTCGAGATAGACCGGGGGACCCTACCGGCCGACCGGGTGCAGACGGCGATCGTCAAGGTCACCTTGGACGCACCGGCTCCGGCACAGAGGGCCCAAAGGCCAGCCGTGAACCTCTGTATCGTCCTGGACCGTTCCGGCTCCATGGCCGGGTCCAAGCTGGCCAAGGCCAAAGAGGCGGCCATCGAAGCCCTGCGGCGTCTCGATCAGGACGATATATTTTCGGTTGTGGTCTACGACCACAATGTCCAGACAGTGGTCCAGGCGCAGAAAGCCCGCCACGTGGAACGCATTGAGGCCCTGATCCGGTCGATCCGTTCCGGCGGTAATACGGCCCTGTTCGGAGGTGTCAGCCAGGGCGCAGCCCAGGTCCGGCGTAACCTGGGGGCAGACTATGTACACCGGATCATCCTGCTGTCAGACGGTATCGCCAACACCGGGCCGAGTTCGCCGGAAGATCTCGGCCGACTGGGAGCTTCCCTGCTCAAGGAGAATATCTCCGTCACCACCGTCGGCGTGGGTATGGACTACAATGAAGACCTGATGACGCAACTTTCGGAACGCAGCGACGGCAATACCTATTTTGTGGAGTCAGGCCGGGATCTACCCCGGATTTTCGCAGCCGAACTGGGCGATGTTCTGAACGTGGTGGCCCGCAAAGTCAACGTCATCATCGAGTGCCCCGGAGAGGTAAAGCCGCTGCGTATTATCGGCCGGGATGGTCGCATCAGAGGAAAACAGGTGGAACTGGGACTCAACCAGCTATACGGCAACCAGGAGAAATATGTTCTGGTCGAGCTGGAACTGCCCCCGGGTGAAGAGGGACGCAAAATGGAGATTGCCCGGGTAAACGTCACCTATGAGGATCCCCTTACCAAGCGCTTCGAAACCGCCACTGCACGGGGAATGGCGGGATTCAGCCGTGATCGCCAACAAGTTATCCGCTCCACGAATGTGCGCGTGCAAAAAGACGTACAGCTCAATTACAGTGCCATCGCCCAGGAGCAGGCCATCGATTTTGCCGACGAGGGCCGCACCGAGGCTGCTTACCAGGAATTGAAAAAGTCCGCAACCAAACTCAAGGCCTTCGGTACCCGTCATCGTGATGCGGAGATGCTGGAAAAAGCCGAGGAGATGGAAAGCCGCGCCGCGGATATCCGGTCTAAAGGGATGACGCCCAAGAGCCGCAAAGTTATGCGGACCGAATCGTATCAGATGAAACATCAGCAAAAAAGCAAGTGATCATAGAAGCTGTTCGCCATTCGCAAAAAAGTCGAGTAAATGACAGATAGGCCCAACAGCCGTAGAAAAACCGGGTGATGTCCGATCTTAAGGAGCGAACCGCTAAATGCTAAAACCTAATCGCTCAAACTGGATTAGATAATTGAAGCGTCGGGGAGTATGCTAACTAAATGCCCGTCATCCCGGCGAAAGCCGGGATCCAATACACTTAAAGAAAGCGCCCCTGGATGCCGGATCATCAGAGCCTGTCCCGGACCCAGATCCGGGATCCGGCATGACGAGAAAAACTCCCCGATTGCTTGGATGATTACCAATAAGGGAATTTAGGGATAAATTGGGTAAACGCGCGATTATATTTTTCTGGCTGCTCTTACTGGTTCCGACCCTGCTCATTGCCGCGGGAGCGATACGCTTGATGCGGCATGAGCAGGCCCGCATAGATGCCATGCGGGTGACCGTGGCCCAGGAAATGGGCGGCACGCTGGCCGACTCACTCCAGATTACCATTGCGGAAATCAAAGAGGAGCTGTTGACATCGTTGCGCGCGGTGGCGCCGGGGCAACTGGCCCGGACCCTGCGCACCTGGGAAGCGGAAAACTACCTGGTCCGCAATGTCTTTATCTGGGACCCGACTCGCGGGTTGCAGCTTCCGGACCCGCAACTGGGCTCTACCAATGAGGAAAAACGTTTCATAAACCGCTATGAGGCCCTGTTTTCCGGACGCCATGGTTGGCTCAACGCCACTGCGGGCGATACTGTCCCCACGCCGGCAACGAGTGGCGCCGCTTCCTCCGAACCGGGCCCGGCCGCACAAAGTGAGCAGAAGCCATCGACGCTGGTTAAAAGTATCGCCGAGATGCAAGCCAGCCGTCGCCGTATGGTAGCGGCAGCCAAAAGTGCCCCGCCGGCCGCGGCGGCTACTCTGGCCACTCAGGCAGTCCAATCCGCCGAGGGCGGCTGGATTCCCTGGTTTGAAGAGAACCGGTTGCACATTCTCGGGTGGGTGCGACCGTCATCAGGGGGCACGGTCTACGGGTTGGAGTTAGAACTCATGGCGCTGCTGTCGCGCCTGGTGCCGGAATTCGCCGCCCTGTCTCAAACAGGGACGGTCTACGCGCTCATCGACGGGTCGGGACGAGTTCTCTCCCAGAGTGGCGGGACGCCTTTGAAATCCGGGGACAAGCCGGAGGTCTCTCTGTCCCTGGCGCCCCAGTTGCCACACTGGCAGGTGGCCGTATTTTTTACCGGCCCCGGGGCGGATGCATCCAGCCGCAGTCTGGTTCTGTTTTCGAGCCTTTTGCTGGGGATCTTTATTGTGGCCATTTTATCAGGCGGAGGGTTGCTAACCTGGCAGGCGCTGCGGAACCTGAAAGAAGCCCGGCAGAAGACATCCTTCGTTTCCAATGTGTCGCATGAATTGAAAACCCCGCTGACCAGTATCATGATGTATGCCGAACTGCTGATGGCAGGCAGGGTTGCCGATGCGGCCAAGCGGGAGCATTACCTCCAGGTTATTGTAGACGAAAGCCACCGTCTGACCCGGTTGGTGAACAACGTGCTTGATTTCAGCCGGCTGGAGCAGGGCCGCAAAACGTATAACCGCCGTCGGCTGGATATCGGCCTTTACCTGGCGGAGACCATAGAACTGCACCGGGTGCGGTTGCAGGCGGCGGCTATGGAGATCGACCTGCAGGCCCCGGCCGGAGGCCACTATGTCGACATCGACCGGGATGCATTAGATCAGGTGCTGCTGAACCTTATTGACAATGCTATTAAATATGCCGGTGAGGGGCACTATCTTGGTATCGGTCTGAGCACCGCCAAAGGGTGGCATGCCGTTCGGGTAGCGGACCATGGTCCGGGTGTGCCGGCGAATTTTAAGTCACACCTGTTCGAAAAATTTCAACGCGCGGACGACTCCCTGACAACCAGCAAGCCCGGTTCGGGTCTGGGGCTGAGTATCGCCCGGCAACTGATCCGCGACCAGGGCGGTGATATTCACTGTGAATCGGTTCCGGGTAAGGGCAGCTGTTTCGTCATTACCTTGCCGGCCAAGGAGGCCCTAGATGACAACTGAAGCACAACCACGGATTTTAATCGCCGAAGACGATACCCGCATTCGGGAGGGTCTGGTGGATCTGCTTATCAGCGAGGGATACCGTGTGACGGCCGCGACCGACGGCAGTGAAGCCGAACAGTTGCTGGCCAAAGCGTCGTTCGACCTCGCCATCCTGGATATCATGATGCCCGGCAAAAGCGGTTATGACTTGTGCCGCGATATCCGGGCCGGCGGATCACAAATCCCGATAATCATGCTGACGGCCAAGGGCGAGGAGATCGATAAGGTGGTCGGTCTCAAGATGGGGGCCGATGACTATATCACCAAGCCTTTTGGTGTACATGAATTGCTGGCCCGGGTGGATGCGGTCCTGCGCCGGGTACAACGGGCGGCTGCGAACGCGAAAACGGACGCGCCTTCCCAGGAGCCTTTTGACTTCGGGGAGGCCCATATTTTTCCTGCTCGCTACCGCTTGGAGGTCAACGGAGAGACTATTGACCTTTCCGCCAAAGAGCTGGACTTGATCATCTACTTTCATAACAATGCCGGGCGCGTCGTGAGCCGGGATGAAGCTCTGGATGCTGTCTGGGGGGTCAATTACTTCGGTACCACCCGTACCCTGGATCAGCATGTGGCCCGGGTGCGCAAGAAAATAGAGAAGGACCCGGGCCATCCGCGTTTTCTCAATACCGTCCACGGAGTCGGTTACCGGTATGAGGTGCCGGATGAGGAGTGATCCACGTATCACCGGTAGGCTCAGAAATTGATTGAAAACTGAAAAACCGGTCCCCAATTGGAGACCGGTTTTAATTTTTTAACGGCCTATTGGAATTATTTGGGCTGGCCGCCTATATCTCTTCCATGAAATCCTGTACCAGCGTGTCCACATATTCAAAATCGAGATCGCCCTGCTTTTCGAAAGCGATTTCTTGGTTGGCGTGGGAGAGTTTTGTGAGCAGACCGAAGACAATGACCAACAAGATCTTCACTCCCGCGCTGGAATTGGATTTGAAAAAATTCATCAGGTCTTTGCGAGCGATGCTCATGAGGATCGCTTCCTTGGTGGCGGTAACGCTGGCAGTCCGTTCCTCTTTCAAGAACATGGCGGCCTCTCCGAAGGTGTCCCCCTCAACCAGGCTACTGATGACAATTTCCTTGTCTTGCAGTTCGCTGACGGATACGTCCGCTGCACCGGCAATGACCGCGTAAAAGTGGCTGCCGGTTTTTCCCTGGGTCACGATCTTGGCCCCCTCGTCGTAGGCGACGACCTCGGCGATAGATAGCAGGGCGCGCAGCTCTATATCGTTCAGATACCGAAAGGCTTTAATTCTCCGGATCTTGGGCATGTATTCTTTGACTTCTTCAGGCGTGGCCATGGATGGTCCTCCTGTGTGGATGATTTGCGCTACCGCAATTTCCCTATGACGATGACGATCTGGCTCTTGGGGTGCTGCTGAAAGATTGCCCTAAAAAATATATGAAGGCTGCGGTAATGTCAAGCTGGTTTAGGTCCCGCTGACAACCCGGGAAGCGAGGCAATATTTTGAGTGGTTCCTAAATAAAGCAGTCCCCGGCAACTGCGTTTTTGGGGGTGGTTTTCAGTTGTCAGGCAAGGGGCTGCCGGTATTGCCCCGATTGGATTATGTTGGTGACAATCGGACTTGCCGGAGGATGGAAAATGAACCGATACTGCCTTCGGAAAGAGATCACCCGTTTCATGACGGGTTTTCGGGCGGCAAGGACTTAACAGGTATGCGGATACGAAAACAACTGCCCCGTCCGGGTTGCGATTCAACTTTTATGCTTCCGCTGTGCTGAGCAATAATGCGGTCGGCGATGTACAGGCCCAGCCCGGTGCCCTTCCGGTCTTTGGAAGAGAAAAACAGGGTGAAAATTTTTTCACGCGTTTCCCGGTCCATACCAATACCGTTGTCCTGAATGCTGAAAACAACCGCATCGATATTTTTTTCTATTTTGAAATCAATCCGGTGTTTGTCTTTTTGTGTGTCCTTGAAGCAGGCGTCGATAGCATTGTCCAGGATACTGACCAGGGCAGAGTGGAAACTCTCCGGATCGATGACCAATTGGTCGGGCGCTTTGACCAAATCGGATTTCACCGTTAATGGCTTACCGTTCGTCCGCAGCTGGACAGTGGCGATCACCTCACGGGCGAACTCGGCTGTGTCCACTGTTTCGAGCTGCAGGGCGCGCTCCTTGGCGTAGAAAAGAATGTCTTGAACCATCTTTTTGATCCGGGCGGCTGTTTGCCGCAGGGCATCCCGGCCGGCGGCAATCTGGGCGTCGTCCTGTTTATGGATCCCTGAATCGAGCAGGTAAAGGCCACCGTCGAGACGGGTGACAAGCCCTTTGATGCCGTGGGAAACGGAACTGATCAGCAGTCCCAACGAAGACAAGTGATCCTGGAGTTCGGTCTTCTCCTGGAGCAGCTTTTCGAGGTTGCGCGTATGCTCGTGCAACTGGCGCCGGGTGCTGATTCTTTCTTCCGCCCGCCCCAAAGCGATTGCCAGACCATCCACATTGATCGGTTTGATGATAAAATCGGTAGCTTCGTACTTGAGACTTTTTATGGCCAGGTTCATGTCGCCATGCCCCGTGATCATGATGACTTCTGTTTCGGGGCACTCGTGTTTGATCTTCTGGAGCAATTCAATCCCGTCCATCCCCGGCATTTTGATGTCGGTCAATACCACGGCTGGTTTTTCCTGGTTGAAAACGGATAGGGCGGTCCCGGCATTGTCAGCGGTCAAGACACGATAACCGAGATCCTCGAGCGGGAGCTGGAGCACATCGCGAATATCCTCTTAGTCGTCTACCAGTAGAAGAGAATGTTGAGATTCTGCTTGAATGTTCATTGCCGTCCCCGCGAATGGTGATTGTGCCCCGGTATCGGGAATCCCAGCACAAAACAGGTCCCCCGGGGCGAGTTGGGCCGCGCCTCAATGGTACCGCCGCAGTCTTGTACGATACCGTAACTGATGGAAAGGCCCAGACCGGTCCCCTTGCCGACTTCCTTGGTCGTAAAAAAGGGTTCGAAGATCTTGTCGACGACATCCGCCGACAGGCCTGTACCGGTATCACAGACGGTACAGGTGACCACTCCGTCCTTTGCTACTGTAGTCAGGGTAATCACGGCAGTTGGCTGAGTCTCCCGGTTTTGCGAGCGATATTCCTCGATCGCGTCCCGGGCGTTTAAAAGCAGATTGATGAAGACCTGCTCCAGGCGGCTCGGATCGGCCTCAATAGCCGGTAGGTCGTTCCCAATTTTCCAGTCGACATCGATACCCCTGACCTTAAGCTGCTGGCTGAAAATCTCGAAAGCGCTGCGGATCACTTCATTGACCTGGACTTTTTCCAGCTTGGCGTCCGACTTGCGTGCAAAAATCCGCATGTGATTGATGATGTTGGCCGCCCGGTCCACATTGCCGTCGACTTTATGCAGCATGGTTTGAACGACATCTTCTGCCAACACTTCCTGTTGGTCGAGCTTTTTCAAAAAAAAGCTGCTGACGGTTTTTATGACGGACAACGGTTGGTTGAGCTCGTGGGCAATGCCGGTGGCCATTTCACCGAGGGTGGCCATTTTACTGGCCTGAATCAACTGCTGTTCGGTCTCCAGGCGCTTGGTGATATCACTGGTGGTCACCAGATAGACTTTGCGGCCGGAGTACTCGGAAGGTGAAATCCGAATGTTGACATAGCGCAATTTGCCATCCTTGCCACGCTGTTTGGCCTGGTTTATCACCGTGGTGGCGGTGATGCGACGGCGATAGTCGTTGGTTTCATTTTCGAAAAACAGGTCCAAAAAACAGCGGCCGGTAAGTTCATCGATCCGGAACCCATAAATGGGGAGTACGCTTTCGTTGCAGTCCAGGATTTCAAGGGATTCAACATCCAGCACGAAGACCGGGTTGGGAATGTTATTGAAGATGGCGTGGTATTTCTCCTCAGATTTTTCCAGTTCGTTTTCCAGGTTCTTGCGCTGGGTAATATCAAGGGAGATTTCCATGGCAGCCGTGATGTTGCCGTCCGCGTCCCTGATCGGCGAGGTTCTTACGATCCAGTGCCTGGCGGTGCCGTCTTCATAACGGCCGGATTCTTCCGCGTAGTGTGATCGGCCGTCTTGAAAGGTCTTTTCAACCGGGCAGACCGGACATTTTTCATCAAAGCCTTTGTAGGCTTTATAACAGTAGTCTCCGGGCGTCGGCTGGAACTTTTCCGCGAAGAGCCCGTTGTAGCGGATGAGCTGGTAGTTACGATCCTGAACCGTAATCAGGCAGGGCACCTGTTCGAACAGATTCTGATATTCGTCGCGTTGCTTGTTCAACTCGGCCTGGTTGGCTGCAATTTCATTGCCCATATCATTGATGGCATCGGCCAGTTGACCCATTTCATCTATCTGGCGAACATTTACGTTGGCCAGGTAGTCCCCGCGGGCAATCAACTGGGTTCCAGCGATGAGCTTTTTGATGGGGTGATTGACAAACCGCAGCACAAACAACAGGATGATGGTCGACGTCACGAAAAAGGTAAAAGCCGCGAATCCGATGATACCTCGCTGGGCCCCGGTTATTTCGGTATCCGTCTTTTGCAGGGAAACCACGACATCCATGGCGCCCAATATCTTCTTATCTTCCGGGTGGACGTGGCAGCTACCGGTGGCGCATCCCGGTTCGTTGCAGATGGGACTGAGGATGCCCAACAGCCGGTAGCCTTGGGCGGATTGAAAAATACGGGTGCGCTGGTGCAGGTCGAGATCTGAAAGGGGCGGATCGGTGCGATGGCACACATCACACGCCTCGGCTTTTATATTGGTGGCCATGTCGACTTCGGACAGACGGTTGGAGAACTTTATCTGCCCCGCTTTGTTGTAAATGCGGATATTTTCAATTTCCGGTTGTTTACCGATGTTCTGGATGATCTGGTTGATGTCGTCCCGGGAATTGAGCATCATGGCGTAGTGGGTCCCCAGGCGGATGGTCGTGGTCAGGCGGTCGGTGCCGGCCACGATGTTGCTCATCAGTTTTTCCTTCTGGTGGCTGACATTGAAATAGGCCCAGGTCGTGATGGAAAGCAAGAATACGATTCCGACCGTGAGGATCAGCTTGGACACCAGGCTCCGGCGAATTTTGTCTATCAAGGGTTGCATGGCAGAGCCTTTTTTCTGGGTTTAAGTCAACGGCCGGCCCTTTCCAGGGCCGCGCTGATGACACTGAATACTTGTTGCCCTTCGAACCCGTGAACCACTGCGGCGCCGTTCGGGCAGGTGGCGGCACATTCTCCGCAGCCCTGACACATGGCCGGGTTCACCGCCACCTGTTCGCGATCGGGATCAACCGTCCGGGCTTTATAAGGACAGGCTTCCAGACAACGTTCACAGAGGCTGCACAGGGCATGGCGGACGGCGGCGACCACCCGGCCGGATGGCAGCCGCTCGTGGGTCAGGATGCGCAAAGCCCGTTGGGCCGCCGCCCCGGCGGAGGTTACCGTTTCGGGAATTGCGCCCGGTGCCAGGGTCAGCCCGCAGGCAAACACGCCCTCCTTGAGCCCGTCCACCGGCCGCCATTTGGATTCGGCCTCCTTGAAAAATCCATCCGCATCCATATCCGCGCCAAAAGCGTCTATCAGGGCCGGCGGCAGCCCAGGGACAATCCCGGTGGCCAGTATCAGAAGATCCGCTTCAATCTCCAACGGGCGGTCTAAAAGTGGGTCGACGGTGGCAATCGTCAGCGGGCCGGTTGCAGCGTCGGAAACGCTAACCCGGGGCGGGGCGGACGGATCGTAACGAATAAAAAGGACCCCTGCCTCACGGGCCTCGGTATAATAGCTTTCGGTAAAACCGGGGGTCATGATGTCCCGGTACAAGATGTAAACCGCGGTGGCGGGATACCGTTTTTTTATCTGCAGGGCGTGTTTTATGGCTGTCGGGCAGCAGACCCGGCTGCAGTAGTTACGCGGCTCCTGCCGGGAATCAACGCACTGAATCATGACGACCGCATCAGGCGGTTGGTCTGCAAAGGCATCGTTCGTCAGGCGAACTTCCATCTCCCGCTGGGTGATTATGGCGTCGCTCCGGCCGTAACCATATGATTCCGTCGTGGCTTCGTGGCCGCCGGTGGCCAGGATGACGATGCCATGCTCGATGGTGGTGACAGCTTTGGCACGGTTTTCAAGGGTCGTAAAGAAGCTGCCCACGTCGCCGAATGACGAAGTAATAGTCGACTCCAGATGGGTAGTAATCCGGGGGTGATTGCCCACCCGCGCAACCATATCCGCCAATAGGTCAGCCGGAGCGTCTCCGGCAAGGGTACTGCGCAGCCATTGCAGGTTGCCGCCCAGGGTATCGCTGTGTTCCACCAGGTCCACCGGATAGCCGTGATCGGCAATTGCCAGGGCGGCATGCATACCGGCCGGGCCTCCGCCTACCACCAGCGCCTGACGGCAGACCGGAACCGTAGCGACCGGCCGGGATTCAATATGCTGCACCCGGGCCAGGGCCATGTTCAGCTTGGTCAAAACAACCGCCGGCCAACTTTCGGGGGATTCGGTCCGGTTGGCGATGATGGGCGACATGATATCGACGACATCCATGCTGGCCGGGTCAAGATCAATACGGCGGGCCAGGTCGCGCAGCTTGCGGATGTAGAGATACGGGTTGCAGGCCCCGATAAGGATGCGGTTGGGGGCGCAATCTTCTGCGGCGGCCGTCAATTGATCCCAGCCTGATACGGTACAGCTCTGTTCAATCAGCACCACCCGGGCTAAACCGGCGTGCGTTTCCAGGCCGCGTTGCAGCTCGAGCGGGTCAAGCCGGTCGGCATAGGCACCGTTGCAGGTACAGATGGCGACGAGTATCCGGGGGGCTTCCCGGGATACATCGCGGCCGGGTTGCCGGACGGGCGTTTTGGCGGCCAGGCTGCCTCCGGCGGCATGGAGCACACGGGAGGCTTCAATCGCAGCGGCAGACGCAAGGGTTACCGATTCACCAATATCCTTCAGACCGGTAAACGAACCGCCGACCACGATGCCGGGTTTGTCCGTTACTGCGGGCGTGAAACGATCGGCCTTTACAAAGCCCCAGGGATTCAGGGCCAATCCGGCTTGTTCGGCCAGGGTCTCGGTTTGCGCGGTGGGACGCTGCCCCAGCGCCAGCACCACCAGGTCGGAAGGTTCCTGGGCACAGGTGCCGTCCGTTTGTACATAACGGATGAGAGGCGCACCGGTTTTACCATCCGGAATGATCGAATGTGCCCGCGCTCTTTCAAAGCGAACACCGTGGTCGTTTTCCGCGCGCTGACGATACCGTTCGAAGGACTTGCCGAATGTGCGCATATCCATATAAAAAATCGTTGCGGCAAAGTCCGGTCCCAAGCGCTCTTTGGCCAACAGTGCTTCCTTGATGGCATACATGCAGCAGATAGAGGAGCAGAAATCCGCTTTGGTCTGCAAATCGCGGGAACCCACACATTGCAGCCAGGCGATCTTCTCCACCGGCCGCCCATCGTGTGGCCGGATCAGCTTGCCGCCGCTCGGCCCGGTGCCGCTCACCAGACGTTCGAATTCGAGGCTGGTCATCACACCCGGGATGACGCCGTAGCTGTAGATGTTCTTTTCGCCGGCCGGGTCGCAGAAATCCGTACCACCGCACAGCACAATTGAGCCGACCTCCAGGGATTGGGACTGCCCGGCCTCCAGGTCCGCGTACACGGTGACAATTTTGGGGATCAATTTTTCCGGGTCAAATGGTTTTACCAGGTAGTCCAGCGCGCCGATTTTCATCGCGGCCACGGCCGTCTCAACAGTGGCATAGGCCGTCATCATGATAACGGTGAGGTCCGGCCGTATTTCGCGGGCCTTTTTAAGGACTTCGACCCCATCCATGCCCGGCATCTTGATGTCGGTGAGCATGAGGTGAAAGTCTTCTGCTTTAAGCATCTCCAGGGCCGCGGGCCCGGATTCGGCGGTTGCAACCGCAAAGTTTTCATCAGCCAGCCACTCTTTGAGGGAGTCACGCACGATCAGTTCGTCATCCACCACCAGAATTCGAAATTTCCGGCGCTTATCCCGGGCCAGTTGAATCGCCGCCGTGGGGCAGATCCGCGCGCATTCGCCGCAATCGGTGCAGGCGGCCAGATCGATGATATACGCATTGGGGATGTTATGGGGGACCGGCAGGTAGATGGCCTTGCGGGTTCCCAGACCGGCATTGAAGGTATCCGGGATTTCGACCGGGCAGGCCTCGGCACAGAGACCGCATCCCACGCATAGCTCCGGGTCGACCCAGGTGGGTTTTGAGCGCAAAGTCACATTAAAATTTCCGGGTTCACCTGCGATCCCGGATATTGCGGTGTTCAAGTGAATCGCGATATTTTCGTGAAAGAGGCCTTTGCGCAGGCAGAACTGGGCAGCGTCGTCGCGTTGAACCAGAGGTAACATTTTGCACATGCCGCAATGGTTGTTGGGAAACTGGTAATCCAGCTGGCTCAAGATCCCCCCGAGGTGCGGGGCCCGGTCGATCAAGGTCACGCCATAGCCTGATTCAGCCAGGTCCAAGGCTGACCGGATGCCGCTGATACCGGCCCCGACGACGAGCGCCTTACCGATCTTTTTATTCATCTTCCCTCCTCATCAGGATCAATTGAGTCCGACCACCTCAGGGAACTCATCCTCGCGAAACTCGGATAGCGGCGGTTTCGCCGCGACATCCTCACCGGCCGCATAATTGAAGGCTTGCTGGGTTTCCCGGGCAACGGTCTTGAACAACTCCATGACCGGGATATCGTTGGGGCAGGCGTTCGAACATTGTCCACAACCCACACAGGCCGTGCTCATATGGGCCAGGCGGGTAAGATGATAAAAGAGCGTGTCGGTCGGCATCTTGACGGCACCTTTCGTCCTGGCCCAATTGAGATATTGCCCCGGGTCATGGTCAAAGACGTCTGTGACGAACACGCACTCCCGGCAATAACAGACCGGACAAGCCACCCTACAATTATAGCAATTGACGCAATCGGCCAGGTAGGCGGATAGTTGTTCCAGGTTGTCCGTGGCGGCGCGTGTCGCGGTAAACATCTCATCGCGGGCGATGGTCCTGTCCGCCAACAGTTTTTCAATGGCTTTTTGCCGGGCCGGGAGCAGGGTCTCCCCACCCGCCGGCAGGGTGGCGAGATGCGCTGCGCCCTTATCGGTCTGGGCCTGAATGAGGAGTTGGCGGTCGGTATCCATACCGAAGAGACCGATGGCCAGATCGGCGCCGGCCGGCAGGGGTTGATCGCAAACCCGGCAGGCTGCCGCTGGTTCAATGCTGTCCGGCGCGGCGCCCCCGCCGCTCAAAACAGCCGTGTAATAGTCTTTTGACGCAGCACCAAGGTCTTCACCGGCCCAACGCGAGAAGTCCGTGTTGCGGCAGGCACCCAGGCAGTCCGTCCCGATGATCAACAGGTCTTCCAGATGGCCCTGGTTGAGTTTCACCAGTTCAACGAAAGCTCTGATTTCACAAGGACGCATGACAGCCGCAACCTGTTGACCCGCCGCCTTGCGGGTCAGCCGGGAAACGACTTTGGCGTTGTTCATGGGAAAAGCCGGGGCGAGCGGGTCCACCCGGTCTACCTGTTCCGGATCCGTAAGCAGGGCCGGCATGATCCTGCTTTTCATGGGCAGGCGCCAGGGCGCCAACAGGGCCCCGATCTCTTCGTGCTGCAAAACGGATTTCAAGAATTCCTGGAGCGCGCCCAGGAGATCTTGGTCCTTGACTTCAATGATGGCAGTCTTCACCATGGCTGTCCTCCTCAAAGGTTCCCCATTCCGGGTTCCCGGTTCACAGATGGAATCCTTCGGCCTTCTACCTTCAGCCTGTTTTAAATTACCATTTTCAGGTTCGCCTCACTGGGGCCCAGGGCCCTGATCTGTTCGGTCAGCGCCTGCATGACCTCGGCCAGCAGAACCCCGTCGCTGGCCGCGATCCAGGTCAGGCGCAGCCGCTCGGGTTCAAAGCCGAACTGCGGCAATATCGTTTTCAACAACTTGATCCGGCGCCGGGCCTTAAAATTTCCATTGATATAATGACAATCCCCTGGATTGCAGCCGCTGACCAGCACGCCGTCCGCCCCTTCCAAAAGTGCCTTGATCACGTACTGCGGATCAACCATGCCGCTGCACATCATCCGGATGATCTTGATGTTGGGTGGGTACGCCAGACGCGAGGTGCCGGCCAGATCAGCCGCTGTGTACGTGCACCAGTTGCAGAAGAAGGCCACGATGGTTGGTTCGAAAGCTTGCATTGCCAAACTCCTTTCCCTCAGCCGGTTAAAAGCCCTTCAATCTCAGCGAAGACTTGCTGGTTGGTAAAATGCCGCACCCGGGCCGCCCCGCTGGGGCAATGACCGGCGCAGCTGCCGCAGCCCTTGCAAACGGCTTCGTTGACTTCACTGACGTTTTTCAGGTCATTGAACTCGATTGCGGAATACGGGCACAATTCCATGCACATACGGCAGCCGATACAAATGTCGGGATCGATCGATGAAATCAGTGGCGACACCGCGACTTCGCCGGAAGCACTGAGTGCCAGGGCCTCGGCGGCCGCCCCTTTGGCCTGCGCAACCGTGTCAGGTATGTCCTTGGGGCCCTGGCAGGCACCGGCCAGAAAAATTCCGCTGGAAGCCGTGGAGACCGGTTCCAGTTTCGGATGCTCTTCCTGGAAAAAGCCGTCGCTGCCGGTGGTAATGCCAAAGATGCGGGTCACCGCGTTGGCGTCCGGACGCGGTTCCATGGCCGTGCACAGGATGACCATCTCCACCGGTACCTGGATGATGCGCGCCGAAAGCGTGTCTTCGGCCGTCACCACCAGCATCCCGTTTTGTTCTTCCACCCGGGACGCTTTGCCCCGGACCATGCGCACGCCCTCGCTCTGGACGCGCTTGTAGAACTCCTCGTAGCCTTTGCCGAAACAACGCATGTCGATGTAGAAGTTATAGATCTCCGTGTCGTGTCCGCATTTATCCTTGAGCAGGTGGGCGTATTTAAGCGCATACATGCAGCACGTGCGCGAGCAGTATTCGTGGTAGTTGATATCGCGGCTGCCGATACAGTGCAGAATGGCGGCGCTTTTGGGCGGGTCGGTGTACTGGAGACGGTTGCCTGGGTCGCGTTTCAACAGCCGGCCGGCGGTTGGACCCGTGGCATTCGACAAGCGTTCGAATTCCAGATTGGTGAACACGTTGGCATAGCGTCCGTACCCATATTGCGTCATCGGGGTCGGGTCGAGGGGGTCAAAACCGGTGGCGATAATGATGGAGCCCACCTCGATTTCGGTGGTTCGATCCGCCATGGCATGATTGACTGCGCCGGCTTCACAGGCCGTTTCGCAGAGCCGGCATTCGCAGCAACCGCCGCAATCCACACAACGGCCCGCCTCGCGGTGTGCTCCTGCGGCGTCGAAACTCAGGTCCACTTCGTCAAAAGTCAGGGTTCGCCTACCCGGGTCAAGATGTGCGGCCGCCACGCGGGGGACTTGTTGAATGTCTGCGTCGATCGGTTGCCAGGCCTCATCCGGCGGCGATTCCTCTACAGCCGGCCGAGTCGCGTCCTGTTGCAAATCGGCACCATTCAAATAGCGGTGCATAGCTGCCACGGCCTTATGGCCGGCGGCAATCGCCTCGATGACAGTTGCCGGACCGGTGACCGCGTCGCCCCCAGCGAAGACATCGGGGATACTGGTCTGCAGGGTCTGGTGGTCTACCCGGAAAGTGCCGCGGGTGGTCAACTCCAGCTCGGGTTCGACCGAGGACCAGGCGTTATTGATGCTCTGGCCGATGGCCGGGATCACGGCGTCACATTCAATCACGAATTCCGAACCCGCCACTGGTACAGGCCGCCTGCGGCCGCTGGCGTCCGGTGGACCCAGCTCAGTGCGCAGGCACTCAAAACCGATGCTGCGATCATCCCGGCTATGGATGCTGACCGGCGCCGTCAGGTAGGAAAACGCGATGCCCTCCTCGCGGGCGCCTTCAATTTCCTCCGGGTAGGCCGGCATCTCTCTTTCCGAACGACGGTAGACAACCGAAACGTCCGTGGCACCCTGGCGCTTGGCGACCCGGGCGGCATCGATGGCCACGTTCCCGCCACCGATGACAACGACCCGCCGTCCGGGGGACTGGCCATGACCAAGGTTGATATCGCGCAAGAAGCCGATCGCATCGATGACTTTTTCGGAGGCCTCCTCGCCAGGTATCCGCATCACAATGGAATCATGGGCGCCGATGCCTAAAAAGATTGCCTGAAAGCCTTCCGCTCGCAGGTCGGCAAGTGAGAAATCCTTGCCAAAACACACCCCGGTCCGGACTTCGATGCCGTGTCTGAGCAGGTAGTCGATTTCACTGTCCAGAATTTCGGCCGGCAGCCGGTATTCGGGAATGCCGACCCGGAGCATGCCACCCAGTTTGGCGAACATCTCAAACACGGTCACCCGGTAGCCTTTCAAGCGCAGATAATAGGCCACGGTGAGGCCGGCCGGTCCAGAACCGACCACGGCCACTTTTTCCGGCCGATTTTCAATCTCAGGCAGGGGCAACTCACCCAGATCCACCTGATCGGCGGCAAACCGCTTTAAAGCGCGTATCGCTAAAGGGGTGTCCACTTCGGCCCGGCGACAGGCTTTTTCACAAGGGGCCGGGCAAACCCGACCCAGGGTGCCCGGAAGGGGTATTTTCTGCCGAATCAAATCGACGGCTTCCCGGTAGCGCCCCTGGCGGGTCAGGGCCACATACCCTTGCACGTTTGTCTCGGCCGGACAGGTCTGGACGCAGGGGGCCCGGTCGTACTTGGTAATACAGTAGGTAATCGGCACGGCCTGGGGGAAGGGGCGGTAGATAGCTTTGCGGGTTTTGGTGCCCACGTCCCACTCGTTGCGAAACTCGATGGGGCAAACCTTTTCGCATTCACCGCAGCCGGTGCAGGTGTCTTCTACAAAGCGGGCTTTCTGGCCTACGGATACTTTGAAGTTGCCGATAAAACCGTCGACCTTTTCGACCTCGCTGTAGGAAAGCAGATGGATGTTGGGTTCCTGGCCGACGGAGACCATTTTGGGCGTGCCGATACAGGCCGCACAGTCCAGGGTGGGGAAGGTCTTGTCGTACTGCAGCATATGCCCGCCCACGGTAGGCTGGCGCTCGACCAGGTAGGCCTTAAAGCCGGCCCGGCTGATATCCAAGGCGGCCTGCATCCCGGCGATCCCGCCGCCCACCACGAGGGTGTTCGTGCAAACCGGGAAGTTAGCCGGGGTCAGATCGGCCTGGCGGGTGACCCGCATGATGCCGGCCCCGATCAATAGTTTGGCTTTTGCGGTGGCCTGGTCTTCATCTTCCGTTACCCACGACACATGCTCGCGGACGCATACCATGTGAAACGCCCGATAGGGGTTCAGGCCGGCCCGCTCACAGGCGGCCCGAAAAGTCTTTTCATGCATGCGCGGCGAGCACGAAGCGACCACCACCCGGGTGAGCTTGTGGACTTTGATGTCTGTTTCAATGAGTTCCTGTCCCGGGTCCGAACACATGAACAGGTAGTCGCGCGAGATGGCCATGTTCGGCAAGGTGGCTGCATAGGCGGCCACGTCCGCAACCCTGACCCGGGACGCAATGTTAATACCGCAATGACAGATGTAAAACCCGATTCTTTCAGTCATGACAGGCCTCCTGAGCCGATTGCATATGCTCTGGTAGCGTTCTCTCCGCGGCCACTTTTACCTCCACGGATTGCAGCAGGATGTCCGCGATGTCCCGGACCACGATGCGGTCTTGAGCGCCGATTTCCCGGACCGCGTTGTTCAGCATGCGCAAGCAGTAGGGACAGGCGGTCACCAAACACCCAGCCCGCGTGGCGAGCGCTTCCCGGATACGCAATACACCCGGACTTCCCGCGGCCGGTCGGCCGGTGTGCCAGGCCCCGCCCCCACCTCCACCGCAGCAGAGACTGTCGGCCTGGTTGTGGGGCATTTCTACCAGTCTCAAGCCCGGAATGCTTTGCAGCACCCGGCGCGGTGGTGCGTATATGCCGGCGTGGCGGCCAAGATAACAGGGGTCATGGTAGGTAACGGTCAGGTCAAGTTCCTGGGTAGGAATCAGCCGGCCGCTGGTGATGAGTTGATCGAATGCCGTGGTGGCATGGGTGACCGCAATCCGGTCGCTTAGGCCGGAATAGTAATTCATAAACGTATTCAGGCAGTGCGGGGAGGAGACCAGCAACGCTTTGACCCCTCTTGTTTTAAATACCTCCTGATTGGCACGTTCCAGGTCCCAATAGATCTGGTGACCACCCATTTGAAAGGCTGGATCGCCGCAGCAATTTTCCTGGTCACCAAGGGTTCCAAACGAAGTGCCGGCCAGGTTCAACAACCGTGGCAGGGCTTGGCCGGCCGCCTGATTGTCGCTGGTATAGGCCGTGGTACAGCACGTGAACAGGCAATATTCGTGTTCAGGTTTGAATTCCGGGATGGTTATTTCTGTGGCCCACTGTGTGCGCTGGTCACGCCGGCCACCCCAGGGATTGCCGTTTTTCTCTATACTGGTCAGGGCCGGCCGCAGTCTGGCGGGTATCCGGCGCTGATTGACATTCAGCTGGCGCACCCGGCGCATCACTTCAAGTAGATCGATGGCCCGGGGGCAGGATTCTTCGCAGGCCTTGCAGGTCAGGCAGTCCCATACGGCCTGGTCGAGGGATTGCGCTTTGGCCGACTTCAGGGAGAGCTGCCGCAAAATCAGGCGGGGACTGAACGCGGTCGGCTCGACCGCTGGGCACACGCTGCTGCAGGTACCGCATTGCAGACAGGTCATGAACGTTTCGCCGACGGCAGTCAGGACATCGTCCACATCCACCTGAGAGACGCGGGCTGCCCGCTCTTTGACGGCCACCAGAAAGAGTGCCAGCGGCCGGTAAAAAAGATGCGACCATTTTCCGAACGGCACTTCGATAATCAGCATGGGCACCGCTATGGCCAAATGGATGACATACATCACATAGGTTCCCATGGGCCAGCCGGCCAATCGCACCACATGCATGAGAATGCCGCTGAGCGTGGTCAGAAACAGCAGGATCAGAAACAACCAGTCCGATGTTTCCGAATAACGATGGACCGCGTCTTCTTTCTTCAGCCGGCTGCGAAACATTTCCACTGTTATCACCAGCAGAACGGCCGTGGCATAGTAGCCGAAGATGCTGGTAAAATGCCAGCTGCTGTCGTCGACCTGGAACCAGCGGATGAAGACGATGACCAGCGTCATCATGGTCAGGTAGCCGCTTACCAAAATGAGGTGTTTTATCCAACGGCTGCGGTCCACTCCACATTTTCGCCAGCGCTTCTGGGTCAGAAAGTGCTGCACGAAGGTGCCGGCCTCCCGCAGGTACACGGCGGGCGGGATCTTTGTACCGGCCATGACGAAACGGTACATGCGAAACGCGTTCGACATGAGAAACAGGGTCAGAACCGCCGCCATGGTCAGATCCCCGATTTCGATCCACATCACCGGTGCAAAGGTGTTGACGGCCACCCGGTCGGTAATGATGGGGCCGTGTCCCACTATAAAAAGGACAATCACCGCCAGAGAGACTACAAGCAGGGCCCCGATTTCCCAGGCATCCGAGAGGTAAAAGCGACGGGCGAGACCCGTCCAGTCATACCGGGTGGTCAGCCAGCGGCGCACGGCCATCATGGTTTCCGCAGGTTCAGCGCCCCGGGGGCAGTCTATATTGCATTCGCCGCAGTAGTAGCACAGCCAGGGTTCCGGTGCGGCCAGCAGCTTGTCTTCCAGCCCCAGTTGCAGATAGCGGTAAATCTTGCGGGGAAAGGTCTGGCCGCCGCTGGACAGGGGACAGGTTGCGCTGCAGGTGGCACACTGCATGCAAAGCTCCATGTCCCGCGCGCCAAGTTTTTGCACCTCGTGATAGAGCCTGGTGTTGGTCCTGAATGGGAGCATTGTGTCGGGCCCCTCAATTTTACGTTCGGGATTCAGGTGCCCCGGGCTGAATCAAAGTCCGGATCAGGCTGAGGAGTTCCTCGGCCTCCGGGGGAGTTTCGATGTACGCCTGGGGAACCGGCAACCCTTTGGTTGCGCACTCTTTTTGTATCTGATGGCATTGGAAAAACATGCGCTTGTTTATGGATGAGAGCATAAACACGGGAATGCTGTTCAAGTCGGTATCGGTTTTCAGGGACCTGTACAGGCGGATACCCTGCTCGGTCGGCATCATCATGTCGATAATGATGAGATCAGGCCTTTCTTCACGGGATTGCTGCAGCCCTTCATCCTTGTCCGCGGCATAGATTGTGTGATAGCCGCCGGCGGTCAGCAGATTGGATAGAAAATCCCTGAGGTCGGGCTGGTCCTCCACCAGCAGAATCGTTTTCGCAGAGGGCGCCATGTTGCCTCCAATCCTTCCCTAGATTGCAACATGTATCAGCACGACGCGTGCCAGTGGTGCACTGGCAGCTTAACTATTAGATATTGTTTATAAATTTGGCAAGTGGTAGTGTGTCGGGCGGATGGTGGCGCGGATGGGCGTTGCATTATTTTGCAACATCTAGGGGATGGATTGGCAAAATATAAATAGATTTAAATTAGTTATAGGATGAATCAATTCGCAACAATTTTGCAACGTGTTGCAGGGGTGGTACGGACGGTACCCGGGTCAAAGTGGCATATTATTCGTGAATCCGATATTTCTTCATTTTACGCCATAAAGTAGCCCGGTGCATCTTGAGGGCTGCGGCGGTTTTGGTCCGCTGCCCGTTGAAGCGCTTAAGGGTTTGGACAATCTTTTGCCGTTCCGGTGAATCTTGCCTATCATCCGTTTCGGCCGCGCGCGGCAAGGGGGGCTGACCGGTATAGGCGGGCAGGTGTTCCGGCCGAATCAGATCATCCTGGCAGATGATGAGGGCGTGTTCCAAAATGTTCTCCAGTTCCCGGACATTCCCGGGATAGTCAAGGTTGAGGAGAATTTTCATTGCCGGTCCACTGATATCCGGCAGGCGGCAGTTCTGGGCCGCGCAAAGCTTTCTGAGGATATGCCGGATAAGCAGGGGTAGATCCGAACGCCGTTTTCGCAAAGGCGGTAATTCGATGCGCAGCACATTCAGGCGATAAAAGAGATCGGCCCGGAAAAGCCCGTCAGTTACCATTTTCTCAAGACCCCGGTTGGTCGCCGAGATCACCCGGACATCCACCTTGCGGGTTTTACGGCTGCCGAGGGGATAAAACTCCCGATCTTCAAGCACCCGCAATAGTTTAGCCTGCAGGGCCAGCGGCAGGTCGCCAATTTCATCCAGAAATATGGTTCCCCCCGCAGCTTCCTGAAACCGACCGGTTTTATCGCGGTCCGCACCGGTAAAGGCGCCTTTGACATACCCGAAGATTTCCGATTCGATCAGATTTTCAGGGATGGCGGCGCAATTGATTTTAATGAACGGTTTCTCCGACCGTAAACTGGTGTTGTGGATTACTTTAGCCAGCAGGTCTTTGCCGGTACCGGTATCGCCCTCGATCAGGATGGTCGTATTGCTTTTGGCGATGACCTGGATCATCGCGAAGATTTTACGTATGGCGGGATCCCGGCCGATCATATCGTGAAAGGTGTAGCGGTTGCTGATGGCTTTGGTGAGTTGATCGACCAGAGTCAGGTCTTGAAAAGTGGCCAGCCCACCCACGATGACGCCTTTCTCGTTCCTCAAGGCGAGGTATTTGGCACTGATCGGTAAGGGGATGTTGCCACTGTCGACAATTTTACCGTTGCGGTTAAATTGCGGCTGACCGCTAACCATAGCATGCTCGAGCAGGGCTTGATCTTTGTCCGGCTCGTCTCCGAACAACCTGGAAAAGTGTTCGCCGAGAACCTCTTTGCGGCTGTAGCCGGAAATTTTTTCCGCGGCATCATTGAAAAAGGTGATGAGGCCCCCCCGGTTTACGGTATAGATACCGACATCGAGGTTGTCCAGGGTCATCTTAAGACTTCTCTCCTCATAGTGCACCCGGTCGATGAGATCGTAAATGGGGGAGTGATCCTGGAGAATGGTCAGGCAGCCGGTTAATTTGTGCTTTTCATCGTATACCGGTGTCGAAAAGCGGGTCAGAATGTGCCGACCATTTTTATCGACATCCGTAACCGGCATGTCACTGTCTTTGCGGGTATGATATTCGGCTGAAAAAACACAGGCCCGCGTACACCTGACGCCCGTGAAAATATCCCGGCAATCTTTGCCGATCACGTCCGATGCCTTTAGCTCCATGACCGCCTGGGCGGTGTAATTTATGGCCCGCACCAAGCGATCTTTGTCCGCGACAAAGGCGCCGATGTTCAATTCATCCAGCAGTTCCAGCCATTCACCGCACTTGAGGGCGTGTTCTATGGGAGAGATGGATGTTTGCATGGGTTCCCAAACGTTGGCCTTTTACCCGTAACGGCCCAAAGCCGGTGAGCCTTATCCGGTCGACGGTCCGTTTAGGGTGTGCCGGCGGACGGCAGTTTCAGTACAAAGATGGTGCCGTGGCCGGGGTTACTATTCACCGTGACTGTCCCGCCATGACTTTCCAATATACCGTAGACGGTTGAAAGCCCCAAACCGACGCCGCCACCAGCGCCTTTGGTAGTGAAAAACGGCTCGAATATGTGGGTCTGGTCCTCGGGTGCAATGCCTGTTCCGGAATCCTGGACGCTCACGCTGACACCCCGGCCGTTTGTTCGGGTGCGTATGCTCAAATCCAGTGTGCCGCCCTGGGGCATGGCATCGATCGCATTGAAAATCAAATTGATCAGGCATTGCTGCAGTTGATTGAAATCGCCCTTTACCGGTGGTAGCGCCGGGTCGATGTGCTGGGTCACGGCGATATCACTCAAACCCAACCGGTGTTGACTGAGAACGAGGGTGCGTGTCATCAGGTCGCTAAAGTCAATGGGAGTGAAGGCCGGTGGTGTTTTGCGGGCGAAGGTCAACAGGCTCGAGACAATCCGGGAACAGCGGTCCGTTTCACTTTCCACCAGTTCGAGGTATGTTTCAAATTTGGTCTGTTGCTCGGCATCCAGCGGGCCGCGGTTTAGAACCCGAGCCATCAGCCGCAGGTAATTCAGGATTCCGGACAGGGGGTTGTTAATCTCATGCACGACACTGGCGGCCAGGCGTCCCAGGGACATCATTTTGTCCTGGTGTAAAATCCGGGCCTGATCGGCATTGCGTTTCTCCAAAAGGGCGGTATAGTCCCGGGCCTGTTTGCGGGCGGTATAGCGCTCCCGAGCCCTTTTCAATGCCAGGTGGAGGGATTCGTCGTTTATGGGCTTGGTTATGAAATCGGAGGCATCCAACTGCAGCGCCCGGATCGCCAGATCCATTTCGCCGAAAGCCGTTACCACGATCACTTCCGTATCCTGGTCGGACTGCTTGATGCTTTCCAGGACCGCGAGCCCATCCATGCGCGGCATACGGATGTCGGTGATGACGATCTGGGGGTTATACTCCGCAAACAGGGCCAATCCGGCCTGACCATCAGCGGCGGTGGCGACCAGGTAGCCGGCATCCTGAAGGGTGATCGCGGTCACCTCGCGAATGTCCGCTTCGTCATCGATCAGAACGATCTGCCAATCTTCGGGCTGGGATGTCTCCATGGCTGCAAACCCCCTGCTGCGGCTGCATACTATCCGGCTGGTTCACGGAACCTAAGGAAACTATATAAGTATAGTCGCGATCCGTCAAACGCAACGGGCTGCTGGGCGGGAATAGGGATGCCGGGTCGTGCTTGCGGGGGTCAGGGGGCCAGACCCTGGGCCGAGATCAGGTCGCCCACGAAACTGCCGACGATCACCTTACTTTGGAGGCGTACCGGAATACGCCGGTGGTCGGCGGTGACCCAGATCTGGATCTTGGCGCCTTTACTTTTTTCGAAAACCCCGCCGACATCCTTCAATTCGGGTTCTACGAGGAAGGTATCATAGGTTTGGCCTTTTACTTTGATGGTTTCCCGTTTCACGACCGTGACCCGGCCAATGACGTTTTTGTTGCCGTCGGTAATGGGGCTGGTGATAACGCTGCCCACCTTCACATTTTCAGCCCCACGCACGAAGTAAAAGGCTGAGAGGGGATCAAACGAGTTCGGCATCACCGGGGTCAGTTTGTCTTCGCCGCCCCCTTTTTCCGTTTTTATATAGCGCGTCTTCAGCTTGCCCCAGTCAAAACGAACCTCGATATCGCGGATAGTCGTCCCCTCGTGCTGTTTTTTGAGGTAGTGGAGCGACCGGTTCAGGCCGGCATCGGCAAACGCGTCGATCCGATCCCTGACTTTGTAGAGCGTATCCAGAAAGGCGTTTGATTTGGCGCTTAGGACGAAGTGGTAGGCCGGCTGACTGTTAACGGTCGTCATCGGGAGGACTTCCAGGGTAGCCGTGCCGGCCGTGATGAACGTCCATCTGAGTTCGAAGACGAGCTTTTCGCCGGGTCCGAAGGCAGCATGTTGCGGCGCAACGGCCGGCCCCCCCAGCGCCTGAACGGGAAAAAGCAAGCCAAGTAGCGCCAGTAGCAGCAAACAGCGCCGTAGCGTGGTCTGGCCGGTAAATTTAGACCTTGTGGTTACCATGCTGTATATAGTCCATTAAGTGGCGGCCGATCTTGAGTCCCTGAGCGATGAATTCAGGGCCGTATTTCTTCCCGGTATCCGTCCGGAAGGTGTCCGTTATGCCGGCCAGGCGCTTCATCGCTTCCGGGTATTTTTGCATAAAGATTTCAAGGGAAATGTTGGCAAACGAGACCATCTCCCAGACGGTATGGGTAAAATTGTCCGGCCCCCAGCGAAATTTATCGGCATCATACAGGCATCCCGATATCAGGGTGCTCTCGCGGTCCGGGCACTCAATGACCGGTTGAAAGGCCTCATGGTTTTTAATGGCCAGACAGATGGCGGCGGCGTTGTCCTCGGAAAGCGTGTAATCTTTCAAAATTTCCCGTGCCTTTGCGGCTCCGCTGGCAGCGTGATTTTTGCGGCGCCGCTTGATATCGTGCAGCAGGCCCGCGCATTGGACCATGGTCAGGAGGGCTTCTGTTTTGGCCTCCGGTTCCCCGAGTTTGCTGCATTCTACCAGTATGAGGGTGCCCGCATCCAGGGTTACTTTTTCAGCGTGCATAAACCCGTGGCCAAAGGTATTGTCCACTGTTTCGGACACATACCAGCGCAACTTTGAGACCGTCGGATTCGTTTCCATAAACTGGCGGGCGCGCTCTGCCTCTACGGAGAAATCCCGATAAAAGGCTGGTAGCGGCAGGTTGGCCGCCAGCCGGCGGGCATGCTCGCGGAGGCGTTGATAGTTTGGGTCCATGTTAACCGATGGGGCGGCGTGGCATGTTTCCAACCAACGTCGCCCGGGCGCTTCTTTAAATGAAAACGCCGATGCCCCCACTAGCGGGAGAATCGGCGTCATTTACAATCGTCAGGATACTAAACAGCGTCTGCCATATCAAAGGGCTGCCCGATGACTTTCCATTTGCCATTCTCTTTTACGAGGTTGATGGTCTCCTCAACGTCCATCGGGCTGGTGATGAAGAAAATTTTCGCCACAAACCCGAACACGGGGTTGGGGGAGATCCGCGTTGTGCCGCTGATATGAACGGTCGCAGATTTCTCATCGCGGGCAATCGTTTTGGTGCGAATATGGGAGAATGATTTCCGCAGCCGTTTGATATGGTAACCTCGGGCAGAGGCCTCTAAATACTTGTTGTGCAGGTAGGCGTCGGCCACATCGATTTCATCTTCATTGACACCATTATTCGCCATGGTCTGGGCCAATTCCGGGCACAGGCCGAAATAGGCTTTTGAAAATGCAATCGCCGCCCCGTGAGGTGTGTCTTTGCTGTCAGCCGCCACCATGATGAGCTGGAGCAAAATGCCTACCAAGAGCACGGCACCGAGAGCAAGCTTGCTATCCTGTGACATCTAAGATCCTCCTTGTTACATGATCGGGTGTTCACACATCAGCCGCACCAAATAGCATGGAATCGGCCGCGACACAAGTTTTTTTAGCCGGAAACCCGCCCAGCGCGGCCCTTGGGCGTACGGGCCGCGATTGCGACCGGCAACCTATCCGGTTGACCGGCAGTCCAAATTAGGGTATCTTCCAATCATCGGAAAATGCAGGCAAATATTGCCGTTACCGCCACCACTGCACTGTGGTTGGTAAAGGAGGTGCCGCCGTCCCATGAAGGATTTCCTGATCAAGCTTAGACACAGCCTGATGGCCAAACTGATCATCACCGTCGGGTTGATCCTCCTGGTTTCCATGACCGGCTGGGCCATTGCCAATATCCAATCCCAGCGCGAGAAAATGCGTGCCCAGATTGTGGCCTCGGTCGATCGGCTCAGCAACACCATCGTCCTGGGTACCCGCTATGCCATGATGCTCAACTCGCGGGATGATATCAATCAGATTATCAACAATATCGGCAAGCAGCGTGGTGTTGAAGCGATTCGTATCTACAACAAGGACGGCACCATCAAGTTTTCCAAAAACATGCAGGAGGTGGATACCAGCACCAATATCAAAGCCGAGGCCTGCGATATCTGCCATCGCACCGACCCACCGATCGTCGATTTAACCCTGGATGAACGTACGCGCATCATCAAATCCGATGTCGGGTATCGCCAGCTCGGCATCATCAAACCCATTTTCAATGACCCGAGTTGCGCCACCGGTGATTGCCATTTCCACCCGCAAGACAAACAGGTGCTCGGGGCGCTCGATGTGGTGGTCTCGTGTGAAAGAACGGATCGTGAGATCCTCAATTTTGAAAAGGAGATTATAGGCCTGGCGCTCTTTGTGTTTGTGTTAACCGGCGGCATGATCTTCGTCCTGTTCATCAAGTTCGTCAATCAACCCATCCGTCGGTTGATTGAAGGGACCGACCGGATTGCCCGGGGGCAGTACAACGAGAAAATCCAGATGGATGCCAACGGTGAATTCGGGATGCTGGCTGATTCTATCAATGCCATGGGCAGCTCCATCGATGACAAACAGGTCGAGCTGAACCGCCAAAAAGATGAATACCAGCGCCTGTTCGACCACGTTCCGTGCTTGATCACCGTTCAGGACCGGGACTACAAGCTGATCGGCTACAACAAAGAGTTTGCCGAAAGCTTTCAGCCTCAACCGGGCGACTACTGCTACCATGCCTATAAGGGCCTGCAGGGTAAATGTGAAAAGTGCCCGGTGGAAAAGACCTTCAACGACGGCCAGTCGCACTACAGTGAAGAGTCGGGGACCGGCAAGGACGGCAAGCCGACCCACTGGATCGTCAAGACGTCGCCGGTCACCAATGATGCCGGGGAGGTCGTGGCGGCCATGGAAATCAGTCTCGACATCACCCAGCGCAAGAACCTGGAAAATGAGCTGAAAAAATCAGAGGAAAAATATCGGGCGATTTTCGACCATATTCCCAATCCGGTGCTGGTCATGGATAGGGATACCTTCGAGATCCTGGACTGCAATGACAGCGTTTTCGCGGTTTACGGCTATCTGCGTGATGAACTGGTCGGTCGATCTTTTCTCGATTTCTTCCTGCCGGAGGAACGCCAGCACTACACCCGTAAACTGCGGAGCACCGCGCTTTTGGACCAGGTGCGGCACCTGAGCAAACAGGGCAAAAGCCTGTTTGTAACCATTCGCAGTTCCGCATCCGACTATCCCGGGGGTAAGGTCCTGCTGGTGACCATCAGTGATATCACCAAGCGGCTGGAGGCCGAACAGCAGCTAATCCAGGCCAGCAAGATGGCTACCCTGGGCGAGATGGCCACCGGCGTGGCCCACGAATTGAATCAGCCCCTGTCGGTGATCAAGACCGCCAGCAGCTTTTTCATGAAAAAAATCGCCCATAAAGAGCCGATCCGGGAAGAGATCCTGAATGAGTTGTCCAGCGAAATCGACAGCCATGTCGACCGCGCCACCAAGATTATCAACCACATGCGGCAGTTCGGACGTAAGTCGGATATCAACCTGGAACCAGTGTCCGTCAACACGGTCCTCAAGAAAGCCTTCGAGATATTCAGTCAGCAACTAAAGGTCAGGGGTATCACTGTCGAGTGGGACATTGCCGATCCGTTACCCCAGGTTCTGGCAGATGCGGGCCGTCTTGAACAGGTGTTTATCAATCTGTTGATCAATGCCCGGGACTCCATTGAAGAAAAGTGGGAACAGCAGGGGGCGGCGGCCGGTACGGGTACCATAACGTTAAGGTCCAATCAGGCCAACGGGTTCGTGCGGGTCAGTGTCTGTGACACCGGCAAGGGGGTCCCGCCAGAAATTGTGGATAAAGTGTTTGAACCCTTCTTTACCACCAAAAAGGTAGGCAAAGGGACCGGGTTGGGGTTGTCCATCAGCTATGGGATCATCAAAGAGTGTGGGGGCAGCATAAAGGTACAGGCCGGCGATCCGGAAGGGGCCTGTTTTATACTTGTTTTTCCAGCCATGGATGTTTAGTCCGGGAGAGCTTAAAACGCGCTGCAGCCTTACCGGGGACTACGCGACGAAAACCATCGGACGGGTGAAAAAAGTTGAATATCGATCTTAAGAAGGAAGTTCTACTGGTGGACGACGAAGCCGGTATCCGCAAAGTGTTGCGGATCTCCCTGGAAGATGGCGGATACCGGGTGCACACCGCGCAAGATGCCGTCCGGGCACTTGAGATATTCAAAAAACATTCCCCGCCGGTTGTTATGACCGACATCAAGATGCCCGGCATGAACGGGATAGATCTGCTGAAAGCCCTGAAAGAACTAAATCCCGACGTGGAAGTGATCATGATTACCGGGCACGGGGACATCAATCTGGCAATCAAGAGCTTGAAGTTCGAAGCTACTGATTTTATAACCAAACCAATTCATGATGAGGCCCTGGATATCGCCATGCAAAGGGCCTGGGAACGTCTTACCCTGAAACGGCAGTTGCAGTCCTATACCGAAAATCTCGAACAGCTCGTGGCGGAAAAGACCCGGCGCCTGGTGGCGGCCGAACGGCTGGCGGCCGTGGGCGAGACCGTGGCCGGGTTGAGCCATGCTATCAAGAACATCTCCGGAGGGCTCTCCGGCGGCTCATTCGTGCTTGAACAGGGGTTGGAGCTCGACAACCGGGAATACCTGCTCGATGGCTGGCAGATGCTTAAAAAAAACATCGACAAGATCACGGCCCTTTCCGTGGACTTGCTCGACTACGCCAAAGCGGATCGCCTGCACTACCGGGCCTGTCACCCCAATGGACCGATGGACGAAGTGGCTGAATTGATGAAGGAAAAGGCCGCCGGCCTGAATGTTGTTCTGAAGATCGACCGCGACGATTCACTGGCGTCAATCATCTGCGATCCGGATGCGATTCACCGTTGTTTGCTGAACCTGGTCACCAATGCGCTGGAAGCCTGCAGCGACGAACCGGACAGTCCGGAGACCAGGGAGGTCCGGCTGCAGTCACGGGCGGTCGCCGAAGGTGGCGTTGAGTACCGGGTGACCGACAACTGCGGCGGTATTCCGTCCGCCCATCAGGAAAAGCTTTTCAACCCCTTTTTCAGTACCAAAGGCCGGACCGGGACAGGCATCGGCTTGATGCTTACCAAGAAAATTGTGGACAAGCACGGTGGCGAAATCGGCGTTCAATCAGCTGCGGGCAAGACCGATTTTACCATCAGGCTCCCGGCATGCGCCGAAGGCGTGGACACCCTCCCGGCAACTGACTGATGTGAACGCTTCCGCGTGCATATCCCGACCTAATGCTTTGTTATTATTCGATTTATACCTAACGACTTGAATCCTCTGTTCCTCGCCCGAGCGCGAAGGCAGCTTCCCTCCAAAACGGTCAATCCGGGCCGAAAAATGATTGACAACCAGCCCTTTCTTGACTTATAAGGTCGGAATCTTTTTTGACCTATTTAGTCGGGAAGGATTTGGTCGTGCAGTATCAGAACAGAACACGTTTTTACCCATCATCGCGGGGTATGTTCGCTTAATACCGATTTCCTATGCTGATTGCACCCAAAAAACAACAGTATGCCATTCGGGCCATGCTGGAACTCGCCCGGCACCACGGCAAAGGGCCCATCAAAATTTCCGACATCGCCGAAGCCCAGGCGATTCCCCGCCGATTTCTCGAAGTCATTCTCAATCAGTTGAAAAGCAGCGGATTTGTAGGTTCCAAGCGCGGCTATTTTGGCGGCTACAAGTTGGTTACCCCGGCCAGCGACATTCGGGTGGGGGATATTATCCGGCATGTCCAGGGTGAAAAAGATTTCATCGAATGCGTTGCGTGTGTGACCAAGGAGGAGTGCCCCTTTGAAGGCCGGTGCTCCCTGTATCATATGTGGAATCAAGTGAGGGATGCGATTTTTAATGTCTATGACGCCACCACTCTGCAGGACCTGCTGGAAGGCGCTATTATGAGCGGGCGGGGAAAGTGCGCGTCCTAGAACCATAAGTTACAACCTGGCAATCTTAATCAAGGACTTGAACTATGAATAAGGGAAGTTCGCTGTTACGGTGGGGTGGTTTACTGCTGGCGGTGGCTGCGGTGCTGGTTTTGGGTACCCAGGGGCTGGCCTCGCTGACTGGAAAAGACCTGGCCCAAAGGCCGGATGTCATCAAGATTGATGTGCTGAAGAAGTACGGTGATCTTGAACGGCCGGTGGTCACGTTTTTACATGACAAACACACCGAAGCCGTCCAGGAGATGGGCAAAGATTGCACGGCCTGCCATGAAAAGAAGGATGGCAAGCTGGTCCTGATGTACAAGCGGGATGCTGATATTTCTAAAGAGGCGGTGATGGATGTCTACCATGACAATTGTATCACCTGCCATAGAGAAGCCAACGGTAAAAACATAAAGTCCGGTCCCGTGACTTGCAACGGTTGTCACAATAAGAAGAATATGGTTGTGTCCTCCCGCGCCCCGGTGGGACTGGATAAGGGCCTGCACTACAAACACGACAAGGCGTTTGCCGGCAAGTGCGAAACCTGCCACCACGCCTACGATGAAAAGAAGAAAGCGCTTTTCTACGCTAAGGGGCAGGAAGGCAGTTGCCGTTACTGCCACGGCGAGCAAACCGTGGAGAACAAAGTATCCTACCGGATTGCGGCGCACATGGATTGTGTGGGGTGTCACCTCAAACAGACCACCAAAAACAAACCGGCCGGTCCGCTGCAGTGTGGCGGCTGCCATGATAAGGCCATGCAGGCTCAGTACAAAGTGCCTGGCGACATTCCCCGGATGAAGCGGAACCAGCCCGATACTGTCCTTATTAAAAAAGGCAAGACCGGCAGAATGAACCGGGCTGCCTTCGCCCATCAGGCGCATGAAGGCTACGCTGATAATTGCCGGGTTTGCCATCACAAGGAGATGACCGCCTGTAACGATTGCCATACCGTGGCCGGCAAGAAAAAGGGCGGGTTCGTCACCCTCGAAACAGCCATGCACCAGTTGGACAGCGACACCAGTTGCTTGGGCTGCCACACGACCCAGAAACAATCCAAAAACTGCGCGGGCTGCCACGCCTTCATGGAAACCCGTAAACGCAAAGACAGCGTCACCTGTCTGGCCTGCCATTCACTCCCGGCCAATCTGATTGCGGCTGATGCCGGAGACGATGAACGCGCGGCCGTGGCCGCCATAGAGCTGCAAAGCCGCCGATTGGAATCTCCGCGCTTCGCAAAAGAAGATATCCCCAAGGAAGTCGAAATCAAACAGCTAGCCGATAAGTACGAAGGGGTGAAATTCCCCCACGGGAAAATCGTGGATACCCTGATGCGCAACATGCAGGACAATAAGCTGGCCGGTTACTTTCACGCCGAGCCGGGAACCATGTGTCAGGGGTGCCACCACAACAGCCCGTCTGCGGCCAAGCCGCCGAAATGTGCCAGCTGCCACATGACGCCGCTCGACCATAAAGATATCTACCGGCCGGGCCTGATGGCGGCTTATCATCGCCAGTGCATGGGGTGCCATACCGAAATGGGAATAGAAAAACCGTCCAATGTGGATTGTACCGGTTGCCATCTGGAGAAGAAATAGCAGCGGCAGCGGGACCGTAAATCATTATTCGAGGTGCTTTAAATGTCCATATCAAGAAGAAAGTTTTTAGGATGGATCGGCGCAGCCGGACTGGCCACCACCGTGGGACGTCGCGCCGAAGCCGCCGGCAAGCATTTCGCCGGCTACCCGGGTAGC